>Ga0182024_10024917_pt1 | contig 10598 bp, 6 predicted proteins | sample P32metaG_FD_120480 | JGI IMG/M metagenome (GOLD analysis project Ga0182024, IMG submission 120480) | Permafrost microbial communities from Stordalen Mire, Sweden - P3-2 metaG (Illumina Assembly) | ecosystem: Environmental > Terrestrial > Soil > Wetlands > Permafrost | place: Sweden: Stordalen...
CGAGGAATCACGATCAACACAGCGCACGTCGAGTACGAAACGGACACCCGTCACTACAGCCACGTAGACTGCCCTGGTCATGCTGACTACATCAAGAACATGATCACAGGCGCAGCACAGATGGATGGCGCCATTCTGGTGCTTTCCGCCGCCGATGGCCCGATGCCGCAGACGCGCGAGCATATCTTGCTGGCACGTCAAGTTGGTGTTCCGCACCTCGTTGTGTTCTTGAACAAGTGCGACATGGTCGAGGACACAGAGATCATCGATCTCGTCGAGCTAGAAGCGCGTGAGTTGCTTTCGAAATTCGACTTTCCGGGCGCGACTATCCCATTCATCCGGGGCTCAGCGCTGAAAGCGCTCGAAGGCGATCCTGCGCAAGAGCAAAACATTTTGCGATTGCTGCATGCTGTCGACCAAGCGATTCCTCTTCCGGATCGCGAAATCGAACGACCGTTTCTGCTTGCAGTCGAAAGTGTTTGCACCGTCACTGGACGCGGAACGGTAGCCACCGGTCGAGTGGAACGCGGTCAGATCAAGGTCGGCGAAGAGGTCGAAATTGTCGGGCTGCACGAAACTCAAAAGTGCGCCGTTGCCGGTCTAGAACTCTATCGACAGACTCTCGACTTCGCAATCGCCGGTGACAACATCGGCGTGTTGCTTCGAGGCATCGAGAGAATGTCGGTCGAGCGCGGTCAAGTTCTGGCAAGACCTCGCACGATCACACCACACACCAAATTCGGTGCTGAGATGTGGGTGCTGACAAAAGAAGACGGCGGACGGCACACGCCGTTCGTCAACGGCTATCGGCCGCAGTTCTATCTGCGAACCACCGACGTCACAGGCAATGTGCACCTGCCAGATGACATGGAAATGGTGATGCCAGGCGACAACGTGAAAGTGGTCATAGACCTGGATCAGCCGATCGCCATCGAAGTGGGCACTAAGTTCGCAATCCGCGAAGGCGGGCTTACCGTCGGAGCGGGAGTAGTGTCCAGAATCATCGAATAAAACTGAGATGCGTCGGCTAAGCCGGCGCATCTCTTTATGGTCGGAAACATGTGAAAAAATGGATGGCAGCGATGCCAGCACAAGTTTACTTCCATCGAGTGGCAGCCCGCGCGGATTTATCAACGACGCTATCAAAAGCAGCCGATCAACTGATCAAGCGGAAAGCGAATCCATCCTGACCATACAGCCGGCCAAATTACAGATTCATCGCGCATCAAAGACATCATCAGTTATGTGAGGGACCATTTATGTCTTCTTCGACTTTAGCCACAACAGCCTGTGAAAATTCCGCCGGCGAAACATCAGCCGAATATTCGACCACGACACAGGCGGCTCCGACATTTACGCGCACACTCTTGATGTCATTTATCCTCTGCAACAGTGATTGGAGACGTGGAGCGTAGTCCCGATCAGCATGCAATCGAGGAACTTTCAATCGGATGCGACCCTGCATCTGATGCAGGATTTTGACGTCCGTGCCGTTTGGGGAAACATCTTCAGCATTTGCTACCGTTGCCCGTCCACGTTCACCGAATGCCACGCGAAAACCTTCCTCTCGTTCAAGGTGCGAAACCAGATCCAAAAGCAGATTCTGCAAAACCGCCAGGCGCTCACTTCCCTCGAGCGGTTCCCCCCGAACAGCGCGATCTATCGACTCAAGAGTGCAACGGACCTCATCGCTGCGAAACAGCCCAGCTAGCTCCCCTTTCTTGTCCTTCATTTCCTCTTCGAATTTGAAACGTGTAATGGTCAGAAATGCAGGTCCGGATACGGTTTCAGCGACTCGTCGGACCACAGCCTGTCCCAGTGCGTGTCTGTCGCTGCTAGTGAACCGGAAAGCATCCCCAGGAAAGCGACTTCGACTTTCCAACATCTCTCCGATTTGCGCCATAATGGCGATCATTTTGGAATCTCTGGTGTAAGGACCATATCGGAACGTGATAATTTCCCACCCAAAGAAGGTGCTTAAGTGGAAGAGGAGATCGATGGCGATTGGAGTGGCAGGCTCGACCGGTTGCGCATACTTCAACCTGTAATGAGCAAGCTCGTCTTCTTCGAGTATCTTGAAGATCTTTCGCTGGAGCTCCTGGGTCGCCAGGATGAGATTGTTGACATATTGGGCAGACATCGCATCGCGATGGACTTCGCGCGCCTTCTCCCGTTCCGACTGCCACGTCCACACCGACCAAACTGCCGCCGCCATGGCTGACAAAACGGAAATGACGCTTGGATTCATTCCATAACTCCTGTTTACTCCATATAACAATGCTAACCCATGTTAAGCTGTCATGCAAAGTCAAGGCGATGGTGACAGTCCTTTGATTGAATCCCGGCACTAACTCGGCGTAGGAAAATGTATCTAGCCTCCGATAGTTCCGAAGCAAAAGTGGGGCATCATATGCGGTGCCTGCATTCGTTCCGCGCTTTGATTTAGGTTCGTCGCCAGGATGCCATCCTCAATGAAAAATCCGAGACCCACCCTTTTGTTCTCTCGCCGCTAGCGGACTGGAACCCTCCACACTTCAGAAATGTTTGACTGCGGAGACTCTGAGAATCGAAGTTTCTCCATTGTTGCCGTTTTGCGCACATAAATACGTATAAGCGACACATCGATAAAGCCGACAGACAATCAACGTTTCACCAAGATGCAAAACGTAGTTGGAAGAGTAACGGACATAATGATTGCCGCGCTCGATGCCGAACAGGCAAAAAGTTCCGACATTCTGATCTATCCAAATATGGATTCAATTCCGCTTCTAGCAAAAGACCCGGTGCTTCTGAAAAAGGGCGTCGACATTGGCGAAGCAGCGACAGATCGAAAGATGTCCGCCATAACGCAAAGTCTGGCTGCAGCTAGAGATGACTCGCAAGCGGATCGCTCTTCGGCGTCCGCTGGGAGTTCCCAGATAGCATTCTCCTGACCGTAGATCGGTGATCTGATACCAGTTCTTTTACGGACCGATCGCCGACTGAATCGCGCGATCGAATGCAGGAACGACTGCAGACCAGGGCGCGTTTCCATTAAAACCACCCGTAATCTGCGTGCCGGTATTGAGCAGAATATTGTCTGCCTGGCGGCTGGTCAGACTGGGATTCATGCTGATCAGCATCGCGATGGCGGAAGACCACAGCGGTGCTGAAAAGGATGAACCAAAATAATCAGTGGCGTAGACTCCATTGATGATAGCTGGTTGGCTGGCACCCGGTGCTCCAGCAGGATCGTTCAGAACAAGAGTCAGTCCACCACCCGTGAACGTATTAGTGGAGTAAAAATTATTATTCGCATCGGTTCCTTGAACAACAACCGCATTTCCTGGCGGGAACGCAGGTGTACCTACACCCCAGGTGCCTTGGTTATCACCTGCGGATGTAACAAAAATGTCCCCCTGGTTAAGCAGGCTTCCTGCCAACTTTTGAATAGTTTGATTAGCCCAAAGCGGTGCAGCCCCTTTTGCCGTTGAGAAATCGGTGCCATAGCTAAGGCTGACTGGACCCGCTCCGCCGCGTGCCTTCTGGTTGTTGATCGCCCAAACCATAGCCGAGTAGATCGTGGAGAGACTAACTGAGTTGCCGCTGGTAATACGCAGCATGGTGATGTACAAGGGTTTGCTTGAAACAAAATTACCTGATCCGGCTATGAGCACGCCATTATCTACCAAAGCACCTGTGATGCTGGAGTCGACATCTCCCTCGGCCCCGCCCGGAAGTCGAGAGCCCTGCACCGATTCTCGAACTATTCTGCTGCCAGTGGCGTTGTACTGCGTGATGTAAGTTCCTAACTCAGAGCCAGTTTTGACAGGGTGTGTACCGCTGGACAAAATAGTCATTGTCGCCGGACGCGTTTGACGCGTGGAATACAGACTTCGAGCGGCGGTCCATCTCATTGCCGCCAGCGGCCATTGCTGGGAAAAGTCCGGATCGTTGGGGGCGCCCAATCCCTGCAAGCGATGAAATATGGTATTTCGGCTTACTGACAGGATCTCCGGATGGTTCTTCCTCATGGAAACTATCTTGTTCAGCGTGGTTTCCCGCTGACCCTGGGGCCCTTGCACTTGAAGGATGGAATAATCCTCGCTGTCAAGGTGAAGATCATTGATGGTGTTCACCTGCGCTTCGTTCGAAAGGTGTGTTCGGGCCTTGAGTCTGTCGGTATGATTCGACAGGAGAACAAGCAGCGTATCGTCAGCCACCGGTGACGAATCGGCGGCAGCAGCAAACGCAATGGAAGCTGCGCTGATTGCTAGCAAGACCGAGGCGGCAATAGAACCAGCAAAACATCTATTTGCATACTTAGAAAACTTCATTCTTGCCACCTTATGCGCAAACACAGGGTCAAATTGGAAGGAATTCAACGAATTGACAACGATCTGTAGGTAAACTACCACTCGTGACCTGATACGCCTCCCGGACCAGTCAGGTAAGGGTTTGAATGCACTTCGAAACCTAATTCCTGGAGGATCAGCCCAGTTAAGAGATCATCGAACGTAGAGAGCACTCATGTCAATGAAGAGAAGTCCAAGAAAACTCCATCTCCAGGCACCAATTTCTGAAACTCCAGAACAGGTCAACTTGAGCACTGTCTCGTTTCTGAAACATTATGCGTACGCGGCTAAACATGATGGTATCGCGATCGATCGTGTGCGTGGTTTTGGAGCATGTGGTGACACTATCACTTTGTCGTTTTCGATAGTTTCACCACATCGCGTTAAGGAGATCGTCTTTGAGACACGAGCGCTGACGATGGAGGATCAGAAGATCGCCGCTGACAATATCGAAGTTTACATCGCGAAATTGTGGGAGCAAGCTGGTCTTGGTCGAAAGCAAGGCAAGAAAGTTCTAGTCAGAGAGCTTCTGATGAAAGACGATCGACAATCGCTTGAGGATCGCTACCGCAGAGGTTTCAAGCACTGGCGCCAATTCGCCAGGCCGGCAATGTTCTATTGTCCTCCGGATGTCCGCCTTTCAGGACCAGCATGCACGAGTCTGGAGGCTGATGTTGCCAAACAGATCTGGCTATCCGTGCGCGTGCCAAAGGGAACAAAGCCAGGAATTTATCAGGGCATCCTCGCGGTTCGGACCCTGGAACCGTTGGTTTATACAAACATAGCTGTGGAAATTGAAATCCTCGAAATTCATTTGTCGGAACCAAAACAGGATTTGATGATTTTCTACAAAGGCACTATCGACGTTAAGCGACCGCAGTTCTTCGTCAGCCGCAAGATTCTCAGGCATCAGCTGCAAGACATTTTCGATCACGGCTTTCGCAGCATCACCATTGAAGAGGTGCATCCTAAGCTGGCGCAAAAGATGATCGATATTTGTGAGGAAGTCGGTTTTGATCGACACCTTGTGCTCATGAACACACATAATTTGGATAGATTGAAATGCACGAAAGTTGCTCCCATCATCTATGTCAGCGACGAGTTAGATTTGAATTCTCAGCATGAACCTAAAACCATCACATGGCACAAACACAACTACCAAATGGCAAAGCAGCACGGACTCAAGTCGGTAGCTTCACTATGGAGTGCATCATTCGTCTGCGAATTTCTCGACGATACGAAAATAGGTTGCGCACCCGAAATAATTATGTATAACCTTTCTACCAACCGCAAGTTTTTTGAGATGGTGTCAGCGTCTGCACCAGGAAGCAGACCCAGCTATTATTACTGGAACAGCCACATGGAAAAACCCAATCTGCACCGCGTCTTGGCGGGTGTTTATCTCTGGAAAAGCAAAGCTGCAGGTATTGCGCCTTACTGTTATCAACACGTGCCTGTGTATCCCTTTTCGCCATATAACGATTTTGACGAATGGGAACCCGGATCTAACAAGTCGATTCCCTATGTTCCCTTAAGAGATCATTGCACCACTTCCCCGGCAAAACACGGCTCAATTCCAACGGTGCAATGGGAAGGATTGCGAGAGGGAATTATCGACTTGAGATATTTGACCACACTACACGAGGCACTTGATCGAGCCCGAGCAAATGAAATTGCGCAGGGGCTCGTACCTCAAATTGAGGGCAGAGTGTCGGCGTTCCTCGATAGGATTGACCTGTCGCAAATCATCATCAACAGCGAAACCCAGCCGGAACCGTTTCCTCAAATGAACCCTGAAGACCTTCAGACGTTCCGCGAACAGATGGCGAGAGACATTATTAGCTTGCAGAAAGCAATGAAGGTAGACATGAACGTTGGCAAGAACAGTTAATCCCTAAGCTGCTGATTTATTGTTAAATTATCCTGGGAGCGCCGCTCCTGGCGGCTTAGGTGCAGGCTGGAGGGCGGCGCTCCCAGGACTTAATCAGTTGGTTGTCGTGCTTCGCTGCGCAGCCATTTCATGATCACTGATACCACATATTCTCGTTGCTCTGTTGAAAGTTCATTTTTTTTTGGAATGTGGTGCCATTTCATCAAACAACCTCGGCAGCAAGTTGCTGTTGCATGTTGAGCGACAAAAACAGGATGTCCTCGAAATGGAGTCTGCTTTCCGTCACGCTTGGGCTCAGCTGGTGCCAAGCGTTCGGCAATGAATTTATATGCGTGTTCGGCAATGGTGGCAAAACCTTTTTGAAGCAAATAGTCCGCGTCCTTGACGCTCAGGTGAAACTTCTTGCGAAAATCAGATCTTTCCAATTCATTGAAGACATCATCCAGGTTGCGCATTGAGGTTCGGTCCGTTCCCTTGTGATTGAAATTAGGCAGCTCTGCAAATATCGTGGCATGGATAGATCGCTCGATGGAAAGAGTTTGACGATCTCCTACGTAACCTTACGTATGGACTTACAAGGATGAGGTCGTATGATTGAGTTCTGAATCATGGTGATTCCTCTTCCGCCAACTTGGGAAATAATTTCCCGTCAAGAATAAATTAGACGAGCCAAATTTTAAATGGCTCAGAAAGGTTAGCGGAGGAAGGAACTAAATGAAACGTATTCGAATCTTTGCCTTGTCATTGATCATTCTGCTTGCTGTAGCAGTGAAGGCAGAAGCAAGCAACCAGATGTCAGCTCAAGGCTTTGTTTGTGACTTCTCCGACCCTGATGGGGCTACGGCGCAGTTTCAGAATTACAAAAAACAGCTTCAGCTCTTTTTGAGTCTCGTAGAGAACTCTTACGACCAGGTGGGAGCGATTTTTGGCAAAGTCACCGCGATTCCGAATACGCTGGCCTTTGACATAACACCAGTTACACCGATTGCAGATGACGTAATCACCGTGGTGGTGTATTACAAATACAACAATGTCTTGTACTCATCGAACTATCTCGACCCAAAAGTCGTCCAGAATGGTTCAACGTATACATACACTTATAGCGCATCCAAAGCCAATCCTGCCATACCGAAAGGAAGCATCTATCAAGCCTCATACATGCTGTTCTATCAGGCGGCACCGAATGCGGCGTCAGCTTATTTCAACAACTTCTACATCAATGGTGCGCTGGTCGGCAACAAAATTCTCAAAGATGCCTCTTGCCCTTATTAGAGGACACTGCGCGCTTGAGTCATAGCCAGGCCACCCAGCCCTATTTGGCTGCAATCTCTACTTGCACACCGTCTACCCATCGTTTGTGCTCATCCGTGTAATAGAGATAAGCGCGACTGGCAGGACCGGTGTATGTGCCGGGAACAGCAGCGATCAGACTCAATGGCACTTCAACTTTAGATTGGCCCGGCAATGCGCGCCAGTAAAGCACCACTTCGCGGCCTAGCACTTCGTAAGCGTCAATTTTTCCTTTTTTGACCAGCTCTTTCAGTTGGTCGTGACGAGGCTCAAGTCCGCCCGGCAGACCAACGATCGCCACCGGATTCGGTACCACTTCCTTGTCCTTATTGATCACAGTGACGTTGGCCTCAGTCGCCGCACCTTCGACTAATTTAGCCTGCGCCATTTTTACTGTCAGGTCCATTTTGCATTCCTGGTCGCTGGCAGGGGTGAGGGCGTTGTATTTAACAGCCAGCGAGTAAGGCATCGGACCCCCTCCTTCCATGCGCAGTTCCAGTTTGTGCTGTCCGGGCGTAAGCAGTTCGCTGAGGTCGGGCAGTTTGATCGCGCCCTGAGTGGACTGGTCGAATGCAGCCCAGTCGCCGATTGGCTGTCCATCGACGTATACCTGCACTTTACCTGGAGCCTTCGGGTGCGCTCCTTGCTTGTCGTAGGTGACGATGGCGCGGAGTGCGAGCACAGTGGCTTGCGTGGAACCATACCGACCGGCCTTGCAGGAATCAGCGAGGAACTTGATGCTCTTCTCCACTCTGTCGGCGTACGCCGGATCGCGCAGCCAGGCAAGCGTAGCCAGCGAAGTTCCCTCGACTTCCAGCGACTCGCCGCCGCTGCCCACGATGGAACTCTTGATGCAGTCCACACTGCCGTCAGGCTTTTGCTTCGCGGCCAGGCGGTCCATCAGCTTCTTCGCCTCGGCCTTTTCGCCCGCCAAATGCAGGGCGTTCGCGGCCAATGCCACCACATAATTGTTCTGGCTGGCAGCAGCAGCATTCTTGAGCGAGTTCAATTCCGGTTTCAGGTCAGCGGGCTGCTGTCCTGTCTCCAACAGCGCCCAGACAATGTAGGCGTTCGAGCAGTCCTTATCCTCAATCCAAGTGTGCAGCGAGCGCCGCTTGCGCGTGAAGCCTCCCTGCCCGTCTTTCTGCTTCAGCAGCCAGCTTCGCGTGCTGGTGATCATGTTCTGATCCACCTCACGCACCTTCGCCATATCGGTAAAGTGCAGCAGTCCGAAGGCAGTCAGTGCTTCGTGCCCGGGATTTTCCCCGAACCATTCGTAACCCTTGTCCGGGCACCAAAAACCGACAAGCTTCTTGTAGCCAGCGTCCAGTTTTTGCCGAGACATCTCGACCAATTTCGGATCAACGCCGGTGTGCGAAACGAAGTATTGTTGTGCCATCGTCAGCGGATAGCTGGTCGAAGAGGTCTGTTCGAAGCATCCATTGGGATCCTGGATCATCCGTTGGAGCGCCTCGGTCAAATTGGCCAGCGGCGTTGGGTAGACAGCGGTGTTCGACACCACGCTTTTCGGTACCACGCCACCAGGGATGGTGATGCTTTGGATGACTGGCTTGCCGGGCTCGAGCATGCCGCCGAAGCTCACTTCAATTGGGAAACCCTTTGGTTTGACGGAAAGTTTTCTGGTGATTTTGTCCTCGAACGCTCCGGCCTTCGCGGACAGGATGAAGTCCTTGAGTCCGTTGCCGAAACCGACGTTGATCGGTTGAATCCAACGCACGCGCTCCCCAGCGCCGATCTCCACACGTCCCTTTAACAGTTCCTGCAGCTTGAAGTCGCCCTTCAAGTCAACATTTACACCGGCGCCAGCGAGCTTGTTGGCTGTCGCATTGATTAGATTGATGGGCAGCAGAACCCGGTCTCCTGCGGTCACTTCAAGCGGCAGCTTGGCCTCAGCGTAGAACGGCTGGACCGATTCCATCCCAACATTTGCCGAGCCGACTGCGCCATCGCCGGCGAAGGCATCCGCGAAGACTCGGAAGGTGGATACGCTATCGTTGAGTCCGAAGCTGACTGTAGCTTCGCCGGTTTTGGCATCAGTCTTGACACCAGTGTTCCAGTAAAGCGTCTCGCTGAAATCGACGCGATCGGTCGGCTTTCGATCCTTGCGCACCTGGTGCGCAAACTCGCGAATCACCACCATGTTGACTGGTTCGCTTTGCGCTTCGAAAAACCCGTTAGGTGCGAATCCGAATCTGGCTCTGGCCGTCTTCTTGTCAGCTTGCTGGAGAAGACTGCCTCGCATTCCCCATGCAAGTTGCATGTCTTTCTCACCGTCGGCAGGATGCTGTGCTGCGGCAAACTCCTGAAGGCGCTGCCGCGGCTCGGCCGGCGGTGGAGGCACCAGTGCTAGCCCGTTTTCCGGAGCCGGCTCGGGCGCCGGTGCTGCGGCAAAGACAGGCACCGCCTGCGGTGCGCGAAAGTCACGGACCACTGGTCTCTCGTCAATAATCTGGATCTGCTGCCTGGCTGCGATTGCTCCCGCATGCGCCACAGGCATCGGCGCTCCGAAGAAGTCTCGGGCTACGCCACGGCTGGCCAATTGCACCCCTTCATCGCCATATATGAACTGTTGCTGCTTAAATGCCACCGCGCGCTTAGCCTCGTCGCCATAAGTTTCGGCGAACTTCGACATGTCCATAAGCGCGAAGCGCCGCCAACCCTGTGTGCCAAGTAACAGATCCGTAGCAAGCGGCGCCTTAGGATTTTTAGGATCCAGATACACGTGTGCATCTGCCAGATCTTTTACTTCCGGTTCCAGGAAGAGCATGACCGGCAGGCGCGGTGCCTGTTCGCGCTTCTCCACCATTTCGAGCACACTGTCGTCGGTTACCGTGACGCCCACCACCGCCGATACCGGTTTGCCCTTCGCATCGGTGGCCTTGACGGTAAGTTTCGCGTGTTCGCCCGGGATGTACGATTTCCTGTCAGGTTTGATGCTGATTTTAAGCGGGTTTGCCGGTTCACGGAACAGCAGCCGTTCCGCCAACGGGATTCCTTTCTTATCCCACACCGTCGCAGTCAACACGCCGTCCACGTCGGATGGAACAATGAACGAGATCGGA
>Ga0182024_10024918_pt1 | contig 10598 bp, 6 predicted proteins | sample P32metaG_FD_120480 | JGI IMG/M metagenome (GOLD analysis project Ga0182024, IMG submission 120480) | Permafrost microbial communities from Stordalen Mire, Sweden - P3-2 metaG (Illumina Assembly) | ecosystem: Environmental > Terrestrial > Soil > Wetlands > Permafrost | place: Sweden: Stordalen...
AGGACTGCCTCGACGTCTTCGCTGGTTTGTCCCGCGATGGCGATTTCGAAATCGTGAATGGCGGCTGCACCGTTGAGGGCGAATGCGGTTGCATAGCCGCGGTGCATGAGATCGATCAGGATCGGGGCCAGGCCGCATTTGATTACGTGGCCACCGAGGCCCCAGAGGATCATCTTGTTGCGGGCGCGCGCGGTTTGAAGGGCAGCGACTACCGAGCGGAAGGAATCGGCCGCTAGGATGTGCGGGAGCGAATCCAGGAATGCGGAAATACCGCTTCCAAGCACCGACTCCCTTACGGTCGCGGTTCGGTTGATGTAGGGCTTTGCAAAATGTTCTACTCGAACCTTTCCGCCGCGATCGTGGATGGAAATTGTGCGAAGACCGCTGAGGTCGAGCGGCTCGTACTTGCTCATGCGACTTTTCCGTTTTTCAATACTTTTTCGAGCGCGTGGGCGGTGTGGCTTTTCTTGAAGCGCAGAATCTGTTCGGGAGTTCCGGAAGCCACAACGCTGCCGCCCTTTTCGCCGCCTTCGGGGCCCATGTCGATGATATGGTCGGCCGATTTTATGACGTCCATCTGATGTTCAATCACAATGACAGTATTGCCCAGATCCACCAACCTCTGTAACACGTCGAGGAGGCGCTTGATGTCTTCGAAGTGCAACCCGGTGGTGGGCTCGTCCAGGATGTAGAGCGTGCGGCCGGTCTGCCGCTTGCTCAATTCGCGTGCCAGTTTGATGCGTTGCGCCTCGCCGCCGGACAGAGTAGTGGAGGATTGCCCCAGGTGAATGTAGCCCAAGCCCACGTCGTGAAGCGTTTGCAACTTGGCCTGGATTTGCGGAATGTTTTCGAGCACCGGGATGGCGTCTTCGACAGTGGATTCGAGCAAATCCGCGATGGAGTGGCCCTTGTATTTCACCTGGAGCGTTTCGCTGTTGTAGCGGCGGCCACGGCAGACATCGCAAGTGACGTAGACGTCGGGCAGGAAGTTCATCTCGATGCGCTTCAAACCATCACCCTGGCAGGCTTCGCAGCGGCCGCCTTTCACATTGAAGCTGAAGCGGCCGGGTTTGTAGCCGCGCTCGCGCGATTCGGGCAGCATGGCGTAAAGATCGCGAATGGGCGAGAAAACGCCGGTGTAGGTGGCGGGATTCGATCGAGGAGTGCGGCCGATGGGCGACTGATCGATCTCAACTACTTTGTCGATGTGCTGCAAGCCTTCGATGGAATCATGCTGGCCGGGATTGTCGTGGGAACCATAGATTTCTTTGGCGAGCGAACGATAGAGGATATCGTTGACCAGCGTGGATTTGCCGCTGCCGGATACGCCGGTGACGACGATGAAACTGCCGAGTGGGAATTCGACGGTGACGTTTTTCAGATTGTGTTCGCGAGCGCCGTGGACGATTAACTTCTCGCCGTTGCCGTGGCGCCGTCCCGATGGAGGGTCGATTCTGACGGCGCCGGAAAGATATTGGCCGGTGAGTGAAGCGGGATTCTGGCGGATTTCGCGCGGAGTGCCGGCAGCCACCAGGTGGCCACCCAAGCGTCCGGCGCCAGGGCCGAGATCGATGACGTAATCGGCTCGTTCAATGGTCTCGGCATCGTGTTCCACCACGAGCACCGTGTTGCCGAGATCGCGCAGGCGGGTGAGAGTATCGAGGAGCCGATCGTTATCGCGTGCGTGCAGGCCGATAGAAGGCTCGTCCAGGACATACAACACGCCGCGGAGCTTGGATCCGATCTGAGTGGCCAGGCGAATTCGTTGCGCCTCGCCACCCGAGAGCGTGGCGGCGGACCGGGCCAAGCTCAAGTAATTGAGGCCGACGGCAGTGAGAAACTCGAGGCGATTGCGGATCTCGTCAACGACGCGGCCGGCGATCTGGTGTTCACGTTCGTTGAGTTTCCAGGTTTTTACGGCGGCGAGAGCGCGATCGATGGACATCTCGGTGAGTTCCGAGAGGCCTGCGCCCTTCACCCGAACGGCCAAGCTGCTGGGCCGGAGACGCCGGCCGTGACAATCCGGGCATTCGGAGGGGGACATGTAGTCCATCAGCCAGTCGCGATAGGCGGGGCTGGCGTCCTGGAATGTTTCATCAAGAATCTTGACGACGCCGGGAAATCCTTTGTCGCCTTCGAGCAACTGCTGGCGCGCACGCTTGGATAGCTCTTCGAAGGGCTTATTAATATTGATGCGCAGGCGCGCGGCGCCTTCAGTGACCTGCTGATTCATGTACGAAGAGCTGGCGCCGGGGCCGAGGCCCCCGTCGAGCAATGGCTTGGAAGTATCGGCCATGACCTTGGCGGGATCGAAACTCCAGGTATTGCCGAGGCCGTGGCATGTTTCGCAGGCGCCGAAGGGGCTGTTGAATGAAAAGGAGCGAGGCTCGAGTTGGGGGACGCTGGCACCGCAGTTGGGACAGGCGAGTTTTTGCGAGTAGAGCTTTTCTTCGCCATTGACGACGGCGACAATCACCAATCCGTTAGCGAGCTTGGCGGCGGTTTCGAGGGACGCTTCGATGCGTTTCTCGCTGCCGGGCTTGAGCGGGAGGCGATCGATGACAACCTCGATGCTGTGGTTCTTACGGCGGTCGAGGGGGATTTCCTCGTCGAGCGAGTGCAACACGCCGTCGATGCGGGCGCGAACGAAGCCCTGACGCGCGAGCTTCTCCAGGTCCTTTTTATACTCACCTTTTCGGCCGCGCACGATGGGCGCGAGGATCATGATGCGCTCGCCCTGCGGAATGGTCAGGATTTGTTGCAGGATTTGCTCGGTGCTTTGGCGCGAGATCTCGATGCCGCAGGTGGGGCAGTGGGGAACGCCGATGGAGGAATAGAGGACGCGCAGGTAGTCGTAGATTTCGGTGATGGTGCCGACGGTGGAGCGCGGGCTGCGGTTGGTGGTTTTCTGCTCGATGGAGATAGCGGGGCTGAGGCCGTCGATGGAATCCACTTCGGGGCGTTCCATTTGATCTAGGAACTGGCGGGCGTAGGGGGAGAGTGTTTCCACGTAGCGGCGTTGTCCTTCGGCGTAGATGGTATCGAAGGCGAGCGAGGATTTCCCGGAGCCGCTCAAGCCCGTGATCACGGTGAAGGTGTTGCGCGGGATCTCGACGTCGATATTTTTGAGATTGTGCTGGCGTGCGCCGTGCACGGTGATGCGCTTGAGCATTGGTGGGAAGCTCCATTTTAGCAATGGAGCTTCGCCACTGGGGCTGGGGATTGGGGGCTGGGGCTGGTGCGAGTGGTGCTTCGCGGTGGGTGGTCGACTTTTTTTGACGCATCGGGCGATTCTTGTGTTTGGGGGAGCGTCGCTCTTAAGTGGTTTCTTTTTTATATGGTTGCGAGAGGATTTCCACAGACTGGAGGGTCGATTTTTCGTGATGCGTCAGGAAATTCATTCTTTTTAACCCCGGGGTGCGGCGCGAGGCCACCGCATGCCTCGCTGAGGATGTGCCGCACCCCGTCGCCACAGTCATAGAATAATGCGCGGAGGGTTCGGAGGCGGAGCTGTTCTGGGGCTGGGGAGTGGTTAGTCGTGTGTTTTGGATGGTTTGCAGGGTTCGGAGTTTTTTGCGAGAGTTGTGACTGGCACGTCTGGACCCGCGAAATCGGGAAATGAGTATCCTGTCACCGGATTTTGTATGATCGACTTATGAAGCTGCGCTATGTCTGCGTACTGATGGCGGGGTGTGCCTGGGGTGCTACTTACTCGAAGGACGTTGCTGGGATCCTCAACCGGCACTGCGTGGAGTGCCATCGCGCGGGAGAAGTCGCGCCGATGGTGTTTACCAGCTACCAGGCGGTGCGGCCGTGGGCGAAGGCGATTCGCGAGAAAGTGGTAACGGCGACGATGCCGCCCTGGCTTGCCGATCCACACGTTGGGGAATTCAAGAACGATAGGCGGCTCGAGCAGGGCGAGATCGACACGATTGTCGCTTGGGTGAATGCGGGTGCGCCTGAAGGCGATGCGAAGGAATTGCCGCCGGCGCCGCATTTCCTGGACGGCTGGAATATCGGGAAGCCGGATCAGATTTTCGATTACGGCGTGGATTTCGATGTGCCTGCCGAAGGCGTGGTGGACTACCAATATTTCAAGGTCCCGACCAATTTCACGGAGGACAAGTGGATTGAGGCGGCGGAGATCCGGCCGCAGCATCGCGCGGTGACGCATCACATCAATGTTTTCATCCTGGAACCAGGGCAGAAAGCCACCGATGGAGCCATGTTGACTGGTTTTGCTCCGGGCGTTCAGCCGCTAAACCTGGAGCCTGGAACCGCGATGCTGGTGAAGGCCGGGTCGATCTTCATTTTTCAGGCGCACTATACGCCAAATGGGAAAGCGGTGAAGGACCGGTCGTTCGTGGGGCTGCGATTCGCCAAGCAGCCGCCGGTGTTGCGGTCTATTACGGATCGCGCGTACAACGCGTTGTTTAAGATTCCTCCCGGCGATCCGAATTATCTGGTGAAGTCGAGCTGGACGGCGAAGCAGGATATGGATCTTTTCGCGCTGATGCCGCACATGCATTTTCGCGGGAAGGATTTCCGTTACACGGTGGTGTATCCGGACGGCCGCGAGCAGGTGATCCTGAACGTGCCGAAGTACGATTTCAACTGGCAGCTCGGGTATGAGCTGAAGACGCCGCTGCATTTGCCGAAGGGGTCGAGGATTGATTGCGTGGCGCACTTCGACAACTCGCCGAACAATAAGTGGAATCCGGATCCGACCAAGGAAGTGCGGTGGGGCGATCAGACCTGGGACGAGATGATGATCGGGTTTTTCCTGTACAAGGTGCCGGCGGCTGGCAGCGCGGTGTCGGCGACGAGCGAGTAGTAGAATAGATAAAGTACGTCAACAAGAATGGGCGGCTAGCTCAGCTGGGAGAGCGCTGCGTTCGCAATGCAGAGGTCGGGGGTTCGATCCCCCCGCCGTCCACCAAACCAACCTGTGAGTGACAGAACTTCCATTCCCCCTGCAACGGAAACCCTAATACTGATGGAATCTGCAAGGCGCTGTGCGCTCTGCTTTGGTTTTGACGGTGACCTTCAGAGGAAGAAAGGTCAGATTGCACACATCGATCAGAATTCCTCGAACGCGGATGCGGCCAATCTTGTGTACATCTGCCTTGAGCACCACGACGAGTACGACAGCAAGACCAGTCAAGTAAAGGGGATCACCGAAGTAGAGCTGCAAAGCTACAAGGCGCGGCTCACGGCAGCAATTGCCAGAGGTGATCATCTCGGGGTCAGTGCGCCCCAATCGGGCGCAATTGCCAAGGAGAACGCGATTCGCGGTCACGACGAGCGCCTGTTTCGGCAGGCCGATGAGTTACTCCAAGAGAGGTTCCTTCAGGAGTTTTTGAATCAGCTTCAGTCTGACGATTCATATTGGATTTCGTCGGCTAGCCGCATTGACACATTTAGGGGCACTTTTACCGAAACAGGCAACCAGTTCATCGACACTGGTCTTTCCGAGAAATTGCGCCTTCTCATCGAGGGCTTAGACGCGCTCCTGGTATTTCTTGCCCGCACCTTCTTTGTCTATCCAGAACAACAACATCACGCAGACGATACGCGGCTTTGTATGTTCCCCGAGCTAAACGTTGATCGTGCTGGCCCAGGCACCGCAGAGTCGATGAGGAAGTATGACAAGTTTCAGGCTGAACTCGACAAGTTATCAGGAGACGTGCGAGCAGCCTACGATCAATATCGCTTGGCAGTCAAGCATTATCTATACTTGTGAAGCTGATAAAGGCACAAGGTCTTCAACTACGCACACGGCCCCCAAGTGCAATCAAAACTCTCGGTAGTGGGTCTATTTGATCAAACAGACCCACTACCAAACTCTCGCGCAACCGTATCGGCGATAATTGGCGAGTGCGAATCTGGCACATCCCGGTAGCGGCTGCCCTGTTGTGTTTGCTGGCGCCTGCGTGCCGCAAGCCGCCGCCGAAAGTTGTCGTTCCCGAGGTGTTTCGCGTGAAGTTTGAGACCTCGCAAGATGATTTTGTGGTGGAGGCGCGGCGCGAGTGGTCGCCGCATGGCGTGGACCGATTCCACGAGCTGCTCAGGCTGCATTATTTCGACCAGGGGCGATTCTTTCGTGTTCTGCCGGGATTTATTGCGCAGTTCGGCGTCCATCGCGATTTCGATGTGCATGCCACGTGGAGCAAGTTGTTCATCGTGGATGATCCGCCGCGTGAGAAGAACCTGCGTGGGACGCTGGCATTTGCGAAATCAGGGCCTAATACGCGGGCGACTGAAATTTTTATTAATCTGGCCGATAATGTGCCTCTGGATGAAGAGCGCTTCGTGCCGTTTGCCAAAGTGATTCAGGGGATGGAAGTGGTGGACAGGTTCTACTCGGGGTACGGCGAGATGCGGCCGGAGGGCAAATGGATCGATCGCGGGCGGGTGGAAGAGGAGACCAACGAATATTTGGTCCAGCGATTTCCGAAGTTGGACTGGATCAAGCGGGCGCAGTTCGTGCCGTGATAAGACGTAACGGCGTTCACACGAGTGTGAACGCAGCACGCAGGAGTGCGTGCGCCACGAACCGTTATAATAGCCGTCAGGTTGTTTATGCCACGATCTCAGATCGTGCGCCTTTCGCTTGCCGGCCTCGCGGCGATTCTCAGCGCTCATGCACAGGTCACCCTGACCGGCCGTGTGGTGGACCAGAATGAAGCGCCTGTCGCTAACGCGCGTGTCTCGGCGCACCGGGCGCAGGAGATTCCGGTGGTTGCCTTTTCCGGGCCGTCGGGTGCGTTTGAGTTGCGGCTATCAACAGCGGATACATACCTAGTTGATGTCGATCGGGTGGGCTATTTTGCGCTCAAGGAGCGGCCCGTCCAGGCTCCTGCTGAGATCACGCTGGTGCTCAATGAACAGGAAGACGTGTTTCAGAGCATCACGGTGGGCACATTGCCGCCGCCGGTGGATCCGGAGCAGACCCAGCGGGAGCAGCGTCTGAGTGGAACCGAGATCAACGACATTCCCTATTCGGCCGCGCACAGCCTTCGCAATTCCATGGATCTGATTCCAGGCGTTATTCAGGATCCGACGGGCGGGGTGCATTTCCACGGAGGGGCTGAGTACCAAACCCGGTACACGCTCGATGGCTTCGATATCAGCGATCCCATTGACGGGCGGTACAGGACGTTGCTGGCGGTGGAGGGAGTACGGTCGTTGGATCTCTCTTCGGCGCGCGAATCGCCGGAAAATGGCCGAGGCTCGGCCGGCACGTTGCAGGTTCAGACCGATAATGGAACCGACCAGCTCCGCTACACGGCGACGAATTTCATTCCCGGCCTCACAACGAACGGCGGCATACGGGTTGGCGATTGGACGCCGCGCGCCGGCATATCGGGGCCGATAGTGAAAGGGCGGGCGTGGTTTTCCGATAGCTTCAACGGCGAATACAACGGCGGCTATGTTACCGGGTTGCCGCCGGGCCAGAACACCAATCCATCCTGGGTGGCCGGCAATCTGGCGCATGCACAGGTGAACCTGACGGCCTCGAACATTCTGTATGCGGACCTGCTGGTGGATTATGGTCACCAGGCGCATTTCGGCTTGGCTCCGCTCGATCCGGAGTCCACCAGCAGCGGCCTCAGCGACCACGAATGGCTGGCTGCGGTGAAGGATCAACATTCCTGGTACGGCGGCGCGACGCTGGAGTTTGGTTTCGCGGAGCAATCCGTTTTCCGGCGCCGCGTTCCCGAAGGAACAGAGCCGTACATCATTTCGCCGGACGGGCGCAGTGGAAATTATTTTGTGGATTCGCGCGAGCACGGCCGGCGCGATCAGCTATTCGCGAACTTCTTTCCGCGGCAGATGCATTTCTGGGGGAAGCATCAGCTTAAAGTTGGCGCTGACGCGCAACGCCTGGATTACAACGCCGCGTTCCAGCGCACGGGCTTCGAAATAATCGGCCTGAACGGTCTGCCTGCTTCGGCAACCCGGTTTGAAGGCAACGGCAATTTCGGGTTGCCAAACACAGTGGCAGCTTCTTACGTGAACGACCACTGGCAGCCGGCGGAGCATCTCACTTTCGATCTGGGAGTGCGTGAAGATTGGGACGAGCTGGTACACCATGTTGCGTTCCAGCCGCGCGCAGCCATGGCATGGGCGCCTTTCCCGCGCATGCGCACCAAGATCACCGGCGGCTACGCCATGTTGACCGATGCTACGGATCTCTCGCTGTTCAGCCGCCCGTTGGATCAACAGGCGGTGACGACGTTCGACTCCGCCGAGGGCGTGCCGCAATCGCCCGTGTTGACGACGTTCGTGCCGGGACACAATCTCAAGCTTCCGCGCTACGACAAATGGAGCGCAGGGCTGGAGCACGATTTCGGGCGCGGCGTTTTCGCAGGCACGGAATTTCTTCGGAAACGCGGGCGCGATGGATTTGTTTATTCGCCGGTGGCGGGATCGGCGAGTGCTGTCACGATCCAGCCCGAAGCGCTTTCCTATGGATTCGGCGGAACGTACGAGTTGACCAATTTGCGGCGAGATGCTTACGACGAAGTGGCGCTGACGGTGAAACAAACATTCGGCGATCAATACGGATGGATGGCCAGCTATACACGATCCCGCGCGGTTTCAAACGCCGTACTGGATGCCAGCGTGGATCAGCCGTTGCAGGTGCTGAACAATTTCGGGCGCATGCCGTGGGACGCGCCCAACCGTCTGCTGGCTTGGGGATATTTGCCGATGTATTGGAAGAACTGGGCCATCGCTTTTCTGGCGGACTATCGGACGGGGTTTCCATTCGCGGTCACGGACGCGTTGGGAGATGTTGTGGGAGCAGTGGATTCGCATCGCTTTCCTTCGAATTTCGATTTGAATCTGGCGGTGGAGCGGCGCTTCGTCTTTCGAGGGTATCGTTACGCCATTCGTGGCGGCGCCAATAATTTAACGGATCATCGCAATCCAACGGCGGTGAACAAGGTGATGGGTGCGCCGCAATTCCTCACGTTTTATGGGGATGAGGGGCGGCATTTTGTGATTCGGATCAGGTTTTTTGGGAAGGTGCCGCAGTGAGGGGGAAGACCCGGGCGTCGGCAGGAGTGCCGACGCGGCACGCTGAGAGCGTGCGCCACGATGAGCTAAAACGCTCGTTGGTATTGGACTGGAGGGTGGGGGTCTTGGCCTAGCGCTTTTGCCGCGTGGAGTGGCCAGTAGGGATCGCGCAGGAATTCGCGCGCTAGCAGGACCATGTCGGCTTTTCCGGATCGTATGATTTCGTCCGCCTGGTGAGGGTCTGTGATCATTCCTACGGCGCCGGTGCGAATTCCAGCTTCTTGCTTGATGCGTTCGGCGAAGGGCACTTGGAATCCTGGCGCGGCCGGGATCTTGGCATCGGGAACCATGGCGCCGGAGGAGCAATCGATCAAGTCCACGTGGCGGGGGTGCAATTCCGACGCGAGCACCACCGAATCATCTACGGTCCAGCCGCCCTCTTTCCAATCGGTGGCGGAGATTCGCACGAAGAGCGGGAATCGCTCGGGCCACACGGCTCGCACGGCCTCCGTCAACTCCAGCACGAAGCGGATGCGGTTTTTGTAGGCGCCGCCGTATTCATCGGTGCGTCTGTTTGCCAGCGGCGAGAGGAATTCATGCGCCAGATAGCCATGGGCGCAATGGAGCTCGACCAACTGGAATCCTGCGGCGAGTGCGCGTCGCGCGGCGTGGGCGAAAGCGTCGATGATGTCACGAATTCCGCCGTGATCCAGCGCTCTTGGGATGGGATCGCTCTCGCGGAAGGGGACGGTGCTGGGCGCGACGGTTTCCCATCCGCCGGCGTTGATCGGGATCGGAGCTCCGTTGTTTTCCCACGGAACATAGCAGCTTGCTTTTCTGCCCGCGTGGGCGATTTGAATACCGGGTACAGCGCCGTGCTGCTTGATGAAGGACGCTATGCGCGTGAGCATCGCGATGTGGTCGTCCTTCCAGATTCCGTGATCGCCGGGGGTGATGCGTCCGCGCGCCTCGACGGCGGTGGCTTCCATCATTACGAGTCCGGCGCCGCCTACTGCGCGGCTGCCCAGGTGTACCAGATGCCAGTCCGACGCGAATCCATCGACGCTGGAATACTGGCACATAGGAGACACGGCGATCCGATTGCGAAACGTGATTTCGCGGATGGTTAGCGGGGAGAAGAGGTGCGGGGTATCTGACACACGGGTATAGATGCTGTTCTTCAGTTCTTCGGTTCATCAGTTCTTCGGTTCTGCGGTTTGCGAGAATCGATGCATGGTGAATTGTCGATTTGGTTTGTTGCTGCTCGTGGCGGCGGGGCTGGTGCACGCTCAAGGTGTCGTGAGGTCCCTGTCTGAAGTTAAATTCGAACAGGATGCGGATGTGAAGTGTCTTTCTTCGGCGGTGGAATCGGGCGATCCCAGCAAGGGGCCGTCCACCATCATTCTGAGAGCTCCGGCGAATTGCGTGATTCCTTGGCATTATCACACGGCGGAAGAGCAGTTGATCGTCATCCAGGGGAAGGTTCCTACCGAGATGGAAGGTATGCCGAAACAGGTTCTTGAGCCGGGAGGATTCGCGATGATGCCGGGGAAGGCGAAACATCGATTCTCGTG
>Ga0182024_10024919_pt1 | contig 10598 bp, 5 predicted proteins | sample P32metaG_FD_120480 | JGI IMG/M metagenome (GOLD analysis project Ga0182024, IMG submission 120480) | Permafrost microbial communities from Stordalen Mire, Sweden - P3-2 metaG (Illumina Assembly) | ecosystem: Environmental > Terrestrial > Soil > Wetlands > Permafrost | place: Sweden: Stordalen...
GCGATCGCCGACCGCACGGATCGAGGGCGAGGGCGTGGCGGCGGCTGCGGGGCTAGAGCCGGCTCGGATGGCCGCACTCCGGGCCGGAGCGGCAGCGAATAGGGCCAGGATCAGGCACGCCAGCGCCGCGAAATGTTTGGAGCGAGTCATAGTCATGCGCCTGCCTATGCGAGTTGCCTTCGCGACCGGTTCCTCGGGTGTGGCGGCGAGTATAGCCGTTTTTCCCGGACCGGAGGCGGCCCTGTCCGTCGGCGCGGGGTGCACTTTTCGCAGCGCGGCATAAGGTCTAATTGCGTTTTTCGTGAGAAGGTAGCTACCATGGTAATCATACCGGGGCAGGCAAAGCTCCTGGAGAAAATGCAATGGAGACACTTCGTACCACAGCCATCGTAGTTTTGGCATCCGCACTGGCCGCAGTTGGGGTCCTGGCGGGGCCTAACGCGGTCCTGGCGGCGCCATCCAGGGCGCAGCAGGCACAGTTTCGCGACCCTCCCATTATACCTGCGCCGCAAGCCTCGGATGCCGCAGTGGTCAACGCCGCGCGCAAGGCGCGCGCCGTGAAAGCGGCCAAAGAAGCGGGAAATCGGAAAGAGGTCTGGAACGACGACAACATTCCCCGAATTCCGCGCGACATAACCGTGGTTGGCCACTCGGACACGAATCCGGGGTCCGAACCTGCAGCGACGGATGGTTCGGCGGCGGCGCCAGCGCCGTCCTCCGACGCAGCGCCCGTGCCAACCGCGCCGCAAGCGGCACCGCCGGACACCAAAGAGGAATTAACGCGCGTGCGTGAACGTGCCGCTGATTTAGATAAAGATTTGGAGCTGGCGCAGCGCCAGTTCGAGCTGGACCAGAATCAACTCTCGCAGAATCCCGATTTCGCGAACGATCACGCCGGGCAGGCGAAACTGAAATCCGAAGCCGATCAGCTACAGGCGAAACGGCAAGCTCTGGACGAGCTGAAGAAGAAAATCAACGACCTCGAGGCGCAAACGAAGCCCTGACGCTGAGCAGTCCTCGAAGCGGGCAGTGCAAGCCCGGCAGCAGATTTTCGGGGGAACCAGGACCCGTGGATACCCTACCACTACTAATAGTATTGATTTTTGTTGACACACTAGCTCCCCTCGCTCACAATCGCCCCGGATTTTCATGGTGCCGCTTCTTATTGTTCCATGTCGGCACACCAGATTGGTTCCGCGTTGCTTTTCGAAGTCACTGGGGGACACATGCAATATTTGCCGGGCGGGACGGTGCAATGTTTGAATCCGGAGTGTCCAGCGCGAGGCCACTGGCTGCGCGCGGAAGACCGGCGCTATCAATCCTGCAGTAATTGCGGCTTGACGCTGCACTACGTGCCGCCGCCGCTGGCTCCGCGGTTTCGGATGCGGCCTCGCCCACTGAGTTCCTATCGCCCGTTCGGACGGTCGCGCTAGAGTTCCCATCTCCGCACAAGATGGATAAAAAGGAAAAGGCCCCGGAAAGTTCGGGGCCTTTTCCTTTTTTAATTCGGTCGCGTCGCTCGCAGCGGCTGGCGCCGCCGTGAGCGCTTAGAAGTAAAGCTTCAAGCCGAACTGAATGAGGCGCGGCCCGCGGTCTTCGGTTACCTGGCCGAAAGTCGGGCTGCTGCCAAAATCGTCGACCCTTAAAAACTGCGTGTGATTAAAGGTGTTGAAAAACTCCGCGCGGAACTCAATCACTTTGCTCTCGCTGATATGGGTGTTCTTGATGAGCGAGGTATCAAAGTTGTTGATCCCCGGGCCGCGAAGAGAGTTCCGCCCCAGGTTGCCGTAGCTAAATAGCGGGATCCCGCCGGCATCCTCTGGGCCGGAACATGTTGAATCGCTGCAAGGGGAACACGACATATTCGTAGGATTGATCCAGTAGGGTCCGAGGGTCGGACCGTTCCCACCATTGCAATCGGTCGAAAATGTGGACGCCGCGCGAGGGTTGACGTAGGGAATCTTGCCGGAGACCTCGGTACGGGTGAGGTCCGGAAATTGATTCTGCTGGCTCGCGTTGCTGTTGGAAAAGAATGTAAGCGGGTTGCCCTTCTGGAAGGTGACGATTCCGTCCAGCTGCCAGCCTTGGGTCAATTTATTCATGAAGCCGCTGTGCCAATGATTGATGGGCAACTCCCAGAGTCCGCTCATCACCAGTCGCTGCGGGGAATCGAAGTCTGCCACTGCACGGTCCAGACGGTAGTCGGTAGGATCGGTGTATTCGCCGGACCGGGAGCGGAAGCCGGAAGTCACATCGATGGTTTTGGCTACGGTGTATGCGGCGCGGAACTGCAAACCATGGCTCATGCGCTTATCCGCGGTGATTTGCATCTGATCGCTGTCCGATAGGCCGTTGCTGAAATCGGTGAGCAATTGCTGCGGACCAAAGGGAACTCCGGTCGGGTCGTAGGGGTCCGCGGGATTTAACGTTCCCTGCTGGCAATTGGCCAGCGGACGGGCGCATTCCGGATTGTCCTCGCCGTAAGTATTCAACTGATATTGCATGATCCTGGTTATCGGGTAGTTGACCTCGCCGCTGCTGATCAGCTTCCGGCCCATACTTCCGACGTACACCGCTTCAATCATGGTGTCCTTGGTCGCCTGCCACTGAAACCCATAGTTGAAGTTCTCGGAATACGGCGTCTTGAAATGCGGATAGGTGATGTAGCCGAACCCGAAGGGATACGGATAAGTGAACTGGCCGTTCGGCGTGAATGGAAACGGATTGGTGTATCCCAGCGACGTGAAGGGATCGGACATCGCGCCCGTTACCGCTCCGGAACTCGAAAGGTCTCCAGCGATCCCCTGCCATGAGTCCGGCGTGTTGTTGGCAACTTCACCGTAGGGCGGTTGGCCTCCGAACTGGAGGTTGAGCGCGCCATCTTCCAGGTCATAGAAAATCCCGAACCCGCCGCGCATAACCAGTTTGGCATTTCCAAACATGTCCCACGCGAAACCTACCCGCGGCGCGAAATCGCGGTAGTTAGGATAGGCCAAGCCCCTATTGGGCGTGCCGGGATCACCCGGATACAGAATGTTGGGCGGCGAATCCGGGTAGACTGTAGATTGCTGCCCCGGGAAGTAGCCGCTGATGTTGTTGTGGATGTCGTGCTGCGGAACATAAAACTCATAGCGCAGGCCGTAGTTGAGCGTCAGCCGCGGATGGATCTTCCAGGTGTCCTGCAAGTATCCGGCAAACGATCCAGTGCGAATTCCATACGTAGCCTTGGAGAATTGGAAGTAGTTATCCCAGAAGCCGCCCACGAAGTCGGCATACTCGTTGCCGGTGAAATCCCCGGAGGTAAAATCAAAGCCGCCGCTGTTGTAGTAGTCGTAGTAGAAATTGTTGCGCACCCGGGTTACGTCGCCGCCGAATTTGATCTCGTGACGCCCCACGTTCCAGGTGAAATCGTCCGACCATTCAAAAGCCGCGCGGTGCAAGGTGGTGGGTCCCTGCGTGGAAGGTCCCAAGTTGAAAGAAGGAGCGAAGATCGTCGGCACTGCCGGAGCGGAAGCATCGGCCGGGGTAACATTGGTGAAACCGAATTCCGCCGGGGTAGTTTTCACCGAAGGAACGGCTTGAATCGACGCCAGGCGGTTGGATGCGAAACGGAACTGGTTCACCTTGCCGGACGAAAGTGTGTGGGTCCACGTGAATGTTCCGATCTGGGTGCGGGCGCCGTCGGTTCCACCGGATCCGACCGGAACGTTTCCGGCGCTCCCGATGGGCACCGCGCCAGAGGTGGAGCTGATCGCACCGCCTTCTTCCGGAAAGAAATCGCTGCCATTGTCAACCACGTACACAAACGAGAAAGTGTCTTTCGACGACAAATTATAATCGAAATGCATGATGCCCTGATCATCAACGATGGATGCGGTGGGGCTGGCCGAAAATGTATTGCCCGGGCCGTTCGGCAGAGGCAAATACTTGGAGATGTAGTTAGCGATTACCGGATTCACCGGCACCTGGTTATTGGGGTAATTGGCCCCGGTGATGGGATTCACCAATTGCACGCCTTGGCTCAGGAGTTCGCTGAAGTCTCCGCCGCGCTCGGCCTGGTCCAATACGGCTATTGGCGTAGGGGTCTGTCCTTCGCGCCGACGCGCGCCTTGATACGCGATGAAGAAGAAAGCCTTTTCCTTCTTCACCGGCCCGCCCAAAGTGCCTCCGAATACGTTGCGTTTGAAAGGGGATCGTGCGGGTGCGAAGGCATCGCGGGCGTTCAAGTCATCGTTGCGGATAAATTCAAAGCCATCACCGTGGAAGCTGTTGGTGCCCGACTTGGTGATCTGGTTGACGATCCCCCCGGAGGTGCGCCCATACTCGGCGTCGTAATTGTTGGTGAGAATCTTGAACTCTTCGACGGCATCGGGGTTAGGGCTCACCACAATGTTGTTGCCCAGGAAGTCGGTGTTGTTGGCGCCGTCCAGCAAAAAGGTAAGCGATTCGGAACGCTGGCCGCTCACCGAGAATGGATTGCCCGACACGTCGTCCGGATCCGGGGTGAACACGCCCGCTTGCAGCAGGCCGAGCTGTAGCGTGTCGCGGTCGACCAATGGAAGGTCGCGGATGGCGCGCTCGTCTTCCACTTTTCCGAGGGTGGCGCCAGTGGTATCGATTTGCACCACGTTGCCACTGACCTCGATCGTCTGGGTGGTTTGACCCACGTTCAAACTAACGTCCAGGCGCCCATTTTGATTCAACTGCAGAACGATCCCGGTCTGCACCATGTTAACGAAGCCCTGCTTTGCCACCGAAATGCTGTAGGTTCCAACGGAAAGCAGATCGAATAGGTAGGAGCCGTCCGCTCCGCTATTGGTCGCGCGCGAGATTCCGGTACCGGTGTTAGTGAGTGTGATTTTGGCGTCGACAACCACCGCGCCAGACTGGTCTTTCACCGTGCCGCGCAGCGAAGCGGTGGTCTGCGCCCATGCGGAACTGCTTGCTGCAAGCAGACCAATCAAAAGGAATGCCGGGAAAAGTAGATGCCTGGTCCGAATCACGCTACACCTCCGAAATTTTCCACTGGAACGGTTGGGGGAGAGCGGGGCCTGAGCGAAGACACCAATTCGCTCGGTTGAATTCCAGACGGAGGACCCCCAACCCTGAAACTACGCCCCTAAGAAATCGCTGGGAGCAATCTATAAAACCGGGTGAGAAATTGTCAAGGTAAAGCGGGCGGGATCGGGATTTTGAAGTGGGCCAGAATGACCCGGAGTCATAATATAGCCGGGCAGGGGTCGGGTCAGGCAACGCGGTGGGAGGCGAAAGCTTTGGGTAGAAGGAAGAGCGGCCGGTGGGGGGACCGGCCGCTCAGGGGGCATTACATTTAGGTCGCGTCCATCAGGGGGCCGACGCGGCCTGCCGTTGAAGCTTGAGAGGGGGAGTCCCAGGCTCTTACAGCCGGCCACAGCGTCGATCCCCGAACGCAGCCCCATTGTGCAGTAGAGGCCTTTTTTGGTGAATAGCGCGAACGGTTCAAATTGGGTGGTACCGACGTACTGAGACCGGACTAGACCCCGGCGACCTGGCGGCGCGCGGAAAAAAGGCGGCCAATTTTCTGCTGGCCTGCACACCCGGGTATAATCGGCGGCGATATGCAAAATGGTCTCGCGACGTGGATCGATCGGCTGATGGGGCCAGAGCCCCTGGATCAAGGAGCGGGCTCGCTGCCGCAAAGCGCGCTGGATTTGCAACTTCCCTCCGCACTGTCTAGCTCTGGCGGTTTGCTCAGCCGGCTGCGAGGGTTGTGGGGAACGCGGGCGAGTCACCTGTGGCCACGCTGGCTGTTTCTGCGCGCGCTGGGATTGATCTACTTCTCGGCGTTTTATTCCCTGCTGTTTCAGATCAAGGGGCTGATCGGTCCGGACGGCATCCTGCCCGCCGGCGACTATCTCGAAGCGGTCTCGAAATATTACGGAATCTATCGTTATTGGTACGCGCCCACGCTGCTGTGGTTTTCGAGCAGCAATGCCGCGCTAATGCTGATCTGCTCGGTGGGATTGGCCGCTTCGATCTTGCTAATCCTGAATCTGTGGCCGCGCGGAATGCTGGCGATTTGCTTTGTGGCCTACCTTTCGTTCGTGGGCGCGGGCCAGGATTTTGCGGGATACCAATCGGACGGCATGCTGCTCTCCGCCGGGTTCATCAGTTTGTTTTTCGCGCCGCCGGGATTCCGTCCGCGCCTGGGACGGTCCCACGCCCCATCGCGTGCCAGCCTGTTTTTGCTGCAACTGGTGTGGTTCAGTATCTACTTCGAATCGGGACTGGCAAAAATGCTGTCGGGCGAGCCGGCGTGGCGGAACTTCACCGCGATGGACGATTACTACCAGAATGGGCCGCTGCCGACGTGGATCGGGTGGTACGCGCAGCAACTCCCGCATTGGTTTCACGCAGGAACAGTGGTGCTCACGCTGGGCGCGGAGCTGGTGATCGTATGGATGTTATTTTTGCCGCGGCGGCTGCGGATCATTTGCTTCTGGATCGTCACGCCGTTTGAAATTGGAATCATCATCACCGCGAATTACACCTTTCTAAATTATTTGGTGCTGTCGTTGGGGATCCTGCTTTTGGACGACCGCTACGTGGATGGGGTGCGGTGCCTGTTCGAAAGATTTTCTCGCACCGGAGAGGCGGCTGGCGAGGCGGCTCCCGTGTTGATTCCGGTTAGCAATGGATCCGATGGGCGGCCGAAAACATTGCTTCGAGCGCTGGTGCTTCAGTTGCGAGCGAGCCTGGCGGCGCTCTGCCTGGCGCTCGTTTTCTACGGCATCACCACGCAATTGATCGCGATGGTGGTTCCATCGCTGCCGCTCCCAGTGGCCCCGGTGCATGCGCTGGAGCCGTTTCGAATCGCCAACCGCTATGGCCTTTTCGCGGTGATGACCCGCCAGCGGTACGAGATTGAATTTCAGGGGACCCAGGACGGCAAAACCTGGACGCCTTATCCGTTTCGCTATAAGCCGCAGGACCCGCAGAAGCCGCCCGGCATCTACGCGCCGTACCAGCCGCGGTTTGATTGGAATCTTTGGTTCGCGTCGCTCGGTCCGTGGCGCGATTATCCGTTCGTGGTTTACACCGAAGAGCGGCTGCTGAAAAATGACGCGGAAGTACTGAACTTATTTGCCGGCAATCCATTTCCCGGCGGGCCGCCCAAGCGCATTCGCGCCGTGGCTTGGCAGTATTGGTTTACCGACATTCCGACGAAGCGTGCGACCGGCATGTGGTGGCGAAGGCAGTTGCTGGGACTTTACGCTCCCGGATTGCAGCGCGAGGCGGACGGAAAAATTACCGCCGTGGATAACGCGGAGATTCAGACGCGACCGGCGCCCGATGAGCAATAACCCGTAGAACTCGAAAACCAATTGCGGATGGGAGGAATCCCGACCGGTACTCCTCCCCTCCCGCTTCCCTAGCTACGAATTTCCCAAAGCTCTCAAGGAGGAGTACGCTTTGGATTCGAGCGTTTGACCCTTTCCAACACTCGCCGCGGATAAAAGTTTCAGCCTTATCTGCGACGGAGGGCGCCAAGTGCGGCTCTCCAGACGATCCTGCCGGGCGGCGAGAACTGCGGAAGCTTGGGCCAGCGCGACGCTCGCGGACCAATTCGTATTTACCGGCAACGGAGACAGGAAACAAACGCATGAAGCCTCATAAGAAAATACCGGAGCCGGATATTACCGAAACCGAGGTGCTCGCGCATATCGCCTCGCTCACCAAGCCCGCGACCACCCGCCAGATTGCCCACGGCCTGAACATGCGCCATCACGGGCGCCGGCTGCTGCCCCGCATGCTGGCGAAACTCAAGAGCCGCGGTGAGGTGGATGAATTGCACGGCTTGCGCTTTCGAGTCTCCGCGCAGCATCGCGACGAGCAAAAACCCAAAACGCCGCGCGGCGAGCATCCTATCGATGCCCTGCGCAAGCAGGGCCGCGATGTGAACCTGGTCGCCGGACGATTGTCGGCGCATCGCGACGGCTACGGATTCGTGATTCCCGATCAGCCGATCCCCAAGATAGATGGCGACCTCTTCATCCCGCGCGACCGCATGGGCGACGCGATGAATGGCGACCGCGTCGTGGCGCGTTTGGAGCGCCGGCACAACGACGGACGCGCCGAGGGCCGCATCGTGCAAATCGCCGAGCGCGCCCATCCGACGATCGTTGGCCTGTTTGTTTATGGCCCGCGCGGCAACGTGGTTCGTCCCTACGACGTGCGCATCCAGCACGAAATTGTGATTCCGCCGGGCCAGGAGCTGATTTCAGGTTCCAGCGAGCAGTCCGAGCCGGGCGCCGAACGTTCCCGAATGCCGCTGAAAGCCGGAGCGCGTTTGCCGGAGCTTGATGGCGCGGTGGTGAATGTGCGACTAACGCGGTTCCCCAAGGGCGGCATCGCGCCCAGCGGGCAGGTCATCGAAATTCTTGGCCGGCCCGGGGACATCGGCGTCGACGTGGAAATCATCATCCGCAAACATTTGCTGCCGCACGAGTTTCCGGAAGAAGTTTTGGCGCAGGCGGCCACCATACCGCAGGAAGTTTCCGCAAGCGAATGTGAGGGCCGGCGCGATTTCCGGCATCTGCCGATTGTGACCATCGATGGAGAGACCGCGCGAGATTTCGACGACGCGGTGTACGTCGAGCGCCGCGCCGATGGCGGCTACCAGTTACAAGTGCATATCGCTGACGTCGCCCATTACATTCAGCGCGGATCGGCGCTGGATCGTGAAGCGCGGCTGCGCGGCACCTCGGTTTACTTTCCAAACCGAGCGGTGCCCATGCTGCCCGAGGCGCTCTCGAACGGCATTTGCTCGCTGAAGCCATACGTGGATCGCCTGGTGATGAGCGTGGTGATGGAATTCTCGGCGCACGGCGACATGCTCAGCGCGGAGTTCGCGCCGGGGGTGATGCGTTCTGCGGAACGGATGACCTACACCAACGTGCACAAGGTGATCGAAGGCGACCCCGAAGCATCACGCCAGTACGCCGCCCTCGCGCCGGAGTTTCTCAAGATGAAGGAGCTGGCGCTGCTGCTGAACGCGCGCCGCAACGAGCGCGGATCGATCGATTTCGATCTGCCCGAGCCGGTGATCGAATTCGACGACGCGGCACGAATGGTCTCCATCGTTCGCAGCGAACGGAACATCGCGCATCGCCTGATTGAGGAATTCATGCTAGCGGCGAACGAGTCGGTGGCGCGCTACCTGGAAAAGCGCGGAATCACCAGCCTACACCGGATCCACGAAAAGCCCGATCCGAAACGAGTGCTGGAATTCGAAGAGTTGGCCAAAGCTTTCGGTTACACCTTGGGTGTTCCGGACCTGGCCGAGCATCGCATTCCGGTGCGCCATGGAGAGGTGAAGCCGAAGGGCCGCGACGGGCGAGCCACCCACGGCCGGATGCGCCCGATGGAAGTCACCATGCCCGCGCTCAATGAGATCGATATCCGCCCACAGCATTACCAGGAATTGACGAAGAAAATCGCCGGTAAGCCCGAAGAGCGCATTCTTTCCTACTTGATGCTGCGCTCGCTGAAGCAGGCGCGATACCTGGCCGAGCCCTTGGGCCATTTCGCGCTGGCGGCGCAGGAATATACCCACTTCACTTCGCCGATCCGCAGGTATCCGGACCTGATCGTTCACCGCGCTCTAAAATGGGCGCTGGAAAATATCCATGCGGCCGCGCCGCACACGCCGCCAGCGGTCTTGCGGGGCCCGGGAGGGAAATCCCGCGGTGGCTCCTCGCATCAGGATGCGGCCGACCAGCCCTCATTCGGGCCGTATTCGCGAGCGGAGCTCAACAAGATTGCCACCGAGTCGTCGGAGTCCGAGCGGCGAGCGGATATGGCCGAGCGCGAATTGATGGACTGGAAGACCGCGCAATTCATGGAAAGCCGGCTGGGCGACGAGTACGACGCGCTGATCATCTCGGTGCAGAAGTTCGGATTCTTCGTGGAGTTGCTGGATATTTTCGTGGAAGGGCTGGTGGGCATGGATCGGGTGGAAGAGTTCACCGGCGAGCGGTGCTTCTATCGCGAGCTGGATCACGTGATCGTTTCCCAACGGCGCAAGATCGCATTTCGCCTGGGCGATCGGGTGCGCGTCCGCGCGGAGCGCATCGATCCATTTCGTCATCGCGTGGAATTCGCGCTGCTTCCACCGTTGCAAGCAGCGAGAGTGCCCGCCCGGACAAGATAAAATCGTAGAGCCGTAGCCCAAAACGCGTGTAATGTGTGGGCGATTTCTGGAGGAACAATGTCTTCGATACGGTGTTGCCCGATATGCATGGCGGTGGTGCCCGCGGGGAAAGTGGTGGCGCACTCGAACGATCTGGTATGCGACGGATGCGGCAAGCCGCTCGAAATTGCGCGCGGCAGCCGGAATCTCGCGGTGTTCGTGGGATTGGCGGCAGGAGCGGTGAGCTGGTGGCTGGCCGCGCACTCGGCGCCGAGCGGGTCGGCGCTGGGTTGGGCGCTTCCGGTCGTCTACGCGGTACTCGCTTTTGGAGCGGTGACGCCGGCGGTGCTGATGTTAGCCGCGGATTTGCGAATTAAAGAAGTTTCAGCGGTCGATCACAGCGCTGCGGCCGCGCCGGCGAACGGCC
>Ga0182024_10024920_pt1 | contig 10598 bp, 11 predicted proteins | sample P32metaG_FD_120480 | JGI IMG/M metagenome (GOLD analysis project Ga0182024, IMG submission 120480) | Permafrost microbial communities from Stordalen Mire, Sweden - P3-2 metaG (Illumina Assembly) | ecosystem: Environmental > Terrestrial > Soil > Wetlands > Permafrost | place: Sweden: Stordalen...
GCCAGGGTCTTGCGCCGGTACGCGAACGCGGCGCGAACGACCTGTTCGAAGTGCGCGCGGTCCGCCACCGCCGCGGCCGGCTCGTCGAGGCGGTCGAGCACGACGACGGTTGAGACGACCCCCGGCCGCGGATAGAACGCGCTCGGCGGAACGGTGAACGCGCGCCTGACGCGCATCGTCAAGCCGATAGCGACCGTCAGGCTGCCGTAGTGCGCGGTTCCGGGCTTGGCCGTCAGCCGGTCCGCGACGTCGGATTGAATCATCGCAACGACGCGGCGCGGCGGTACGGGAAGTGCCGCCAAGCGCACCAGCAGCGGCGTTCCGACGTTGTAGGGCAGGTTTCCGGTCGCGACCCAATCGCGATCCGCCGCCCATGCAGTATACTCGAACGTCAGCGCATCGCCCGCTCGCACGTCGACGGCGCGCAGATCGTCACGCGAACGGAGCACGGCGACCATCTCGGGATCGATGTCGAACGCGGTGATGCCGGCGCCGAGACGAACGAGTGCGGCGGTCAGCGCTCCCGTTCCGGCACCGATCTCGAGCACCGGCAACGACGGCGTCTCGACCACCAGCCGCGCGATGCGCGTCGCGATGCCTCCGTCCATCAGGAAATGCTGGCCCCAGCGTTTCTTCGGACGAATATCACGCGCGCGAAGCAACGCGCGCGGATGGTGGTGGCTTCGGCTTTCGCCGAAGCCTTCGCGGTCCTCGCTTCGCTGAGGTCCGCCGTCGTCCGGCGGCAGCGAGTCGTTAGGAGGTTCTATTTGATCAGATAGACGGTGACGGAGCGGCGGCCGAACTGGAACGCTTGGCGGTTCGAGTTGAAGCCGAGATCGATGCGATGACCGCGAATCGCGCCGCCGGTGTCGCCGGCGATCGCCGGCCCGTAGCCGGGGATGTACATGCGCGTTCCGAGCGGGATGACGCGCGGATCGACCGCCACGATGCCGTGTCCGGCGGGTTGGCCGGTGGCGGTGATTCCACTGCAACCCGAACACCCGGCCGTATATGCCGTGGCGATCATCGAAAGTGCGGCGGATGCGAGCTTGAGTGTTCCGTCGATTCCGCGGCCGGCGATCCGAGAGAGCGCGGTGTACTCGCCGATTCCTTCGGCGACGATGCGCTCGCGCGGTGCGCGCAAGACGCGCGAGACGAGCGTCGTGCGCCGTACGGCGCGCCGATCCGGGCTGCGCGTGAACGCGAATGCCGTTTCATAGATGCCGGGCGCGCCGCGATCGACCACTCTCGTCTGACCGGGCGGCAACGTGAACGCAAAGCGCTTCACGACCTTCGACGCGATCTTCCGACGAATCACTTGCGTCCACGAGTTTACGTGCTGCACGCTGACGACGACATTGTTCTCGATTGCCGTCGACGCCGACGGATGAACGTTGTCGTGACGGTCGAACGCGATTCCCTGCTGGTCGAGAAGCGCGGAAACGTCGGTCGCGGCCGAGCGCACGACGTGCGGCTCGCCGTCGATCACGAGCGTGACCGGTACCGCTGCCCGATAGACGATCTTTTCGCCGTCGTAGAGCGGGCCGGCGGGGTCGACGTTCAACGCATCTTCCGGAGCCCGGAAGAGATTACGCTCCGCGAGCAGCGCGTCGGCGGTCTCGGCGCGCGTTTCGATCGTTTCGGTGAGCCCGTCGTGCACGAGCGTCACGTGTTTAGCAGGACCGGGGTCGGCAAAGGCGGCGACCGCCTTGGCGACGTGATCGGCGCTCGTTCCTGTGCCGAACGGAATGAGCAGACCAAGTGAGAGTATTCCCGTCGCGGCTAGCGGGACGGATGGAAGATCGTTGCGGATCGTCCGACTCCTTTCTCGTGCGAAGGGTGCGTTCCAGCAAGCTCAGATCGTGAGATCCGTGCGAGATAGCGCGCACTCGACGTCGTAGCGGTGGCCGGTAAGGCGGTGGCCGGTAAGCCGTATCTGGACCGGCAACGAGTCCAGAGGCTCGGTCGAGTGCCCCAAGACCCGACGGGGCCTTGGCGAACACGGACGGACGATAACAGATTGTCAAGGATGCGTCAAATACCATGGTCGCCGTAGGGAAGAGCGCCCGTCTGCTGTGCGCGCTCGCCCCGTCGGCCGCCACGATGGTGCAGGCGGCGGGCGGCGAATGAGTGTCCTTATCGTGCGCGTCGGATTCTTCACCGAGTGTTACAAGCCGATCGTAAACGGCGTCGTCGCGAGTATCGACGCGCTGAGCGACGGGCTGCGCGCGCACGGGGTCGACGTCACCACGATCGCGCCGCACTTTCCGCATTTCGTCGACGCGGAGCGCGGCGTCGTGCGCGTGCCCTCGCTGCCGCTACCGACGGCGACCGCGTATCGCTTGTGCGTACCATATTTGAATGCCGAAGATCGGCGTCGCATGCGCGGGATCGATCTCGTGCACGCGCACTCACCGTTCGTCACCGGTTGGATGGGCGCGTCCTACGCGCGGCGTCATCGCGTACCGCTCGTCTTCACCTATCACACGCGGCTCGACGCGTACGCGCACTACGCACCGTTCGATCGCGGCACGACCGAACGCGCCATGGTCGAGCTGACGCGCCGCTACGCGAACGCTGCCGACGCCGTCATCGTGCCGACGCGCGCGATGGAGAACCGGCTGCGCGAGCTCGGGGTGCACGTGCCGATCTCGGTCGTGCCCAGCGCGATCGATGTCGAACGGTTCGCCGGCGGGCACCGCAGCGCGCTCGTTCGCGCACGGTTGGGAGTCGACGACGACGCGCCGCTGGCGCTGGTCGTCTCGCGCCTGGGGGTCGAGAAGAACGTGGAGCTCGCCCTCGACGCGCTGGCCCGGTTCGCCGAGCTGCGGTTGGCCGTCGTCGGCGAGGGGCCGCATCGTGGCGTGCTCCAGGAGCGCGCGCGCCGGCTCGGGGTCGAGTCGCGGGTGCGCTTCGTGGGCGCGCTGGCCCGCGAACGGCTGCCGGACGTCTATGCCTCGGTCGACGCGTTCGTGTTCCCCTCGATCACCGACACCCAGGGCTTGGTGCTGGCCGAGGCGCTGGCCGCCGGGCTCCCGGTCGTCGCCGCCGAAAGCGAGGCCTCAGGCGACGTGCTGACCGGCGCCGGCCGGCTCGTCGTTCCGGCCGCCGACGACTTGGCCGACGCAATTCGCGACGTCATCGGCCGCGGCCGAGACCAGAGTGCCGTACATTTGGCATTCTCGCGGTTTACGGTGGAGCTGCAAACGCGGCGAATCCTCGAGCTCTACCGGGAGGTGTTGGCCGCACGCGCAGCTTGACTTGACTCGAACACATGTTCGATATAGGATGATTGCAAGAGCCATGCCCACCACGACCACGACCACGACCACGACCACCCGCCACCGCTCCGCCGACGTCGCCGTCGGCTATGCCGCCGACACGACCGGCAACGGCATCGCCTACGCGGCGATCGCGACGGGCACCGCCCGCAGCGCCGTCCGCGTCACCTTCGGCGCACATCCGCTGCCGGCGCTCGAGGGCCGCGAGCTCGCCTACGCCGCCGTGAGCGCGGTCGCGACGTATCTCCGCGGACGCGGGTTCAGCCGGCTCCGGCTCAGGATCGCGGACGACGGCGTCGTCGACGAGCTCAACGGACGCCGCGCGGTACCGCTTCCGCTCGCGATGGCGTACGTGAAGGCGCGCTGCGCGCTGAATGGCTTCTCGGTCGCTCGCGTCGAACGCGGCGAACCGATTGAAACCCACGACCTCCAAACGCGCGCCCAAGCCGAGATCGCGCTCCGCGCCAGCGCGGCCGCGTGATGCCTGGCAGCAACGGCTCGTCAGCGGAAGACTGAACGCCGGCGATCTTCCGACCGAGACGATCGCGCTGGCGCGTGCGCTGCTCGGAACCGTTCTCGTTCGCGTGCGGCACGGCGAGCTGCTCGCCGGACGCATCGTCGAGACGGAAGCATATCTTGCGGGCGACCCCGCATCGCACGCGTTTCGCGGGCCGACGCCTCGCAATCGGGTGATGTTCGGCCCGTCGTTTCACGCATACGTCTACTTCATCTACGGGGCGAACTGGTGCTTGAACGTCACCAGTGAAGCCGCCGGGACCGGGGCTGCCGTCCTGGTGCGCGCGTGCGAGCCGCTCGCCGGTCTGGCAACGATGCGCGCGCAGCGCCGCCGCCCGGAGCTGAAGGACCACGAGCTTGCGCGCGGGCCGGGAAATCTGTGTCGCGCATTCGCGATCGGACCCGAGTTCGACGGGGCCGATTTCGGCTCCGATCCGCAGCTCTGGATCGCGACCGACGGAACCGCGACAGCGGTCGGCGTGAGTCCGCGGATTGGGATCACCAAGGCCGCGGCCGAGCCGATGCGTTTCTATGCGCGCGGCAATCCAAGCGTCAGCGGCCGGCGCGCCTTGTCGCCGTGACGGCGCTGTGATAGACTCGTCTGCGTCGCGCGGTCTCGCACCGTGCGATCTTCTCGTTCCTCGCGCAGCGCGTCGACGAGCGACCCCGGTAGCCTCGCCGGCCAGGTCCCGTCACGCAACGTGCCGTCTCCCCGAGGGAGCATTCCGCTGCAGTTCGACAACCGACCCCAGAACAACGGTAAGCCGGACGGCGGCCGTCGCCGCCGCTCGCGGCGCAATCGTCAACGCTTCAACGACAACAGCGTACCGCAACAAGCCAACGACGTGTTCACCCAACCCGAGTTTCCGCAGCCCGTCGGTCCGCCGTTGCTCTCGGCCGACCAGCTCGGCGAGATGAGCAAAGCCGAGCTCAACGAGCTCGCCAAGACCTTCGAGATCGAGAATCCGACCAAGATCAAGAAGGACGACCTGGTCGCGCAGATCCTCGCGATCCAAGCGCAGCGCAGCGGCCTCGAGAAGGCCAACGGCGTGCTCGACATCTTGCCCGAGGGATACGGCTTCCTCCGGCGCGAGGGCTACCTGGTCGGCAACGACGACATCTACATCTCGCAGTCGCAGATCCGGCGCTTCGAGCTACGGCGCGGCGACCTCGTCGCCGGCCAAGTGCGGCGGCCCAAAGAGAACGAGAAATACTACGGCATCGTCAAGGTCGAGACGGTCAACGGTTATCTGCCCGAGACGATCGTCAACCGGCGGGTCTTCGAAGAGCTCGGCGCCGAGCCGCCGACGCAGCGCTTCACCCTCGAGACGCGCGGCGACATCACGACGCGGGCGCTCGATCTGTTCGCACCACTCGGTAAAGGTCAGCGCGCGCTCTTGTTCGCGCCGCCGCGCATCAACGACGCGGCCCTGCTGGTTCGCATCGCACGCGCCCTCGAAGCCAACCATCCCGAAGCGCATGTGATCGTGCTGCTCGTCGACGAGCGGCCCGAAGCGGTCACCCATCTCCAGCGCTCGCTCGACGTTGAAGTCGTCGCCACGACATTCGAGGAGCACCCCGACAACCACGTCACGACCGCCGAGCTCGTCTTCGAGCGCGCGAAGCGGCTCGCCGAGCTTGGCCGCGACGCCGTCGTGCTCGTGTCGTCGTTCACGCGCCTCGTGCGCGCTTACGCGGCGACATCGCACCACAAGGCGAACCCCGCGCAAATCGACGCGGCGACGTTGCAGCGGCCCAAGCGGTTGTTCGGCGCCGCGCGTGCCGCCGAAGGCGGTGGCTCGCTGACGGTGCTTGCGAGCGTGAATACCGGAACGTCGGCGCTCGACACGCTGGTGATCGAAGAACTCTCGCCCGCCGCCAATGCGGAGGTCGTTCTCGCGCGCGAGCTGGCGGAAGGGCGCGCCTATCCGCCGATCGATCTCATGCGCAGCGGCAACTGGTACGAAGAGCAACTGCTCAGCGAGATCGCGCTACACAAGATCGGCGATTTGCGCCGCGCGTTGGTCGGCGTGAACAGCATCGAGGCGTCGGAACGCATCTATGCCTCGCTGGCACGGACCGAAACGAATGACGCCTTTCTCACCTCGTTCGATCTGAAGAAGGTGTAGGGAGTGAGGGGAGTGCCCCCTCTCGGGAGTTCACGCACGAAATCTCGCTCGTCTTTTCGTGCGGGACCTTCGTCGCTCTTCGGTCACAACGCTACGGCGTTGCTCCCTCATCGCTCCTCGACCCGAACGAAAATCCTTCGCGATCTTTCGCACGGAACTCCCGAGAGGGGGCACTGACGCTGCAGCGGCTCCAAAAGTTCCTCGCAGCGGCGGGCGTCGCATCGCGCCGCCGCGCGGAGGACCTCATCGTCGCGGGTCGTGTTCGCGTCGGCGGGCGGGTCGTGCGCGAGTTGGGCTCGAGCGTCGACGACGACGCGAAGGTCGAAGTCGACGGGCGGCTCGTGCAGCCGGTTCGCACGCAGACCTACGTCGTGATGCACAAACCGGTCGGCGTGATGACGACGATGCGCGATCCCGAAGGCCGCCGCACCGTCGCTGATCTCCTGGAGCGCGCCGGCATCGCCGTCCGCGTCGTACCCGTCGGCCGGCTCGACTACGATACGAGCGGCGTGCTGCTGCTGACCGACGACGGCGAGACCGCCAACATCCTCACGCACCCGCGCTTCGGCGTCGAGAAGACCTATCGCGCGACGGTGCGTGGACGCCTCGAACCGGGCGCGGTCGAGAAGATCATGCACGGCATTCGGCTCGACGACGGACGCGCGGCAGCGGCCCAGGTGCGCGTCGTCGCGGTTCGGCGCGAACGCTCGCTGCTCGACATCACGCTCCACGAAGGACGCAACCGTCAGGTGCGCCGCATGTTCGAAGAGGTCGATCATCCGGTGCTCGCGCTGGTTCGCTTGCGATTCGGGCCGATCTCGCTGGGTGCGCTCGCGCCGGGTGCCGTGCGCGCAGCGACCGAACGCGAGCGTGCCGCATTGCATCGCATCGCCGACGAGGCGCGCGCGGCTCGTGCACCGGCCGACGCATGATCGTGCGCGGGATTCGCGGCGCGATCACGGTCGCGCGCGACGAGCCGTCGGCGATCCTCGATGCGACGGAGCGATTGCTGCGCACGATCGTCGAACGCAACCACTTCGCTCCCGACGATGTCGCGTCGGCGCTCTTTACCGTCACGCCCGATCTCGTTTCGGAATTTCCGGCGGCGGCGGCGCGCCGCATGGGCTGGACACTGGTGCCTCTGTTGAATTTCACCGAGATCGGGGTACCCGGACGTTTGGAGCGGTGCATCCGCGTCCTCATCCATCTCAATACGGAACTGCGCGCCGACCAGATCCAACACGCCTATCTCGAAGGCGCGCGAACCCTTCGCCCCGATCTGCTCGACCGGCAATAGGGCGCTAGCCGGCCACCGAAAGGCCGGCAGGTAAACGACCAAGCGCGGCACAATCGCGTCGGTCGAAGCCCCGGAACGTGCTCCCTCACCGGCCGACCGGAACTCATCTGAACGCGCCATGCGTTCTACTCCGTACTCTTCCAGCGTCACGAGGTACCATGGCCGCACGCTTCCTTCGCTCGCTCGCCGCAATCGCGCTGGGCGGGTTCGTAGCCGCCACGTTTGCTCAGCCCGCCGCTGCGCAAACCGGCACGTTCTACACGCCCCCAAGACTGATCAAACAAGGCACCCCGACCAGTGCCGTTGCCGGTAACGGTGCGGTCACGGTCCAAGTGTTCGTCAAGAAAGACGGCTCGATCGGCGCCGTCAAGGTGCAGAAGTCGACGAACCCGGCGGACAATGCCGCGGCGACCGAGATCGCAAAGAACTCGACCTATAAGCCCGGCGAACGCGACGCGAAGCCGATCGACGCGTATTACACCATGGCGCTCAAGTTCAGCGGCGCGTCGGTGGTCAACGACACGGGCACGACCGCAAACCAGCTGATGGCGGCGAACGCACTGATTCGCGCGGGCAAGTACAGCGACGCGAAGACGCAGATCGATCAGTATCTCGGCTCGCACGCGGGCGATAAGGACGCCGAAGCCCTGCTCGGCGTGGCCGACTCGTACCTGAGCGACAGTGCCGGCTCGGCCGCGGCGTTCGATGCGGCCGGGACCATCCCCGATCGTTTCAAGCTCGTCGCCGCCAAGGCGTACGCCGACGCCGCGGTCGATCAGCTCAAGGCCAAGAACAACGATCAGGCGGTCGCACTCGCGACCAAGTCGCTCGCGCTGCAGGATAGCGTCAACGCGCTGTTTCTGCGCGGCACCGCGCACGCCAACGCGCAACAGTATCCGCAGGCGATCGCCGATCTCGAGAAGGCGCGTTCGATGGCCGCGGCCGGTAAGGCCGAACAATCAACGCTCAACGCGATCGACGCGGGGCTCGCGACCTCGTATATGTTCGGCGGACAACCCGACAAAGGGCTGGCGCTCGCGAAGGATCTCAAGCGGCGCGATCCGTCCAACACGCGGATCGACGACACGATGGCGGCGTACTACAGCCACCAGGCCGCCGACGCGCTCAAGGCCGGTAACCGGACGTTGGCGGTGACGTCGCTCGAGAATGCGGCGACGGCCGTGCCGTCCCGCGCGGCCGGTATGTACGTGCAGGCGGCGAACGTCCTCTCGCAAGGGGACAAGCCCGACTGGAAGGCGGTCAAGGCCGAGGCCGACAAAGCGCTCGCCCTCGATCCGAGTGACGCTCGCGCGAATTACGTAGCTGGGATTGCGCTGGCAAACCAGGGTGACAGCAAGAACGCGATCGTGTTGCTCCAAAAAGCCAAGGCGTCGGCGGGGTCGGATACCGACCTCAATACCAACATCGACGCTGCACTCAAGAAGCTTCAAACCAAGCAGTAGGAATGGGCACCGGGACCGCCAACTCCTAGGCCCGCGCTGGGCGGGTCCCGCCGTCTTTCGTATTGCCCGGCTGCGGCCGGCGGACTCTCAACTCCCTCGAAGATTCGGAGGCTAGGCCAGGACTCGTGGATTTCAGCGGATTTATCGGAACAATCGTCTCGGGCGGTCCCGCGATGTGGGCATTGCTCGCATTGTCCGTCATCGCGGTCGCCATCGTCATCGAGCGACTGCTTTTCTTTGCGAGCCAGCACTCCGACTCGAAGGGTTTGCTTCGCTCCATCGGCGCGAAGATCGCGGCGGACGACCTGCCGGGCGCGATCAAGATTTGTCAGCAGAACAAGGGCATGCTGCCGAAGATTCTCGAGTTCGGCCTGCAGCGCGGTGAGAAGAACCGCGCCGACATCACCGACGCGCTGTCGATCGCGTTGATGGAAAACCTGAACTCGCTCGAGCGCAACCTGGGCGTGATCGGTACGATTGCCGTCATCGCGCCGTTCGTCGGCTTGTTCGGAACCGTGCTCGGTATCATCCGCGCCTTCCAGGACATCGCCCTCAAGGGCAACTCGACCCCGGCCGTGGTCGCGGCGGGTGTCTCGGAAGCGTTGATCACGACCGCAGCCGGCCTGTTCGTGGCCGTCATCGCCGTCATCTTCTTCAACTACTTCAAGACGCGGATCAAGGCGTACAACCAGGAGATGATCGTGGCGGCCAACCAGCTTGCCGAGATGCTCCACTTCCACAACACGGGAGCCGCGATCCCGACCGACTACGCGCCGTCGGCCACCGGAAGCCAGTAACCTGAACCTCTCGACCCGAGGCCTCGACTCATGAGTATGGTGTCCGCTCAGCAGGACGACTCGGTGATGGCCGAGATCAACATCACACCCTTCACCGACGTGCTGCTGGTCCTGCTCATCATCTTCATGATCCTGGCGGCGCTCGTCGCACCGCCGGGCTTCGAAAAGCAGTTGCCCGACAGTAACAACCCGCCGCCGGTTCAGCAACAGAAGAAGACCGACAACATCGAAGTTCTCGTCAACGAGACCGGGACGATCTTCGTCGACGGCAAGCGCTCCGACAGTACGCACATCTACGCCGACATGCAAGAAGCTCGCAGCCGCAAAGGCAACAAACACGTCTCGCTGACCGCCGACGTCAAAGCGCCGTACGGTACGATCATCCGTATCTTGGATGCCTCGAAGATCGCCGGCCTCGAAGACGTCGGCTTCGTCACCGGCGGCTAGGCAGAAGGAACCCATTTCGTGGCCGTCTCTACCGGACAAGGCGAAGAAGAAGTGATGTCGACGATCAACATCACGCCGTTCACCGACGTGCTGTTGGTCTTGCTGATCATCTTCATCATCCTTGCCTCAATCACCAAAGAGCCGAGGCTCCCTGATGCCAAGAACCGGCAGAAGGTGCACCCGTCCCAGATCGTCGTTTTGGTCGATGAAAAGAATCAGGTGCAGATCGGTTCGACGACCGTGAACGAGATGCAGGCCAAAGAGCAGTTCGCGCAACTGGTCAAGAACACCGGAAGCGGGCTGAAGACCGTCATCATCAAGGCGAACCCGAAGGCCAGCTTCGGGACGATCCTGCGCGTGATGGACGCGGCAAAGTCGGCGAACCTGACCACCTTCGGGCTAGCGAACCACATCGAAGGGTTGCCCGAAGGACAAACGGGCGGGTAGATGGCTCGGCACATCGACCCGCAGCCGCCGGTAAGCAACGTCGAGCGGGCCAAGTATTTCCTGCTCTACGGCTTTGCGATCTCGATCGCACTGCACCTCATTCTCGGCCCGTTCTTGAAATTCGAGCGGACGCAAACGCAGGAAGACGTGCCGCAAAAAGTGACCGTGGTGCGCGTTCCGACGCCGCCGCCGACACCCAAGCCCACCCCGACGCCGCAGCC
>Ga0182024_10024921_pt1 | contig 10598 bp, 11 predicted proteins | sample P32metaG_FD_120480 | JGI IMG/M metagenome (GOLD analysis project Ga0182024, IMG submission 120480) | Permafrost microbial communities from Stordalen Mire, Sweden - P3-2 metaG (Illumina Assembly) | ecosystem: Environmental > Terrestrial > Soil > Wetlands > Permafrost | place: Sweden: Stordalen...
CAGAATTGAACAGAGGAGCCGGTGTAAACCGGAGGATAGTGTGGGCAGGAGAACAGTCATGCCTGACCAATTTCAAAACCGGAAAGAAGTGAAGGTGAAAGAAGAGACGGCGTCCTCTACCTCTTCGAAGCCTAAGGTCGATCAAATAGCCGACAAGCTGGCGGGTAAGCCGGCCAAGACACAACAAAAGTCCGACAAGGAGAACAGCAATCTCTTCACCAAATAGCAGGCTTGAGGAATTGCAGTTGCTTCAGCCGCAGGTGGCTTGACGGCAGCTGGCTTGAGAATTGCCCTGAGAGCAGCGAGGGGAGCCGCAGGCTCGAGGGCTCCGATCGGCTCTGGCTGGCTCTCTGGGCAAAAATCATTGAAAAACCGTGAAAGGCTATAGGCACGCCAAGCGATTCACCTTAGGCGCAGCAGGCCCTGGTGGTCTGGTCATGAGCGTCCGCGCAGGCACTCATCTCACGCCGCATTCCTTCTCCGGTGAAAAATCCTACGCAACCATGGATGTGAGTTCGACAACGGTTCCTGCAAATGCACCTGGATAAGAAAATGTAAGGGTCGGCTGTTCTTCGCGTTCCACTTCGCGGTCGAGCACGCCGGATAGATTCATGAGCACCGACGACGCGCACGCCGGACATTGCTCCGCACAGTTGCCAACGCAGTTGCAATCCTGACAGAGGTAAGCAAACGACAAGGGGATATGCTGCATTGCACAGTAAGTCATGGATTCACCCCGATCCTAATTAGCGTGGTATGAGGTTAGCGCCGTATGAGCATCCGGGTTTCCCCAGCCAGTTGCTCAGGCTTCCTTATGGATGCAAAGTGCGGGCGCAGGGTTTTCCCGGGGAACCATGGACAGTTCAATCCATTGCATCCGGGCTGTGCTCACAACCGTTCCGCTTATCCTTAACGGCTTGAACCCGGTTTCTCCTTTTCAACTACGGAAGGTTTGTCCGTGTCGCGCGCCCGTACCTTGAGGTTGAGTGCGGGCAGTTTGAGTCCGGGCAGTTTGAGTCCAGGCTCAGGAGATCGAGACGCGATAGCTCTTCTGGTCAGGCCGCTTCAGCCTGGCGATATTCTGCCGGTGCTGGCGGTGGTGGCCGCAGGCTGAAGCCGGTTGCATCATTGTTTGTTGGACACCGAGGGAATATCCCTCGGGGGCTAAAGCCCGCTGTTCATGGGGCCTCTGTGGCATGGCTAAAGCCGTGCCCTTTCAAATTCTTATTTAAGCAACCAGTTCTACATGGACCAGGTCGGCGTCCTTGATTGTGCACGACTCCGTGCGCAAAGCTATCCCGGATCGACTCGTCCTTGTCTTCCTCGTTCCACGCACCCTTAACCTGATGGCTGGCCGCTGACATGCCTCACAGGATCCTGTCGGGAAACCCGTCGCCTTCAATTTTTTGGGCTCCCTTGCCGCACCGAAGGACCTGGCCCGGAAGCACTCTCGCGTCTGCAGCGGCCAGGGTGCTTCGCCCCGGCATTGCGCTACCCGCAGCGGCAATCGAGTTGCTCAGGAATTTCCATCTGTTCATGGCATGAGCCCCCCAAAAATCCAACGGCCAGCCCGCAGGCCGGCCGTTCGATACAAAAACTCCGGCCGGCCTACTGGACCCCTGACTCCCGGATATGGTTAACGATACGCTCTGCTTCGGTGATATGAAAAAGCGCTTTGTCCCGAAGTCCGGCGTTCTGTGGAGCGTCGACCCCTTCAGCCACATGCCCCTTTGCTTCAGCAAGCCAATGAAGGGCCTGATGGATCGGTGCCCACCCTGTCGTCACACCCTGGGCGGGAGGCGCAAACTGCGTGTTTTTGCCGTCATCCCAGGCTGCATGTTTGACCTCCTCGATTGCCTTGTTGATTTCATCCACAGCATGGTGCCTTTCGCCGTTAAACTGACCGCGGTCGAACTGGATGTAATCGCGCGCCGTACGCAGATCCGAAAGTGCCCGCAGATAGTGCGGCTCCTGGGCCAGCGCCGGAGTGGCCGTCGTGAAAACCGCTAACGCCATCAGAGCGCAAACTGCCACTCCCAGACTCTTCAAAATTCGCATATTGTTCCTACCTTTCGTGAGTGGTGATTCCGCCTCGGGCATTCTTTTCGCCCTCCCGGAGAGCTTACTACACATTTCTTTCACCGAGCTATCGGCAAAAAGACAGCTTGAGCCTTTCATTGCTACCCGGTCGTCCGTCCAATCCGTGGCACCCCTGACACCGCAACCGGCGCGCTTCTGTGCCCGTTACACTGTCTCTTGAGGTATTTCGTGTTTCGTCTTGTCTTATTCGTTCTGCTGCTCACCTCATTGGCCGCTTCCGGATTGGCCGCTTCGGGCCAGGAACCGGCACAGGGTCCTCAAGGGCCGGCCAGCGCGGCTGGCGTCGCATCCTCATCCCAAGCCCTCCGGGAGCCCATTTCCGAGCCGGTGTCCGGGCAGGTTTCTGCGCAGGTGGCCGAAGCGGAGATCGCGATCGGCAAATCCGACTGGAAAACCGCCGAAACCAAACTTGACGTTTGGCTTGCTCAGAACCCCGCCGATCCGCGCGCCCTTTTCGACGCGGGCTACGTGGCAGACGCACAAAACCGGCCGACCGACGCCGAGAGACTCTATCGTCGCGCTATCGCGACCGACCCCAGGTCATTCGAAGCCCATCTCTCGCTGGGTCTGCTGCTGGCTCGGCAAGGCAATGAGAAGGATGCCCGGCCGGAGCTAGCCATGGCTACCACACTCGATGCAGGGGACACCGGACCTGCCATGAAAGCCCGCGCCTGGCGCGCCCTGGCCCGGATCGACCGCGCCGGAATCGGTGACGGGGGCGATCCCACCGAGGCGTCTGACGACCTGCTGGAAGCCCTGAAGCTGTCTCCGGAAACTACGGCCGACACGCTTCTGGCTGCAGACATTGCCGAGCAAGCAGGGGAATACGACGCCGCGGAAGCCGCCTACCGCCGCGTTCTGGCCAAAGAACCCAACGCCGCTGCCCCCAGCAAGGGGCTGGCTCATGTGCTGATCGTGCAGAAGCGTTATGCCGATGCGGAAACGCTGCTGCGGACCGCGCTGCAACAATCTCCCGATGACCCCGCACTGACCGCTCAACTGGCCACCGTGCTGGCGGCTCAGGACAAAGCGGAAGCTCTGCCGCTGCTGGAGAAGCTTCATGGCGCTCATCCCCAGGAGCCTGCCATCACCAACATGCTGGCCGCCGTGATGGCCGACGCGGGAGACTACGCCAGCTCCGATCGCCTGTACGTTGCCCTGCTCGCTGCCACGCCCAACGACTCGTCGCTGCTGGTGGCCCACGGGCAGGACCTGATTCGCCTGCTTCGCTACCCTGAGGCCTTGGCGGCCTTCGACAGGGCCACCCAAATTGACCCGGCCAACGCCGACGGCTGGAGCGGCCTGGCGTTTGCCGCCTCCCGAACGAGCCAGCCTGCTGTCACACTCCACGCGCTTACCATGCGATCAAAATATCTTCCCGAAATTCCTTCAACTTATTTTCTTTGGGCAACCGCCTACGACAGCCTTCATCAAAGGGCGCAGGCGGCAACTTACTACCACCACTTTTTGGAGTCCGCCGCGGGAAAGTTTCCCGATCAGGAATGGCAGGCTCGGCAGCGTATAAGATTGCTCGAAAAATAAACGCGAGTTGGGCGATGATGCGAACAATGGCGGTTGACTTTCATTGCACCACGGTAATGCGAGCAGGTGAGATTGCTCAATTTAGTCGTTGCACATTCTCACAAAAGCTCCCATAATCACGGCCAAGGGGTTGACCAGCAACTGCGGAGGTCTCTCATGCAGGTCAAGGTTCAAGTGGCAGTGCTCGTGCTTCTCACCGTCAGCGTACTCCCCGTGCGCGCCTCAAGCCTCGACGACAAACCCATCGATCAGCAAAGCATCAACGCACTGGAGGCAAAGATCCTGCAGGCGCAGCCGCGCGAACAGTGTTTTCTTTATGCCGAGCTGGTCCATGAAATGACCGAATTCAGCGTCCGCCAGTATGCCTCCGGCGATCAGGAGAAAGCCGCAGGGCTGCTCAAAGAGGTTCAGGGATTGGCGCACAAAATCCACCTCTCCATGTCGGAGGACAACAAGCGCCTCAAGAACGCTCAGATCCTGCTCCGCCACACCGCCTTCCGGCTGAACGAAATGCTGCACAGCAGCAGCCTTGAAGATCGGCCGCTGGTCGCGGAGACGCTGTCCCAGGTGAATCAGGCTCAGGATGAGGCCATGATGCAGGTCTTCCGCAAGTAGCGGCTTCCCGGCTTGCTCGAATCCTTGTCCGCCGTGCTGGCCTTGCCGGGCTGGCCTTTTTGAGAGAGGCTTATTGCGGCCTTTTCCAGGTCCTCGCGTGTGTGCTTCAATAAAGGCGCCGAGGTTTACGATGCGCCGCATGCGTTCAATTGCTTCCCTACTGTTTGGTCTAATCGCCGGCGCATCCGTGTTCACGCCCCTGCTGCTTGCGCAGAAGAACAAGCCCGAGCCCTTGACCGAGGCTCAGATCGAAGAGATTCGCGAAGCCGGGATCGATCCGAACGGCCGTGTCGGGCTTTACACCAAGTACGTCAGCGAGCACGCCGACACCATCAAGAGCCTGACCAACCGCTCCAAATCCGTCACCCGCGCCAAACGGCTGGATGAAGAACTCCAGGATTTGACCGCGCTGATGGATGAATTCGGCACCAACCTCGACGTATTCTCCGACCGCCACGCCGACATCCGCAAAGCGCTCAAGCCGCTGACCGAAGCCACAGACCGATGGCTTGGAATTCTCCGCGCCCTGCCCGGCGAGCCCAGCTTTGACCTGGCCCGCAAGGAAGCGATTGAGAGCGGTGAAGACCTCACTGACCAGGCCAAGCGCCTGCTGGCGGAACAGACCGAATACTTCAAGCTTCACAAAGATGAACAAGGCCAGGACAGGGCGGAGCCGAAGTGAAGCCAGGGGTCAGGGTTTAGGGGTCAGGGTTCAGGTAAAAGCTCCACCGCAAGAAGTGGAGAAGATTATCTCTGGGACTCAGTCCAATGCCCTTGGTGTAGCCCCCGCCCTGACCCCTGACCCCTGATCCCTGTTCTCTGCACCCTGCCCCCTGTTACTCTGTAACCAGCCGTGCCCCCCGACTTCGTTCCAATCTTTCAGCAGGAATATCGCGCGCTGCGCCCGCGCGCGCCCATGCCGCCCATTGCGATCCGCTTCCGCCGTTTTACTTCGCTGAACACCACCATCCGCCTCCGCGAAGGGCAGATTTTTGTCAGCCTCTCCGACCTGCTGGAAGGCGCGCCGGACGCGGTGATCCGCGCCATCGCGCACATCCTGCTTGCCAAGCTTTACAAGAAACCGATCGAAGCTGCGCAGAACCTGCGTTATAAGCGCTTTGCTTCTTCGGCCGCCGTCACCAGGCAGACAGAACTGATTCGCCACGCGCGCGGCTCCAAGCGCTACTTCGGACCCGAGGGGCGATTCTATAACCTCGAAGAGGTTTTCGACTCGCTGAACCTGCGCTTCTTCGGCGGGATGCTCGGGCGACCGGAACTCACCTGGAGCGAGCACCACGCGAAGCGGTCTCTTGGGCACTACGACGCGGCCCACAACACGATTGTCGCCAGTCGCGTTTTCGACCGGCCGTCCAGTCCGCGCTATGCCATCGAGTACCTGCTCTACCACGAGATGCTTCATTTGAAACATCCCGTCAGGATGCGCGGCCTGCGCCGTTGCGTGCACTCCGCGGCGTTCAAAGCTGATGAGTCGCTTTTTCCCCAGCTCGGTGAGGCATTGGCGTTTATCAAGCGGCTGTGACGGTCATTTGCGCAACCCGCATCCGCGTACTAAACTTCGAGCAGGAAGAGTGGCCGAGTGGTTGATGGCTCCAGTCTTGAAAACTGGCGTACCTGAAAGGGTATCGGGGGTTCGAATCCCTCCTCTTCCGCCATTTGGTCGTTTTATAGAGTCCGATACAGTCCAGCAATCCCCACAGGCAAGCTGAAAACAAAGCATCTATAGTCTTTTTCCGTCCAAAGCGGTATCATGGAAGCCACGCGCTGGTGGGGGTACTTTAGGGGGTATTGTTATTTCCAGAGGGGGGTACTTTTCTCGGCGGGCTATTTTGGAGTGAAGATGGCGCTAACAGATACGGAAATCCGCAAAGCAAAGGCAAAAGACAAGGCTTACCGGGTGAGCGATGGCTGCGGGCTATATCTCTGGATTACGCCCTCCGGGGGCAAGCTATGGCGCTGGGCATACGAGTTCGGCGGCAAGGAAAAGCTCATGTCCTTTGGCCGATATCCGGATGTTCCGCTGGCTCTGGCAAGAGAACGGCACGGAGAGGCGCGGAAACTCTTGGCTACACACATCGACCCGATGTCACAGCGCAAGGCTGAGAAAACCGCGCAGATGGCTTCGAGCGCCAATTCTTTTCAAAGCATCGCTGCTCTTTGGATCGAGCATTGGCAGGATGGGAAAAGCACGCGCCATGTCGAGTACGTGAAGCGGCGCATCGATCTCGATATTCTGCCGTGTCTGGGAGCGCGACCGATTGCAGAGATAGAAGCGCCGGAACTGGTGGCAATGACCAAAGCGATTGAGCAGCGCGGCGCGCGAGACATCGCCAAGCGCGCCCTGGAGACAACGGGGCAAGTGTTTCGCTTTGCCATTGCCCACGGACACGCAAGGCGCAACCCGGCAAGCGAAATCCGACCGAGCGACATTCTGAAATCCACTCGCAAGGTAAACTATGCGCGCGTCGATGCAAAGGAACTGCCGATACTTCTCAAAGCGATTGAACTCTACAAAGGCACGCCTGTAACCCGACTGGCAATCAAGCTCATGGCTCTAACTTTTGTGCGCACCAGCGAATTGATTGGAGCGAGGTGGGTAGAGTTCGACGTGGAGGCCGCCCGCTGGGATATTCCCGCAGATCGCATGAAGATGCGTACTCCGCATATTGTGCCTCTGGCCTCACAAGCGATTGAGGTGCTGGAAATGCTGCGCATATTGTCGGGTGCGAGTGAATGGCTCTTCCCCGGTGATCGCAGCGCCGCAAAGCCCATGAGCAACAATACGATTTTGAAGGCGCTGGAGCGCATGGGCTACAAGGGCAGAATGACGGGGCACGGCTTTCGCGGGCTGGCGTCCACCGCCCTGCATGAGAGAGGTTATGGGCATGAACACATCGAGTTGCAGCTTGCCCATGCGCCGCGCAATGCCGTGAGCGCGGCTTATAACCATGCTCTCTATCTGGAGCCGCGTGCCAAAATGATGCAGGATTGGGCGGATTTCCTGGAACAAACTCTGCGCGGTGGAAAGCTAATTCCGTTTCGCGGCCATGTGGCCTGAAGCGCCGTACGTCTCAATCCCCTTTCTCACGCAAGGGAGTATCAGGGCTGGTGAGAATGGAAGCTATTGATTCTGTGGTGCCAGGAGGGACTTGAACTCCCACGGCCTGTGAAAGTATGCGGATTATGAGTCCAATTTTACCCTGTTTCGCACAGGGCCGCACAGACCGGCACGAAGCTGCATAAAATATTTGATAAGAATAAGTTGCAAGGGCATAAATATATGTGACGCACCATGTTTGGTGTATCTACTACATAGATAGCAATTTACCGGCATTACAATTGCGATGCGATGAGCGCATTTCTTGAGATTCCTCAACTACCCTACACTGAAACGGTCTGGGAGAATGGCGGCCCGGTTGAGGGGGAGTGTGTGGAATTTCGTTTAATTTACGCTGGCAATCAGCTCGTAGCCGATGGAGACGCGACACAGAAGCACGTTATCCGCAAGGCGCTCCATCCTCAGCTCAAGCATTTATGGGCGTCGAATTTCCTGCTCAGTGATATGGCGCGGCGATATGGCCTGGTCGCGAATAGAAACACATCGGGGATGTCTGAAGATGAAATTGCGCGAATGATGCGAGAGACTTTTTTCGCGAAGGTTGGGAACCTATACTCGCGGGGGAATTTTCACTTTGTCCCGTTGATCGAACAGAGCCTCTGTCTGCGGGTGAGTCTAGACATTCTCTTTCTGCGTCGCGATCAGCACCCGCTGATTAAAGCTGGCGGGGATATAGATAATCGGCTGAAGACGCTCTTTGATGCGTTCCGCGTGCCTGAAACTACAGCGGGCCTTGGCGGTGTGCCGGAAGACGGGGAAGATCCGTTTTTTGTTCTCATGCAGGATGACTGTTTGATTTCCGAGGTTCGAGTGAATACAGACAATCTGCTTCTACTGCCGCAAAACACAGCGCCGAGCGCAAAGGATTGCTTTTTGGTGATCGACGTGAAACTCCGTCCGACGCAAAAGACAACCAAGAGTTGGGCATTTGAGTGACGCCGGTCCACGCATGGACCCCGGCGCTAACCCTCCAATAGTTTGCCTAGAATTTGCATGAAGAGGACGTGGTGATTTTCGCGATTCCTGCTGTGCGCCACGAGAGATTTTCCGAACTGGTAAGTATGCTTATTGTCCGATGATTTTCCGATAACATCTCTTTGGCTGGCCGCGTTGCCATCCGAATAGACAAAGTTCCAATTTGAAGGCAGGAGGAAATTGATGGTGCCACGATCTTCAACGTTGAGCGAAAACAGAGGCGCTGCTGCGGAGGCTAGCTTTCCCTCTAAATCAAAGACAATGGGCGAGAAGTCGCCGCGCACACGAAGTAAGGCGCCTTCGTCGCGCCAGCGGCTGAGAGTGCGAAAGGCTTCTTCCGCAGAGACCGGGCCGTTCATAAACGTTCCTTTCCCGGAGAGGCCAAAACTTCCGCGGTTTGTAGAGGAAATACTGAAAAGCGTGGGTCTATAAACCGCGGAGGCTTGTGTCGCGTATTATATCGTCATGAAGACGCCGCCGGACAACCCGGAATTTGCCCGATTCACCGAGGCGATGAAAACGATTATGGGAGTGTCGAAGGCGGAACTCCAAGAGCGATTGAAGGCGGAAAAGGCCACGAAAAAGGGGAAGCGGTCTAAGGCTTCGCCTTCCGCTTCCCCCTCTGTTGTCTCATCATCCACGCCGGTTCATTAAGCGGTCGTTTCTCCCACCTTCCCGGTCAGTTCCGCATAGGTCAACCGTTTTCCCGCGATCTGCGATAGCGCCAGCGCGAATCGGTCAAAGTCGGTAAGCGGATTGTCCTTTGTGGCGCGGTTGTTGAATCTGAAACATTGCTCTACGATATAGCGGTCAAGGTGGAACGGTTCCACGGCCACGTATGTTCCCTTCAGCCCGCGTTTGAGTAGACTCCAGAAGTTCTCGATTCCCTGAGTGTGGACTTCACCGCGCACATACTCCTGAACGTGATTCACCATCTGATGTATGTAGCCCTGCAGTAAGAGATGGTCATATGCGGGAGCGGAATCGGTGTAGACCGTCCCGCCTTTTTCGATCTGATTCAGGATCTCATTCTGCAAAGTCTCGCGGCGAACGTTCGGCACAACCTTTGCGCGAACCTGCCGCAGTTCACGGTCCAGTATTCCCATCACCGGGATCTTTGGACGCGCTGAGAGTGCCTGATACCGAGCCTGACGGCGGCTGGCGTGCATCTTGCGTGGATCAGGCCCGATGAAAGTCTCATCGACCTCTACCGGCCCGCCATCCTCCCCGCCCAGTTTCTCCCAGTTGCCGGCCTTGAGCGCCAGCCGGATACGATGCAGCATGAACCATGCCGATTTCTGAGTGACCCCAACCGAGCGGTGAATCTCCCAACTGCTCACGCCGTTCTTGCAGTTGACTACCAACCAAACCGCGGTGAGCCACTTGTCGAGCGTAATCGGCGAGTCTTCAAAGACACTGAAAGTCTTCACCGAAAACTGTTTGTGGCACTCCTTCGCCATACACTTCCAAATCCGGCGCGAACTCAGATACGAAACCCGCTTACCTTGGCAATGTGGGCAGGTAACCCCGTTCGGCCAGCGCATCGCAGCCACAAAATCAACGCACACATCGGGATCGGAGAAATACCGAGCCGCCGCCATCAGAGTTTTTGGGAGTTTCTTGTCACTCATCACACAACCTCACACTAAACAATAGTACGCAATAGTGTATGGTGTGTCAAGTGGTATAAATTGCGAGTCTACGCATGGACGGGCGCAAGCAGGAGAGTGCGCAGAAGTAACTCGGCAATCTCTTTATCGGCCCGTGTCTTCCGCGTCAGGCGATCTACCCAAACCACTGCGTCATTCCCCTCAACGGGAAGCGCCTTTAACTCATACTCGCAGTTCGCGGCCCCAAACGAACCGGAGCACACGACCCGGTATAGAGCCGAATCGTAACGCACGCTGAGCGCCGTGCCGTCTTCCCGCTCGATCTCAAGGCACGTGACGGGTGAGTTCTCCACCCTTAGCACCGTTCGCCCTGCTGCCCGATTCACCTCGACCACAAACCCTTGGAACTGACCCAAGAGGTCAATCCAGCGCCCATGCGATTGCATCTGAACCAACCGCGCACGCAACAGCAACGTAAGCGTTCGAAGTTCCCATCTTGACCGGCTGGGAGCGTCTAGTCGCGAAGTGTCCACTTATTTTTAAGTGGACACCTGATGAATGGGTCTAAGCGGCTTGGGAGGAGTCGGTCTTAAGCGAGGCCGCGACATTCCAGGGGAGCA
>Ga0182024_10024922_pt1 | contig 10598 bp, 7 predicted proteins | sample P32metaG_FD_120480 | JGI IMG/M metagenome (GOLD analysis project Ga0182024, IMG submission 120480) | Permafrost microbial communities from Stordalen Mire, Sweden - P3-2 metaG (Illumina Assembly) | ecosystem: Environmental > Terrestrial > Soil > Wetlands > Permafrost | place: Sweden: Stordalen...
TGAACTCCGGCGATGAACAGCTTGCCGAACATGCGCGGTGGGCGCTGGCACAGCTGGCAGGCCCAACCCACGACGCAGACGGTGGTTCCTACAAACAGGCCTGATGCACATTGTCTGAAATATATAGCGGCGCTATACAAGGGCTGGCAAAAGGGTGGCAAACATTGATCGACAGAAAGGGATCGACAGAAATTGATCGACAGAATTGAACAACAATAAGGACGTATTTCGTAAATGCAGCAGAGTGGTTGTAACGCATGCACTGGCAGCGATAGACTAAGGCTGCCTGACACCACTCCAGCCCAAAACCACCCGGCAGCCGCATCAATGGCAGTGACCAAAGCTTGGGAAGGAAGAAACACCGGCAGGAGTGCTGAATGGCACAGCAAGCGACTTCATCATTATCCTCGAAGGAGGGTCCTGTGGCCTACGTTGTTCCACCACTTCCATACGCGTTCGACGCGTTGGAGCCTTACATCGACAAGCTCACGATGGAGATTCACCACGACAAGCACCACGGCGCCTACGTCACCAACCTGAACAAGGCGCTCGAAGGACATGCCGATTTGCAAGCGCTTTCGATCGAAGATTTGCTCACCCATCTGGACCGTGTTCCGGAAAACATCCGCACCGCCGTACGGAATAACGGCGGCGGCCACATGAACCATTCGATGTTCTGGAAAATCATGAAGAAGGGCGGTGGTGGGGAGCCGAAAGGTAAGGTCGCGGAAGCGATTCAGTCGTCATTCGGGTCGTTTGCCGACTTCAAAACGAAATTTTCGCAGGCCGGCGTAACGCGATTCGGCTCGGGCTGGGCGTGGCTGCTGTATAAGGACGGCAAACTGACCATCGACTCGACGCCCAACCAGGATAACCCCGTCATGAACGGCGCCAAGCCTGTCATGGGCCTGGACGTTTGGGAACATGCCTATTACCTGAAATATCAGAACAAACGCCCTGACTATATCGAAGCCTGGTGGAACGTAGTGAACTGGGAAGAAATCGAGAAGAATTTGGGCGCCGCGAAGTAAGACCGAAAATCGCGACTGCCTAAACAGGAAAAACCGAACAGGACGAAATTGAGCGCACGAAGGCACAGCAAGGAAAGTACAGCAAGAAAGTTCGAACAACTTCGAACAACCAAAGTTCAGCAGTGCCGGTTAGCCGTAACCCCGGCAACAGGATCGAAAACGAGTTGGCCCGCCTAGCCGTTCACGAATGAATAGCCGGGCGGGCCAATCTTTTTTGCGACGGATGCGGTACGAGAGTGTTCCTACGTCAGGCGGAGCGCGTGTTCCGGGGCATTCGCAGTAGTTGCGGTAGTTGCGCGTCTGTCCCCATAACGTGCGGGTCCACCTTGGAACCGCCTTGTTCTGGACCTAAGGGGAAATCGAAGCGCGCATCTGTCGGGGCGGTCGTAGCCGGAAGCAAACCGATGGTCGCTTCGCGCATCAGAGCCAGCCGATCACGCACATCGAATTTCGCCAGCAAGCCGGAAACATGGAACTTAACGGTTCGCTCACAGATGTTCAACTGGGATGCAATTTCCTTATTCGACTTATTTAATAGCACGCATTCGAGTACTTCCTGCTCCCGTGGACTTAGCCGGACTCCGGTTCCAATCGCGCGGCCCAGATCGAGTAATTCTTGAGCCCGCTGACCAACCGATTCCAACAGCGCCCCACGGGGAACGACCAGCACCGTGTAATCACACGGGGTTAACCCTCGTACCAGACAGTGCATGGCGAGCAAGCTAGCCGCTCGTTCGACCGGCAACGTTCCGGCTGGGTCTGCCTCTACCTTAAACCTCATGGCGCCCGAAACGCGTTCGCAGAACACGAATGCTCCTGGACGCACAGGGGTTCGTTTCGCTTGTACAGCCTTCAATGCGGAATTTGGCTTCAACTTATTCAGAACGCCCTCGCTTGTCCGAACCTGAACCTCAATCGAGGATTCTGGAACGAGCCTGATGGATTGGCCTTCGCTATGGATGCACGCACCCCTAAAGTCCGTGTCGGCTCAGCCCGCCTCGGGGACCTTCGGCGGGTCTAAGCCGTTCTCCAAAGCGGTGAAGAATAGTGCACAGAGAGTACCATTACTGCACATTTTTGCGCACCCGTTGAAGTGAATCTGCGCGTCTATTGAAATCAATGGGTTAAAAAGGGTCAGAAGTTTTTCTCTTATTAGGTACAGTTCTCACCCTAGGATGACGACGAAAAATTTGCACTGTCGTGCACAAATTGCCCTGTGGAATTCCTGAATGGGCACCTCAGGCCATACGGTTCAGGGATACTCAGGTGACGACCCGCGTCTCGCCTGCCGAAGTCAGATGGTATCGATGGCCACGCCAGCTAATCTGCCGCCGAAATATCGCCACAATGGAATCGTACAAAGCTAGAAAGGGGACCACGGGTGCCAACATGGTCCACGCCCAGGCATAGGCCAACAGTCTCTGCCTGTGCTCGGGCAGGAGGTCCATAACCGCGATCAGGCGCTGGAGCCCGCGAATCGCACAGAGAATGGGCGGTATCAACGCCAGGATGAGGAACTGCAGGCTGGGCGAGCCTGTAAACCAGCTGCTCAGCCATAAACCTAGCCCCATCAGTATGCTGGCGCAATATAAGAAGTGCGCGATACCGGCCGTCAGCCACAAACGGGGCGCATACACTCGGGTGATAATGAATTGTCGCGCGGTGAACTCAAACAAGCTGCGCGCGCCGATCTGGATGAACGCTGGAACCAGGCATTCCGGCACAAATGCAATGCGAAAACCTGCCGCGTTTACGGCACGCGTCAGTGAGAAGTCATCGCTCGCCGACCCTTGCCAAGCCTGCATTACATGCGTCTCTTCGAACCGGTTTCGGCGGATCGCCATGCCTCCACCCCAACAAAAATTATTCTGGTGTTCGCCCAGGTAGGTGGCAATAGGAGCGTTCCATGCCGATGCAAGAGCACTCCAAAAGGCGCCGGTCCTGGCTGGCACGCTGGGGATTAGCCAGCGGAACGTCGTGGCCGCGCCTAACCGATCGTCGGAAAGCGGTGCAACCATACGGCTGAGCCATCGCCGGGGTGGCCGGCCATCAGAATCGGTAAACACGAAGACATCGAATTCACTGCCCGCCTCCTCGACGGCGATTCTCAGATTGTTCACCTTTTCGGCGCAGTCTTTTGCCGGTCCCGCACGAACCACGTGCACGGTCCGCTGGCTGGCAGCGGCGACTCGTTCGAGGATGTGGTAAGCCGGGTCCTGCGCGCTGGCCAGCGAGAAGAAAATTTCATACGGAATATAATCAAATTCGGTGAGGGCCATCAGATTCTGTTCGAGGCCGGGCTCGAGTCCTTTCACCGGACAAAATAGAGCGACCCGCGGCGTGTAGAAACCGGAGGACTGTGCGGCGCTGCGACGCGCCATTCCGAGCCATTTTATTCCCTGCCATAGGCTGTAAAGGCCTTGCACGATTTGCTCGACGATGAAGAGATAAAAGAGTGCGACCATGCCCTGGCAGAATAGCAGAGCACGCGAGTCGCGCGTACTATCCGTCCCGCCAGGACGTGCGCTTTACGAAACTCGACCGTGCGCCTAATCTTCCCGGAACTCGATTGTTCGCCGATGCAGGCGTCATCCAGGCTAACGGCGGCCACCGCCGCGTTTGCTGTTTGTTGTTTTCGTCCGCACGGGCGGGAGCTTGCCGGCACGATTCGCGGATTTGTTGTGCGCGCCTCTCAGTTTTCGACCACGAGCCGCGGGCTGGTGTATTTTTCGCTCCAGTTTCGCGGGCCGGCTCTTTTTGCGCGTGTGTAACTTCGATGGGGTGACCGGCGAACGCGGCTTCTTTGCGGTTTGCCGGGAGGGGCTCTGCTGGCGGCGTATTCTCGCCGGCGGCGTCGCCCGCTGCCGGCCGAGGTCGTCGGCGCCACGCTCCGGCTGGTGCCGGACGCGGGGCGGCTTACCGCGGCGGTTCACGTCAACGCCCCACTTTGTCTTCCGAGGCGAATCTTTGTCGCCGCGCAGGGTTTCTTTCCCACGTAACTTCGCGTCACCTCGCAACTTTTTGCCATCCCGCAACTTTTTGCCGTCACGCAACTTCTCGCCGCCACGCGAAAGCGGTCGTGTGGCTCCGATCGCCGGCTTTTTCCCAACGCGCGATTTGTTTCTCCCTGCCTGGCGCGCCCTCGCGGGTCCGCCTGCATGGTGGCGTCCGAGCCGATCGAATGCGCGAATCCCCTCGCGCACGACCTCGGTCTCAAAAGCAGCGGCCGCGCGGCGTGCTTGCTCCATCATCGGAGGATCGAGAAGAATCGCACAGCGATCCGGGAACGGGCCCTGACTGCCGGAACCAGATCTTCTTTGCGGCGATAGGCCTGTTGGCAGCCCCCCGGAACGGTGACTCCAGCCCCAGTACATTTCGAAGTCGCGTTCGAGCGCCCGCATTTCGCTGGGAACATCGGGCACGGCCCAATCGAGAGCGCGGCCAAGCGACGCCACGAATTCCGCGAAAAACGTTTCCCCGAGAGCGATCTCCTGCGGGCCGGGAGCGGAGCCCCCTTGCGCAAACGCGCGCGGCGCCAGCCTCCGGACTTCGACCGCGATGGCCAGCAGCGCTTCTCGGCCTATGGTCGACTCGAGCTCGCGCAGCCGCAAAGGATCGCCGGTGAGCTTGCGACGGTTATATCGCTCCGCGTAGGAGCGCACGAACTGTTCTACCAAGCCGCCATGCGCAATGCTGTGCACCAGACGGTGCGCCAGCTCCTGGGCATGCATGATGAACAGTTTTCGTTTGCCCGGCATGCGCCCACCAAACTGCGGCAAATCGCCGCGGCGGTGCAAGCACAATCTCACAATTTAAGGATCGGTGAAATTTGCAGAGAGGGTAGAAATAAAAAAAGCCCGGCCTGTTTCGGCCGGGCTCTTTACCGCATCGATCGTAATACTTCTTCAGGTTAGTGCACCGCCGGAGAAGCGGGTGTAGGCGCCTGCGGAGGCAGGGCGACGAGCGTAAGCCCGCCGGCCGGCAACGGTTCACCGAGCGCGAACTCCAAAGCCTGATCGGCGTTCTTCACGTAGTGGATCTGGATGCCTTCGATTACATTCTCCAGGTCCTCTTTAACGTTGGCTTCGTTTTCGGCGGGCAGAATCACTTCACGTATTCCCGCTCGCTTCGCACCCAGAACCTTTTCCTTGATCCCGCCCACCGGCAGTACGAATCCGGAGAGCGAAATCTCACCGGTCATCGCGACGCGTGGGCGTACTGGACGACCGGTCAGTAAGCTCACGAGCGCGGTGACCATCGCCACGCCAGCGGACGGCCCGTCCTTGGGCACGGCACCCGACGGCACGTGAATGTGGATGTCATGTTTGCGGAAGAAATCCGGATCGACGCCGTAGCGTTCGGCGTTGGCCCGAACCCACGACAAGGCGGTGGTCATGGACTCCTGCATCACCTCGCCCAAATGCCCCGTCATCGTGAATTGCTTTCCGCCGCGCATGCGAGTGGCTTCGATGAAAACGATATCGCCGCCCGCGGGTGTCCAGACCAATCCCACCGAGACGCCGGGCCGCTTCACGCGATCCTCGACTTCACGCTCGGCGCGGAACTTCGGTACGCCCAGCGCACCGTGAACGACTTCCGGCGTGACAATCAACTTGTCGACCTTGCCTTCGGCAAGCCTCCTCGCCTGCTTCCGTGTGAGGGTGGCGATGTCGCGTTCGAGATTGCGGACACCGGCCTCGTGCGTGTAGGCGTGGATAATCTCGCGCAAGCCGTCGTCGGTGAATTCAATCTGCTCGCCGATTTTTAGCCCGTGCTCGGTCGCCTGCTTCGGGATCAGGTACTTGTTGGCAATGTGTATTTTCTCGACCTCGGTATAGCCCGCGAGCTCGATGATTTCCATGCGGTCTCGCAGCGGCTCGGGAATTGGATCCATCCAGTTCGCTGTCGCAATGAAAAGCACTTTCGACAGATCGAACGGAACGTCCAGGTAATGATCCCGGAACGCGTTGTTCTGTTCGGGATCGAGCACCTCCATCAGCGCCGAGGACGGATCGCCGCGGAAATCACGGCCGAGCTTGTCCACCTCGTCGAGCATGAAGACGGGGTCGTTGGTTTCGGCGCGCCGCAGCCCCTGAATGATCTGCCCGGGAAGAGCGCCGATGTAGGTGCGACGGTGCCCGCGGATTTCAGCTTCGTCGTGCATGCCGCCGAGCGAAATGCGCACGAACTTGCGTCCCAGCGCACGGGCAATCGACTTGCCCAGCGAGGTTTTGCCTACGCCTGGGGGCCCGAGGAAGCACAGGATCGGACCTTTCATCCCTGGCTGGAGTTTTTTCACGGCCAGGTAATCGAGGATGCGCTCCTTGACCTTTTCGAGATCGTAGTGGTCCTCGTCGAGAATTTGCTGTCCCTTGACGATATCGATTTCAGGATCGGCCGACGACTTCGTCCACGGCAGCGCGGTCATCCATTCGAGGTAGGTCCGCGAAACCATGTACTCGGCCGACGCCGGAGTCATCTTTTGCAGCCGCTTGAGTTCGCGATCGCATTCCTTGCGAGCTTCGGCGGGCATGCCGGATTCGTCCAGCTTGGCCCGCAGCTCTTCGATTTCAGCCTGCGAATCGTCGGAGTCGCCCAGTTCCTTCTGGATGGCCTTCATCTGTTCGCGCAGCAGGTACTCACGCTGGCTCTGGCTCACCTGCTCTTGTACCTGCTCTTGAATTTTATTGCGCAGCTCGAGAACTTCGATTTCCTTGGACAGCTCGCGAATCAAAGTTTCCAGGCGCTTGCGGACGTCGGCCGTCTCGAGCAATTCCTGCCGCAGCAGCGTCGACAATGACGGCAGATTGGCCGCAACAAAGTCGGCCAGACGCACCGGATCATCTATGTTCATGGCCACGGTTTGCAGGTCGTCGGAGAGCTGCGGCGAACGGCCCACCACATCCCGAAACAGTTCCCGCGCGTTTCGTTCGAGAGCAGCCAGTTCCGTATCGTGCGCGCCCACCAGATCGGGCACCGGCTCGATCCGCGCCCGCATGAAGGGCTTCAAGCTCAGCAAGCCTGCGAGCCGAATACGCGTGATGCCTTCGACAAAGACGACCAGGTTTCCATTGGGCATCTTGACGGTCTTGTGAAGCTTGGCCATCGTGCCTACCCGGTGCAGGTCCACATCGGTGGGATCCTCCACGCGTGGATCCAGCTGGGCGATCACGGCCAGTAATTTTTCCTCGCCATCGAGCGAGTTGAGCAAAGCGAGCGAACTCTCCCGGCCCACCGTCAGCGGCATCACGCCGCCGGGGAACAATACGGTGTCGCGCACAGGCAGAATCGCTAATTCCTGAGGAACGGTAATCTTATCAGCCATCTTGGAGCCTCCCCTTGGTTGGGGCGATAAAGCTGGGCCCGGAAACGCGAAAGCAACATTTTATCGCCAAGAGTTTAGATGCGGCACCCATAAAAATGGTGCAGCCTGCAAATGGCGCGACTAAGAAAACATTAGCATAGCACGCTAAAGCTTGCGTCAGGACGACCGGTAGCGATATTAAGCAGCGGCCATTCCAATAAGGCACTCCCCGTCAGAAGCTTGAATTCAAGCCAATTGCTGCCGGAGCGGCCAGAGCGCACATACCGAGAAAGGCGCACAGGGGTTTGATGTGGTAAAACTCGAAACGCTGCCTGCCGTTGCGTAAGTCGCACAAATCCATCGAGGTAAGGAGCTGGGCCAACCGGGCACCCTTGGCTCGCGCCCGGCAATGAGTGTCGTAAACAAGTGCCGCGTAACTGTAAGGCTGGCTGGGCACTTGTGGTGCTCCCGGTCTACGCTGCGGACGGCGGAGGGTACTGGCTGCGCACGAATGCAAGGGCTTCTTCCCGCCCCTGCAGGGTGCCATCGAGTTGCGCCTCCTCGACGGCGTGTAATATCTCTTTGAATGTGGGACCGGGTTTCCATCCCATCTCCTTCAAGTCCTCGCCGGTCACCAGGCGCGCGGGTCGGACCTGCTCGGCTGGCGTTTCACGAATAAACCGGCGGACAAACTCATAGGCCTCCAAATTCCCGTGGCTTGCGGAACAGTCCAGCCGGTGTAGCTCCAGATGTTCCTCAAAGCGGTCGAGGCACACGAAGCGTTTGAGCGTCGCGGGGCGCATTTGGAATACGTCTTTGAAGCGGAGGTGGTTCGCGACCAGTGACTCGATCTGCTCCGCATCGCGGGTTGCGAATCGCAATCGCTGGCATATGACGGCGGCCATGAGCGCGCCTATTTCGGCGTGGCCGTCGAAACGGATGCGGTCTCCGGTGCGCTCGGCGGAGGCGAATGTCGGCGGCTTGCCCACATCATGCAGCAGCACCGCCCAGGCCAGCGTAGCGCTAGCCCGGGCTGGAATATGTTCGAGCATCATCCGTGTGTGGATCCAGACATCGCCCTCCGGATGGAACTGTGGCGGCTGCGCCACGCCCTTCATGCGCGACACTTCGGGCAGCAGTGCGTCGAGCAGACGTGTCTCGTCGAGAAGCTCAAAGCCTCGCCGCGCGGCGCCTTCGGTCAGCAGCTTCGTCAGTTCCTCCCGCAAACGCTCGGCGGAAACGCTGGTCACCTGCGGCGCCGCGGATTGGATGGCGGCGAGGGTGGCTGGCTCAATCAGGTACCCGAAGCGCGCGGCGAAACGCACCGCTCGAGCCATGCGCAGCTTATCCTCGCGAAAACGCAACTCCGGCGCGCCAATCGCGCGCACCACACCGGCGTTGAGGTCGGCGCGTCCGCCGACAAAATCGAGCACCTCTCCCGTTTCCGTATCGAGCATGAGTCCGTTGATGGTGAAGTCGCGGCGGCGTACATCTTCCTCCGGGAAGCGGGAATATTCGACACGGTCTGGATGGCGGCCGTCGGAATAGCCAATGTCGGAGCGGAATGTGGCCACCTCAACCTGCAACGCATCCTGCTGCACGCCATGCTGCGACACGCCATGCTGCAACGCGCCATTCTGCAACCGGGCATCGCTCACCACGAGGATGACGCCAAAGCGCACGCCGACATCGACGCTGCCGGGGAAAAGTTGCTGCACGCGTTCTGGATGCGCATCGGTCGCCACGTCGAAGTCGGCCGGCTCGCGGCCGAGGATGAGGTCGCGGACGCAACCGCCAACCAGGTAAGCCTGGTGGCCTGCCGCACGGAGCGTCGTGCAAATCAGGGTGGCGAATTCGCGCGGCGTCATAGCGCGATTATAGCGCGCGGCCTCTTGCACACGTCCGAAGCTGTGCACCATCTGCAGGCAAATCGCGCGGCCAGCAGGTGCTGCCTAACGCCGGGCAAACACCGGGCCAAGTAGCTCACAAACACCGGGCCAAGTAGCAGGCGACTGCCGACCGGCGCCCTAATGCTCGTCACTCCCGAGCGACCCGCCAAACTGCACTTTCGTGAATCCGAAACGGTCCCGCAGCCGGTCCGCGGCACGCGCAAGTTTCTCGGTCTTTTCCGAGCGCGTCGCGTCCAGCAAATCGAGTTGCACCGCTCCGTGCGAAAGAGCGCCCAACTCCACGCCGATCAAGCGCACAGCACGCCGCGAATCCCAATTCCGCTCGAACAGCCGCCGCGCCGCTGCCAGGAAAACAGGGTCGAGATGCGATGCGGCCGGCAAGGTTGTGGCGCGCGTGATCGTCTCGAATCCCGAGTAGCGAATCCTGACGGTGACGACCCGCGCGTCGAGGCCTGCCTCACGCAAGCGCTTCGCCGCCTTTTGGCAGAGCCGGCTGAGCATCGCCGCGAGCGTAGCCGCGTCGCGCGTGTCGTCGCTAAACGTGTGGCTGTGCGAGATTGATTTCGGCTCGGCGTCGATGAAAAATTCGTAGGAATCTTCGCCGCGCGATTTCCGATACAGCGCCGTGCCCCAGCGCCCGAAGATTTTCTCGAGAGTGTCCCGCGGCATGGCGGCAAGCTGGCCGACGCGTTCGATTTGAATTTTCGCAAGCGCCGCTTCGGTCACCTTCCCGATGCCTGGGATGCGCCGCACGCTGAGCGGCGCGAGAAATGCGGCTTCCGCCCCTGCGGGCACCCACAGTAAGCCGCGCGGCTTGGCCTGGTCGGAAGCAACTTTGGCCACCAGCCGGGTTCGCGCCAGTCCTGCCGAGCATGGCAGTTGCGTTCGTACGCGGATTTCGCGAAGCAGCGCGTCTGCGGCGGCCAGAGGCGAGCCCAGCAGCCGGTCGGTGCCCGACAGATCGAGATATGCTTCGTCGATGGAGGCCATTTCGACGACAGGCGAAAACTGTGACAGGATCACGGCAATCCGGTCACTCCATTCTGAATACAGATCGTGCCGGCCTTCGAGGAAAACCGCGTGCGGACACAGCCGGCCGGCGGTGCGCAGCGGCATCGCCGAGTGAATGCCGAAACGGCGCGCTTCGTAACTCGCCGCCGAAACCACTCCGCGGCGATTCGGCTGGCCACCGACAACTACAGGCTTGCCCCGCAGTTCGGGATGTTCGAGCAATTCGACCGAAACGAAAAACGCGTCCATATCGACGTGCAGGATGGGTGTGGCGCCCTCCGCCGGCTCTGCGTTCGCCGATGGGAGTTCCGACGCGAGAGCGGTGTCATGCTTGGCGCGGAA
>Ga0182024_10024923_pt1 | contig 10598 bp, 8 predicted proteins | sample P32metaG_FD_120480 | JGI IMG/M metagenome (GOLD analysis project Ga0182024, IMG submission 120480) | Permafrost microbial communities from Stordalen Mire, Sweden - P3-2 metaG (Illumina Assembly) | ecosystem: Environmental > Terrestrial > Soil > Wetlands > Permafrost | place: Sweden: Stordalen...
CGGCGGAGGCGCGATCCAGATTTACGACAACGGAACGCCGGTGGAGCGCATTTCTACCGACGGCGTCCCCGCCCCTGGCTACTACCACTATGAAGGCGTTCCCGGCCAGCATAAGTTCGAAGTCGAGACACTGGACCGCGCTCCGGTCCGGCTGTTCGGATGGGTCGCAGAAAATTCGCGGGGAGTGACTTACGAGGAACTCGGCATCAACGGCGCGACGGCGAATACTCCTCTCAACTGGGATGCGGAGACCATGCGCTCCAACATCGAACGCCGTAATCCCGCGCTCATTGTCCTCGCGTATGGGACCAACGAAGCGGGACGCAAGGATTGGACCCTCGCGTCCTATCGCGACATGTTCGTCGAGCTCATCGGCCGCTTCCGCAAGGCCGCGCCTACCGCGACGATTCTGATTATCGGTCCGCCCGACCGTTATATTCACACCCGGTTAAAGGGCTGGGTCCCCATGGATAATATCGACCTGATCGTCGAAGCCCAGCATCAGGCCGCCGCTGAAACCGGATGCGCATTTTGGGATCTACGGGCGAAAATGGGTGGAAAAGGCGCGATGCGCGAATGGGTCCTGGCCGGCATGGCCCAAGGCGATTACGTCCACTTCACCGGACCCGGATACCGTATGATCGGCGATGCCGTTTTTCGCGACCTGATGGGCCAGTACGAAATTTTTCTAAAAGCCCGCGAAAGCGTGGCCGCCGCCGCGGCATCGGATGCAAGGTGACCGCAGAGTTCTATTGCCCGCGCTGCCAGAAACCTGTCAGCGATCCTCTGGCCTGTGGCGACTGCGGTTCCCTGATCTGCCGCCAATGCGGCTCGCCTCTGGAAAAAATAGACGAGTTGGGTATCGGTTAACCGCCGTTTTATTTCTGGCCCTGGCCGCCTGCACCTCCCATCCTCCGCAACAACCTTCCTCAGGCGTCGCCTACGTCGGCCCGCTCACGCTCAACCTGCGAAAAGACCTCGCCTCGAAATCACCCACCGTCGCGGCGGTCAAACATGGCGAGAAGCTCGACGTCATCGAATTGCGCCGCCGGTTTATCAAGGTCCGCACTTCGCAAGGCGTCGAGGGTTGGACCGACTCCAACCTGCTTCTCACCGACCAGCAGATGGACGATCTGCGTCACCTCGCCGACCAGGCTTCCAAACTCTCCTCGCAGGGAAAAGCCACGCCCTTCGACACGCTCAACATGCACAGCGCGCCCGCGCGCCAATCCCCGAGCTTTTTTCAAATCGCCGAAAACGAGTCTGTCGATGTCATCGGACACCGTCTGACGCCGCACTCCGCTCCCGCGGAATCCGTTCATCTGCCCGCTCCCGTGAAGCGCTCCATACCCAAGAAGCCGAAAAGCACCAGGCCGGCGCAGGCGCCTCCTATGCCGGCTCCGCCTTTGCCTCCCCGCAATTGGCAGGATCTCTCAAAGCCTCATGCGACCAGTATTCCCGGCTCTGCGCAAGCTGCCCCCGCCGCCGCTGCGCCCCAATTCGACGATTGGAACCTGATCCGGACGCGCGACGGGAAAGTGGGATGGGTACTGGCGCGAATGTTGACCATGTCCATCCCCGATGAAGTCGCGCAATACGCCGAGGGCCATCGCATCACCGCGTATCTGCCTCTGGGAGAAGTGAAAGACAAGGAAGACAAACAATCGAAACATAACTGGCTGTGGACCACCTCCTCCGCGGGCCAGCATCCTTACGAGTTCGACAGCTTCCGTGTCTTCGTCTGGAGCACCAAGCGCCACCACTATGAGACCGCCTACATCGAACGCAATGTGCAGGGCTTTTATCCCGTGGAAGCGGCCCCTCTAGCGGGCCAGGAAGAAAAAGCGTTCTCCGTGGTGCTGCGCGAAAAAGATGGGAAATTGTATAAGCGAACCTACGGCTTCTCGGGATATCACGTGCGCATGATCTCGAAAATCGCTTACAATCCCCCGCCGGAGTTGCCTGAAGTCCGGGCGTCCCGTGACTTCGATCCACCCCCGGCTCCGGTTCAGCCCTCCAGGCTAAGTGAGCTCCGCAAAAAATGGTTCGGCCGCTGAGGATTCACGAATTGATCTGCCCGAATACTTCAGCGAACTTTTCTCCGACCCCTGAGCTATAAAGATACCGGGCTCCCGCGACCGGCAACTCCTCCGCCTCTGAAGCCAGATCCTTAATGGCGGCGCTGATAAAGGCGTCCAAAGGCATCGGTCCTCGTCCAGACTCTGTAACGAATGTCGAGTGCCCCGCCCCCAGATCCGACTCCACCCACGGCGGAGCGACTTCAATCACCCGAACGCTCGTGTTCCGAAGCTGATGCCGCAAAGACACCGTGAAGGAATGAACGAATGCCTTTGTGGCGCAGTAAACCGGAAACCGAGCCATCGGAACAAACGCCAATCCCGACGAAATATTGATGATCGTGGCCGAGGACTTACTCTTCAAATGCGGCAGAAAGGCCGCAGTCATGCCGATCACGCCCATAATATTCGTCTCAATCTCTTCGGCGATCGCGCTCTCGTCAACACCGGTGGAAAAATCATGCTGCCTCTGCACGCCCGCATTGTTGATCACCACGTTCAACTCCGGAAACTTAGTGGTCACTTCCAACGCCGCCGTCGCGATGCTTGCCCGGTCGCGCGTATCGAGGACCACGAAATCCATCCCCGTCTTTTCCAAAACCTCACGCCTTCGCCCCGCGACGATCACTCGATTCCCGAGCTCATGGAAGGCCTTCGCCAGCCCTCCGCCTATGCCGGAACCGCCGCCGGTGATCAGAATCGTGTTTCCAGTCGTTCGCATGTCTCGTAAGCTAACATACACTTCATGCTGCACTCCTGCCTTCTTGCTCTGCTGTTAGCTCAGGACCCGCTCGCGCCGCATTCCGCATCGGAACCGCCCGCCGCGAGGTTTGCGGCATCGCTGACGGCCAGCACCAAGGAGTCTCCGCAGAACCTGCTCACTACCGGCGAAAAGACCGAATGGAAACAGACCGCGCCTTACGCCGAGGCCGTGGAAATTTCGCATCGCCTGGAGCGTGCCTCACGATTCGTCAAAGTGATGGACATCGGAACGACGCCCGAAGGGCGCACCATGATCGCTCTGATCGTTTCGAAGGACCGGGCGTTCACTCCGGACGCCGCCGCGAAGACCGGCAAAGCGGTCATCATGATCCAGAGCGGCATTCACGCGGGTGAAATCGAAGGTAAGGATACCGTGCTGATGCTGATCCGCGACATGACCGTCGGCAAGAAATTCGCGGGCTGGCTGGATCATGCGATTTTCATCGTCATCCCCGTTTTCAACGTCGATGGACATGAATATTTCAGCGCCTATCATCGCCCCAGCCAGAACGGACCGGACTCGACCGGCCTGCGCGGCACGGCCCAGCGCCTGAATCTGAATCGCGATTACATGAAGGCCGACACGCCGGAAATGAAAGCGTGGCTGCGCGTGTTCAATTCCTGGATGCCGGATTTCTTGATCGACAATCACGTCACCGACGGCTCCGACATGCAATATGACGTGACCTGGGACATGGCTCGCAATCAGGACATCGCCGAGCCCGCTGGAGAGTGGACTCGCGAGAAATATGTGCCCGAGCTTGACAAGCGCATGGCGGCCGACGGCCATCTGGTAGCCCCTTACGGCGCACTACGGAATCGCGAGTTTTTCATGGAGGTATTTTCCCCGCGCTATTCGCATTTGTATTCCGCCGTGCAGAATCGCCCGTCGTTATTGGTCGAAACTCACAGCCTGAAAACCGCGCGCACCCGGGCCTGGGCCAATTACGACATCATGCGCCACACCTTCGATATCATCACCGCCGATGCCGAATCGCTGCGCAAAGCAGTGCGCGAAGCGGATCGAGCCATGTCCGCGCGCGCCGGCGATCGCTCCGCTGAACCCGTCTATCTGGCCGGCAAGGTGAGCGATAAAAGCCGCCCGATTGTTTATCACGCGTTAAAGAACGCTCCGTTCAAAAGCGAGGTGACCGGAGCCAGCGTGACTCATTACACCGGTGAGGCCGACGATATCCAGACCGTGATTCACGATCAGATCGACACCACGCTTGCCGCGCAGATGCCTCTTGGTTATTTGATCCCGGCGGCCTTCAGTTCCGCCGCCGAGCTGCTCAGAATCCACGGCGTCCAAATGGAGCGCACCGGGAAACCTCTCGATCAGGTTTTCGAAACCTATCGTTTTACCAGCACCAAATTCGCGACGAATGCCAGCGAGGGCCACGTGATGTTGACCGTCGAACCGCGTGTGGTGAAGGAGAAGATCTTCTTTCCGGCAGACTCCTATTGGATCCCGATGAAGCAGCGCCGCGCCCGTCTGATTCTTTCCCTGCTGGAACCTAACGCGCCCGATTCTATCGCGGCCTGGGGACTGCTGAATTCCGTTTTTGAAGGCGGGGGCGGAAGAGGCGGCCGCGGAGGGGGTGTCGGCGAATATCTTTCCGAGCCCATTGCCCGCCGTATGATGGCCGATCAGCCGGAGCTGCGAAAACAGTTCGAGCAGAAACTGGCTTCTGATCCACAGTTCGCGGGCGATCCCAGGGCTCGGCTCCAATGGTGGTTTGAGCAGTCCAAGTATCAACCCGAAGATGCCGGCAGGTATCCGATTGCACGTGTTTGGGAGAAAAACTGGTAGCGCCGCTCTACCGGTGGCACCAGAACATTCCGTCGGGATTCTTGCCTGCGTCCAGGTGGCCCGTTGCTTCGAGCGACTTCAGGTCGACGATCACGACGTAACTATCGGGCGTGCAGGCGACGAAGGCCCGCTTGCCGTCGGGCTGCATTTCTATTCCCGCCGCGCCGTGGCCGATGGGGATTTTCTTTTTGAGGGTCCGCGTCGCGACGTCGAAAATCGACAGATCCGGGCCGTTCAGGACGGAAACCAGCGCGAGCTTGCCATCGGGCGTGAACTTCAGGCGATTGGCGCTGTTGACATGAGCGTCGAGCGTTTGCGTGACTTTCTTTTGGGCCAGATCGAGGATGGAAATGGTTCCGTCCTGGGCGTTCGCGGCCCACAACTCCTGGCCGTGAACGTCGAAACCTTCGGCGCCGCGGCCGACGGGCACGTGAGTCTCCTCCCAGTTCGGACCAACGCGGCCGCCCGCGCTCTGGTCGATCAGCGTCATGGTCGCGGAGGCAACGTCGGAGGTGATGATGCGCTTCAGATCCTCCATGACGTACACCATGTGCGTTCTGTTTTGGCCGGTGCCGAGGACCAGGTCGACCTTTTGCGTCGCGGGATCGATGCTGCCGATTACTTTTGCTCCTTCGGCGGTGAACCATAACTTTCCGCCGGTGAACATCAGGCCGTGGGGACCGTTCAAGGCTCCCAGGTCGATGACGCCGGTGGTTTTTTGGGCGATCAGGTCGACCACCGTGATGGTGTGATAAGCGCCGCCGCCGTAGTTCGATATATACGCGGTTTTGCCGTCGGCCGAGGCGACCACTTCATGAGGGTCCGGGCCGGAGGGCATGCGCGCGAGAACCTTCATCGTCGATGGATCGACGATGGAGAGCGTCAGATCGCCTTTCGAGAGCACCAGCAGCGAATCGGCGCGCATCAGCCCGGTGGCCAGCAGCAAAGTGGACATGATTTTCATGGATGCTTCCTTGTCAGATTTTCAAAAAGAAATAAGCCGCTCTTGCCGGCCGTTACGATGTCCAGGTCGCCGTCGCCATCGATATCGACGACGGGAATCTGCAAGCCTCCGCCGGCGCGGGTGCTGTAGTCGATGACGTGCCTGATCCACACGATGCTTTTGCCATCTTCGCTCTTCATATATTGATACCAGTAAACGCCCAGCGGTTCACGCTCACCGGGGTCGCGGCCGTTGTGGGCCATGTAACGTTTGCCGGTAACGAAATCCATTTTGCCGTCGTGATTCAGATCGACCATCGTCATGGCGTGCGCCTGCGACCAGCTTTCGTCGATCAGGTGTTTGGTCCACTGGCCGCCTGGACCCTGCTCCATCCAGAAGATGCCGTAGTTATGAGCCATGGACGTGACGATGTCGTTTCGTCCGTCGCCATTCACGTCGAGCACATACATGAAACCAACGGCTCCGAGGTCGAAATCGGGATGCCATTTCCAGGTTCCGGTGCGCGGATCGGGCGGCGCTTCGAACCAGCCTTTCGGGGTGAGGATATCGTTGCGTCCATCGCCGTTCACATCGCCCACCCCGATGCCGTGACCATAGCTGGTGGGGCTGACGACGTGTTTGACGAAGGCTCCGTTCTGCGCTTCGTACCAGGCCAGAGGCGCGTCGGCTTTGTCGTATTCAGGAAGGATTTCGCGCTTCTTGCCGTCGTTTACCAGATCCACTTGGAGTGCGAATTCGACAGGGTAGCCGGAATCGATCGGGTGTTCCTTCCACTCGCCTTTGCTCCCGGGATTTTCCATCCAGTAGAGTTTGCGGCCGAAGTAGGCTCCTGTGACGATGTCCACATGGCCGTCGCCATTCACGTCAAGGGGCATGTCGCTGAAGTCGTCGACGTAGTTGTCCTGGAAATTGAGGGTGCGAAATTTGTGCCTGGTCCAGGATGGGCCTTGATACCAGTTTTCGCCCGAAATGATGTCGAGTTTGCCGTCTCCGTTAATATCGGCAACCGCCGCGGTTTCGCTGGCGCCCAGGTCGATGACGTGTTTCTCGAAAGGGATGTCGTCAGGACGCGTGACGGTCCAGGCAACGGAGGCGAAAAGCAGAGCGACGGAGAGCAGACGGAAGCTCATCGTCGACTATGGTCGCATTTTTGTGGCGACGCCTTGATAGAGACTCGCGGGGCGGACTCCCTGGTCCGCGGCCGATCCCCCGATCGGCCTTGTTCACGTACCGGTGGAGAGCGCGATCAGGGGATCGCGCGCGGACCAGGGGGTCCGCCCTACTGATTACTGATCGACTCGCTCCCAGGTTTTGTCCGGAGCGTAGGTCTTCACCGGCGGCGCAAGGTTCGACGCGGCGGCTCCCAGATCCTTTTCGTAGACGACGCCGTCCTGATTCACCAGGAAGGCATGAATGCCGGTGACGCCGTATTGTGAGGGCCACGCCACCAGGGCGAATCCGCCCATCATGTGCTTGCCTTGCACCAGGTAATTGATATGAGCTCCGCCGCGATCGAACGCGGCTTCTGAAGTCAGGACGTGAAAATAGTAGCCGTGATAGGGGACCGCCTTCGTTTTGCCGGGGCGCACTTCCGCTTCGGCCAGCGCCTTGGGAATCCTGGGGGACCCATCCGAATACAATCCGTCGTCTTTGCCGGGCGCGCTCATCAGGAACTCGGCGTATTCGAGCAGGCCGTCTTTGTCGCGATCCGATTCGGCGTACTGCTTTTGCGCCTGCACATAGCCGGCGCACATGTCGATGACATCGATCTCATTGGCCCCGATGCGGCGAGCGCGTACTTCGAGCTCGCCCTGTGCGGGTTCGAAGCTCCACTTGCCGTCCTTTTCGACGATCGGCACTGGGAAAGGCCAGTCCTCCGGACCAATGTCGAGGATGACGCGATGGTGGTTCATCGGATCCTTCTCAATGCGGTGTTTCGAGCGTGCCACGCGGGCGAACTCGGCTCGTTCCTGTTCATCCTGCTTGGGGTCTCCGGACGTAAGGATTGCTTTGCTGTTGGGCCCGAAGATGGCGTTAAGCGCCGCGACGTCGTTCTTTGCCGCCGCGTCGATCACTGCCTGGGCAGCGGCGTCCGGGCTATCGAACGTCTTCAGCTGCGCGGAAAGCGTCAGAACCGCTAGAAAGGGTAGTAGTTTTTTCATGACGTTATCTCCTGCCTCCGCCGCCGTGGGAGCCCCCGCCGCCTCCATGGAAACCGCCGCCCCCACCGCCGTGAAACGCCGGGGCGGTCCTGGCCGAGCCCATGCTGGAGAAGCCATGGTCACTCTGCACGCGCGCTCTGCTTCCATTTTCACTGCCGCCGAAGGCGCTGTGATTATTGGGGTGCGCTTCATTGCCGCCTCCCCGGGAATTCTCGGAGCGAGAAAAGTTGGATCGCACGGCGGCGGCGCTGGGACGCGCCTCGCCCCGCGCCGCTCCGCCGTATCGACCTGCGACTCCTCGCGGATAGGGGACGCCGCCGCGATGGGCCGGATCATGCGCCCAGGCGGCCCGTCCATACGCGCCGCCGTGATAGCCGAAACCGTAGCGGTGGAAGAACGCATTGTTCACGAAGATGCCGCCGCCCCACCAGCCGAATCCCCATCCCCAGCCGCCCCAGCCGCAGCATCCTGGAAAGTAGAATCCAAGGTTAATCCCGAGTCCCCAGCCCCAGCCGATGCCAATCCCCGGATAGTAGAGTCCCGGCCACGGATAAACCGGGGGACCCCAAAAATAGGCGGGGTTATAGGTGGGAACGTAGACGACCTGCGGATCGGTCGGCTGAATTTCGATCGCCGCTTGCCCATTCACATCTTCGGTGACCACCTTCGCTTGGGGCGTGTCGGTAAGCTTGCCGGAATCCTTGGCGCTGGCCCTCAAATGCTGAATTGCGGCCATCACATCGTTCTGTTGCGCGAGGAACGCGTTGCCGAGATCGGTAGTCCAGCGAATATCGGAGTTCAGCCGCTTCACGACGTCCGGAAACGCCACCAGCGACTGAATGCTGGGGTCCCAGCTCTGCTTTTTCGCCGCATCGGCCAGCGGAGCGCCGCTCAACCCCTTATTTTGATCCAGAAATTGCTGCAACTCGACGACCTCAAGCGGATAAGTGCTCGCCACCAGCACTTGACTCAGCAATGAGTCGGGATACAAAGCGATGGGGCCAACCAGGCTCTCGAGTTGTTGAGGATTCAGCGTTTCGGCGGGAGCGCCGGCCGCCGGCTGCGCAGGCTGATCCTGATTTACAGCCGCGCTCACCAGCGCGGCCGACATTAAGAAACATACTGCAACACGAAGTATCCAATTCATAAAAATCGGGTTCTTTCCGTTCTCCATGCGAGAAATCCACTCCCCCGCATAATATTAGACACACCATACCTCCGCGGAGTTACCGAATATTACACATCCGAGGTCAATTCTGAAATGCGTAAAGATTCCTTAACGTGCGGATATAAATAGAATTACCCGAAATGGCAGGAGTGGCGATCATGTCTTCGCCCACCTCGTTCCTGGCGAGGATTTTTAATTGATCGGACTCGGCGGAGATGACCGTCACAATGCCGTCCGAAGAGGCCAGATAAACGCGTCCATCGGCGGCGATGGGCGATGCGAAGTACGCGCTGGGCGTGCCGACTCTGGCGCGGTAAATCACCTTGCCGGTCGCGGCGTCGAGACATGTCGCGACACCTCCGTTGCGTACCAGAAACAAACGTCCTTTATAAAGCAATGGCGAAGGTACTTCGGGAATAGAAGTATTTTCGCGCCACATGACCACCGGCTTGTCTTCTTTGACTCGAATGGCCAGCAGGCCATGATCGGTCGCCATCGTGCTCACCCGGTTCCGGAATGCTTCCCACTCCCGTTCGTCGATCTTGCCGTCCTTGTTACGATCGACGGTCCGGAAAGATACGTAATTCTGGGAGTGGGGGATGGTCTCCAAACCGGGCCTCGCGGTGTAGAGGACCGTGTCGGGAAACTCGGCTTCACTGATTGCGCCGTCGCCGTTCTTGTCGCACAGCTTGAGCAGCGAAGGGAAGTCCGGCAGCGCGGGACGCTGATCGTCTTCGCCGAGGTTGTTCCAGGTACTCACATAGATGGTGTCATCGGCCGCGACGGGCGTGCTGGCTCCCGATGTATTTTCGGGCATGGACCAGAGGCGGGTCCCGTTCGATACCTGGTAACTTTCGATCAGGCCGGCGCGATGCAGGATCAGTTGCTCGCCCCAGACGATCGGTGTCGAATAGCTTTCGACGCGTCCGCCGGGATACGGCTGCTTCCAAACCTCCTTTCCGGTCGCGCGATTCAGGGCCAGCAGATATCCGCCTTGCATCGCGTCATGATTCAGGATCAAGAGGTCGCCCGCCAGAACCGGCGATGCTCCGCTGCCGTGATGCGTTTTGGGCATGGTCAGAGGCGCGGCCCACTGCGGCTCGCCTTCATGATTGAAGGTCATCACTCCGTAGGAAGAGAAGTATGCATAAACGCGCTCGCGATCTACCGCCGGCGAGGCAGTGGCGGGATTGCTCACGACGTGGGTCTCCTCAATTTGAGGAGCCGGTGCAACGTGTCTCCACAGAATCGCGCCGGTCTTAGCGGACACGCAAATCAGCTCCAGCTTCTTGGCTTCGATATCGAAGGAAGTCAGGAAAATGCGATCGCCCCAGACCGAGGGCGACGAATGTCCGGCCGGCAAAGGGGTCTTCCATTTCGGTGAAGAAAATTTCGAGGGAGGCCGAGCGTCGGAAGCCGCGACTCCGGTGGCATTTGATCCGCGAAACTGCGGCCAATCGGCTGCTGGAGCTACCAAAGCGGCAATGAGAAGACCGAGTGCCCGCATGGCAGGATTGTACCGTGATTCGCGGCAGCGCAGGTCGGGAACCTGCGCCACTCGGTGGATCACTTCGGTAGCGCTGTGAAAAGTAGGGCGGACCCCCTGGTCCGCGGCCGATCCCCAGATCGGCCTTTTTGACTACGGCTGCAG
>Ga0182024_10024924_pt1 | contig 10597 bp, 7 predicted proteins | sample P32metaG_FD_120480 | JGI IMG/M metagenome (GOLD analysis project Ga0182024, IMG submission 120480) | Permafrost microbial communities from Stordalen Mire, Sweden - P3-2 metaG (Illumina Assembly) | ecosystem: Environmental > Terrestrial > Soil > Wetlands > Permafrost | place: Sweden: Stordalen...
AAAACTGGCAACCGCCGCGAAGAAAATTGACACGGCTAGCCAAATGAACAAACCCTCAAGTTGAAACGAAAAGTCCAGGTTGGTGTGGAATACCGTCCTGACCAGTGCGTCGCCCAGCATCTTGCTGACCGGCCAGGCGGCAAGCGCGGCAAGGGCCCAGCTCAGCACTCCCACCACCACGCCCTCCGTGACGATGATGAGCCAAACAGTCGTGGATTTTGCGCCGATTGCGCGAATCACTCCCATTTCACGCCGGCGCTCCAGCACGTTAAGACTCATGGTGGTTGCTAACCCCAGGCCGCCAACTACCAGGATGATGCCCGCCATAACCATCAGGAACACGTAGATCATCAGCATGTGCTGGTAGCGGCCAACGCGGAGCTCAGCCTTGCTCGTGCTGCCCTGGATGCGGACATCCTCCTGTTGCAGGCTGCGTTCAAGGTTGGCCTTGACTGAGTTGACAAAGGCAGCGTCGGTCTTAGCGAGTACCAAAAAGGCGGTGGTGCGCATGCCGGTACCAAGTTGATCAGCGAACGCCTGCGGGATATAAGCGATGGGAGGAGTAAAGAACTCTCGTGCAATACCCACCACATGCCACCAGGTTAGCCGCGGCCCCATGCGGAAGGACACGGTGCTCCCCACCTTCATCTCCGGGGATGCCGCCGCCAATGCCGTGTTGACGACAATGGCATCCACTTCGCCAGGCAGCAGGTCACGCCCTTCAACAATCTGCAAATTGATCACCTCTGTTCTGGGCGGCAAGGCTCGCACAGAGAACTTTTCACCATCCAGGGTGTCACCTCCCCACTGACCACCTCCAGGATGGGGCGCGAGTAATCCCACTGTGGTGAACCAGCTTTCACTTCGCACTATCCCCGCTGTGTTATTGAGGGCGCGTTCGATCTGATCCCTTGGGTACGCATCTTCGAACGAAACTACTAAGTCGTACTTCATCGATGCGAACAGCCGGTCGAGCGTTCTCATCAACGAGCTCCGGATGTTCATGGCCGACATGAAGAAGATGCCGGCCGCCGCCAGAGTCGCCACGGTCAGCGCCAGTCGGGCGCGCCGTCGAAAGCTGTTGCGAATGGCAAACAGGACCGGGCGCGACGCTCCTCCGATAACCCCGAGCATGCGATCGAAGACACTGGTGCCGAAAACGTGGGGCGAGGTTCCAAAATCAGCCAGCGCTTCTCTGATTGAAATCGCACTTCCCCTCCAGATGGGGTAGGCTGCAGCCACAAGCGGGACCACCAGGGCCGCGGTGACAATCATGAGGTAAACCCATAGCGGCACGGCAAAGCTGATGATATCGAAATTAAGAAGAGCGGCAAAGAAACGGGACAGAACGCGGCCGCCTAAAATACCCATGGGCAGAGCGACTGCAAGCGCGACGATACCCAGCATCATCGCCTGGCCAAAGTAAATCAGCGCCACTTGCCGGCGTGTTCCGCCAATGGCCTTCATCACGCCTATTTGCCGCACCTGCGAAGCCATCATGCCCATGAGCAAATTCACAACAATGATTCCGCTCAGAATCAAAACCAGGAAGCCGAAGCTCAACATAGCCAGGAGCATGATGCCCATGATGTCGGCATGCGGGTGCTTGCCCGGACGGGGTATGTATACGTCTCGAACCGGGTGTCCGCGGCTCTCGGTAATTGTCTTCACCCCTTGGGCGACGGTGCGAATGTGTTGTTCGTCGAACCTGTTTTTGGCAACCAGGATGTTCAACCGGTCCAGATAGGGCTGCTCGCCCAGTAGGGCAAGGGTGTCCAAGGTGATGTAGCCGTAGACCATCCCCTCCATGCGTGCCTGGGCCAAACCAACATCATGCACCCCGCCCGTTACGCGTAGTGTCTGATCCTTTCCATGGTTTAGCCTGATCGTCACGGTATCGCCAATATTCGCGTGCGCCACCTGAAAGGCGTCCCTCTCAATCAGTATTTCTCCAGGTCCCGGAGGCCACGCACCCCGCTCCGGCACAAATTTGTTGAGGTGGATGTTTCCGTAGTCCTTCACCACAATGATCATCAGGTCGCGCCACTCAGCCGGGCCGGCCCTGATTTGGCCGTCGACGATCCGTCGCGCCTGCGCTTGGCTCACATCACGGTCTGCGAGCACAGCGGAGAGGAGCGCATCGTCGACAGCGTCTGTTTGCAAAGTGGCTGAGGCGGGATTCGTTTCGAGAAACCCTCTACCCAATTCCCGCGTGAGTATCGCGTAGGCGGAGAGAACAGCAAGACAGCCTGCAATTCCGATCGCGATCGCGAGCACGACCAGGGGGGTCCGTTCCTGCCACAAATCACGAATCACTTTGCGCCAGGGTGAGGTCATGAGCGAGCCTCGGGCAAGACCATGCGAGCAGAAACCAAAGCGGCTGTCAGGCTGCCGTCGGCCAGCTCAACTTTACGATCAACTACGCGGGAGATGTCAGGTTCGTGCGTGGCAATCACAACCGTCGTGCCCGCATTAGCCATCGCGCGAAAAAGGTTAAGCACGGCTCCGGCGGTCACGGAATCCAGGTTGCCCGTGGGCTCGTCAGCCAAAATAACCGGCGGATCGTTGGCGAGAGCCCGTGCGATTGCCACCCGCTGCTGCTCGCCCCCTGAGAGAGCGGAAGGCAGTTTGTTCGCCTGCGGCGCCGCACCAACCCGGTCCAGCAGATCCAGGGCGCGCTTCCGGCGCTGCCTTACGGGGTAAGTCCGGCAGAAATCCATTGGCAGCATGACATTCTCAGCCACCGTCAATGTGGGCAGCAATTGAAAAAACTGGAACACAAACCCAACGTTGCGGCCGCGCCAGGCAGCTAAGCGGCTCTGGTTCAAGCGCGGAAGCGCGGTTCCGCCGATTTCCACCATGCCCGATGTTGGAGAGTCAATTCCGCCCACCAGGTTGAGCAGAGTAGATTTACCACTCCCCGATTTGCCGATGATGGCCACAAATTCGCCGTCGGCGATTTGCAGGTCAATATTTCTCAGGGCGGTGTAGTCACCTGCGGGCGTAGAGTAAATTTTGCTGAGACCTTGCAGCTTGATCATGTGCTCGAGACTAAGAGATCACGCCTGAATGGTCCCTGAATGTTTCGTTCAGCCTGGGTTCAGCTTGGCTTGAGTCTCATGGAGAGAGAAAGCAGGGAAGCACTTGCGCATTCTGGTGGTGGAAGACGAGGCGAAACTCGCCGGGCGGCTCGCGGCCTCTCTGGGCCAAGCCGGCTACGCCGTCGATTGCGCGGCCGATGGAGAGCGTGCTCAGATCCTCGGCCACGATGAAGAATACGATGCCGTGGTGCTGGACCTTGGCTTGCCCAGGATGGATGGCTTAACGGTTCTCCGCCAATGGCGCGAAGCCGGCCTCACTGTGCCGGTCCTCATACTGACAGCGCGAGGAACCTGGCACGAAAAGGTCACGGGAATTGACAGCGGTGCTGATGACTACCTGGCAAAGCCCTTCCGCATGGAAGAACTGCTCGCCCGGCTGCGAGCTCTCATCCGGCGCGCCAGCGGGCAAGTCAATCCTCAGCTGAGATGCGGTGACCTGATCCTCGATCCGCGAGCCGGAAAAGTAACCATCGGTGGCACGAATATACGGCTCACTAGCCACGAGTTTCGCGTGTTGTCTTACCTTATGCATCACCCGGATCGGGTGGTCTCGCAGAGCGAGCTGACGGAGCACATCTACGCGCAGCGCTTTGATCGCGATTCGAACACTGTTGAAGTTTTTATTGCTCGCCTGCGGCGAAAGCTGGGACCGTCTTTTATTGAGACTGTGCGGGGCCTGGGCTACCGAATCAGGGCCACGTCATGATCCGGTTGCGCTCTCTTCGCTGGCACATCGTCGTTGCGGCGGTGCTTTGGACCATCGGTCTGCTGCCGGTGGGTCATATGCTCTTTCTTGTACTGACCGGTCACCGGCATGAGAAGTTCATTGGCGTTTTTCATATCGGATTGTCCAGCACACTGCTGACGCTTGCGCTGCTGTTTCTGGTCGCCGGGTTTGCGCAGGTACGCAGCGGGCTGCTGCCCTTTGACCAGCTACGCGCGCGCTTATCGGCTGTTCGCGCCGGTCATGAACGCAGGATCGAAGGGACCTATCCTGCTGAAGTGCAACCGCTGGTCAATGACCTTAACCTGCTTCTTGAGCAGCGCGAAAAAGCTGTGCAACGGGCGCTGGCGAAAGCCGACGATCTGGCGCACGGCTTGAAAACGCCGTTGTCCGTCCTGGCGCAGGAAGCAGACCAGGTAGAGGCCGAAGGCCACCCCGACGGAGCCGCCACCATCCACGAGCAGGTAGAACGGATGCGCCGCCAGATTGACTACCACCTGGTGCGCGCACGCGCCGCTAACTCCGGTGAGACGCCAGGCGCCCATTGCATGGTCCTGGTGTCAGCCGAGGGACTTTCACGCACTTTGCTGCGTATTTATGCCGCCCGAGGACTTGATATTGAAGTGGACGTTGATCCTGGACACTCAATTCGAGGCCAGCGCGAAGACCTGGATGAGATGCTGGGCAATCTGCTGGACAACGCATGCAAATGGGCCAGGTCTACTGTCCGCGTGCAATCGTTTCGCGAAAATGGCAGTATCATCATTCACGTTGACGACGATGGACCGGGCATTGTCCCGGAAATGCGCGATGTAGTCCTGCAACGGGGAAGGCGGGCTGACGAAGCAGCACCGGGCTTCGGTCTGGGCTTGTCTATCGTGCGTGATCTTGTCGAGGCGTACCGGGGCTCGATCGCCCTGGAGGACGCTCCCACGGGCGGTCTGCGTGCGCGACTGCAGCTACCTGCTTCTTAGGGCCGTAGACCGTCATCGGGTGTTCGTTCGCTTTCAAGAAGGAATTATCTATGCGGATCGTCAAGCTACAATCCATAGATATACACACGGCCACTTGGGGCCGTGAACGTGAACTGCTGCCTAAATAAGTGGGCGGGAGGAAAACACACCATGCTTGCATGTTGGCCGGCAAACGCGGGTCGAAACGTGTTTGCCTGTCTAAGGAGTGTGGCCTTGATCTGCGGTGTGCAGCTAGCCGCACAAGCACCTGTGAGCCCCACGAATGTTCCTAAACCGGTGCTGGTGTCCGAGCCGCCGGAAACCCACTCTCCTGTGTTGTTGAAAGCGATTAACGATCCCGGTACCGGCAAGGCAGCGTTTTCGTTCGATGGGCGGGAAGATCCGCCGGTGATTCACGCCAACCCTGGCGAAGATATTCGCCTGACATTTAGCAATGAGATGTCCACCCACTCCCAGGAACATTGCATCGATGGACCATGCATGAACATGACGAACCTCCACTTCCATGGCCTGCATGTTTCGCCGGACGCTCCGCAGGATGATGTGATCACAATGATGACGATGCCGGGGCAATTACTCCACTACACCGTGAACATTCCACTAGACCAGCCACCAGGGCTGTATTGGTATCACACGCATCCTCATGGAGAGAGCTATCAGCAGGACCTAGATGGAATGTCTGGAGCGATTGTGATCGACGGCATGGAACGCTATGTTCCAGAGGTCCAGCATATGCGCGAGCGTATCTTGGTGCTGCGTGACCGGTTAGTCGAAAAGAATGACCCCGCCAGCGCGGCACTAAGGCGCGCAGTTGAAATTCCTGCGAAGGGATGTGGCACCTCGACCGACGTACCGGAGCATATTTTCACCGTAAACGGGGATGTACGGCCGCGGATTGCCATCGCACCGGGAGAACGTCAATTCTGGCGCATCGTCAATGCTTCACCAGACCTATATGCGGATTTGCAAGTGGATACGGGGAAGCTCGAGATTGTCGCGCTGGACGGAATGCCACTTTCATTTCACGATCCAAAACGCCGTGCGGAGCCAAAAGATCACCTCCTCGTTCCTCCTGCGGGTCGTGTCGAAGCAATCGTCACCGGGCCAACATCTGGAGCCAAGGCATCGCTACGTACAGGTTGCTTTGATACGGGCCCTGACGGAGACCCAAATCCGGCAATGGTACTGGCGGACATGGTAGCCGCCCCGCGACCCACTCTTGGAAACCATGCCGGTTCGGCTGGCCAGCCAGCCCCGGTTTACAAGCCTCTGCCACCCAAGCTGCTGGCAAGGATAGAAAATAGTCCTTCCGACTTTGTGGTTACGTTCACCGAAGACAAGAAGGGCTTCTATATCAACGGGAAGAAATACGGTCCGTCGGATCCTCCCATGACGAGCGTATCCATCGGTGCATTTCACCACTGGCGAGTGGTGAATAATTCGCGCGAAGTCCACCCGTTCCATATCCACCAGGTTCACTTTCTCGCCTATGCCGAGAACGGGACACGGCTCTCAAGTCCAGAGTGGTTGGATACGGTGAACATACCCGTCGAAGGGAATGTCGATCTGATGATGGACTTTACGGATCCCATCATCCGGGGAGTATCGCTCTTCCACTGTCATCTGCTGAGCCACGAAGACAAGGGCATGATGGCGAAGATACTTTTTAAGTGAGCCTCGCAGAGGCTGCCCCATGACGATTGCCACCGGGTCTGGTCAATCAGGAAGCCAGATCAGACAGGAACTCTGTATGGGTTAGGATTCGGGCAAACATCGGGAGGTTCTTCTCGAAGGTGAAGCGTTGTTCCTCCTCAGAGAGCGTCGCTGCGCAGTCAGCGAGGGCTACGATCTTGAAACCCTTTTCGTAGCCGGTACGCGCGGTGGATTCCACACAGCAGTTGGTCAGGAACCCGGCGACGGCCAGTGTTGTGATCCCGCGTGACCGAAGGATGAAGTCCAGATTCGTGCTGGCAAAGGTATCGAGCCCGCGCTTGCCTTCGATGATGATGTCTTCTGCAGCGGGTGCTATCGCGTCGGTGATGGCCGCGCCCCACGTTCCGCGCACGAACGCATTCGCATCCACCACGCCTTTGAGGATGCCGTAAGGATGTGCGGTGATCTCCCGGTAGCCCTTGGCAAACGAGATAGGAGCAAACATCACGGTTACACCCGCTGCTCGCGCCTGATTTGCAAGCTGCACGGAGTTGGCCAGCATGTTCGTGCTCTCCATCACTGCTTTCACGCCAGGATGAAGCGCACCGCCTTCGCTAGTGAAATCGTTCTGGTACTCGATGAGCAGCAGAGCTGTGGTTTTGGGATCGATTGGCATTCTGTTCCTCTACAAAGGGGTGATCGACGTTGGACATCAGGCCGTCTGCTGCGCCCGGAGCAGGTCTTCGATTTTGACCGGCACTTGGCGAAGGCGTACGCCCGTAGCATGATAGACCGCGGCTGTGATGGCTGGAGCAACCCCGGCAAGGCCGATCTCTCCAATGCCCCGGGTTCCGTACTCATTCAGGAGAAAATCCGGAATATCGAGAAAGTGAACATCGATCTGCGGCATGTCAGCAATGGTCGGGACGATGTAGTCGGCAAAATTGTCGTTGACGGGGTGACCGTTGCGAGGGTCGTAGACCGTCTCTTCGAACAGCCCCATGCCGACACCCATCACGATGGCCCCCGCCATCTGGTTGGTGGCCGTTCGCTGGTTGATGATGCGGCCCCCATCGACCACGCTGACCACGCGGCTTACTCGCAGCCGGGCGATCCCGGGATCCCACTCTACCTCGACAAACTGTGCGCCAAAGGAATGAGTCGAATAGTCATGAGATTTCGGGTCAGCCCCTAGGCCCCCGCTTTTTCCATCCCCGTTGGCGCTGGCCAGGTTCGCCATGCGGATTATTTCTCCGTAGGGCACGCCGCCGGCGGCAGGTTGGTCCTTTTCATGAACCCGGCCAGCGGTTAGCGCCAGCGAATTTGCATTCTTGCCTGCAAAGGGCGAGCCTTTGGTGGTCGACGCCACCGTGAGCACCACTTTCACGGCTGCGTTTACGGCATCGATCACGGCGGGAACGAAGGTAGACGTTGCCGTGGAGCCACCGGAGGTCGGACCGGGTGGCAACGAACTGCTGCCCAGGACAACCTCAACGTCACGCACCGGGATGCCTGTCTTGTCGGTGATGATCTGGGCAATCACTGTGTAGCTGCCGGTGCCAATATCCTGGGTGCCGCAACTGACCCGTGCTTTGCCGTCGCACCACAGGTTGACACTGGCGTCGCATACGCCCCGGTTTGCGCCCCAGGACGCAGCCGCTACACCCCAGCCAAGAACAAGGTCTCCTTGGCGCATGGACCCTACTTCGGGTGTACGGCGTGCCCAGCCAAACTTCTCCGCGCCTACCTGCAGGCATTCCTTAAGGTGCCGCGATGAGAAGGGCTTGTTCTTCTCCTCGTCCACCAGGGTATCGAGCGAAAGCCGCAATTGCACCGGATCCATCTTCAACTTGATCGCGAGTTCATCCATTGCGGACTCGAGCGCGAACAGACCGGGAACCGCACCGGGCCCGCGCATGGGACTGGGCGTGCCAACATTACGCCGTACCAGGGCCGAGGTCACCTTGAGATTCTTTGTGCTATAGAGAAACGGCGTGGCCTCACCGCAGTTTTCACGAACGTCGTCCACATAGCTGGTGTGATTGCGGTAGTCCTGCTGCAAAGAAACCAATTTACCATCGAGGGTCGCGCCGAGCCGGATGCGCTGCTGAGTGCGCGGACGATGGCCGGAGTTGGCAAACATCATTTTGCGGCTCAGAGTGAATTTCACCGGCCGATTAAGTTTGCGTGAGGCCGCTGCCGCGATCGCCGAATGAGGCCAGGGGAAGAGTTTGCCTCCAAAGCCTGAACCGATAAAGCGCGACACCACTTCCACATTTTCCCTAGGCTCGCCCAGCACCTGGGCCATCACGTTCTGATGATTCATGACCCCCTGTGAGGACTCGTACAGCGTGTACTTCTTGCCATCCCATACTGCGACGGTGGCATGCATCTCCATCGGGTTGTGGGTCTCGACCGGGGTGATGTAAACCTCGTCTACCTTCACCGGAGCGGAGGCAAACGCTGCGTCGGTGTCGCCTCGCTGGCTCATGATGCTAGGGCCACCCGGCTGACCTTCCGCCGGTAAGCTATCGGATAGCGAGGTGTCCACGCTGAACTTCGCCGGTTCGTACTCCACGCGCACAGCTCCCGCTGCAGCTTGTGCCTGCTGAAACGTCTCGGCCACCACTGCGGCAACGTACTGGCCCCAGTAATAGACGGTTTCATCTTCAAACGCGGGCCGGTTCTCGCTGTTGCGGCCACCGGAAGCGTTGCGGTAAAGCGGCATGATATTCCCGTGATGCATCACCAGGCATACCCCTGGCATCGCCTTCGCTGCAGTGCTGTCGATGCGCAGAATCTTGCCACTGGCGATGGTGGCGCGGACGGGCACGGCATACACCAGACCGGGGAAATTGTAGTCGGACGCGTAGCGGGCGGTGCCGGTGGTCTTGAGCGGGCCATCGATGCGCGGAACAGCCGCGCCGATGATCGCCGACGGAGGCGGCGCATCCGCAGGGATGGGCTTGGGGGGAGCACCTTCCTGGCTGCCGATGAACTCAACAAACTCTTCAAAGATCATGGGGATCCTCTCCTCCAAGCGAGAGCGAGTCGATGCTCTCGCCTTAAGTGCTATGCCGCCTGCGTTGTGGTGGTGAGTGCGCGTACGATGCAGCGCTTCGCGAGCTCTACCTTGAAGCCGTTTTCACTCGCCGGGCGCGCATCCTTCAACGCCGCCTCTGCTGCCCGATGGAAAGTGGCGGCATTCGCGACATGTCCTTGCAGCACATGCTCTGCCTCGCGCGAACGCCAGGGTATCGTGCCCACCCCGCCGAGGGCTACGCGTGCATACTCGATTCGGCTGCCGTTTAATTTGACGACGATGGCTGCCGAGGCAAGGGCGAACTCGTAGGCAGCACGATCGCGGAGCTTGAGATAGTGCGATTGGGAACCAGCCAGCGGAGCCGGTAAGGTGACGCTCACGACCAGGTCGCCGGGTTCGAGAACATTCTCCCGGTTTGGAGTAGAGCCGGGTTGAAGATAGAACTCATGAATGGGGATGGTTCGCGTGCCATTCGCCCCCTGCACCTGAATGGTGGCTTCTAAAGCCGTCAGCGCTACGTTCTGGTCGGATGGATTGGAAGCGATGCAGTCACGGCTGGTGCCGAGGATGGCAAGCATGCGATTGTGACCGCCGATGGCGGAGCAGCCCGTGCCAGGCTGGCGCTTGTTGCAGGCGTGAGCGGTGTCGCGGAAATAAACGCAGCGAGTGCGCTGCAGCAGATTCCCGGCGGTGGTTGCCATGTTGCGCAACTGAGGAGACGCACCGGAGAGCAATGCTTGCGAAAGCACAGGGTAGTCACGCTGGACAGTGGCATGGTGGGCTACGGTGGAGTTGCGCGCCAGCGCACCGATGACCAGGCCGCCCCCGGGCGCAGGTCGGACCTGGGCCAGCGGAAGCGCGTTAATGTCGACGACTTGGTCAGGGTGCTCCACGTCGAGCTTCATCAAATCGACCAGGGTGGTGCCGCCTGCAATAAAGCGCACATCCGCATACTGCTGCGCTGTCTTCGACCGGGATCCCGCCAGGACGGCTTGATCCACCGTGCTCGGCCGGCTGTATTGGAATGGTTGCATTCTCTCCTCCGTTCAACTGCGAGTGAGCTCGGACAGGTTGGTGGTCAGGCGAAGCGGCGTCCCGCCTG
>Ga0182024_10024925_pt1 | contig 10597 bp, 11 predicted proteins | sample P32metaG_FD_120480 | JGI IMG/M metagenome (GOLD analysis project Ga0182024, IMG submission 120480) | Permafrost microbial communities from Stordalen Mire, Sweden - P3-2 metaG (Illumina Assembly) | ecosystem: Environmental > Terrestrial > Soil > Wetlands > Permafrost | place: Sweden: Stordalen...
CCTCATCACCAGGGAAAAGCTTGCGGTAGAGGTAGCGCGGGTTCCAGTCAATCAGGACACCGCCAAGGTCGAAGACTGCAATGAAACGTTTGGGGACCATGTCGCTGATTTTATCGCGCATGGCTGTCAGAAAAGAACATTGAGGACAATCGCTCCTAGCTCGGGTCTCGATGAACGGTTTCGATGGAGAATGCCGGCAGACAGACGGCGATGTATTCGGCTCCGCTTTCGTGCGGAGTGGAGTAGCGAACCCACTCGCCGGCATGGGCGATCACGGCTTGTCCCGCTGCCACCTCCAGTGCCCCGCCTTTGTGCTCTACGTGCAGAGTGCCTTTGAGGACGATGGTGAACTCATCGAATACGGGCGTCTGTCCGGGCTCGAGCCATCCGGCGGGACTTCGCATGTGCGCGACGCTGGCCGAAGTGGTTTGCGAGTTTACGCGACCGATGTATTCGTCGATAAGCTTGGGTTTGTTGCCTGCGGATTGGATGCGCGTCGGTTGAGCAATGAGCGTGGGCATAGGCGGAGAAATCATTAAATCATGAGGGCGCGGGCTGTGCCATGCCCTCATCGGCTCGACTTACGGACAGGGATGTGGAATCGGAGGAGTGGCGGGGATCCCCGGGATGTGGGTAGGCGGCGTTCCCGGGATGTCGACGTCTGGCGTGCCGGGCGTGTAACGAGCGCGGCCCCGGCCGGGATCCTTTAGCGCGTAGCCTTCGAGTACAATCCTCGCTTATGTTCTATCGATCGGATAACCGTGTTGTGGACCAATTGCGCCCGGTGGTCATCACTCCAGATTTCATTACGACGGCGGAGGGGTCGGCGCTGATTGAGGTAGGAAATACGCGTGTGATCTGCACCGCCTCGATCGAAGAGACGGTGCCGCCATTTATGCGGAACAGCGGCAAAGGATGGATTTCGAGCGAGTACGCGATGATTCCGCGGGCGACGCTGACGCGGACGTCGCGCGAAGTCTCCAAAGGTCGGCAGAGCGGCCGGACGCATGAGATTCAGCGCCTGATTGGGCGATCGCTGCGGGCGGTAACGGATTTAACTCGTTTGGGCGAGAGAACGGTTTGGATTGATTGCGACGTGATTCAGGCCGACGGCGGAACGCGGACGGCTTCGATCACGGGTGCATTTGTAGCTCTGGGACAGGCTCTGGAAAAACTGGTGGAGGCGGGCACGCTGACTTCGGTTCCGCTGAGGGATTTCGTTGCGGCCGTGAGCGTGGGAATTGTGGATGGAGAAATCCTGCTCGATCTTTGCTATGAAGAAGACTCGCGCGCGGATGTTGACATGAACTTTGTAATGACCGGAGGCTACAAAATCGTCGAAGTGCAGGCGACAGCCGAGCGGCAAGTGTTTGATGAAGCTCAGTTTGGGAAGATGATGGCCTATGCACGGCAGGGTGTGCAGGCGCTGATTGCCAAGCAGCAGGCGGTGTTGAGTGGGTTGACGTTAAGGCAGTGAGGCTGAGATGAAACGAATCCGCACGCTCGTCGTCGCTCTCGCAATGTTAGCGGCGCACGCCTTCGCTGCAAGGCGCATTACTGTTGATAACACTTCTCTGGTGCTACTTGTGTTGGTTCTCTCGGTCCCTTTGTCGCAGCTGTGAAGAAGATCAAGATCGGTGAATTTGAGGCGGAGATCGAACCTGAGGAGGTCAAGCCTGTTGCCCGAGAGGCGGAGGAGTCACTCCCTTAATCCTTATCGGCCGTCGGTGCAAGCAAGGCCGTCGGGCTTCGCCCGGCCGGACAGCCGAGGGCGGCTGTCCCCACATGGTTCGTGCCTACGTATCAGGACTCCAGCAGTTCTTTCAGCAGTTCATGCTGCTTCGCGGAAAATGGATTTGCTACCGTCACGCCGTTCAGGGTAAATCCTTCCTGCATATCTTCCGACAAAAGCAAGCGGCATCCCGCACGAGCCGCCGCAGCAAAGATAATCGCGTCCCAGATATCCAACCCATGATCCGCCGATAGATCGGCCGCGGCCGTCAGCACAGACGGTGACGTTTCGATCAGGGGGAAGATATCGACGAAATTGAGTATTGCCGCCCGGGCATTCACGGCCTTGTACTTCGCTTTTCGGACCAGCACCCGAAACAGTTCGCCCAACACCTGCACCGGCACGTGTGTGTCTTCCGCAGGCAGTCGCGCGACTATCTCCGCCGCGCTCGCTTTACGGGAAGCGCCGTTCACGCCCTCGATATATGCCAGAATCTTGGTGTCAAGCGCGACCTTCACCAGAGCCTCCCTCAATCGTAAAGCTCATTCCGCGTCCAGCGCCCGATTTTCATGACGGGCTGCTTACGCAAACGCCGGAGCAATCTGCTCCACGCGGGCGAATCGCCAACTCTGCCTTGTTTCGACAGTACCGGGGAAATGCGCGCGACCGGCCTGCCGTGGCTGGTCACGACGTAGGTGCGGCCTTCGCGGACGTCCCGCAGAAGTTGGGAGAAGTTGCGGTTGGCATCAGCTGCGGAAATTGCTTTCTCCATCGTCGTCCCTCGAAGTAGTTATATTGCCTACTTTCATCGGGCGAGGTCAAGTGCTAGCATCTATCCCTCTTCTGAACACGGAGTCGCCGGGTTCCCCAGCTCGAGACCCCTTCGGGTTGCTCAGGGCAGGCTAGCGCAGATGTCGCAGCATGCGTCGCCTACGCGATCCAGACGGTTTTGATATTCATGAACTCCCGGATGCCATTGGAGGCGAGTTCGCGGCCGTGGCCGGAAGCTTTGACGCCGCCGAAGGGAATGCGCGGATCGGACGCGACCATTTTGTTGATGAAGACCATGCCCGACTCGAGTTCGTTGATGAAGCGCTCGCGCTCGCGGTCGTCTTTGGTCCAGGCGCTGGCGCCGAGGCCGAAGCGGCTGTCGTTAGCCAGGCGGATGGCTTCGTCGATGTCTTTGACGCGGAACAGCGAGGCGACGGGGCCGAAGAATTCCTCGCGATAGGCGGGAGATTCTTTCGGGATATCGGTCAGCACCGTGGGCGCGTAGTAGTTGCCGGGAAGATCGAGCTTGTGGCCGCCCGTTAGGAGCTTGGCACCCGCTTTGACGGTTTTCTGTACATCGGCATCGAGGTCCTTAACCGCGCTGGCGGTGGCGAGCGGGCCGAGTTCGGTTTTCTCGTCGAAGGGATCTCCGATACGGAGATTCTTCATGCGATCAACGAACTTTTTTTCAAAGCCGGCTGCGATGGATTCGTGGACGATGAATCGCTTGGCAGCGATGCAGGATTGGCCGTTGTTGATGACGCGCGCCTCGACAGCGGTGGCCACCGCGGCCTCGAGATCGGCGCTAGGCATAACGATAAACGGGTCGCTTCCGCCCAACTCAAGGACGACTTTCTTGATGCGCTTGGCGGCGGCGATTCCTACTTCGATCCCTGCCTGTTCGCTGCCGGTCAAGGTGGCCGCTACCACGCGGGGGTCGTTGAGAATGGCATCCACCTGCTGCGAGCCGATAAGCAGCGTCTGGAAAGCGCCCGGGGGGAAGCCGGCTTCCAGGTAGATATCCTGCAGCGCCATGGCGCACTGAGGCACGTTCGAGGCGTGCTTGAGCAAGCCGACGTTCCCCGCCATCAGCGCGGGCGCGGCGAAGCGAACCACCTGCCAGAAAGGAAAGTTCCAGGGCATAACGGCGAGAATGGGTCCAATGGGCCGGTAGCGGATGAAGCTCTTTTTGGCGCCGGTTTCGATCATCTCGTCCATGAGAAACTTCTCCGCATTGTCGGCGTAATAGCGGCAGCCGGAGGCACACTTTTGAGCTTCGGCGATGGCCGCTTTGTAAGGCTTACCCATTTCCAGGGTCATGAGGTGACCGAATTTAGCTTGGTCCCGGTCGAGGATTTCGGCCGCTTTTCGCATGCGGCGGGCGCGCTCGGCGAAGGGCGTTTTCTGCTCCGCGTGGAAAGTAGTGACAGCCAGCTGAAGTTTTTGCTCAATCTCGGCGGTGGACAGCGGCTGAAAAGTCTGGAGGGTTTCGCCCGTAGCAGGATTAATGGTGGCAATCGCCATGCTGAATTATCCTCACGTTGGTGGTCTAGAAGTTTATAGGATCGATCAATCTAATGGGACTCCCAGACGTAGTGGTCCTACCACTATACCATTGCCTGCCGCTCAACTCTTTACTGCAGGGTCTGAAGCTGCGACGTGAGTTGATTGACGGCAGCAACATCAAAAAAATTTGACAGATCCGCGTGGCCCGCCAGGGTGTCCCGCTGCGTGCCTTCTACCAGTATTTTGACCCGCGTAATCCCTGGAACGTTGGTGGAGAGCGTCTCGATGAGTGACGCGACGATCAGTTCTTCCGCCAGGATGCCGGAGCGGTGACCGTCGGCGAAGGCGGCGTTGAGATCGATGACAGCCAAACCAGGATCGACCAAATAGACGCTACGAATGTCCGAGCCCGGTGGGAGCGGGTGAGGCGAAGATTTGTCCAGATAAAGAGCGATTAGGGCTCGAAGAACTTCTTCGGCGCGTTGTTGACGGACGCTGGGCAGGGGAACCTGAGCCGACTGCGCGCGGAGCACTCCTACGTCGTCGTAGGCCACATACAAGGTCACCTGCTCGGTAGCCCCCGCGACAGGAGCGACAACGGGACGTGCATCGGCTGTGGCGATAGGCGTGTCGGCTGCGCGCCCGCGCATCCGCCAGGCATACCCGCTCATGGCCAGCGCGGATGCTAGCAGGATGGAAGCCGCGATAATGAAATGGCGCGGAATCATTGTAAAATTCGGGAATTTCGCAATTTCGTAATCGAATAATTTGGCAGTCTAATAACCACTCTCGAATAACCTGTCCCTACCCAACCTCGTAAACTACTTGTTTTCATGGCGCGGCGCCGAGTTGCGAACGGATGGCCATAATTCCATTGGCGACAGCGCCCGTGATGAGTTGTTGGTAGTCGGGCGAAACCAGGGCTGAGACGTCCGTTGCGGGCGGAGCGACCTCGACGGCGATGGCGGCGGTGACGATGTTATTTAGCGGCCTGAGGGGGGCGGTCAGAGTGCGCACAGGAACCTGAATTTTTTTCAACGTGTCGGCGATACTTGCCGCCGCCGTCTGGCTGAGCGGAATGGAAGATGATTGCGCGGTAGGCCACGCTCGGAAGGGTCCACTGTCACTGCCATTGTGGTTGGGAAGCATACAAGTGTAGAGGCGAACCCCGTGGCCGCTGGAGGCAGCGTGGAGAGCGATGTAGACCGCTGCATGGGTAGTGTTGGCAAAGGCGGCGCGATCGTCGAGCGAAAGATTGGCATCGGAATCGCGGAGGACGAGGGTGGTGATGCCGCGACTTTCGAGCTCCTGCCGAAGACGCCGGGCGAAGTCCAGGGTTACATCCTTTTCAGCAAGTGTGGGACTGAGCGCCTCGCCTCGATCACTGCCGCCATGGCTGGCATCCACTACCGCGAAATAGCGGCGGGGAACCGAAGACGGATTGGCCGCAGGTTGTTGCGCTGGAGAACCCATTTGCGGCGGTGGGTTCGCGGGGGTCGTTGCCGCCACCGTCGGAATGGGGCTCTTTGCGGGAACCAGAGTAATCGTGCGGCCATCATTGCTGAACGTAGCCATCAGGGGTGTGGTAGTGGCAACCGTGATCTCGGCGGCGCCGTTGCCTTCGGAAAAGCTGGCTGACGGAATTGCTTTGCTAGAGAAAGTGAGCGTCGGGGAGGCGGGTGACGTTACGGGGTCGTGCGCGAAGGTCATGCGCAGCCTGCCGGGTTCCGTAGCCACCATTGGATTCACCGGAGAAGTGAAATGAAAGACAAGATGCGAAGAGTCTTCGACTGCAATTGAGGCGGTGAAATAGGTCGCGACGTTCCCCACGAAAAGGCGTCCGGACTCTTCGTGCAGAGTGGAAGGGCCGCCTAGAAAACGTGGCAGAAGGGAATTGAGAGAGGCGACTGGAACCAGGCCGCGGCCATTCTCCAGGAGGAATTTTGCTGGGAGATCTGCATCGCGACCCTGGACGCGCACCCGAATCTTATCCACCATGAAATCTGCAAGGACGTTGTTGTAGCGCAGCCGCCAGCGAGAGCCTTCGAGCTTTGCGCTCACGGTGCCGAGAGGCTCCAGTAGTTCCAGGATGCCAATGTAGTCGTGGCCTTGACGCTGCACGATGGGTACAGAATAGTTGGCCGCAGTGGAATAAACAGATAGACGCTTTTCGGTAGCGGCCGTGGCTATCAGCGAGATAGCCAGGAATATCATCAAGCAGCCCGAGACGGGCGTTCCCAGCTTCGGTGGTCCGAATCTGTCGTGAGGTTTAGCGGAGAGCCAGTGACAATTCGCGGATCTAAGGGAGCGCCCTACAACCGTAAGCCCTTTGCTGCTAATCGAGGGCATAGACCGTCAATCCGCTGAGGAGCTTGGGATAGAAGTCCGTAGATTTCTGAGGCATTACCTCACCGGCGAAGGCGATATCGCGCACTTGCGACATGCGGCAGGGATTCATTAGGAAAACAATATTGGCGCCAGTTGTGCCTTGCACGTGAGAGAGCGCCTCAGCTGTGTCCCGCACATAGGAGATATTTTGCTGGTTGCGAATGGATTCTTCCGTGAGGTGCAATACGTTTTCCAGCAGAACTTTGTGCAGTTGCACGACGTCCAGCGATTGCTGGCGGACCGAGAGCCCGTCGAAGACTTGTGCCGCGTTCGGGTTGGGATGATGGAGAAGGAAGGCGCAACGGGCCGTGACCGCCAGGATCGTAGTGCCAGACCGGCCGCACTCGCGAAGCATAGCGGTAGCACGGTTCGCGTCAAGCGGTGAATCGACCTCCTCGACATCAAAGAATGCGCGGGCGGACTTGCGAAAGGCTTCCTCGGAAAATGAAGGCAGGCCATGCACCACGCGATGCGTCGGTAGGATGACCAACGCCGGGCTGTTCATATTGACGAAGGTCATCATCGCGAAATCGTAGGGGGCGGAACCCGGCTGAGCAGTCGGCGTACTGCTGGCCTTGCTGCGACACTCATTCCGATAGTTGAGCGCGGTTTCGTAACGATGGTGACCGTCCGCGATAATCAGTTTTTTCCCAGTCATGGCGCTGCGGACCGAGTCGATTAATTGCCGATCTGAAACCTGCCAAACGCTGTGGCTCACTCCATATTCGTCGGTTACGGCGATGTCCGGGGTAGCCGGATTCATTAAAAGACTATCGATCTGGCCGGAATCTTCGTACAGCATGAAAATCTGGCCAAAATGGGCCCGCGTTGAGCGGAGCAGGTCCAGACGGTCCGCCTTGGGCTTGGCGAGAGTCTGTTCGTGGCGGAACACCACTTCGGCCGCGTAGTCCTCGATACGGCCCAGGGCTATGAACCCGCGTCGTTCCACTTCTGCCCCGGAACCTGGTCGTCCTGCGTTTGAACCTGGGAGACTAAAGCGCTGAGAATAAGCGTATAGGGATGGCGAGGCATCGCGGCGCAGAATCCCTTCCTGTCGCCATTCCAGAAAGTAAGCGGCGGCGCGGGAATATACGTTATTCTCCGGATTGTCTTCCTCTCCTCGGCGACCGAGGATGATTCGGACAAGGTTATACGGGCTGGCCGTGTAATAGCGATCCTGCAAGTCAGGCGAGATCTTATCGTAGGGCTGGGTTACGACGTGAGCCGGCGAGACTCGCTGCGGATCGTAGCGAAATGCCTGGAACGGTTGAATGTCAGCCATGGAAACCTTTGATTGTAACAAGCCTGCGGTGAATTGCAGGTGGTGTAAGCAAATTTGATTGATCGCCCTGGATGGATTGCCCCGAATTGAGCGTCCATTGTGGGTTTGTCATCAAGATTTGACAAAAATACCGCCGTCGCCTGAGGAAAGCTGTGATAATATCGCGGCCAATTGAGGTGCTTATGTCCTTCATGGATGAGCGCCGGTTATCCTGTCCCGTGGCCCGAGCTGGGAAGTCCGGTTGTCGACCCTGTAGCTTTAGCCTTCGTCGGTTGCGAAGAGTTCTGCGCAATCCTTTCACAAAAATCTCTGCTGCTCCGGGGCTGCTGCTCACCGTCGTTTTGGCTTGCTTCTCCTCTGCCGACCTGGCCTTCGCGCAGGTGGACGTTAACGACGTGCACGTGATGCCAAGAACCCCGGAAACAGCGAAGACAGAGGAAGTGGCCAAGGAAAGCATCATCTCCCCATCTCTAAATACCCGTGTCCGCCCGTTGAAATCGAGTGTCGACCTGGTGCTGGTGCCAGTAACGATTACGGACCCGTTGAATCGCCTAGTGACGGGCTTGGAGAAGGAAAATTTCCAGCTTTTCGAAGGTGGATCAGGACAGGAGATCAAATCCTTTTCCAGCGAAGATGCACCGGTTTCGTTGGGTGTCATCTTCGACTCCAGCGGAAGCATGAGTACCAAGATGGACCGGGCGAAGGATGCGGTCGTCGAGTTCTTCAAAACCGCCAACCCTCAGGATGAGTTTTTCATGATCACGTTTTCGGACGAGCCTGAAGTGGTGAGCGACTTTACCAGTTCGGTGGATGAGATTCAGGGCAAGCTCGTGTTTACGGTGCCGCGAAAACGGACTGCGCTGTTAGACGCCATTTATATGGGCGTCACAAAAATGCGGCAGGCGAAGTATGCAAAAAAGGCTCTACTCATCATTTCCGACGGTGGAGACAATCACAGCCGCTATACGGAAAATGAAATCAAGGCGCTGGTCAAAGAAGCGGATGTGATGGTTTACGCGATTGGAATTTACGACCGTTATTTTCCGACCGAAGAAGAACGACTCGGTCCGGCGCTCCTGGGCGAGATCGCGGAATTATCCGGCGGGCGCGCCTTTACGGTGGATAATCCCAACGACTTGGCGGACGTAGCCACCAAGATTGGAGTCGAACTGCGCAACCAATATGTGCTCGGTTATCGTCCGCAGAACGGCTTGCGTGATGGCAAATGGCGTAAGATCAAAGTGAAATTACTACCGCCGAAAGGATTGCCGCCGCTGCGAGTGTATGCGAGGACCGGATATTACGCGCCCGAAGAATAGGCGTGCGAGTCTTTTCAGCATTGTAAGATGCGCGATCGTAGCCATGATCGCGGTACTGGCGCAGCCTATTCCGGGTCGCGCGGAGTGGAACTCTCCGCAGTCCTCTTCCCAGCCTTCCACATCGCCAACCCAATCCTCAAGCGCGCCTTCGGCTGCTGAAAGTCCCAAATCACAACAGAAGCCGGACGAAAACGGTACATTCGTTATTCGCAAAGATGTGGATGAAGTGGTGCTGCACGCCAGTGTTATCGATGACAAGCAGCACATCGTGACGAATCTTACGAAGAATGATTTCACGGTATACGAAGACGGGAAGCAGGAGACGATTATTTCCTTTCACCACGAGGATATCCCCGTCGCCATTGGCATCGTCATCGATAATTCAGGATCGATGCGGGAAAAGCGCGCGAAAGTGAATCAGGCGGCGTTGAATCTGGTGCGTTCCAGCAATCCGCAGGATGAGGTTTTCGTAGTGAACTTTAACGACGAATATTATCTGGACCAGGATTTTACGAGCGACCTGCTTAAGCTGAAGGAGGCTTTGGAGAAAATCGACGCCAAAGGCGGGACGGCCCTTTACGAGGCCGTAGTCGCGTCAGCGGATCATTTGAAGCGGAACGCGCGGCTGGAACGAAAAGTTCTGTTTGTCGTAACAGATGGCGAGGATAACGCCAGCCGTGAAACTCTGGAGCAGGCCGTTAAGCAATTGCAGGATGAAAACGGCCCGTCGGTATACGCGATCGGAATTCTTGGAGACGAAGAGCATCCAAAGCGAGCGAAACGGGCCCTCGAGATCATCGCCCAGCGTACCGGTGGATTAGCGTTCTTTCCGAAGACGCTGGACGAAGTGGACGAAATCAGCCGACAGGTAGCGCACGATATACGCAACCAATACACCATTGGCTACAAGCCGACAAACCCAAGATCCAGCGGCGGTTTCCGGCAGATTCGCGTGGAGGCCAAGGCTAAGGGACACGGTAAAATGATGGTAAGAACCAAGAGCGGATATTACGCGGGAACGCAGTCAGCGAATTCCGGGGCAAAATAGCAACTTTTCGGGAACCTGATCCGAATTATTCCTATAAGAGCCGCCATTGAGCGTAAGAACTTGGTGGTGTCTTAAACACTGTGTTGCTGCTCTGACGTGTGGCGAGGGGATTGCGTTTTCAAATCTCCATAGCCGACGCTGGCCCGTGAAATTCTTGGCCATGATCGCGTAGTTCAGAAAACGTCTTAATCGCCCCTTTCAGCCGAGCGGCTCGATTCTCCACCTTGTTCAGCAGGACTTGCGCCTCTTTGATGGCGTCATTCCACTTGTTTACATCTTCGTTTACATTTTGTCTTGACTTGACGCGAGACATGCCGTATCCTCCGAAGTATTATGAGTACCGATCACAACAAAGAACTGCTTAAAGCCCGCGAGACGCTTGCCGGATTGCTGGCCAAGAAGGAAGCGCTGGAAATCTCTATCGCACGTCAAAGGCGCAAAGTCGCAGCTTGGTCTGAACTGTGCGACGAAAGCGAAATTGGCGAAGGAGTAAGCGATATGCTTGGAGCGCTCGGGTTGGATTTGGGTGGGCTGAGTGACGCTTGTCGCAC
>Ga0182024_10024926_pt1 | contig 10596 bp, 11 predicted proteins | sample P32metaG_FD_120480 | JGI IMG/M metagenome (GOLD analysis project Ga0182024, IMG submission 120480) | Permafrost microbial communities from Stordalen Mire, Sweden - P3-2 metaG (Illumina Assembly) | ecosystem: Environmental > Terrestrial > Soil > Wetlands > Permafrost | place: Sweden: Stordalen...
GCGTTCACGTTCGCCGGGCCGGCCAGACCTTCCAGGGTCACATCGCCATGCCCCGCCGTGACCGAGGGCACGGCGCCGTTAGGGATCTCAATGGTCAGATCGGCGTGACCATCGCTCACATCCGCGGCCCGCAGGGTCACATTCCCGCCGTCGACAATCAACTGCGGAGTTAACGCATCCAGGTTGCGCCGGGCAGCTCGATCGTTAGCCGCATAGACCACCAGGTGCGCCTGCACGTGGATCTGATCGTCCCCGGACGGGGTGACCGTCACGTCGCCATGCGGCACCCGGATGTCGATCGGCGCGCGGGCCGGGATCTGCCGGTTGAGGCTGCGATCGTCATTATGCTCCTGACCCAGGAGATGGGAGAACAGATCGTCTTGTCCGTGCCCAAACACGTGCATGCCGTGCAGCCCGTGGGTGGTGGCGCTTGCCATGTAGGCCAGGACGGCAAGACAAACGATGAGCGCGACCAGTCCTCCGTGCGAACGTCCCCGCCAGCGATGGCCAGCACCGACATGCCTGCGATCCAGCCACCATTCGCCCAGGGAAAGCAATCCCACACCAATCAACAGCAGCGGCCACCAGCGGATATACCAGTCCCACAGGCGGACGGGGTTCAACTTGTTGGTCTCGACCAGCAGCGCGATCACGCCCAACACGATCAGCACCAGCGGCCCGAGCATGGACGGGCGGCGGAGTGAGCGCTGATAGTAGCGCTGCGCCTGGGCAGCGTCGCGCTGCGAATAGGGTGGGGGCAGGGTGGCCACTACGGCCTCCTGCCGGGATCGGCGAAGGGGCCACTCGCACTACCCGGCGGCGTCTCTGGGGTGGGCCCGCTATAGGGCGCCACCGCTGCGCCGGGAGAATACGTCTGCGGCGCATAAGCACCAGGATAAAGCGGAGCCGGAGGCGCGTTGGCCAGGGCCGCCCGCTCTGCCAGCCCGATCACTCCCGCCAGGATCAGGTAAAGCGGCCAGCTGCGGCTGAAGCTGAGCACCCCCCACTGATTGAGCAGGGCGGTTATGCCTACCAGGATAAGAAAGGCCGGCCCGCGCAGCCGGCGGATGACCAGCCAGGTATTCATCGCGCGCCTCCCCGGGGAATATCTTGGGTTCTGCGGTAAAGCAGCCAGGCGCCCACCCCGATGAGGATGATCGGCCAAGCCCGGCCGATCCATTCATCCTCGAAGACACCCAGAGTATGCAGGAGCAGTACCAGACCAATGACGATCAGCACCACGGCCCCCACCGGGGTCTTGGTTCCATGAGCTTCGATTGCCGGGGGTCCACTATACGGCGGCATTCCCGGAACCGACGTTCCCGGTGGTGGCGGGGGAGGCACGGCATAGGACGCAGGGTAGCCAGGCGGCTGCGGGAAAGGATTCCCGCCAGGATTCTCGCTCGGATTTTGACCGGTTAGGGGATCAGTGGCCGGTGCGCCGGCCGCTGCGCTTCCCGGCGGGGGAGCGAAACCGCCTACGAAGGGCGCAGGGGTCATCCCCAGCCTGATCCCCAGGTCATTGAGACCGAAGGGATTGGGCAGAGGCAATCCGTCGCGCCGCGCCTTGGCCGTCTGCGCGGCGTCAAAGACCTGGTAAAAGACCCAGGCCGCCACCAGCAAACCAAAAACCACGCTCTTATCGGAAAGGCTTACGAACACGGCGAATATGAGCACGTGGGCCAACGCCTTCACGAATTGCCCGTTGTACATGGCGCCTACCCCGGGAATGAAGCCCAAAAGGCCAGCCAGAACCGGATGCGCATGCATGCCGGTCAAGCCGACGGGGGTGGTGCCGGGAGCAGAGGACAGGCGCGCCGCCAGACAGGGCTCGCAGTAGATGCTGCCCCCGACCGAACGCATGCAGGCGGGACACAGCGGCTTGCCACAACTCTGACAATAGGCCGCAGCCACAACATCGGGATGGTTAAGGCAGTTCATACCAAGCTCCTTTGCGCTTGGTCTTCAGTTGGGGACGGCAGAGCCCTGAAAACCTCTTTCTTGAATTTCCCTCTTCCCTCACGGTTCCAGCCGGCGGGCACCATCGCCGCAGGCAGCACCGGGTCGCCTCTCCTGGGGATGGGCCTTCCCTGGGGCAGTAGAGGGATCTGCTGCCCTGCGGGGACCGTCGAGCTGGGACTGCCAGTGCCATCGCGCGCCGGCGGCTTGGGCGTTTCCCGGGGCGAGGGAGCCGGTTCGGCCTCCGTCGAGCGCCTCAATTCCCGCACCCGGGATTCCATCTCGTAGACCAGGCGCAAATTCTCGTAATACTTGGTCACCTGTTCGTTGGTGGAGTAGTACTGCCGGGTAAGCGTCGCGCGCAGGCGCGAGGGCTGAAAGTCCGCGGGGCGAAGTTGGGTCACCTTGATGCCGGTCAGGTTGAGAGTCAGGGCAATGGAAAAGAAGGCCATGGCCGCGGTCATCATCAGCCTCGGCTCCAGCACCTGGCGAACCGCGGGCAGCCCTACCCGGCGCCAGGCAGGGCGCGCGGGCGGCGACATGGCCGGCGCCACCACTCCCGGCTGCTGCGCCCCGCTGGTGCGGGCCAGGATCTTGTGCAGCAGATCGGCGGGCACCTCCGGTTCCACGGTCAGATACTCCATCCAGGCCTTGCCCTGCTGGGTTTCTTTGAGCATCTGGGCACAGAGCGGGCATTCGTTCTGGTGGCGAGTGAAGGCGGCCGCGTCGGCCGCGCTCAAGGTTCCATCCAGCGCATCGGCGATGAGGTTTTCCCACTCGTCGCACCGTATTCCCCGGCCTAGCGGGCCTAACGGCTTATTTTGCTCGCGCTCAGACATTTACATCACCTGCCCTTTAGTACGTTCCAGCAACCGCGCTAGTTCCGCGCGGCCGCGACTGATACGGGACTTCACCGTTCCCTGGGGAATGGCCAAAACTTCTGCAATCTCTTTGTAATCCAAATCCTGCAGATCGCGCAGGATTACCGCCTCACGTAACTCCGGCGACACCTTGGCCAGGGCGCTCTGCACCATGCGTTGCAGCTGGTTTTCGACCGCATGCTGCAAGGGGGTGGTGCGCGGGTCGACCAGGGGTTCGGTGTGGGGGGCATCCTGGCCCTGATCCCAGCCAGCGTCGATCGAATCGGTCGCTCGTTGCTGGCGGGAGCGGCGAAAGTGATCGACCAGCAGGTTGCGCGTCAGGGTCGTGATCCAGGTGTGAAAGCTGCCCTTGGCGGCATCGAAGCTGCGCAGGTTGGCGTAGAGCTTGACGAAGACGTCCTGAGTCAGATCCTCCGCGTCGTGGGAGGAAGCGGTAAAGCGATAACAGAGCGCGTAGACCCGGCGCTGCTGGCCGGCCACCAACTCCGTCCAGGCTGCGGAATCCCCGTCGAGGCAGCGCCGCACCAGGGCGGGCCAATCGATCTCCGGCGACTCCGCCCGGCGTTCGCCAGACAACTGCCGGCGCGCACCACCCTCCCGATCATGCGGCGTGTTCGAAGAGGGATTCAACGCGGGCGTTCCTCGGCCAGTAGAATACCGTCTCTCCGAATCTCCCTGAAAGCGCTCACCTCGTGCTCCCGTTCCACCGGTGTTCAAGGTAAGCGCGACGGCCACACTCATAGGTGCGAATACGCATCGTTCAGCCGTTAAGTTCCATGGAAAGGGTTCTTCCGCAGCAGGTGGATCGTGCCGCGATCATGGTGGTGGCGACCGGAAGAAGCTCCCTAGTGCCACAGACCCAGGAAATAACGCTCCAGCAACCAGGCGAGGGCGTAGAGCAAAGCGATGGTTCCGGCACCCCACCAGAAAATCAGCATGGGCAAAGATGTGGCCACACTGCCACCCCGCTTGCCTCCCTTCTGCTCCCAGGCGCGGAATATGTATCCGCTTCCCAGGCAAACAGCGGCAGCTACCAGCAACAGGTCGAGCGAGGGCAGCAATCGTTGTTGCACATTGCTTCCGGGCTCAAGAAAAGCCGAGTGAAGGACAGCATCGAGCGACAAGATGCTCAGCAGCAGAGAAGCGAATTTGGCGAGTTCCAGTAACACGGCCGGCTCTCAGGGCGAGACCCACTGGATCTTGTGACGCTCCAGCCACCAGCACGGCGACTCCGACCGATGGGGAAAAAGCGAGGACACGCAAGGTTGCGCCACTGTTCCCATGTAGTCGAATTCCTCCTTCTGGCCCTTCAGGGGCGTGCGCAAAAACTGTTCCACCTGCACGCTACTCGAATCCGCGCTGCCCGTTCTGAGGCGCAGCACGATCCAATCCCCGGCATAGAGGATGGCCAGAACCACCAGTAAACCGGAGAAGATCCGTCCCCACAGCCGCTTCATATTGACTGCCATCCTACTCTGAAGACGGTATTGTGGCATGGTCGCCAGCGGAGGAGGAGAGAATATAAACTGCTCTGCCGGGTGGACTACGACTGCTGCATGAAGTCGGGCGACACCGGATTTTCGTAGAGCGAGTAGTCGCGCGTGACTACGGTCAGCCCGGTTTGGGTCACAAAGTAATTGCGCCGGTCCTCTTCCCGGTCATAGCCGATCACCGTGCCTTCCGGCAGATGCACATCGCGGTCGATGATGGCCCGCCGGATCCGGCAGTGGCGGCCGATGTCGACGTGGGTGAAGATGATGCTCGATTCCACCTCAGCGTAGGAGTTCACACGCACGTCCTGCGAAAGCACGCTGTTGCGCACCACCGCGCCCGATACGATGCAACCGGCCGAAATCACCGAGTTGATGGCCATGCCGGTGCGGCCCGGTTCGCCGAAGACGAACTTGGCCGGCGGATATTGCCGCTGCCGGGTGCGCATGGGCCACGCTTTGTCATACAGGTTGAAGATAGGCGAAACCGAGGCCACGTCCATGTTGGCATCGAAGTACGCCTCGAGCGTTCCTACATCGCGCCAGTAGAGCGCGTTCTGCTTGTTCTCATCGACGAAGTTGTAGGCGGAAATTTTGTAGCGGCCGAGAATACCGGGCAGGATATTGTGTCCGAAGTCGTGTTTGGAATTCGGATCCTCGGCGTCTTTCATCAGCGCCGGCAGCAGCACATCCGTGTTGAACAGATAAATGCCCATGGAGGCATCGACCATGGAGGGATTAAAGGGCGAGCGCAGGGTGGTGGTCTTGGGCTTTTCCTGAAAGCCGATCACCTCACCCGTCCGGCTCACTTCCACCACCCCGAAACGGGATACCTCGTCGGGCCGGATAGGAAGAGTGGCCAAGGTCACATCCGCGCCGGAATCGTTGTGATGCTCCAGCATCAGGCCGTAATTCATCTTGTAAATGTGGTCGCCGGAAAGAATGAGCACATGTTTTGGCTGCTCGGCGCCGATAGAGTAGATGTTCTGGTACACCGCGTCGGCGGTCCCCATGTACCAATTGGCGCTGACCCGCTGCATGGGAGGCAGGATCTCAATGAACTCGCCTAATTCCTGGGCCACAATGCCGGTCCAGCCTTCGCGGATGTGGCGGTTGAGGGAGAGCGCCTTGTACTGGGTGAGGATATAGACCCGGCGAAGGTCGGAGTTGATGCAGTTGGACAGCGTGATGTCGATAATCCGGTAGTTACCGCCGAAAGGAACCGCTGGCTTGGCTCGATCACGCGTCAGGGGGAAAAGCCGCTCACCCGCCCCGCCGGCTAGCAGTACTCCTAATGTGTCTTTCATTCTTTCACCGCAGTGCCCGTGCCAACTCTATACCTTGCGTTCACCCCTCTTCGACCGAGATGCGCAGGGAGCGCAGAAAGTGTACATCCTGGGCATTAAAAGTCTCATCCCCTTGGGCATTTTCGTTCGCGGGCGCCTCCAGTTCGGAGACCGGTTGCTGTTCTACCTCGTTCAATCCTATCGTCGCTTCCAGCATCAGCAGTACATCGAACCCCTGCTTTCGGATGTCCTGCACGACCTCGGAGATCTGCTCGGACTCGGAAACCGACTCATGAATGGCTTCCCCCAGTTGCTGGATAAGACGACGAAGTCGTTGATTCAAAGAAGTACCCCCAATCGCCACCTGCGGGCGCGGTTTTACCTACCTTACTTCTGATGTTAAACCGGAGCAATCTGAATCAACCGGCTGCTAAACTTTTACCATGGAGCCAAAGAAAGTAGGCCGCACGCTCGGCATCGGCGTCCGCGTGGCCTCGAATATGCTCCGCGAACGGGTCGAACGAGCCGCCGCAGCCCATCCACCGCCCGCCCAGGCTGGAAATGGCCGGCCAGCCGCGGCGGCGCCCGCAATTCCGATAACCAACCGGGTCGCCAACGTCAAGCGGGGCGCCAAAGCCTTTGGACAGGCTTTCCTGGGCCCGTTTACTCATGCCGGCAGCGTGTTGTTGCTGGAGATCACCGGCCTGTTTTTCGCCTTATTTGCGGTCTTTTTCGCACAAAGCGTCTATCGATTGCACGCCGCCTGGAGCCGGGGTCCGGAGCATACCCACTTGTTGCTCTACTGCGCCCTGGCCGTAGCCTTCGCCTGGTTCTCGGTGAGCTCGTTTCTTCGCGCTTACCGCAAGAGCAAGCAGGGCCCCGGGTGGCGAAAATAGATAAAAAGGCAGTCTACCGGGCAGAGGACCTGGCCGGCTTCGACCCCGATCGCGATCTCGGCCTTCCGGGGGAGTACCCCTTCACCCGGGGCATCCGGTCCACCATGTACCGGGGCCGCTTGTGGAGCATGCGCCAATACTCCGGGATGGGGGACGCAGAACAAGCGAATCAGCGTTACAAATTTCTACTGGCCCAAGGCGGTGACGGGCTTTCGGTCGCGTTCGACCTGCCTACCCAGATTGGCTACGATTCCGACTCCCACTGGGCGGCCGGCGAGGTGGGCAGGGCCGGAGTGGCGATCGATTCCATCGAAGACATGGAACGGCTGTTTGCCGGCATCCCGCTCCAGGAGGTCTCGACCTCCATGACCATCAATGCCACAGCCACGATCCTTCTCGCCCTTCATGTCACTGCGGCCCGGCGTTCCGGCTGCGAAACAGCCAGGCTCACGGGCACGGTGCAAAATGACATCCTGAAGGAATACATCGCACGCGGCACCTACCTCTACCCTTTGCGGCACAGCCTTCGCCTGGCAGGTGACCTGTTCGCCTGGGCGGGTAAATATCTGCCCGCGTGGAATCCCATCTCCGTCTCCGGCTACCACATGCGCGAGGCCGGGGCGACCGCGGTGCAGGAAGTCGCCTTTACCCTGGCCAACGGCCGCGCCTATCTTGAAGCCCTGCGCGATGCCGGGCTCGATGTCGACCAGTCAGCCGCGCGCTTCTCCTTCTTTTTCGCCGCGCACAATGACTTTTTTGCCGAGGTGGCCAAGTTCCGCGCTGCGCGGCGCCTCTGGTCCCGCCTGCTCAAGGAGCACTTCGGCGTCTGCCAACCGCTGCGCTTTCACACCCAGACTGCGGGGTCCACCCTGACCCTGCAGCAACCGGAAAACAACCTGGCACGCGCCGCCCTGCAGGCACTTTCCGCCGTCCTCGGGGGCACCCAGTCGCTGCACGTGAACGGCTACGATGAGGCACTCGCACTCCCCAGCGAGGAATCTGCCCGCCTAGCCCTACGCACGCAGCAGATTCTGGCTAAGGAGTCCGGGGTCGCCCACACGGTTGATCCGCTTGGCGGTTCCTGCTATGTCGAGGCGCTCACCACAGCCATTGAGCAGGAGGCGCGCAGCTATCTCGACCGTATCGACTCGCTGGGCGGCATGGTAGCCGCCATCGAACGAGGCTGGGTGCAGCGGGAGATTGAAGACGCTGCCTACCGCCACCAGCAAGCCGTCGATTCCGGGGAAACCGTCGTGGTGGGCGTAAACCGCTTCGCCGGCACCAGCGAGGAAGTGCCTTCCCGCAATGTCGAGGAGACCGTGGAACGAATCCAAATCGAGCGGATACGCGCCCTGCGCAGCCGCCGTGATCCGCTGCGCTGGCAAGCGGCGATCAATCGGGTCTCGGAACAGGCCCGGTCATCGGGGAACGTTATGCCGGCGATCCTTGAGGCGGTCGAGAGCAATGCCACCGTGGGTGAGATTGCCGCAAGTATGGGCAAGGTTTTCGGTGAATATCGCGTGCCTAACGCCTAGGATGTCCGAGAACTCAAACTTTGTACTCCCTTCGAAGGGGACGGGCTATAGAGCGTGTGTTAGAACCCCGAGATTTCCAAACTCAGTCCCGCAGGGACGGCTGAGTGTAGCCCAGGACAACAGTCCTGGGTCTGCGCAACTCAGACCGAAAAGTCCCGTAGGGACGACTGAAAGTTGCCCGGGACAACAGCCTCCCGTTGATTTTCAGCCGTCCCTGCGGGACTGAATCATGTTTCTAGATTCTACCCAGGACTGTGGAGTGGGCTACACTCAGCCGTCCCTACGGGACTGAATTCAGAAATTTCCAGTTCTCACGCAGACTCTTTAGTCTCTGAGGCATTGCTCTTATCACTGGGAGGAGTTCCCTCAGGGGCTGAAGCCCAATGGTTCTGACTGGTTCATGCGCGGGCTAAAGCCCGCACCCTTCAAGTTGACCGTTACCGGAAGAGGTTAGTCTTGGCCAGGTCGATCACCTCGTCGCCCCGGCCACTCAGCACGGCGCGCACCATGTAGAGGCTGAACCCCTTAACCTGCTCGGCCGTGATGGTGGGCGGCATAGAGAGCTCCTGGCGGTTGACGATCACTTCTACCATAGCCGGGCCGTCGTGGCTCAAGGCTTCCTGGATGGCCGGTTTCAGTTCCTCCGGCTTCTCCACTCGCAGGCCAAGAAGGCCAGCCGACTCGGCGAGTTGGGCAAAGTTGGGATTGACCAGGTCAGTGGCAAAATCAACCAGCCCGGCGGCTTTCATCTCCAGCTCCACAAATCCCAGGGCGCTGTTGTTGAACACTACGAGCTTGACCGGAAGCTTGAGTTGGCGCAAGCTCAGCAACTCACCCAGCAGCATGGCCAGACCTCCATCGCCAGAGAGGCTGATGACCTGGCGCCCCGGGAAGGCAGCCTGGGCCCCGATGGCCTGGGGCAGCGCATTGGCCATCGAGCCATGCACGAACGAACCCAGAAGGCGGCGGCGCCCATTCATGTGCAGATAGCGGGCAGCCCAAATGGTAGGCGTACCGACGTCGCAGGTGAAGACCGCATCCTCGGAGGCCAACTCGTCCAACACCCTGGTAACGAATTGGGGATGAATAGGAGTGCTGCCGGGCTCGCCCACGGCCAGATCGTCCAGCCCTTTGCGGGCCTTCTTGTAATGCTCGAGGCAAGTATCAAGGAATGCACGGTTCAGCTTGTCCGCTAGCAGCGGTACCAGCTCATCTAGGGTGTCCTCGACCTTGCCAATCAGGCCCAGGTCGACCGGAGTCCGGCGCCCGATCTGCTCCCCGCGCAGGTCAACCTGAATAATCTTCGCTTTGCTGGGAAAGAACTGCGGGTAGGGAAAATCCGTGCCCAGCATCAGCAGCGCATCGCAGTTCATCATGGCGTGGTAGCCGGAGGAAAAGCCCAGCAGGCCGGTCATGCCGACGTCGTACGGGTTGTCGTACTCGATAAACTCCTTACCCCGCAGGGCGTGCACCACCGGCGCCTTCAGCTTTGCCGCCAGCGCCATTAATTGCGTATGCGCGCCCTCGCACCCCGCACCGCCCAGGATGGTGACCTTTTGCGCCCGGTTGAGATAGTCCGCCGCCAGGGCGAGCTCCGGCACCGAGGGGCAGACCACCGACGCAGAATGATGAATCCCGAGCGCCAGCGGAGGATCGGGACACGCCCGCTGCAAAACGTCTCCGGGAATGACAACCACCGCGACTCCGCGCTGGGCGATGGCCGTGCGCATCGCGATCCCCAGCACCCGAGGCATCTGCTCCGCTTGCGAGACCATTTCGCAGTAGTGGCTGCAATCCTTGAACAGATGCTCGGGATGGGTCTCCTGGAAGTAGCCGCTGCCGATCTCCTGGCTGGGCACCTGGGCGGCAATCGCGAGCACCGGCACGCGGCTGCGGTGGCAGTCGTAAAGACCATTGATCAGGTGCAAATTGCCCGGTCCGCAGCTCCCGGCACAGACCGCAATCTCCCCGGTAAGCTGGCTCTCTGCCCCAGCCGCAAAGGCCGCGGCCTCCTCATGCCGCATATGCATCCATTCGATCTTTTTGTTCCTGCGAATCGCGTCCGTAATACCGTTCAGCGAGTCGCCGGTGACGCCGTACACCCGCTTTACGCCGGCCTCGGCCAGCGTTTCGATGAACACCTCAGAGACTTTCATAGCTGTTTGGATTCCTCGGATCGAAATTAGTTCTGCACGCTTACAAGATGTTCACCGCGCGCGCAGCCAGCAGGGCCAGGGTGGCGAGAGAGATGGAGGATTGGATCATCATCAGCACCTTCGCCCAGCGGGAGAGTACGGGCGAATCAGTGGGCGAGAATGCGGTGCTGGTATTGAACGCCAGGAACAGGTAGTCCACAAAGCCGGGAGACCAGGCGGGATCGATCCGTCTCTGCGTGGATGGCGCCAGCGTCATCTGGGGAAACAGGAAGTCTCCTTTGCAGTGGTTGTTGCGGAGATGGCGCGCATTCGGTGCACCCGCATCGAGGCGCCAGTACCACGAAGCGAAGACCAGGATGTTGGTGACCCAGAGGGCAGCAGCGGAGCGCAACA
>Ga0182024_10024927_pt1 | contig 10596 bp, 13 predicted proteins | sample P32metaG_FD_120480 | JGI IMG/M metagenome (GOLD analysis project Ga0182024, IMG submission 120480) | Permafrost microbial communities from Stordalen Mire, Sweden - P3-2 metaG (Illumina Assembly) | ecosystem: Environmental > Terrestrial > Soil > Wetlands > Permafrost | place: Sweden: Stordalen...
AGACAAGAAGAATCAAAAGGTGAATTCTCATGCTTCACATCCCCATCCTCCGTCAAGGCAAGCCCTACGAATCAGTCGACAAGATCACCATTGTCCATCACGCGACGGGTGAACCTGTTGCGACCGTCAGCCAGGCCAACTCCGGCCTGATCTCGCGGGACGTGCATCGCTGGGATGCGGATGTGCTCGAGCAGTTCACCGTCAAGGAACTGATCGGCATGTGCAAGAAGGCCGCCGACCTGCTCATGAACGGGACGCTGCCGGTCGGCGATTCCAAGCAGATGTTTGACGATTACGTCAAGAGCCTCTCGGCGACAACCGGCATGCCTCACAGCTACTGCCGGCTGAATGCCAAAAAGATCCACCGCGTGCTGGACGAGATGGATGTCATCCTGGCAGGGCTCACCCGCGGGTTTGATCTGTCGATCCTGGACAAGGGCTACGGCAACGACGATGGCCGCACGCTGAGCTGGTTCCGCGAGGCGCGGACCTTCGGCGCGGTGCTGCCGAGCAATTCGCCCGGCGTGCACTCGCTGTGGATCCCGGCGGTGGCGATGAAGACGCCCGTGGTCCTTAAACCCGGCCGCGAAGAGCCCTGGACGCCACTGCGGGTGATCGAGGCGCTGGCCGCCGCGGGCATGCCGCGCGAGGCCTTCGGCTTCTATCCGACCGATCACGGCGGCGCGTCCACGCTGCTGCAAGTGGTCGATCGCGCGATGCTCTTTGGCGATGCTTCAACGACCAAAGCCTGGGCCCACGATTCCCGCGTCGAGCTGCACGGCCCCGGATACAGCAAGGTGATCCTCGGCGAGGACGCCGCCGACGACTGGGAAAAGCACATCGATCTGATCGTCGCCTCGATCTCCGCCAACGGCGGCCGCTCATGCATCAACGCGTCGGCGGTCTGGACGCCCAAAAACGCGGACAAAATCGCCGACGCGGTGGCCCGGAAACTATCGCAGATCAAGGCCCTCCCGGCCGACGACCCGAACGCGCAAATCGCGGGCTTTGCCAATTCGCAGATGGCCACGCGCATCTCCGCGATGATCGACGGCCTGCTGCCGGGCGCCCGCGAGTTGACCGCCGAGATGCGCGGCTCGCCGCGGCTCGTGCAGGTCGGCCGCGTCGCTTATCTGCTTCCCACGATCATCCGTTGCGACCGTGAACACGCCCTGGCCAATAAGGAATTTCTCTTCCCCTACGCCAGCGTGCTGGAATGCCCGCAGGCCGAGATCCCCGATGCCATCGGCCCGACGCTCGTGGCGACGGTGCTGACCAAGGACAAGAAATTCGCCCGCGCCATGATGGCCGCCGAGAACATCGATCGGCTGAACGTAGGGCCGATTCCCACTTACCAGCTCAGTTGGGATCAGCCGCATGAAGGCAACCTCTTCGAGCACCTCTACCGCCAGCGGGCGTTTCAGGTGCAGGCCGTGGAAGTCTGATTGCGCCATCCGCCCGGACAATCGTCGCGTAGCGGCGCGACCGCAGGTCCGCCTGTCCCGGTGGGGCGGACATTCTTGTCTGCCTCGGATTCGCGAGTGGGGACATTCTTGTCCCCCGAGTGAATCCGAAAAGACGAGGAAGGGACAGGAATGTCCCTGCTAAAGATGGGCAGACAGGAATGTCTACCCCACCAAAGAACTGCGACAATCCGGCGCTGGACGCGGCTTTACGCGGGAATCGATTGCATGCAGGACAATTCAACTCCACCGGGGCTACACTGTAATGCAGACTGACGAACGGTCGTTGCCCGGCGCGACATTGCGACGCGCGGCGAAGATGATGTAGACCCTCAGCCCCGCGCCGCATGAACTTCCCCGAAACGTCCGACCCGATCGAGCTGCCCGGCTCCCGCGTGAAAGTCTCGTTCGGCGCTGGGGCGCTGAACGAAATCGGATCAATCGTGAAGGCCGAGGGCGGCTCGCGCGTGCTGCTGGTGAGCGATCCGGGGATCACCGCCGCCGGGCATGTCGAGCGGGCGGTGCGGGCGCTCCACAAAGCCGGCCTCTCCGTCCGGGTATATGACGAGGCCGGGGAGAACCCCACGACGATTCATGTCGGCAAGGGCGTTATTTTTGCCCGGCCGTTCAAGCCCGACCTGATCGTCGGCCTCGGCGGCGGAAGCGCCATGGACTGCGGCAAGGGAATCAACTTTCTGCTGACCAACGGCGGCCGCATGCAGGACTATTGGGGCGTCAACAAGGCGACCCAGCCGATGCTCCCGTTCGTTGCCATCCCCACCACCGCCGGCACGGGAAGCGATGCCCAGTCCTTCGCCCTGATCACCGATCCCGAGACTCACCAAAAGATGGCCTGCGGCGACAGCAAGGCGCTGCCGCGGGTCGCGATCCTGGACCCCGAGCTGACCGCGACGGTGCCGCACCAGGTCGCCGCGGCCACCGGCATCGACGCGATCGTTCATGCGGTCGAGACCGCGGGCACGAACAAGCGCACCGACACTTCCCGCCGCCTCTCGCGGCAGGCTTGGGAAATGCTCGAGCCGTCGTACGAGCGCGTGATGCGAGACCCTTCCGACCTGCAAGCCCGCAAGGGAATGCTGCTGGGCGCGCACCTGGCCGGCGCCGCGATCGAAAACTCGATGCTCGGAGCCGCCCACTCCTGCGCCAACGCCCTTACGGCCGTCTGCGGCACGGTGCATGGCGTGGCCGTGGGGATGATTCTCCCGAGCGTCATCCGGTTCAACTCGGCGGCAGATGGGAATCCATATTCCGATTTGATGCCCGATGCAGAGCGATTGGCCGGGCGAATCGAGCGAATGCTCGACGCAGGCGAGTTGCCGCATACGCTCGCAGAGGCCGGCGCAACAAAGGAACAGATTCCCGAGCTGGCGTCCGTTGCCGCCAAGCAATGGACCGCCACGTTCAACCCGCGAGCCGTCGGCGAAGCCGAGTTCCGGCGGATTTTCCAAATGGCTCTGTAGGGGCGACAAGGCTGATGCAATGCTTCGATGTCATCGTGATCGGCCTGGGCGCCATGGGCTCGTCGGCGTGCCATCACCTGGCCCGGCGGGGCATTCGCGTCCTCGGCCTGGAGCAATTCGACATCCCCAACGCGCTGGGCAGTTCGCACGGGGCGTCGCGGATGATTCGCCTCGCGTATTACGAGCACCCCGATTACGTGCCGCTGCTCCGCCGGGCGTATGAGTTGTGGGATGAGTTGGAATCGGTCAGCGGGCAAAAGCTGCTCTATCGCACCGGAGGGCTTTATATGGGCCCGCCGGACGGTGAGATCGTCGGCGGGGCAATCCGCTCGGCACGCGAGCACCAATTATCGCACGAGGTGCTGAATCGGGACGAGATTCGCAAGCGCTTCCCGCAATTTGCGATCCCCGGTTCGTGGATTGGATTGATGGAGCTGGAGGCGGGATTCCTGCTGCCGGAAAAAGTGATTGCCGCTTATGCCCAGGCGGCTCTCCGGGCGGGCGCGGAGCTGCGCGGGCGAGAAGCGGTCATCGAATGGAGCGCCGATTCGCACGGGGCGCGCGTGCGGACGAACAAGGGTGACTACCACGCGGCCCACCTGATCTTCTGCGGCGGCCCGTGGAGCGGAAAACTGCTGCGCGATCTCGGCGTCGAGCTGAGAGTCACCCGCCAGGTGCTGGGATGGGTCTGGCCCCGCGAGCCGCAAGCTTTCGCCCTCGGCCGGCTGCCGGTCTGGGCGATCGATCACCTCGACGGCACGATCCATTACGGCTTCCCGATGACCGACGAAGTGCCCGGCTTCAAACTGGCCCACCACGCGCCTGGGCCCGTGACGGACGCAGACCACGTCGCCCGCGACCCGCAGCCGGGCGATGAGGAAACCTTTCGGCCGATCCTGCGAACGATGATCCCCTCGGCGGATGGCCCGCTTCTTTCAATGAAAGTGTGCCTCTACACCAACACGCCGGACGGCCATTTCATCATCGATCATCACGCGGCCCATGACAATGTGACGATCGCCTGCGGCTTCAGCGGGCATGGGTTCAAGTTCGCCAGTGTGGTGGGGGAGATCCTTGCGGATCTGGCGATGGATGGATCGACGAAGCTGCCGGCACAGTTTCTGGGGTTGGATCGGTTCTGATGAGCGGGGGCAACATTGTGCTTCGCGTGACGGTAGTAGCCGTGGGCGGCAGCCCCGAGGCTTCCGCTCACGGCTACCAAAAACTACCGGCGTCCTGAAATCCCCTCAATCAAAGTAGTCATCGGCATCTCCATCGCAACATGGAAGATGACGATGATGCCCATGACCGCCAAACCAACGATCATCGTTGCGACTGGAGAAGGTTCGTCATCAGAATTGTCGCTTAACCGCGGCCTTCCGGCGGCGGCTATCAAAAGAAGCCAGAAATCATTCACGCAATCTTGTCTGGATGTTATCCAGCACATTCATGAAATTGATGTAGCTGTCGTAGGGGCTTTCGTAGGGACTGAAGTATTTGTGCACGTCCCCATCCGACCAGTATTTCGTGCACATGTAGTAGAAGTGATCACTCGTGCTGATTCGCCGCCAGTCGGAGAGAAGCTGCGCGTCGCCCTTTTCCTTCAGGGCGGCTTCGATCTTGTGCAGCTCGTGCAGCGCGTTGGATTGCATGGCGTTGCCGAGCCAAGCCGATAGATCGCGCTCGGAATCGGCCCAGGAAATCATGTGCGGGACGTCGATCTCGCCCACCGGCTGAAAGGTGTCGATCACCTGACTCGGCGTGAGGAACCGATTCTCGGCGGATGACTTGAGGATCTGGCCGGGCAGGTGGCGCATGAAATCGAAGATGCCGGTCTCGGCCCACTGGTGCTCGCCGAAGGTCTCGTAGTCCATGAACAGGTTGCAGAGCTGGCCGTGCCCGTTGATCTGATTGACCCACTGGGCGAATTTTTCCGCCGTCAGCGGCCACTGCTCCCAATTCCGATTCGAGAAGCGAAACGCGATGTCGTCGCTGAGGCGATAGTTCTTCAGCAACAGCTTGAGCTTCGGCGCGTGCGGCGGACGATAAAGCTCATTGGGCGTTCGCGTCCCCAAAATCTGATCGGCGCCCTCGGCCAGGATCCCGTCGTAGCCCATGTGGCTGACGAAGTGGGCCAGATCATTGTTGTAGATTAACTCGGTATTGCGAAAGACCCGCGGCTCCTGGCCGAAGAGTTTCTTGATCAGCGCGCGGTGCATCTCGACTTGCGTGCGGAATTCCTCACGCGAGTAGAGGAACGCCAGCGAGTGGTAGTAGGTCTCGCTGAGGAATTCGACGCACCCGGTGGCGCTCAGTTCGGCAAACGTCTCGATCACCTCTGGCGCGAATTGCTCGAACTGCTCGAGCACCACGCCACTGAGCGAGAAGGCGAGCCGGAACCTCCCTTGGTGCTCGCGGATGGCGTCGAGCAGCATCTGCCCAGCAGGCAAATAGCACCGCTGGGCGACTTTGCGCAGAAGCTCCGCGTTCTGAAATTCGTCGAAGTAATGCCGGTCGGTGTCGAAGACGCTATACCGCCGAAGGCGATAAGGCTGGTGAACCTGGAAATAAAGGCAGACGGACGCCATGCGAAATCCCTTCGGGTCGTCGAGGCGGCCATTCTAGCGATGCGGCAGGCGCGGTCTACGGCTAACCCGTGGCGCATCAGAGAGCCGGGGCGTCCCCGCCCCGATCTGACCATTGGAATTTCGCGAGAGATCACGGCAATTGTCCGCTCAATTGCAGCTCGACAACCCCCAAAAGCTGATCGGGATCAAAAGGCTTGATCAACAGCGGCCGGAGTTCGGGCTCCGGCAGGCAGTGCATTTTGTGCTGAATCTGATGCAGCGGCATTCCGGACAGCAGCACCACCGGCAGCGCCCGCCGATGGTGTTGGACATAGCGGAGCACCGCAAAGCCGTCCTTCTCCGGCATCTGCAGATCCAGGAGCATGAGATCGACGGAGCGATGCTGAAGATGCAAAATCGCGGCCTCGCCGTCGGCGGCTTCGTCCACCGAGTAGCCGTGGCCGCGCAAAAAATGCGCCAAGGCCAAACGCTCGACCGGCGAGTCATCGCACAGCAAAATCCGCGGCGAAGCGTCTTCGAAAATTGATTCCATTCGGCACGTCCGGCGTGATTATCGCCTATCCTACCGAAATGTAGAACACCAAATTTTATATTTATCCCCAACTCCTCCACGTACTATTCACGTGCCCCGCGGTTGCGTTGCTCAAAAGTCACCGAACCTGTCCGCCGAAGATCCACCACCGCGAGGGCGAATGTACCGTTGGACCGTCTCCGCCCTATGCTGGTCGAAAGGCGAATTACGCGGTTCACCCCTGCACCCTCGGATCGCTGCGTTGGCCCATCAAATTGCCGTGGGGAGCGGCGGAAGCACGTCGATGACACTGTCGATCTGCGCCACGAGAATCACCGGCGACGTTGACGCGATGGGGCTGACGGTCCTCGGCAGTGACGAATAGACCGTCACGTGTACGGCGTAGCTGCCGGTGGCGGCATAGGTGTGGCTGCCGAAGACCGCGAACGCCGGAACCAGGCCGGCGGTGGGCAGAGCCGAGATCTTGCCGATCGACTGCGTGCCGTCACCCCAGTTGATGAGGGCGGTCATCGTCAATTCCGAGAGGGTCGAGTGGAAGATCCCAACGTCGGCCGTGAAGGCGACGCCCGCGGTCTCATTCAGCGTAAAGCCGCCGTCGGGCGTGATCACGTTTGCCTTGCTCTGGAAGCTCCCAACCAGCAGCACGGCTGCGAGCGATCCCGCGGGCGGGACGCCGGTGACGGTGACGGTAATCAGGTCTGCCCCCGCCGCGGCGTAGGTGTGAGCGCCCAGCACGTCGATCAACCCGTTGGCCAGGTGCACAAACTGGCCCGCCGACGCGGCGGCGCCGTCGCCCCAGTTGATGCTTCCCTGAAGACTGTATGCGGCAGGCAGTGCCGGGAGCCCGCGAATCGTTCCGATGACCGCGTGAAACGCCTGTCCCGCCTCGGCGTGAATGGCCGTGCCGGTGAGCAGCGTGCCCGCGGTCACCACGGTGACCGGCGAGGTCTCCGGCATATGAGCCGGCCTGACTGCCGCAACGGGCACCGCGGCCGACAGCAGCCGCCGCCCCTCCAACGACTCCATCAGCGGACGAGTGAATGCGAAGCGCGATTGACCAAGCGACGTATCCATGGCCTCTCCTTTTTGACTTGAAATCCCAGAAGGACAATCGCTATGACCCAACCAGTATAGCAATCTTGCGACAGCGGGCAATCAATTTGCGCGAGCGGGTTCGGTGCCTTTTTCTTATCCAAGGGAAAAACGCCCGCCCGGCAAATAGATGGGACCGCCAACAGTTTCGGAGTTCTCAAGCGTCGAAACGGTGGATGTCACCTTAGATTTCCCTGTCACCTTAGATTTCCCCTGGTGTGGGTTGCTGGCCGGCTCAGCTTCGACTTGCAGTGCTGACAGACGACGCGGTTGCCGTCGTGGATGCATGCCGTTTCCCCGTTGCCGATGACACGGCCGCACTCGTCGCACTTTTCCATCTGTTTCCCCTTTGTAGGCGTGCCGCCAGTCTACCAAGTTGGCCCTATGCCCCGCCAATTGACGGACGCTCCCCGAACCCCGCCCCTCGCGCGTGCATCAGCAAATTCATCATCGCTGCGTGCGCCCGGAGCGTTGGCTGCCAGAGCGGATCATCCTCCGCCCAGCGCAGCTTGCGCATCTGGTCCAGCATCTTTTGCAGATAGACCGCGTGGCGTTCGATCTGCGCCACCAGACGGCGTGCCTGCTCGCGCGTGAGTTGTCCCGAGCCCATGCCGGCGATGGTGAGGGGCGCCGCCGGTCAAGGCAACGGGGCGAATGGCGGGGTTCATTGGATAGATGGCAGATAAAACAACCGGCGAGTAAATGCCTGATGGCGGATCGCCGATCCTGTCTTACAATCAGGTCTAGCTTGACGCAGGGTAGTCAATACGGAAGATGCGGCCCGTTCCAACGAAGGCTCGGCATTGCAAGACCAAACCTCAAAGCGCGATGCGAGCGGGAGTCTGCCCTCCTACAAGGATCCTCCCGTCATCGAAACAGCGATGGGTTTCGGCTTTATGCCAGTGCCGCAGTGGAATCTGATCCACTATGGGCTGTTCTGGCAGGCGGTCCGTGACGATTATCCGACGTATGAGGTTCTACCTCCCGTCCCCTCGATGTTGGATGACTCCTCCGCACGCCAGATGCCGATGATCTTGACGGGTCCTCCTCCCGTCAGATGCTGGTTCATCGCGCCGACTCCGTCGCGGCTCCTGCAAATCCAAAATGATCGGCTCATGCTTAACTGGCGTCGTATGGAGCCGTCGGATGAGTACCCCCGATATCGAAACATCCGACCTCAATTCGAGCGCGATTGGACAAGATTCAGAGAATTTCTGCAATCGCAAGAGATCCCCCCGCCAGAGGTGAAGGCATGGGAGGTGACGTATGTCAACCACGTTGAGAAGGGCAAGGGCTGGGAGGACTTTTCGCAACTGTCGAACGTACTGCGGTGCTGGTCGCCGCAGGCATGCGGAGATTTTCTTCCCCAGCCTGACGGGGTTTCTGTTAACATGCGATTCACGTTTCCGGAGGGACCGGGCCGGTTGACCATCGAAGCTCAACCCGCTGTTCGCATCGATGGGGTCGAAATAATCCAGATTTCATTGACGGCGCGTGGCCGACCTTCGAGCCAAGATAGCTTGTTTGCGTGTCTCGATCGCGGACGTGAGTGGGTAGTGAACGGGTTCGATTCGGTGACAACCGACGCGATGCATACACTTTGGGGAAGGATTCAGTGATCCCAATGACTGCGATTCACAGTAGCCCGTGGATTGGACGAGTGACGTCAACCGCTGCTCAATCCGTGCCGGTCATGCGAATGAACGAATTCGAGGAGTGGGCTCAGTCCACCGTTGATTCATTGCGGAGGCTCGGAAAGCTCCCGTGGAATTGGGACGGCTACAACAGCCCACCGTTAACGCGCTATGCCCTGCGGACCGCCCACACATTCGTCACCTCGACCGCGCATTTGGCGCTCCCGGAGCCTGAGGTAGTTCCAGTATCCGGCGGTGGCGTGAACCTTGTGTTCGCGGGTTCGGCCGCAGAAATCGAGTTCGAGTTTTTGCCCGATGGCAGCACTGTTGTCTGTGGCACCCTTCCAACATTCGGGGAAGAGGCGGATTTCGAAGCCGAGATGCCAAATCTCGCCTACGCGGAGCAGTTGATTCGCTCCGTACTCGGCATCTGACCAATCTCGGCGATGACGCAACAGCTACAAGGTCAGCCGGTCGATGACCACTCTATCGACGGGGAGGTCCTTCTCCGCCGCATTCTCAATCCTGATTGGATTCACACGGAGGCGGATGGATCGCATAGGCCGCAGTCGGTCGCGATGATTGATCGGCATACCGACGAAGTTTCAGTTTACATCGCCTCGCTCGCCCCCATAGCAAAGGTGCTCGGCAACCGTACGCAGGATTGCATTATTGCCTTCCCAGCGAAGGCGATCCGGGAATTGGGCGGCAACTACATGATGTTCAGAGATCCGGCAGACCCGTCACACGTCTTAATCACTCCCTCCGTCTCGCGTCCGCATTCGAAGAAGCTCTTCAAGCGGTGTGAATGGAAACATCCGCCGGGATACAAATGAAAAAGCCCCGGCTGATTTCTTTCCCGTCGTTAGGAACGCTCCGGCGGCCGGTCCGATCCTCCTATGTTAATGTTAGCCGCCACCTTTTTCACTACCGCCACGGACTCGCCTTCACGCTGTCGAGGGCGTGGCTTCAAATCTGGCGCGTTCCGGGGTGTCACGGGTCATCCGACGTGCGAATCGTTCGCGGCTGTTGCAATGGTGGGCGGCAACACGTAGTAGGACCCTAAATAGCGATGGGGGTTGGCGCGCAGGAAGCTTGCCCCGAGGGACGGTTGGGGCGGGAAGGACTCATATGCGATGGTTTACGTTGATCTTGTTGGCGTGTGTGGCGGCGGGACCGGCGACGAAGCCAGACTTTCCAGAGCCAAGGCAAATCGTCACTTCAATTCCGAAAGACGTTCTTCCCGACGCATCCCGCGAATGGGATGAGATCGCGGGCCACAAGCTCGATAAATGGCTAAAAGATCAGGTTGTCGGAAAGACCCTGAAAATTACGTTCAAACTCGGCAAGCTCTTCCCAGAAAAAGAAGGACCCAGCACACTCGCTGGCTTTGTGAAAGTAACGAGAGACCGCAGAGAATTCCTCGTCGAAGTTGATGTCGGCTTTGCGCCTGAAGCTGAAGACTGGCTGGAGAAACAGAAGCAGGGTCGGACAATTACCGTGCAGGCAACTATCGGGGAAGCGAAGATTTACGGACAGGGCAGATCAGGGAACGGCAATGCAGGGCCAGCCATCAGCGTCAGGCTTGTGGGCGCAGACCCTCGGCCGTCGAAATAGCAAGCAGTTTGGATTGTGGGAGCATCGCCGGATTTTGTAGGGGCGATCGAAGAAAAGGGGACAGTCGAAGAAAACGGGGAGCTATGACCAAAAGCTGTGGACGGCTGTCGGCAACTCAAGCGGCCTTTTTGATCCCGTCGACGAACACGACGCCGTCGATCACTTCTTGTAGCTTCTCACTTTTGTTCA
>Ga0182024_10024928_pt1 | contig 10595 bp, 5 predicted proteins | sample P32metaG_FD_120480 | JGI IMG/M metagenome (GOLD analysis project Ga0182024, IMG submission 120480) | Permafrost microbial communities from Stordalen Mire, Sweden - P3-2 metaG (Illumina Assembly) | ecosystem: Environmental > Terrestrial > Soil > Wetlands > Permafrost | place: Sweden: Stordalen...
CCCGGTAATCCGCCAGCTCCCTCACCCAGCAGTTTCATGGAGACGCTTGCCGGCATGGCCACGCGCAAGCGCCAGCAGCGCACGGCGGCAGGGCTCGACGTCACGGCACGGACGCCGGCATCTCCGCCGCGCTGGCCGAAGGGCGACTGCGACGCCGCCGCGGGAGGCACCGCAACTCCGGGACTGCGTTCGTGCCTCCGGGCGATCTTCTTTCGAGGCCGCGGCGCCGGCGCCAACGCAGTTTCCCCCGGTCGCCGCGCCGAGCGGCGGCGGGCGCGAATTGCCTTTGTCTTCGCCTGTGCCGTTGCAGTGGCGGTGAGCATGCCATTGACAGTCTTGTTCGCCAAGGCGATGGAACCGTTGGTCAGGCTCGTCCTCGGCGTGCCCCACAATAACAAGAGCTTCCCTCGTGAGGTCGGGGTTTTGATTTGCGAAGCGTTGCTGACGCTCAGCCTGACCACCTTGACCTGTCCGCTGGTTTCAGTCCTGGTGTTTCGGCTTACGCGCGGTCCGCGACACGCCCGGGTCGGCGAGCGCACCGCATGCGGCTGGTGCAAACACGAACTGAGCGGCCTTTCCCAGCCAATATGCCCGGAGTGCGGACATCGGATCGGCGATCGCGGCCCCGACCCACATGGCCATCGCCCAACTGGTCTGACATGGTCCTGGCGGACGAGAGTCTTGGTCCTCATGATCGTCGTCGGCCTTTGCGCCGCCATTTTGACCTGGGGGACCCTGAACGCCGTCCTAAGAAGATTCGCAACGCCATACGCGATCGCGCAACTGATCTTCTTCGTAACCAGCCTGCTTGCGGGCACGGCGGGGGCATTGCTCATCTATGAAAGGGCCGCGGACCTCGCTCTGTATGTTTCAGGCCGTTCATGGTGCGGAGTCTGCGCCGCCGAACTGAAAGATCTGACCGAACCCATATGCCCAAAGTGCCACGCGAAAATTTAAAGTGCCAGCGCACATTGCCAGGTCCGCAAGGCAAATCTTTCTTCGGGACCTCTTAGTCGGCACTAGGCCCTGTCTGAAAACTCGTCGGGATCGCGGCGGGTCGGAAATGCCCCGGATGCGAGGCGTCGCGACGAAGCGACTCAACCGAACGAGTCGTTGAGGAGCGAGTACGAAGCAGACGGGGCATTTCCGGCCCGCCGCGGCCCGTCGAGTTTTCAGACAGGGCCTAACACCGTGCCGCGATCGTTGCCGCAGAATGGAGTAACCTTGGCGTGGCGTTTCTTCTTTAAGGCATGGAGAAGCCCATGAAATACTGCACACAATGCGGCACATCGATCACAAGCGATTCGCCGGAGGGGCTTTGCGCGCGTTGTATGCTCAGTGTCGCCATGAAGGATGACGCGGGCGCCACCGCTGATTCTGTGGCGACGCAGGCGGCACCGGCCGGCGGCAGCGCTCCGGCAATGGCAATGATCGACATCGCCGACGCAGTCGAAGTCGCCAGCCGCCTGCCGCAATTCGAGATCATGGAGATGCTCGGCCGCGGCGGCATGGGCGTGGTCTACAAGGCCCGGCAAATCCAGCTCGACCGCGTCGTCGCGCTGAAAATACTTCCTCCCGGAGACGCAGCCTCGCCCGGCTTCATCGAGCGGTTCCGCCGCGAAGCACGGTCGCTGGCGAAGTTGAGCCATCCCAACATCGTCAGCGTCTACGACTTCGGGGAGGCTGGCGGCCTCTATTATTTCGTCATGGAGTTTGTCGATGGCTTGAACCTTCGGCAGATGATCCTCGCCCATCGACTGACGTCGTCCGAAGCGCTGGCGGTTGTGCCGAAGATCTGCGATGCACTGCAATTCGCCCATGAGGAAGGCATCGTTCACCGCGACATCAAGCCGGAGAATATCCTGCTCGACAAACGCGGGCGGGTGAAGATCGCCGACTTCGGCCTGGCCAAACTGCTGGGGCGTGCGGAAATCGATACGAGGCTGACCGTCTCCGGCGCAACCCTGGGGACGCCCCGCTACATGGCTCCGGAGCAGATCGACAAGCCGCAGAGCGTTGACCACCGGGCCGACATCTACTCGCTGGGCGTTGTCTTTTACGAGATGCTCACCGGCGAGCTGCCGATGGGGCGATTCGCGCCGCCTTCGCAGAAGGTGCAGATCGACGTCCGGCTGGACCAGATCGTGTTGCACGCGCTGGAGAGGGACGTCGAGCGGCGTTATCAGCACGCGAGCCAGGTGCGAGTCGATCTGGAGAATGTGACGAGCAAGCCGCCGGCGGACGAGCCGGTCGAAAGCGAGGTTATCCGGCGGGCGCGCATGTCGTGGCTGGGGAGGCGCTCGCCGCGCTTCCGCGCGATTGCCTTTCTTTTCCCGATCGTGGCGGCTTTCCTGGTCCTTTTGGCCGGCTTCATCCCCTGGGGTCAAAGCGGGGGCATGGGGTCTTCGACTTTTTCTCTCGGCTGGCCATCGCCATGGCTCGTGCTGACGACGGATTCCAATGTCGTGCCGACGGCTCACTCCGTGGCCATCCACCCGTTCACGACCTCGTTTTTCTGCCTCCCGGGATTCATCGCGCTGATCCTCGTGGCGCAATACTGCGAGAAGGTGGACACGCGCGTGCGGTATGGCCGGCGGCTCCACGATTTGCGGCCCGAGATCCGCCGCAAGTTGAAACTGCAGATATACGGCGCCGCCGTCCTGGCCGGCGTGGCCCCTTTATTGATTCTCATCGTGTTGTTGGAGGCGCTGGGTGGCGGGCGGACGACCGATCATCAGGAGATCCGGTTGGTGCCGCACTCAAAGGCCTATGAGTCGATTTCGCTGAGCACGACACTTGCCTCGGAGAGGACGCGCGGCGCCGTTGCCGACCTGCGACCCAATGTCTGGGGCCTGGGGCTTGGGCTCAAGGCCCCGACCGAGCCCCAGGCTTCAACGATGCAAGTCGCGATGCCTTCCCTGCAGGCGCAATGCTCGATGCGGTATTCGGGAAAGGACTATCCCGCGATCGTAGTGCTCGATGTGGAGGAATTGAGCAAATGGATCAACAATCGCTGCGAGCTCAAGGACAACAACCCGGAGGTGCAGAAAGAAGCCGCCGAATTGATGGCGATGATAAAGCAATTCACGCGCCACCCTCCTGCGAACGCCGATGAACTGATGCTGGCAACAGAGACGCAGTTGCCGAGCTTCACCCGCACCGGCTGGTTCGGCATGCATATCTCCGATTCCCTGGAAGACCATTTTGTCGCCCTTCAGACTACGGCCCTGTGGGTTTTCCTGGCGATCTATCTCCCGTACGCCATCCGCGCCAAGCGTGCCGCTTTCGCTCTGGACCGCGCGGTCCGCGAGCGCGGCGAGATCGCGCTGGGGCGCGGGCCGCTGCCGCAGGTGCGCCTTGCCGACCTCCCGGCGGACGTACGCCGCCAGGCCATCCGGCGTTGCGCGCTGATTGCCGCGGCGCTGCTGATCTTGCCGGTCGGCGCGGCCCTGTGGGACCGTTCCCAGCCGCAACTGCTCAGTCACCAAATGGTCTATGCATTCAATCCGCTGCCCATCAATGCACAGCCGCCGCAGACGAACATCACCAAGCTCACGATGCGCTGCGCATTTCAGACATACAACCGCGAGAACGGCGACACCTGGCTGGTCGAACCTAAGGTCCTGCCGGTGGACGTGGTCTTCACCCTCCGCGACGGCACCGAGCAGAAGCTCTCCGTCGCGCTGCCCGGCCTGCATGCGATGTGGCCGACCGGCTCCGTGACGCTCGACGCCGAAGAGCTCGCCACATGGATGCGCTACCACTGCCCGCCGTCGGCCAACAACGGGCAGACCGCCCGCGGTGAGCCTGCCGAATCCGCCCGCGGTGAGCCTGCCGAATCCGCCCGCGGTGAGCCTGCCGAATCCGCCCTCGACGCGGCGGACTTGATGGTCCTTTTCAAGCAGTTCGCGGTCACGCCGCCTTCGACCCCGGACGTCTTCGGCGGCGCGATGCGCAAGCTCAAGCGTTTCAGCCCATATAACGTGCCCGATCCTGGAGTCGAGACCGGCTTCGAGTATGCGCCGCGCGATGGCTATGTTCCGGCCCTGGTATTCGTGGCGGCACTTGCAGTCTTCCTCGGCACGGTACCTCTGGTGAAGCGAGCCGCCGTCCGCGCCGCGATCGGGAGCGGCTTTGTGGCCCCCATATCGAGCGGCGCATACTCCGCCGCTGTCAGGCCATCCGTTGACGGCGTCGCGGGACAAACGGTGCGATTGCACCCGGCGGCGGCCGGCGCCGTTTCCTGGTGGATCGTAGGGACGAGCATGGCGATTGCCTTGTTTTCGTTGCTCCTGCCAACCGGGTTTTTCAGGATCGAGAGGCCGTTGGTGCACCTCGAGGGAGACTCGATGAGCGGCGCAGCCATCTTCGTGAACGCCTTTCACACCTCGTTCACGGTATGGCTGGCCAACCCCGCGTTGTGGGCGGGATGGGTGTTGCTCGCCCTGGGGCAGCGCTGGCTGGCGTCGCTCGCCGGCGCGATCGCCCTCGCCCTGGCAGCGGCAGTGATGCTGCATCGTGACTCGGCGTTCGTGCTACAAAGCGGCTACTATTTCTGGATGGCAGGCATCGGGTTCTTTCTCCTGGGCGCGCTTTTTCTGGCGATTCGAAGGCGAAGTAATGTTCGAGCGATGCCGATCGCGCCAGCGCTGGATCATTGAACTGAGCTTTTTACTGTCAGCCGCGTCCGTCCCCTTCTCCCTCTCGCGGTACTCCGGGAAAGGGTTGGGGTGAGGTTGTTTTCTTCCTTGCGACTGTAAGACAAGACCCTCAACCTGGCCCTCTCCCGGAGTACCGGGAGAGGGAAATTGGGACCGCGCATCGAATCCACTTGTAGCGGTGAAGCCGATCGATATTCGGTTTTCCATGAGCTCCAACACCTGGCGGAAGCTGTTCGCGGCAACTGGCGTTCTGATCGTCATCACAGCCCGCTTGCCGGCGGCGGACACACCATCGCCCGCCTCGGAGGCAGCGCCGCGGGCCAATTGCTGCGATTCCCGCATGGTCCTTTGTCACGATTACCATCCACGCCGAGACCGGAGTTCGCGACGGTCCGGACCCATCCTGCAATCGGCCTATCGTGGTATCATTCCCGCCCATGTGACGTCTGCTCCGCTGGACGTTGAATCCGCGTATAATGTGCGTACTTCCGAACGCCTCTTTCACCGGGTAAGCAGCCATGTCAGCGAAGATGCATGCAAACGAAATCGCCAACCATTTCGTGGCCCGCACCACACGGATGCTCGGCGTTTCAGCCGGGACCGCCTCGATGCTGCTGGAGCCGCGGCGTGAAGTGAAGGTCCATCTCACGCTCGAGCGCGACAACGGCGACCTCCAAACCTTCACCGGCTACCGCGTGCAGCACTCCAACGCCCGTGGGCCCTACAAGGGGGGCCTTCGCTATCATCCGTCGGTGAACATCGACGAGGCAGCCGGGCTGGCATCTTTGATGACCTGGAAGACGGCCATCGCCGACATCCCCTTCGGCGGCGGCAAGGGCGGCATCGACTGTGACCCGGCAACCCTCTCCGAACGCGAACTGGAACGACTCACCCGCAAGTTTGTCCAGCAGATCCATGAGTGCATCGGCCCCTACGTCGACGTGCCCGCCCCGGACGTCAACACCAACGCCACCATCATGGCCTGGCTGATGGACGAGTATTCCAAGCTGCACGGCTTCACCCCTGCCGTCGTCACCGGAAAACCGGTCGATCTATTCGGCAGCCTGGGCCGGGAACAGGCGACCGGCAAAGGCGTCCAGGTCATTACCGAATTGCTTCTGCAAAAGATCGGGCCCCCGCTCCAGGGATGCCGGCTGGCGGTGCAGGGGTTCGGCAACGTCGGCTCGTTCGCCTGCTCTCTCCTGCATGAACGCGGAGCGAAGATCGTCGCCGTCTCCGACGTTACCGGCGGACTTTACGATCCCAACGGCCTGCCGGTCCCCGAACTCCTCCGCCACGCCAGGGCCCATCGCTCGATCGCAGGATTCGCGGGGCCGAAATCCATTTCCAACGAAGAGGTCTTGACCGCCGCCTGCGACGTGCTGGTCCCCGCGGCACTGGACGCGGTCATCACGCCCGAGATAGCCGGCGCGGTTCGCGCCTCCGTGGTGGTCGAAGCCGCCAACGCTCCCACGCTGCCGGCCGCCGACGAGGTCCTGGAAAAACGCGGCATCGTCGTCGTCCCCGACGTGCTGGCCAACTGCGGCGGGGTGGTCGTCTCGTACTTCGAATGGGTCCAGAACCTGCAACAACTCCGCTGGTCCGAACCCCAGGTCCTGGCCGAACTCGAGCAGAAGCTGCAATCGGCGTTCTCCCGAATCTGGGACCTCAGTCAAGACAAGCACGTATCGTTGCGAACCGCGGCGTACATCGTCGGCATCGGCCGCGTCGCCAAAGCCGTTGCGATGCGCGGAGTCCATTGATCGACCGGCAGAGGATCGGCGCCGGCGGACGCGGGAACAAAACTAAATGACCGTGCGCGATCACGCAGGGTCATTTCATGTTTAGCCGCTGGCCCGTAGGGCCGCGTCGTCGCTGTGCTTGAGCGTAATCGCGCAAGCTCATTTAGAAGGCAACCACATGACTGAAACGCGAACCAGCAGTTTGTCCGAAGGAGACCCGTCGCAAGGCCCGGCGGCCAGCGCCCTTTCACCCGCCGACGTGGCCAGGCTGCGGTTCTTCACCTTCTTCACGCCGGCCGAAGTTCAGTCGCTGCTGGATCACGCTGCGCCGTGTACCTTCGCGGCGCAGACGCCGGTCTTTGCCGAGGGGGATGCCGCCAGCGGGATGTACGTCATCGTCAGCGGCGAGGTGGACATCCGGCGCGTTGTCGCCGGGACCCGTGACACGCTGGCCACGCTGCGCGCCGGCGACGTGTTCGGGGAAAGCGACGTGCTGCACTTCGAGCCGGCCCACCGAATGGCCTCGGCCTTCGCCATCAGCGAGTGCCGAGCCCTGTTGTTCACGCATCAGCATGTCGAAGCCCTTTGCCGCAGCAACGCCGCCTGCGGCCAGAAGCTCTACCGCCTTCTGGGGGCCATCAACATGTCCCGACTGGAACGGATGAACTCAATGTACATGGAGCTGTTTATCGAACATTGCGGCAAAGCGAAGGTCCCGGCCCTGAAAGCGCTGATGCAGAAGCTGGCGGATGAATGGGGCGTCTAGGCTCTGTCTGAAAACTCGTTGGGAGGCTGAAAGGTGACATCATGTGCGCTGCTAAGGCGTCCGCGTCAACTCATGGACCCTTACGAGCACGTCCACCTTCTGCCCTCGACGCGCGAAGGCATCCACAACAGCGCCTGCGAGGCTGGCCGTCGTGCAACCCTCGGCGGGGACGTTGCCCAGCCCGCGGACGAAAACGGTCCCGTCGGGGCCCACTAAGCTATTGGTGCGCGCAGACGTCCCGTTGCTCGGAATGGCGGTCACCCGCACGATGATGATGTCACGCCGCCGGATTTTGTAGTCCGCCGGCAAGTCTGGGGGCGCAAGCTCATGTAGCGGCCCGGCAAGGGCGGGGGCCGTGGTCGCCGTGGCCGGCGCCGTTGTCGCGGTCGGGGCTTCCTCCTGGTTCCGAACGCCCTTCGGCCGTTTGCCCGCCAAAAGCGCTACCACTGCGGACATGACGCCGATGCACAAAGCAGTCGAGATTGTGATCTTCAAAATACGGCTCACGTTTATTCCTCGGGAAGTCAAAAGGGGGGCAGGAGTCGTTATCTCTTGAAGTACTCCCGACCCCCTGAAGCTGCCGACCCCCTGAGGCGTCCCCCTTCGGGCTGCCCTTCTCCTTTGCGTCCCGCACTCCGGGCACCTCCCTGAGCTGGCTCGGAGGTCGTAACCGCATTTTGTGCACAGGCCGTTGCGCGCTCGCCAGCGACGCCGAACGGCCCCACGGAACGACGGCAGCAGCGGCGCGGCGACAATCAGGAAAGGAATCCAGACGGGAAGCCGAATGTGCCGCTGCCATGCTCGCCGAGGACAGGTCGGAATCGGAGGCGCTTCGCCCGCAATTTCCTTGCAAGCCTGCTGGTACACTTCCTTGTCTGAGAGCCATAGCACCGTCGTGGGGGCCGGGCCGAAGCTCTCGAGCCTATAGCCCAACCCCAGGAAGCGCTGCGTGTAACCGTTCGGCCCAAACGTGTTGTCGGATTCCTCCGCGTCAAAGTCGGAAACCGTTCCTTTGACGATCCGCTTGTGTGTCCATCGAAGCGTTGCCGGCTCGGGAGGGAGCGCCAAGGGGCTTTCGGCGTAGTCATCGCTGTAATCCAGAAGCGCACGGCCAACGCCTGTGCGAACGCCGAAGCCGCGTAGATGCGGAAACCTCCTGGGCGGACCTTCCGTCGCCCCCCAGAATACCCGTAAAGAGTCTGAGACAAAGTAACTTCGGACCCAGATTGCAACCACCGCAACGCAAAGGACAACGGAGATGCTTACGCCAAGTCGTAAGAGCGACCGGACGAGGACGGCGGAGGAACGATGGTCCTCTTCCACGCGGTTTCCGGGGCTGCAGGCGAAGAGAAACATTCGCGACTCCTGGTTTTGCTCGCGCCGTTCCAAGCCGGCGTATCGGGGGTCCAACCTTACTGGCTGCAGGGCACACGTACCGCTGGTCCTCCGAGGGCGTCAGCGCTAGCTCGCGCACCCATACGGGAAGTCAAAAGGGGGTCAGGAGTACTCCCGACCCCCTGAGGCTGTCCGAAGAGATCCGAGCTCTGGTAGAGCCAGTTCAGGTTCGCCGTGCCGCTGCCCGAGGCCGAAGTCACCGTGAACCTGGATGTTCCCCGTGTAGGCGTCGGCCGACGCGCTCACGCCGGTGCCGGTTGGGTCGCCGCCCGCCGGCTTCAGTTACGGGCCTCCTCGAGCCCCGCGCTTCCTTCGGCTCCCGGCGCCTTCGCTCCACACTCGGGGCACTTTCCCGTGCTGCTGCCTCTTAGGTCGTAGCCGCATGATTCGCACAGCCCGAGGCGGCGCCGCGCCCGGCGGCGGCGGTCCCGGCGGAACCGCCGCAGGCGCGCCAGCGGCGGCAGGGCAAGCACGGCCGCGATGAACCAGTCCGGAAGCGTGGCCGACGCGACCACCCGGTGCATCGTCGTGTACTGACGAGGCGTCTCGCCGATGGCCATGCTGAGCTCCTCGCGTAGGTTGGATGAATGGATGGGCCACGGTTTCGCTTCTGACGACCACGCGAGCAAAAAGCCGAGCATATCGATATGAAGGCCGTGATCCGACTTGGGCGGCGGAACAGGGGAACCCGCCGGATAGGGCGTCCACCGAAAACTCCACCCGTCAGGCACGTCGGGCATGCCTCCTGGATCGTCGGTCCAGAGGCTGAGGTATTCGATGCGAATGATCCCATAGTTTGACGCCGGCCCTACGACGACGTGCATGCGCACCGGCCCCCTCTCGCCTGAGTGCCGCGCTATCGCTACGTCATCACCGATGCGATAGCTCCGCGCGCAAAGCAACAGCAAGCAGCCCAGCAAGGCCAGACAAACGGGCGCGAGAGCTGTTGACGCCAGCTTGAGCAGACCGCACCGAAGCTTGGACATTGTCCGACCTTTTCGTCGCCGACTAAGGGCTCGCGGGCCGAGGTCCTGAGCTCGTGCGCCGCCGTATGCCTACTTCAGTACTGACACGTTTACCTTTGTGGACTCGGGGATTTTCGCGGTGCTGTTGATGCCGCCGAGTGAGACCACTTGGGCCACGAGATCGTCGTTCCCTGGCTGAAGAGCCGTGATCTCGATCGTCGCCGTGCCGTCGGCTCCGGTGCGTTGTCCCTTCGAGCCCACCAAAGCCTTCCGGTCGCTTAGCACGACGTATATGCCGGGCGCGGGGTCACCCGTTGTTTTGTTTTTCGTTGTCACCTTCACCGTTGCCGTCTTGGGCGCCCCGTCCACGCTCAAGACCGGGATCGGGTTCGTGGCGATATCGACATCGACGGGGTCAATCGAGACGAGCACTAATTTGGACGTGGCGGTTTGCGTCGAGGCATCCAGGCCCATGTTGGCTGCCGGCTCATAGGTGTGAAACGTGAACGTCGCGTTTCCATCCTTGTCCGTCGTTGCCGTCATCCCATCCTTGCCGATGCTCGTAGCGTCCGCCTGCTGCGCGTCGCCACTGAGGGTAACTTGCTGTTTCGGAATTGGCTTTCCGGCCGGATCCTTCAACTGGGCGGTCACAGTCACGTCCTGGCCTTGGACGGCAATCAACTGATTGCCTCCGACGTTTTTCGTCGGCGTGACGCTTGTGATGGCGAGTGTATCAGTCGCCGGCTGGCTCGCCGGGCTGGGCTGCGATGCCGCCGGGCCGTTGTAAGCCAATACCTCGTACTCTAACGTCCCCGACGCCAACGCGGACAACGCTGTGCTCGAAAGGGTGTCCGTGGTGGAAGTTTGGTCTGCCGCCAGGGGCCCGCCGTCGTCGTCCCAAGTCCCGCCGCCGTCCAGCGATTGCAGTAGCTGGAAGCCGGTTTCATTGTTCGACGTGTTCTGCCAGTAAATGTCGACCTGGCCGGCGACCGTCGGGTCCAGCGCCGCGCTGATCGCCGCCGGAGCGGCGGGCGCCACCGTGCCCGTGGTCGTCGCGGTGGCCCCG
>Ga0182024_10024929_pt1 | contig 10595 bp, 8 predicted proteins | sample P32metaG_FD_120480 | JGI IMG/M metagenome (GOLD analysis project Ga0182024, IMG submission 120480) | Permafrost microbial communities from Stordalen Mire, Sweden - P3-2 metaG (Illumina Assembly) | ecosystem: Environmental > Terrestrial > Soil > Wetlands > Permafrost | place: Sweden: Stordalen...
CCGCATCCTGTTCGGCCACAAGTTCAATCTCGGGCACGCCGACGTCGCGCTCCTCGCGGCCGGCAGCGGACTGTTCATCCTCGCGTTGACCTTGTCGCAAGCGTTGATCGCGCTGTCCGGGCATCGTCAGGCAATGACCGCCTGGTTCACCGGGCTGATCGCGTTCCTGGCCGCGACGGAGTTCTCGAGTCGTGCACTGTTCTTACGGGTCGAGATCGGCTCCATCGCCGGTGCCGCGGTCAGCGCGGCCGCCATGGCCTGGTTCTTCACCCGTCGCCTCAGCCGCGGGGTCGAGGCCGGCAGCCTTGCGTCGCTGGTCGAACAGATCGAGTACGGCCCACTCGAGATCTGAGCCGACCTCAGGGGATGCGTCCAAGGACGCATCCCCGCGGTAGGCCCGACCGAGTGGGGCCCGACGATCAGGTCGGCGGACCCGCGACGAGCTTCAGCGTCTCCTGATGCTGCTGGCCCGATTGGTCGACCCAGACGACGCCGACCCGGTCGTTGGGGTGATACGGGAACATCAGTTTGGTCAGATCCGACGCGTTCGACACCGACTTGCCGTCGACCGACGTGATCACGTCTCCCCGGGCCAGTCCGGCCGACTCGGCCGGCGAGCCGGGCTCTACCTGCGCGACGGGGGCGCCGGCCGTGGGCGACGTGAGTCCGCTCTGGCCGATGTCGACACCGAGGACGCCGCGATCGCCGATATGCACCGAGGTGGTGGCGTTCCCGGACTGGATCTGATCCACGATCTGTTTCGCGTTGTTGATCGGGATCGCGAACGCAGTCGAGCTCCCCGACTGGCCGAAGAAGTCGTCGCTCTGCGCGGCGGCGGTGTCCATACCGACGACCTTGCCGTCGGCGTTCACGAGCGGACCGCCAGAATCGCCGGGCTGGATCGGAGCTGACATTTGGATCATCCCGTGCAGGGTTTCGGAGTCGCCCGTCCCCTCGTCGCCCGCGGTCACTTTCTGGTCGAGTGCGGTGACCGAACCCTGCGTCGCCGCCGGTGTCCCGCCCCGCCCACCGGCATTACCGATCGCCACGACCGAATCTCCGATCTGGATATTCGACGCGTTGGCGAAACTCACCGTCGGCAGTCCTGACACGCCTTCCACCTTGATCAGCGCGACGTCGTCGACGACGTCGTAGCCGACCACGTCGGCCGGGCGGGTTCCGCTCATGCCTGCGATCTGCACCCTGATCGTCGACGCGCCGTCGATCACGTGATTGTTGGTGAGCACCTCGCCGGACGAAGTGAGGATCATGCCGGTCCCGGCGGCTTCGCCTTGGCTGCCGGCCGAGTTGATCGTCGTGTAGACATCGACGACGGCCGGATCGACCTTGGTCACGAGCGCGCTCGACGGCTGACCGCCGCTGGCCGTCCCCGACGAGTTACCGCCCACGTTCGGGAAGCCGACACCACCGTTGTTCGATCCCAAGCCCCCGAACAGCGGTCCGCTCGCGTTGCCCGCGTTGTTGTTCGTGTGCATGGCGGAGCTGATCGCCGCGCCGACACCCGCCGACGCCAACACCAACAGCACGACCGCAACCGCGGCGACCGTTCTGCGCGCCGCGGCCGGCGGGCGAGCCGCGCCCGGAGGTGGGCCCCAGCTCCCCGGCCCGTAGCTGTAGTTCCAGTTGCCGTCACCGGGAGGTGGTGCACCCATGCCGGCCCCGCCCACGCCCGGAGGCGGTGGAGGTGGAGGTGGCCAGCCCTGAGCCGCCGATCCCCACGTCGTTGGTGTCTGCCAACCCGACGGGCCCGGCACCGCGCCGACCGGCGGCTGGTGAATCTGGGGCGGGTCTGTTTGGAACTGCGGCGTCGGCGCAGGCGGCGCCTGCGGAGGCAGGTTCGGCGCCTGCCCAGTCGGAGCCCACGGATTGGGGGGCATCACATTGGGGGGCCTGAAAATAGGGGGGCCTGGGTTCGCGGGAGGCGGGCCGACCGGCGGGGTGGGAGCGGTCGGCGTCCCGGCGGTCGGCTCACCGGCCGGGAATTGACGGGTTGGTTCTTCCATAGGTCGCAGATCGTCGGGTTGGTCGCTCATGGGCGGGTCGTCATGGAACTCATCGGTCATCGAGCATCGCCTCGGAGAAGCCGGGCCAATGTGGTGTGTTCACCTTGCCCGCTGATCTTGTGAGCATCCTGCGAGCAGCCTGAGGCTATTGCGGGGATGTTGGCGCCCAGTATCGGGTCGGCGTCCCCAAAGCGCCCACCGGCCCCCACCCTTGCGTATGCAAGCATGCCAAAGATGTCCGACGGCGAGCGACTCGACCCCCGTCGGTGGTTCGCCGCAGCGGTCGTCATCGTGTCGGTCGCCATCCCAGTGCTCGACAACACCGTCCTCAACGTCGCGATTCCGACCATCCTGCGCGAATTCCACACCGATCTGCCCAGCTTGCAGTGGGTGATCACCGGATATTCGCTGACATTCGCCACGCTGTTGATCATCGGCGGCCGCCTGGGCGACATGTATGGGCATCGGCGCATGTTCATGCTCGGTGCCGCAATCTTCGGGGTCGGCTCGTACCTCGCATCGGTGTCACATTCGGTGCCGACGCTCGTCGTGGGTGAAGCGATCATCGAGGGAATCGGCGCGTCGCTCCTGATCCCCGCGACGCTGTCGATCCTGTCGACCACATTCGAAGGCCCCGAACGTGCGATCGCGTTCGCGGCGTGGGGAACGGTGGCGGGCGCATCGGTGGCGTTCGGACCGCTGGTCGGCGGGTTCTTGACCACCGACTACTCGTGGCGTTGGGCGCTGCGCATCAACGTCGTCGCCGCCCCGATGTTCGTCATCGGCGCATTGGTCCTCATGCACAAAGACGAACGACCCGAACGACGGCCAAGAATCGACACGCCGGGCGCCGCGCTGATCGCGACGGGATCGTTCGCGTTCGTGTTCGGCCTGAGCGAAGCCGCGACCTACGGGATGTGGCGTCCGCTGGCCGACTTCTCGGTCGATGGACACGTCCTGTGGCCCGCGACGCGGCCGATCTCGATCGCGCCACTTGCCGTCGTCGCCGCCGCCGTGATCCTTGTCGGCTTCTACAAGTTCGAACGGGCCAAGGAACGACGCAATCGCGATCCGCTGTTCGAGTTCAGTCAACTCGAGCATCAGAGCTTCCGTTACGGCCTGCAGACCACGATGGTGCTCGCGATGGGCCAGTTCGGGTTCTTGTTAGTCATCCCGGTGTTGCTCCAAGACGGTCAGCACTTCAGCGCGCTCCGCACCGGCGTGTACATGGTCCCGATGGGCGCGCTCATCGCGTTGGGTGCTCCCATCGGTGCGCGCTTGACCCGGATCGTCGGCACGACCCGCGTCGTCAGAACCGGCCTCGTGTTCGAAGCGGTCGGGCTGGTCGTCGTCGCGCTCATGATCTCGACCCATACGACCTTGCTCGCGCTGCTTCCCGGCTCCGCGCTGTTCGGCATCGGCGTCGGATTCGCGAGCTCGCAGCTCACGAACGTGATCCTGTCCGAAGTCGACCGCGACAAGGCCGGCGTGGCCAGCGGCACCAACACCACCGTGCGCCAAGTCGGCGCCGCGCTCGGCATCGCGGTGATCGGTTCGTTGCTCAACGCCCAATCGATCCGACATGCGCTGCGAGCGGTACGTGCCTCGTCCGCGCTGTCGGGCCGGCTCAAGGCGGCCACGATCGCCGCCATTCGTGCGAAGGGCGTCAACTATGCGCCCGCCAACGGTGCGACCCGCCAACAAATCGAGGCGCTGACCCACGCGTTGCAGACGTCGGTGGTGAACGGGGCACGGCCGGCACTGTTGTTCGCGGCGGCCGTCGTGACGGTCGGCGCGTGCTGCTCGCTGCTGATCCCGACCGACGTGCCCCGGCCGACCGGCGAAGGTCCGCCACCGGGCGTCGAACCCGGCGACGTCGCCGTCGCAGTCGAACTGTTCGGATAGCTCGATCGGTCAGATCGTGACCCACGCACGCGTACGGGCCGACTGGCGGATGGCGTCGAGTACCCGCATCCCCGCGACGCCGTCGACGAACGTTGCCGGCCGCGGATCGTCAGGCACCGCGCGCCCTTCGATGCGATCGAGAAACGTCGTGCACAAGCGCGTGTACGGCACCAGGTCGATGCCGAACGCATGGAGGCTGTCGTAGGCGCTGGACAGGAGATCGGGCGGCGGAGGGTCGGGCCGCGCCAACGGCAGATCGGCCGGGACCGGGACGTCGCGTGTCCCGGCCGCGTCGGCGACCCGCACCGTGTCGAACTCGGCCCAGACGGTCCCCAAGGTGCCCGCGACCCGCGTGCAGAACACCGGCGGACCCCACGCGCCCACCGTGCTCTGCATCGTTCCGTCCACACCCGAACAGGTCCGGAAACGCACCGTGAAGGTGTCTTCGACGTCCCAGTCGCGAGCCGACACCTGGGTCAGCGACGCGCTCACCCCTTCGAATTCGCCGAGCATGACGCGCACTTGATCGACCACGTGCGCGGCCTGCGCGCCCAGCCACCCTCCACCTTGGGACGCGTCGGCCCACCATGACGGCACCGCACCGTCAGGGTCGGCCAGCATCGGGATATGCATCAGGAACGTCGCAAGTTTGGGCGTGCCGATCTCGCCGCGGGCGACGACCCGCGCCATCGACGCCTGTCCCGACGCCCAACGGAACTCCGTGCCCAGGAAGTGCACGACGCCGGCGGCTTGTGCGGCGTCGAGCATCGAGGCCGCTTCGTGCGCGTCGCGCGCGAACGGCTTCTCGCACAGCACATGTTTACCTGCCGCGATCGCCTCGAGCGCGATCTTGGCGTGCGTATGAGGCGGCGTGGCGATCGCGACCGCGTCGATTCCGCCCAGTGCGAGCGCTTCGGTGACGCTCGTGCACGCATACGGCACGTCGAAACGTCGCGCTCGTTCGTTCGTCTTGTCCGGATCGCGTCCGACGAGCCCATGCACTTCGAAACCAGCGGCCCGCAACGCACGCACGTGCGTGATGCAGCCGAATCCGGTGCCGACGACAACGACGCCTGTCACCCACGCCTCCGGCCTTGTCGAAGCCCAAAGCCTGATCTTATGGTTCAGTGCATGGTTCAGGATCGACAGTTCGGGTCCGTCGGAACAAAGGTCGTGTTCGAGAACGACCAGGTCCGCGTGTGGGTGCTGCGACTCGCGCCCGGGCAGCGCAGCGCGGTGCATCAACACGATCTCGACCACCTCTTGATCCAGATCAGCGGTGATCGGATCGCGGTCGAGCCCGAACCTGACGCGCAGGGCCCGCACCGCGCCTACATCGAGGCGCCCGTCATCCCCGGCATGGTCGCGCACGTCCCGAGGGGCGGAATCGAAACCGCCGTCAACGTCGGCGACGAGCCGTACTACGAGATCATCGTGGAACTGAAAGATCAATCCGGCTGACCTGGCGCGGGCGCGCCGCCGTGGGGTAGGACTGACGGCGTGGCCACGACGTGGAAGCTCGAGTTCCCGTACCGGCGCAGCGTCGGACCGGTGATCGGCGCGTTCCTCACCGGCTTGCGCGATCGCCGGGTCGTCGGCGTGCGCACCGCCGGCGGCCGGGTGCTGGTCCCGCCGTTCGAATACGACCCCGACACCGGCGAGCCCGCGTCGGACCTCGTCGAAGTCGGGTCCGCCGGTGTGATCGAACATGGCGCGTGGGTCGGCACGCCGTTGCGTACCCATCCGCTCGATCGGCCGTTCGCGTGGGCGTTGGTGCGGCTCGACGGTGCCGACACGGCGCTGTTGCATGCGCTCGACTGCGGATCGGCCGCGGGTGCCGAGCCCGGCGCGCGCGTCCGTATCCGTTGGCGCACCGAAACGGTCGGGCACGTCAGCGACATCGAATGTTTCGAGCCGGAATGACATGACGGACCCGGTCCAGTTCATGTCGCATCACACCGCGGTCGAATACTCGCTGCCCGAGCCGTCGCGGCTCGGTGTCCACTTCGCCGTGCAGCTCGGACGCGGCAAGATCATCGGGCACCGGTGCCCGCAGTGCGCCAAAGTGTACGTCCCGCCCCGCGGTTACTGCCCGTTATGCGTGGTCGAGACGACCGACGCCGACGAAGTGTCGATCGCCGATCGGGGCACGATCACCACCTTCTCGGTGATCACGCCGCTGCAATACCCGGGTCAACAAGAAACCGAAGATTACGTGCAGGCCACACTGTTGCTCGACGGCAGCGATACCACACTCATGGTGACCGGCCTCGAAGGCATCGCGATCGCCGACGTACGGACCGGCCTGCGCGTCGAGGCGGTCTGGGCTCCCGACGGTGAACGGGGCGCCGCCGCGGTCGGCGTGCGCGGCATGGGTCTGGGTGACGCGGTCAAAGGCTGGCGGCCGACCGGCGAACCCGACCTGCCCCGTGAACAACTCGCGGAGCATGTGCTGTGACGCGTGACGTCGCGATCGTCGCGTTCGCGCAGGCGCCGCTCGACCAGGCGCCCGGGCAGACCGAGACACTCATGCTCTTGCCGACGATCACCGACGCGCTCAACACGGTCGGCCTTACCCGACGGGACGTCGATTTCACCTGCTCGGGCAGCGCCGACTACCTCACCGGCGGCACGTTCACGTTCGTCCAGATGCTCGAAGCCGCCGGCGCATGGCCGCCGATCTCGGAGTCGCACGTCGAGATGGACGGCGCGTGGGCGCTGTACGAAGCGTGGGTGCGCCTCCAGCACGGAGATGTCGACGTCGCGCTCGTGTTCTCGTCGGGCCGCGCCAGCGCGAGTGCGTCGCTGCGCGAAACGCTGACATTTCAGCTCGACCCCTACTACCTCGCGCCGATCGGGGCCGACTACGTGTCGCTCGCCGCGCTGCAAGGCCAGGCGGTGCTGGAACGCACCGGCCGCACCGACAAAGACCTCGCGCAGATCGTCGTGCAGCGCCGCCACGACGCCATCGCCAACCCGCACGCGGCGGTGTCCGGCGACGTGAGCGTCGACGAACTCTTGCGCAACGACTACGTCGTCGAACCGTTGCGCACCCACGATGTCGGCCCGGCGGTGGACGGAGCCGCCGCGGTCGTGCTCGTCGCGGGGGAGCGCGCCCGCCAGATATGCGACCGGCCCGCGTGGATCGCCGGTCTCGACCACCGGGTCGACCCGCACTATCCCGGCGTACGCGACCTCGCACAGTCGAAGTCGGCGGCGTTGGCCGCGGCCCGTGCCGGAGTCGGCAACGGCGGGGTCGAGGTCGCCGAGCTCTGCGCGGTCTGCACGCCGGAAGAGCTCGTGTTGACCGAGGCGTTGGGGCTCGGCGACGCCGTGACCATCAACCCGTCGGGGGGAGCGCTCGTCGCCAACCCGGTGATGGTCACCGGTTTGGTGCGCATCGGTGAAGCGTTCCGACAGGTCCACGACCACGGCCGTCAACGGGTCCTCGGCCATGCGTCGTCCGGTCCGTGCTTGCAGCAAAACCTCGTCTGTGTCCTGGAAGCGAGAGACTGATGGCCGAACGGTGCGCGGTCGTCGGGGTCGGCATGACGAAGATGTCGAAATGTCGTGACGACGTGTCGATGGCCGGTCTCGTACGCGAGGCAGCGATGCGCGCCCTCGAAGATGCCGAAATGACGTGGGCTGACGTGCAAGCTGTCGTCATCGGGACCGCACCCGACATCTTCGAAGGTGTCATGATGCCCGAGCTGTACCTTGCCGACGCCCTCGGCGCGACCGGCAAGCCGATCATGCGGGTACACACCGCCGGCAGCGTCGGCGGCTCGACCGCGGTGGTCGCGACCCATCTGATCGAGTCGCAAGTGCACGAGCGCGTCCTCACCGTCGCGTTCGAAAAGCAAAGCGAAGGGGACACGAACTTCGCGTTCTCGAGCGGCCGCAGCGGCGGCGTCGGCGCCGGCGGATACTTCGCACCGCACATTCGTGCCTACATCGAACGGTCCGGTGCGCCGGCCTACGTCGGCCCGATGGTGGCCGTCAAGGACCGCAAGAACGCGTTGAAGAACCCGTACGCACATTTGCGGATACCCGATATCACCATCGAGATGGTGATGGAGTCGCCGTTCGTGTGGGATCCGATCCACCGGCTCGAGTCGTGCCCGACGTCGGACGGCGCGTGCGCGATGGTGCTCACCAACGAGGCGGGCGCCAGCCGCGCGACCAAACCGCCGGCCTGGGTGCACGGCACCGCGGTCCGCACCGAACTCGGTTGGTTTCCCGGCCGCGATCCGGTCAACCCCAAAGGCGGGCAAGACTGCGCGGCGGACGTGTACCGCCAGGCCGGCGTCACCGACCCGCGCGCCGACTTCGACGTCGTCGAGTGCTACGTCCCGTTCAGCTGGTACGAGCCGATGTGGATGGAGAATCTCGGCTTCGCCGACGTCGGCGACGGTTGGAAACTCACCGAAAGCGGCGCAACATCGATGGACGGCGACATCCCGGTGAACTGCTCGGGCGGTGTGCTGTCGTCAAATCCGATCGGCGCCTCCGGAATGTTGCGGTTCGCGGAGGCGGCGCAACAGGTTCGTGGACTCGCCGGCGACCATCAGATCGCGGACGCACGTCGCGCGCTCGGCCACGCCTACGGCGGCGCCGCCCAATATTTCTCCATGTGGGTCGTCGCGGCCGAAAAGCCCTGACGTCAACCGCGAACACGTGCGCTGACCTGCGCAACAACCGGCTCGCACGACGCGTCAATCGACGGCACGCCGGCGCCACAGCTCGAAACCCGATTTGCGAACAACTAGCCTGAGTTGGTGCCACGCACTGTGCAGCCGTTCATGGTGTGGAACCTCTTCCTGGCCGCGATCCCGCTTGCCTTGTCATTCGTACTCTTCCGCCGAGCCAGGCACCTCGGCGTGGCCTGGTGGGTGACCTTCGGCGCATGGTTGGTCTTTCTCCCGAACGCGCCGTACGTCCTCACCGACGTCGTACACATGCGCGGCGACCTTCGGGCCTCGCCCTCTCACGCGTACACGCTCGCGGTCCTCCTGACGTACGCGCTCTACGCCGCGGCCGGCCTCATTTCGTACGTGGCGTCACTGCAGTTGCTGCGAAACTTCTTGCACCGAGTGGCTCCGCGACGATGCGTCCTGCCGGTTCTCGCAGCCGTGCACGCCCTGTCCGTGATCGCCATGTACCTCGGTCGAGTCGTGCGACTCAACAGTTGGGACGTCGTGGTCGCGCCGCGCTCAGTCGTGTCGGTGCTCCACATGCCCCATCCGCATACCGTTGCCTTGCTCGCGGGCATGTTCGTCGTCGTTGGAATCGGCGCATACGTCGTCGGTGCTGTCGGCGACAAGACAATCGCCGTGCTGAGGTCGAACTCCTGAACGCTGCCCGCGTGTCGCTCGCCCGTCCCTTGCCGTGTGACGCGCAGCTGTTCTTTCGCGCGCACGTCGAACGCAGTATTTGTCCATGTGGGTCGTCGCGGCCGAAACGCCCTATCGTGGGCCGCGAACACATGCGCTGACCTGCGCGACCGCTCGCGGGACGTGCCTGCGTCCGGCCAGGTATGAGAGGAACCGTGGATCTCGACCTTCCCGCCGAAGACGATCCCCGACGGGTCGAGGTGCGGGCATGGTTCGACGCGCATCCCGCACCGACGCCGGCTGAGCTTGTCGACGCCGGGTTCGTCGTGCCGCACTGGCCGAGACCGTACGGGCTCGACGCCGAGCCCGAGCTCCAACTCATCATCGAAGACGAGATGAAGCGTGCCGGCGCGTCGAAGCCGGTCAACCCGATCGGCATCGGGCATTGCGGCCCGATCCTCGTTGCGCTCGCGAGCGACGAGCAAAAGCAGCGGTACCTGATGCCGATGCTGCGGGGCGACGAGCTGTGGTGCCAGCTGTTCAGCGAGCCGGGCGCCGGTTCGGATCTCGCCAATCTGAGCACACGCGCCGAGCGTGACGGTGACATCTACCGTGTGAACGGCCAGAAGATCTGGACGTCGCTCGCCGCGTACGCCAAGTTCGGCATCCTGATCGCGCGGACGCGCAACGACGTCACCAAACACCGTGGGATCTCGTACTTCATCGTGCCGATGGACCTGTCCGGCATCGAGGTGCGGCCGATCCGCGAGATGACGGGCGAGGCACTGTTCAACGAGGTGTTCTTCACCGACGTACGCGTCCCGGCCGAGAACCTGATCGGTGAGGAGCACCTCGGGTGGGGGATGGCGAAAGCCACGCTGGCCAACGAGCGGGTCTCACTGTCGACCGGCGGCGGCCTGCAGTGGGGGTACGGGCCGAGCGCACGTGACCTCGTGCAGCTCATGCGCGATCGTGGCGGACTTGTCGATCCGGTGTTCCGCCAACGGGTCGTCGACGCCTACATCGAGGGCGAGATCCTGCGCTACCACCGCATGCGGATGATTTCGGCTGCGGTGAACAAGCGGCCCGGACCGGATGCGTCGCTGCGCAAGGCGCTCGCCGATCCGCACGGCAAGAAGGTGTTCACCCTCGGCCGCGACCTCATGGGTGCGCAGGGCATGCTGGCCGGCGCGGACGTCGACGCCGAATGGCAGCCGTGGATGCGCGGCTTTCTGTTCAGCCCCGCACTCACGATCGGCGGCGGCACCAGCGAGGTGTTGCGCAACATCATCGGCGAACGTCTCCTCGGCCTCCCCCACGATCACGACGTCGA
>Ga0182024_10024930_pt1 | contig 10595 bp, 7 predicted proteins | sample P32metaG_FD_120480 | JGI IMG/M metagenome (GOLD analysis project Ga0182024, IMG submission 120480) | Permafrost microbial communities from Stordalen Mire, Sweden - P3-2 metaG (Illumina Assembly) | ecosystem: Environmental > Terrestrial > Soil > Wetlands > Permafrost | place: Sweden: Stordalen...
CGCGCTTTCCACATTCCCACCGCCCCGGCTGCTAGATTAGTTCCGAATCTAAATCTGAAAGGAGCTTCCTCCACCACCACCCTCAGGATCTTCCCCAGGCTCATCCTTCAATTGGAAAAGACTTCCATTCCGCGTAATTCCGCCTAATCCACCCGTCGAGCCACAAGTCGGCTTAGAGGAAATCGCGATTGATCTCCCCCAAACCCGTTCCTGGACCGCGAACCACTTGTGTGGGGGGCGAGAAAGGCATCACGATCCAAGGGCCGGAGTGGACTGTGATCGTGGCCGGGCGAGTTTCATCCTGAAGAACGCCGGAACGTATTGCAGCGATCAGAAAATTTCACCGCTCTTGGCGCCGTCGTTAAGGTAGCTTTACAGTAGCAGGTTCGGCGAGAGGCTCGGCGCCCTTGCGCGTTTGTAGCGAAGCGAGAACGAGCCAAAATCTCCAGCCATTTGCCGCGCGAGGGTGGATGAGCATACAGGTTGCTCTCAATCACAGGACGCAGTACCGCTACGAAAAGCCGGTTTCCATCGGTCCGCAGGTTGTGCGGCTGCGCCCGGCCCCGCATTGCCGAACGCCGATCCTGAGCTACTCGCTTAGCGTCGCTCCCGCCTCACACCTTCTCAAATGGCAGTTCGATCTGCACAACAATTACTTGGCGCGTCTTCTTTTTCCGGACAAAACTGACGAGTTTGTGGTTGAAGTAAATCTTGTCGCGAATTTATCTCCGTTCAATCCGTTCGATTTCTTTCTGGAGCCGGGAGTCCAAAATTTCCCGTTCCAATACCCTCGGGAGCTTGCTGCGGATATCGAACCTTATCTTTTGCTCGATCCGGCCGGCCCTCTGCTCCGGGCCTTTCTGAGTAAATTTCCCCGCGAAGAGCGAGGCGAGAAGCGCGGAACGATCGGATATCTTGTCGATTTAAATCGGAGAGTGAGGGACGAAATAGATTATGAGACTCGGCTGGATCCGGGCGTGCAGACGTGCGAGAAGACACTCGAAAAACGTAAAGGATCGTGCCGCGACTCGGCATGGCTGCTGGTGCAGATTCTCCGGCATTTGGGAATCGCGGCACGCTTTGTCTCCGGATATCTTATCCAGTTGGCGCCGGACGAAAAGTCCCCGGAAGGTAGCAGCGTTCCCGCGACCGATTCGGCAGCTTTCCATGCCTGGTCAGAAGCGTTCTTGCCGGGCGCGGGTTGGATCGGGATGGATCCGACCTCGGGCTTGTTCGCCAGCGAAGGTCACATCCCGCTGGTCTGCACCCCAAACGTTTCCACCGCGACGCCCATCGATGGAACGGTGGAACCGGCCAGGGTGAATTTTGACTACTCCATGTCCATTTGCCGGCTGCATAACGATGCGCCGCCGCCGTCCAGGCCGTTCACCGAACTGGCTTGGAAGGACGTTGAAAAGGTGGCGCATCGCGTTGACTCGGACCTGGAAGCGCAGGATGTCCGCCTGACGATGGGAGGCGAGCCTACATTCGTTGGCATCGACGAACCTGAGAGCCCGCAATGGAACATCGATGCCCTGGGACTGGACAAGCGCACGCGCGCGCTGGCTCTAATCCGGCGCCTCCGCGACAGGATAGCCCCCGGCGCAGTGCTGCATTACGGACAAGGCAAATGGTATCCTGGCGAACCTTTACCCCGTTGGGCCATGAGTTGCTCCTGGCGCGCCGACGGCATGGCTGTGTGGGAGAATATTGATCTCATCGCTCGGGAAAATAGCGACCAGAGCTTCGGCACAAAAGATGCGTTGAAGTTCATACAAGCGCTCACGCGCCGTCTTCAGGTGAGCATCGAAAACATACTGCCAGCCTTCAACAGCGCAGCCGAGACGGAGCCAGCCGGTTACATTTTGCCCATTCGCCGCCGTCAACCGGAGGGTCGGTTGAGTTGGTCAAGCCAGTTGTGGTTCCCACGGCCGGAACCTCTATTACTCTCGCCGGGCGATTCACCCATCGGATACCGCATATCGACCGGGTCAATACCTTGGGTAGCGCCCGATGAGATCGAATACGAGCATGAAGCCGCGCCGTTCGCGGATCGAATCAAGCTTCCGTCGGGCCCAATGCGGCGGATGGATCTCTTCCAGAAAAACCCCGTGGCCGATCCCCTACCAGCTTTATCGAGCTCGGCCGAAACTGCGCCGGAGCTGATCCGGCCAGCGCTCTGCGTGCAGCCTCGAGAAAACCGTCTGCACGTGTTCTTGCCCTATGCCTCCAATCTCGCGGACTATCTCGACCTGCTGGCCGCCGTCGAGGATACGTGCCAGTATCTAAACCTGCCAGTATGGCTGGAGGGCTACCCTCCGCCTTCCAATCCGCGATTGCGATCCTTCAGTCTCACACCCGATCCGGGTGTCCTGGAAGTGAACCTGCTGCCCGCGAGCAGTTGGGACGAACTCGAACAAATCCATACCGTGCTCTTCGAGGAAGCCCGCCAGAATGGGTTGACGGCAGAAAAATTCGCTTATGACGGCAGCCATATCGCCACTGGCGGCGGCAGCCATATCGTGATGGGCGGAGCGACCGTGTTGGACAGCCCGTTCCTGCGCCGCCCGGATCTTCTGCGCAGTATGTTGACGTTCTGGCAAAATCATCCATCGCTCTCGTATCTGTTTTCCGGCATGTATGTCGGCCCAACGAGCCAGTCTCCGCGCGTAGATGAGGCGCGTACGGACGCTCTCTACGAACTGGAGGTCGCTTTTAGTAACTTGCCTGCGGGCGGCTGCCCGCCCAACATCGTGGATGGATTGTTTCGCGACCTGCTCGTCGATGTTACGGGAAACTCGCACCGCGCGGAGTTCTGCATCGACAAGCTTTATCCGCCCGAGGGTCGCGGGTTGCGCCTGGGTTTGCTCGAACTGCGCGCTTTTGAAATGACTCCCCATGTCAGAATGGGCTTGATAGAAATGCTGCTCATCCGCGCTTTGATATCCCTGTTCTGGAAGCGTCCCTTCGATGGCGGCCTAATCCGTTGGGGCAGCGTGCTGCATGACCGTTTCATGCTGCCGCATTTTGTCAGGCGTGACTTTTCCGATGTGCTCACCTACCTGCGCGAATCTGATTACAATTTCGAAGAGAGCTGGTTTGCCGCACAATTTGAGTTTCGCTTTCCAAAAATCGGATCGATCGCCGCGGATGGAATCGAACTCGAATTGCGTCAGGCGCTCGAGCCCTGGAATGTGCTCGCGGAAGAAACTTCCTCTGGCCGAACGGCTCGCGCTGTGGATTCATCCTTCGAGCGCATTCAGGTGAAGCTGTCGGGACTTAACCCGGAAACCCGCTACGTGGTTACATGTAATGATCGCCGGGTGCCACTCCGTCCGACGAGCGAGCATTCTACCGGCGAATCGCGAGAGTTTGTGGCTGGTGTAAGGTTTCGCGCCCGCCAGCTATCGGCGCTGTTACATCCATCCATTCCCGTGCATGCGCCTCTAATCTTCGAAATGATTGACCGCTGGAAAGAACGGTCGATAGGCCGATGCGCCTACTATGTGGGATCGCCGGACGGTCGCGGCTACCCAGCCCGGCCGGTGAATGCAACCGAGGCGGCCGACCGGCGCCGGCAGCGCTTCAAAGAATTTGATCCAGCGTCCGGTCCCGTCGCGGCTCCGGAGGAAAGACCCAACCCGATCTTTCCTATGACTCTGGACCTGCGAATGTTGCCGCGAATGTTGCCGCCGGAACAAAAGTTCTCGATGGAGAAGCCGGGGCTTGTCCCATGACTGTGGATTTACACCAAACTCCGCTCCGCTACGGCAACGCCTATGACGAGCTATCGGCCGACGGTGTAACTCCGCGTCCTCACTGGGCAAAACTGATGGACTCGCTACAGGCGATCGGGCCCGAGGAACTGGGACGGCGCTGGGCCCGTGCCGAGCGCCGCATTCGCGAGAATGGGATTACGTACAACGTGTACGGCGATCCGCTAGGGGCCAGCCGCGCCTGGCAGATCGATATCGTTCCGCTATTGATACCGGCGGATGAGTGGCGCCTCATCGAAGCGGGCATCATTCAGCGCGCCCGGTTGCTCAGTTTGCTCCTCGAAGACCTGTATGGGTCGCAAAACCTGGTGGTGCAGGGCCACTTTCCCGCCGCACTTCTCTACGGCAATCCCGCTTTTTTGCGGCCGCTTGTGGGCGTGCCAGTTCCCGCGCACAGTTATCTGCATATGCTGGCCGTTGATCTTGCCCGTTCGCCCGACGGTCAATGGTGGGTGCTGGCCGATCGCACGCAAGCGCCTTCCGGCAGCGGCTATGCACTGGAGAATCGCACCATTGTCTCCGATGTTTTGCCCGATCTTTTTCGCAGCTCGAACGTATTGCGCCTCGCTCCATTTTTCCGCGCGCAACGCGAAGTGCTCACCAACCTTGCCCAGTGCGACAATCCGCGAATCGTTTTGCTGACTCCCGGTCCGCTCAACGAGACTTATTTTGAACACTCCTACATCTCCCGCTATCTGGGATTCACTCTAGTCCAGGGAGCGGACCTTACGGTTCGCAACCGCCGCGTGCATCTCAAGACCGTCGATGGACTAGAGAAGGTTGATGTGATTTTGCGCCGCGTGGACGATAGTTTTTGCGATCCTCTCGAACTTCGGGGCGATTCGCTTCTGGGCGTTTCCGGTCTCGTCGACGCCATCGTTGCCGGGAATGTGAAGGTGGCAAATGCACTGGGAAGCGGTCTGATTGAGACGGCCGCGATCATGCCATTTTTGCCCGGCCTCTGCCAACGATTGCTGGGTGAAAAGCTTAGGCTTCCGTCGGTCGCGACTTGGTGGTGCGGGCAGACGTCCGCGCTCGATTGGGTGCTCGGGCATCTGGACTCGGTGGTGGTGAAACCGGCGTTTCCCTCACGCGGTATGGAACCCGTGTTTGGCGCCGAACTCCCGCACGCGGAGAAGGGTAGCTTCGCCCGGCAACTCAGGGCTCGTCCCCACGAATATGTTGCGCAGGAGCAGGTCGCATTATCGACCGCTCCGGTGTGGGCGAACGGAAGCCTCAAATCGCGCAGCCTGGTCCTGCGCACATACATGCTCAATACCGCCAGCGGGTGGATTGTCATTCCTGGAGGACTGGTACGGGTCGCCGAATCCGAGGGATCGGTTGTCTCGATGCAGCGGGGCGGCCACAGCAAAGACGCATGGGTTCTGTGGGACGGTCCAGTCGATACATTCAGTATGCTGCGTCCGCGGAACGAGCCGGTGGAGTTGCGCCGGGTCTCGCGTGTTGTCCCCAGCAGCGTCGCCGACAATGCCTTCTGGTTGGGGCGCTACGTCGAGCGAGCCGAAAACGTGGCCCGCATCTTACGCGCCATGATTCCTCGCGTTCGGCGTGCAGAGGAAGCGGAGCTTGCGTGCCTTATCCGCCTGCACCGGTGCCTGGAGTCGAGGCACAGTAAGTTGCCCAAAGCGAAACACAAGCGTCCGACCTCCGTTGAACTGGAACAGGAGATAACCTCGCTGTTGACCGATGCCAAGCGGCCCGACAGTCTGGTTTGCACGCTGGCGGAGGCCTCGCGGGTTGGCGGAAACATTCGCGAACGCTTATCGTCCGATATGATGTACCTGCTCGGCCAGTTGCGAGACTCAACCCAGATCGGGCAGGACACGCAGTTTCTGGAATTTCCGGCAATGCTGACCGACGGTTTGGAACTGCTTTCTGCTTTTTCAGGAATGGAGCGGGAAAATATCAACCGCGGATTGGGCTGGTTATTCATGACCATCGGCCGGCGTCTGGAACGCGCAATTTATCTGACCCGGCAACTGCGAGAGATCACTCCGCCTCTGACGGAGCAGGACTGGTCGCTTTTAGAGTGTGTGCTCGAGGTTGCGGATAGCTCCATGACCTACCGCGCCCGGTACTACACGACCCTTCAGCCCCTGGCCGTAATGGATGTGCTCCTAGCCGATGAGACGAATCCCCGCTCCTTGGATTTTCAACTGTGCCACCTCGCGGATCTTTATCAAAAGCTTCCTCGACATCTTCCGGTCGACTTAAAGGCGATGCGGGCTGCGCTGGCGTTGTTACGCAGTTTCGATTTGCGAAAGTTACAGTATCCATTGCCGGGCGCCGCGGCAGCCAACGGTTCCGAGGGTCTCGCGCGGCTTGCGGGTTTCCTCCGGCAAATGGAAGGATTACTGCCTTCCTGGTCGAATAATTTATCCAGCAGATACTTCAGTCACGCCCGGACCTTGCCCATCACTATTGGACAATAATCTTGGTTAAATAATCTTGGTTAAATAATCTTGTTAAATAGTCTTGGTTAGATGATCTACCGATAATGATCTATAGAATCGTTCACCGGACCACGTATAAATATAAATATCCGGTCACTGTCGGAAACCACGTGGCGTGCCTGAAGCCGCGGACCATGGCGCACCAGCAGCCGGCGAAGAGCGAGTTGCACATCCAGCCGCGCCCGGCGACGCGCACCGAGCGCGTGGACTTTTTCGGCAACCTCCTTTGTTTTTTCACCATTCAGGAGCCGCATCGGGAATTGATTGTAGAAGCGCGAAGCGAAGTAACGGTAAACGGAAATACGGCGCCTTTGCCTCAACAGGTTCTCCCGTGGGAAGAGGCAGCGAAATTAGTTCCCAACGATTGCAGCGCGGCAGGTCTCGAAGCTTACCAGTTTGGATTTGAATCACCGCGCATCCGCGTGCGGCCGGAGTTTGCCGACTATGCGCTCCAGTCGTTTACCCCCGGGCGGCCCATGCCGGAGGCGCTTCTGGACCTGACCGCGCGCATCCACAAAGACTTTCGCTTCGATTCGAAGGTCACGAACGTCCGGACGACACCGGAAGAGGTCTTCAAGAAACGGCGAGGCGTGTGCCAGGATTTCGCGCACTTGCTAATCGCCTGCCTGCGCTCCCTGAATCTCGCGGCGCGTTATGTCAGTGGATACCTTCGAACCTATCCGCCTCCTGGAAAACCGAGGCTGGTGGGAGCTGACGCATCCCATGCCTGGGTGTCCGCTTATTGTCCGGGAATCGGATGGCTTGATCTCGATCCTACGAACAACCTTGTTCCCTCGAACGGCCACGTGACGCTAGCGTGGGGTCGGGACTACGGCGACGTAAGTCCGCTGCGTGGCTTAATCCTGGGCGGCGGATCTCATACGCTCAAAGTCGGTGTTGATATGGAGCCGCGCGATTCCTAGTTGTCCAGTCCCAGTTGTGCAACTGCCTGGGGCACACCTTCCACGATTTCATCGGTCCAAACTTTAAAGCTCTCCAGAGTATTTGGGCCGAACGTGGTTGCGATGGCGACATCGGTCGCGTCGCGGCCTCGCGCGATGAGCACTCGTCCAATTCTGGGCACGTTGTTCCGGGGATCGAACGGGTGCCAGGCGCCACCGAGGTAGACTTCGAACCACGCCGCAAAATCCGGCACACCGTAAGGCGGCGGAGTCCCCATGTCCCCCAGGTATCCGGTGCAATATCGCGCCGGAATATTCATGCAGCGGCAGAGCGCGACAGCCAGGTGCACGTAATCGCGGCACACGCCCACACCCTCGTTGAACGCCTCCCAGGCGGTGCGCGTTGCGCGAGCTTTCTGATAATCGAAAGCGATATGGTTATGCACAAAATCGCAGATCGCCTGGACCCGCGGCCATCCCGGCGGCGTCGACTGACCGAATCGCGACCACGCTACGTCGGACAGGAGATCCGTCTCGCAATACCGGCTGCCCAATAGGAAGACCAGAGTCTCTTCCGGCAAATCTTGCAAAGCGTGCTGCTGAGCGCCCGGAACCGAAACATCGGGTTTGGCCGAATCTCGAACCACACCGTTGCTTTTCAGGCAAATCCTTCCGCTCGGCGCCACAATCCGGGCGCACCAGTTTCCGAAGCCGTCGCGATACGCCGTGATTGGCGTTTCCGGATCGGTGGTCAGGCGATCGGGGGTCACGAGATCCGATGCGCGGGAGTAATGGACGTTGACCATGAGGATCATCGGCGTCTCTTGTGGACAATGAAAAACTAATTCATAGCCGACCTGAATCAACATGCGAGAGTTCCTTCCGCCAACCAGAACGGGGCTTTGGTTTCCGAATGCCACACTGCTCAAGTTTATACCGAAATCTTAAGGCATTCGCTTACAGTCAATAGTCTCTTGATACACCGTCACCTGGCCCTGGCACGCAACGTATCAGAAAAAATGGAAATCGTTTGAAAATCATTCGTCCAAAGATAGCCGGTGTGAAAATTGCCCGGCTCAACCAATCAGCAGAGCTTGCTATGAAGGGAGCGCGGTGCGTTTTCCTGGTTCTTCTTCATAATGGCCTTTTGGCAGAGTGCGAACGCTTTTTCGGCTAATGCCAAGTGGGGCAAGCCGAGTTATCCAGAAGTCGGCTTGGGGGAAGTGCACTGCAACTAAATTATTGAGCCAGTCCAGAGTTCCTCGAAGCCCGTTTCTGGCCAACTTCCGAGTGGCCGACAAACCATCCAGAATCATCGCGTCCTCAGGCGACGTGTGGAAGTTAGCGGACGTTACACGAGCGTTCTTCCACAACTGCTGTTGGCAATGGGCTTTCTTTCGCTTAACCTAGCGCGGCCTGTATGCGACTTGCCAAGACTTCGCGAAAAGTTGACTTCGGCACGAGCTCGCCGAAATCACGCGGCTTGATGGACTACCCTTCGAACAATGAAGGGCGTCCTCTGTTAGATCAGGACGCCTGTCCATATAACACCTACCGCGGAGGCTTTTTTTCCTCCTTCGCAGGCGCTGGCTTACTCTCTGGTTTCGGCGTGCTTTGATGTTCGGCTTTCGGCGTACTGGCAGCATGTGCTGGAGCAGGCCTACTCTGAGGTCTCTCCGCTTTCGCATGTTCAGTCGCTGTCGGCTTGGGCGCCTTGGGTTCCGGTTTCGCCATACTTTCATGAGACGCAGCAGCCGGCTTGGCCTCCGCCGGTCGTGCGGTCGCGTGTTCAGACTTTGCCAGCTTGGAAGCTTTCGGTTCGGACTTCGGTTCGGACTTCGCTTCCTTCCGGGCTGCATTTTCGTGTGGCGCAGAAGCCGGCTTGGGTTCCGCAGGTCGCGCAGTCGCGTGTTCAGACTTTGCTGGCTTGGAAGCTTTCGGTTCGGACCTCGGTTCGGACTTCGCTTCCTTCCGGGCTGCATTTTCGTGTGCGGCGGTCTTGGGTTCCGCAGATCGTGCAGCGGCGTGCTCAGACTTTGCCGGCTTGGACGACGCCTTGGGCGCGGTCTTGGGCTCCGTTTTCGCTACACCTTCATGGGCTACAGGAGCACGATTGCTTTCCGGACGCGCTGACTTCGCGTGCTCTGTCGCCGCCTCCTTAGACGGCTTGGCTCCCGCCCTGCCTGCGTTTCCATTTTTCACATTTACGCGATTCGCCGCCGTCTTTGTGTAGCTGGGACCGCCGGCTCGAGCCCTCACTACGCCAGTCTTGAAATCTGCCGGTTTCGCGGTTGCCGCTACGGGGGGCCTGCCATGATTAACCGAAGCTCGCAGGCTGCGATCGCTAGATGCGGCTCGTTGATGCGCGGTTTGCGCAGAGGTCATCGGGATGTGCCGTTCACCGCCGTACTTTTCCTGTTCGGCAGTCGGCCGGGCAGTGAGTCCGCCTCTGCCACCGTTATAGCTGACTCGGTTCATGCTCCTGGTATTGACGACCGTTTTTGTGTATGTGTTCCGGATGATCGTGCGGTTCACGTTCATGACCGAGGTGTTGTAGTAGAAGCTGTTGCCTTGCCAGTATCCGCCCTCGAAGCCCGTGCCGATGTAGCCGAATCCGTAGTAGACACCACCGTAGAATCCGACGTTCGGTCCCCAGTAACCAGCATTCCAGACGAACCCGCCGTCGTTCCAGCCCCAGTATCCGGGAGTCCATAGGAAGCCAACTTCGGGTGCCTCAACCCACGTCCCCGGAACCCAGTAATAATCGCTATAATCGGGGTCCCAGGCCCAATAACCGGGCGTCCAAAGATAGCCTTCGCTGGGACAGAGCGGTTGGGTGTACACCGGCAAAACCGGCGGTGCGATCGTGACTGATACGGCGATACCCTGCGCGAAGGAACGTCCAGGGACCGCTAGGATCGCAAGTACCAGTAACATCCAACCTAGCAAACGCACAAAGCGGACAGAAGTCATTTTTATCACCTCGTCATCACTTCGAATTTGCATCCGAGAAAGTTGGCTGAGAATTTCAACCGAATCTGGAGCAACCATGCTCGGGCCGGATTTAACTTTCCTGCCCAGTCATCGACCAGTGGTTGGGCTTCTTTCCGATGTGACGCAGTTGGTTTTGGTTGCCCCAGGGGGCAGCCCATGCGGAAATTACCGTGCCCTCGATGTGCGCACTCTTGCCGGCAGGAGGATATTTGAGCTGAACGTTGTGAATACGTTTACCCTCAAACCTTTTTATTTCGGACGGTTGACGGGCTACCCGGAAGTAATTCACACAGATGAAAAGGCACTCGCGATACCGATTTTTCGAAACCCTACCTTCAGTGGCTTACGGTACCGTCGATGAGCGACCCGACACATAGGTAACAGATCGTACCGGACACATAGGTTACACTTTTTCCCTTTTTAAGGGAGGAAGTGATGCCGTGGAAGGA
>Ga0182024_10024931_pt1 | contig 10595 bp, 6 predicted proteins | sample P32metaG_FD_120480 | JGI IMG/M metagenome (GOLD analysis project Ga0182024, IMG submission 120480) | Permafrost microbial communities from Stordalen Mire, Sweden - P3-2 metaG (Illumina Assembly) | ecosystem: Environmental > Terrestrial > Soil > Wetlands > Permafrost | place: Sweden: Stordalen...
CCGTTCGACTTCTCGTCGAGCAGAAGCGTCATGGTCCCGAGGCGTTCGCTGACCACGGAGTTGAATTCGTCGGCCTTGCCGAGGACGTTACTGGCGACACCGGTACTTGTGCTGATCAACTTGCGCTCGGCCTCGCTCGCGCTGCGATCGATGGCATCGGTCGTGGCCGCGGCGCTCCGTGTAAGAAGATCGCTGGCTTCCGTCGCGCTCTTGCCGATTGCTTCGTTGGCGGCGGCGGCGCTTCGGGCGAGAAGAGTGCTGGCTCCTGTCGCGCTTCTGCCAATCGATTCGTTGGCGGCGGTCGCGCTTTGGGACAGAAGACCACTGGCGCTCGCCACGCTATTGCCGATGTCTTCCTTGAGGGCAGCAGCGCTCTGGGACAGAAGACCACTGGCGCTCGCCGCACTATTGCCAATGTCTTCCTTGATGGCGGCTGCGCTCTGGGAAAGAAGATTACTAGCGCTCGCCGCACTGCTATCGATGCCTTCTTTAAGCGCGGTTGCGCTTTGAGCGAGAAGTTCACGGACTCCGGCCACGCTTTTGCCGATTGAGTCGTTGGCTGCAGCGGCACTGTGGACGAGAATGTTGCGAGCTTCCGCAGCGGTTTTGCTGATTGTTTCGTTGGCGGTTGTGGCGCTCTGAACAAGTAGGTTGCTGGCTCCGGCCGCGCTTTTGCCGACCGTTTCGTTGATCGAAGCGGCACTCTGGGCAAGAAGATTGGTGGCCCCGGCCGTGGTTTTGGTGATCGATTCATTGGCAGCAGCGACACTCTTGCCAATCGTATCGGTTAGCGCGCCGGCGCTGCGATGAAGCGTAACTGTCGCTTCCGTGGCGCTACGGTTCAAGGCTTCCACTGCGGCTGTGCTCGCGGTCGTGCTCTTGCCAAGCATCTCGGTGGTCTTGGCGGTGAGTTGGGTGATCGAGCGCTCGGCATTGCCGGTATTCGTATTGATCGAGTCGGACAATTCCTTGATACGCCCATTGAGCAGATCGGCGGCTGCGCGGCTTCGCACCTCAAGCTGATCGGTCACGGCTTCCGTGCGACCGATGAGAAGCTGCTCAAGCTGGCCAATCCGGCCATCGAGCGAGCCGGCAACCTCGGTTGCGCGGGCGCCGAGCGTTTTGTCGATATTCGCGATTCGCGCGCCGACGGTGTCGCTGAGATGCGCGGCGCGGGTATCGATAAGTGTGGTGACGTCGCTCAGGCGCCGATCAAGCGCGGTAACAACTTCCTTGCCGCCTTCGGCAAGAGTCTTGGCGATGTCCATGACCCGGGCTGCAAGCGCGTCGGTGAGAGTCTGGGTGCGGCCGTCGATCGCTTCCTGGAAACGCGACAGGCGCTGATCGAGCGCGGTGGTGACCTCGCCGGCTTTCGCAGTAACTCGTGTGTCGAAGCTCTCGACGTAGCCGCGCATCGACTCGGAGACGTCCTGGGTGCGCGCGCCGAGGCGCTCGACCAACTCCGATCCGTAGGTTTTCACCGTGCGGTCGAACTCGGCGAGATGCCGGGTAATGAGATTACCCAGCGTGGCAGAGTCGCGCGATATCTTCTCGCCGAGTTCGGCGCCGGAATGGTTGAACATGTCCTCGAACGCGGCGAGCCGGGACGCCAGCATGTCCCTCATGCCGTCACCGCGAGACGCAAGTACTTCGACGAGGTGATCGACGCTCTCGCGGAGCGTATCGGTCACATGGGTGCTGCGGGACACCAGCGTGTCGGTGATATGGTTGCCAGTCTGCTCAAGCTTCTTCGCGACGTCGCCGCCGCGCAAATTGAGATCGAGGATGAGCGACTCGCCCGTTGCCTTGAGCGTTGAGTTGACCTCGTCGGCACGGCTCGCGATCGTTTCAGCGATCTGGCTCGACGTATCGACGATTGCGTCCGAAAGCTCCTGCGCGCGTCCCGAGACGAGATCGGCGACCTCCTGCGAGCGCCCGATCATCGTATCGACAAGGGCCAGCGACTTCTCGGAAAACTTCTCGGCGACCGTGTCCAGCCGCGACGTCATCATTTCTTCGAGGCCGCTTACGATCTCCGCGAAATCCTCGCCGACGTGATCGGTCTTGAAATTCAGGTTCGATGTAAGCTGGTCGCTCGCCGTCGAGATCGCGCGCGAAGTCTCTTCGCTTGCGCTCTCAAGCCGCACCAGCAAATCGCCGCCGCGCAGGCTGAGCTGCTGAATCATATCGTCGCCGACCTGCCCGAGCGACATCGTAATGTGCTCGCCCTTCTCGGCCAGCGAATGGGTAATCCGCTGAGCGGCGTCGTTGACCTGTTGGCCGACAAGATCGCTGATCGTGGAAAGGTCCTGTGTGAGATCGATGTGGACATTGTTAATGGCCGAGCGGACCTGCTCGGCTTGTCCCACAAGGGTGTCGCGCTGGTTGCCAAGTTCCTGGAGCAGTCCGCGGATGCGCACCTCGTTGTCACTATAGGTGCGTTCGAGCGCCGCCACCTCGTTCTGCACCAGCGTTTCGAGTTCGCCAGCGCGCGCCAGCGCCCGTTCGACGCCGTCGCCCATGGCGGCGACTTCGCGGCGGATCGCTTGTCCGACGGTGACGATGGAATCCCGCGCGATAGCCTCCGGTTCGGCGAGCCGCATGGCGACCTGCGCCATCGACTGGGTGATCAGGCGCAGTTCCTGCGAGCGCCACGCCATGTGCGCCACGCCGAAGAAGAAGATGATGGGCAACAGTGCCGCGGCGCCCAGACCGATCATGAGGGCGGCCGGCGAATGGCCGGGGCCGAGTGACGCATTCAAGTCCGACAGATAGGCCCACGACAGGGCCAGGCACCCGACCACCCAGACCACCGAGAACACAGCGGCGACGAAATAGGAGGTGCGCGCCGGGCGGCGCTGCAAGGCGCGCAGAATCTGACCGATCGACTGCTGGTCGTCGTTGGCGGCGAACGGCGCCGGCGCTTCGGCGCGCGTGCCTATCGGGTCACGGTCGAAATTCTCCTCGAAGGCCGGTGCGGTCGGCTCGATCTCGCGGATGAAGTCGTCGTCGTTCCGGGGCAGCGCGGCGGTCGCGGCGGATTGGCCCTCCGGCCGGTCGTCCTCGTCTCTGAGGTTGAGGGCTTCCTGGATCGCGGAAAGCGCGGCTTCCGTCGGATCCGTCATCTTTTTTGGGTAATTGGCCATATCGGTCGTCGCCTCGCGTGTTACGCCGGACTAGGACGGCCCGACTACGCTGGGCCGCGCCACGAGCGCGTGATCGTCTACTTCCTCACGGGGCACTCGGGGCTCCCAGCCCGCAAGTAACAGTGCCATAGCCCATCCTATCGGCTTGGCGGATCGAATAAAACTGTTGCCGCTAACGTCCCTTTAATCATCGTTAACGGAAGATTCACCATCGCAGCCGCCATTGTGCGGGCCAAAATGCGGCTGGGTTTGGGCCGACAGCGGCCAGCCAGCGACTATCGCCGGCTAAGGAGTTGCTTACCAACGGCGCGAACAAGGCGCCGGCCCGACCCCACGGGGTCCCCCGGATTCACCGCCTTTTCGTTCCTTTCGGTGCAGAGTTGCATGCAACGAGAAGAATTGCGGTCGGGAAAGCGTCATGTGTGCAGTCAGCGTGCGAAAATCGGCCGGTTTGGAGCAAGCACCGGCGGTCATTGATGAGATCCATCTCGGTCGTATGACGCTGGGCGACCGCGGGCTGGAACGCGAAATCCTTGAGATTTTCGTGCGGCAAACCGCGATCATGCTCGGTCGCATAGTCGGGGCGGGACCGGCATTCATGGCCGCGACGGCGCATACGGTCTTGGGTTCAGCGCGAGGCATCGGGGCATGGCGGGTGGCGCAGGCCGCCGAACGGCTGGAGCGGGCCGCCGCGGTGGCGTCCAACCCGAAAGAGCGAGAGGAGGCGGTCGAAGAGCTAAAAGTTGCGATGCTCGAGGCGAGTGCGGTGATCGGGGCGCGCCTCACCGGCGGATCGCGCGGCCATTGATCGGCAAAGTCGGATCTCGACGTCCGCACTAGCGTCGCGCGCCGCAAGCCCATAAATAGGTACGGTTCCACGCCGCCCCCGACGATCCTTCTTCAGGGGGGCCCTTCAACTCCGATTCGTCGACCTGCCATGACCAAGATCACCTTCATCGATACCGAAGGCACGGCTCGCACTGTCGAGGGCGAGAACGGCGCGACGCTCATGGAGACCGCAATCAAGAATGGCGTGCCAGGCATCGAGGCCGAATGCGGCGGCGCGTGTGCCTGTTCGACCTGCCACGTCTACATCGAAGAGGCATGGCGAGAAAAAGTCGGCGAGCCGGCGCCGATGGAAGAAGATATGCTCGATTTCGCCTATGACGTGAAACCAAATTCTCGGCTGTCGTGCCAGATCAAGGTGAGCGACGAATTTGAGGGGCTGACGGTCAGAACACCGGAGCGGCAAGCCTGACGGGCGAGAATCCGACCCATCTGGAACGACATCAACGACATCCGGAGCGTTTCCAGTGTTGCGCGGCGTCCTCTTCCCCTGCCGCTTAGGGCACGCTAGACACTCCGCCACATCAGCCACATTTCCCATAAGACGAGCCAAAAAGCGACATGAGCGAGCCTGTCAAAACTGACGTTGTTATTATCGGCGCGGGGCCGGTCGGCCTGTTCGCGGTTTTCGAGCTCGGCCTGCTCGATATGAAATGCCATCTCATCGACATTCTCGACAAGATCGGCGGCCAATGTGCGGAACTTTATCCCGAGAAGCCGATCTACGATATTCCCGGGGTGCCGTATACCAGCGCGCAGGGTCTCGTCGATGCGCTGCTGCTGCAGATCAAAGCCTTCAACGCGCAATTCCATCTCGGTGAAATGGTCGAGAAGGTGGAGAAAATCGGCGATCCGTTATTTCGCGTGACGACGGACCAGGGCAAGGTTTTCGAGAGCAAGATCGTCGTCATCGCCGCCGGCGGCGGTTCATTTCAGCCGAAGCGCCCGCCAATTCCCGGCATTGAACCGTACGAAGGCAGCACGGTGCATTATGCCGTGCGCAAGATGGAGAACTTTCGCGACAAGCGTATTCTGATCGTCGGCGGCGGCGACAGCGCGCTCGATTGGACGCTCAATCTCGCGCCGCTCGCCAGCAAGCTGACGCTGTGTCATCGCCGTGCCGACTTCCGCGCCGCGCCCGATTCCGTCAACAAGATGATGGCGCTGGTCAATGAAGGCAAAATCGACCTTGTCCTCGGCCAGGTCACCTCGCTGGTCGGCGCCGACGGCAAGATCGAAAAAGCGATCGTCAAGAAGAACGACGGCGCCATGGCCGACATCGACTGCGACGTGATGCTACCGTTCTTCGGGCTGACCATGAAGCTCGGTCCGGTTTCGACATGGGGTTTCGAGCTGAAGAACAACGAATACATCCCGGTCGAAACCGAGAGTTTTGAAACCAGCATGCCCGGCATATTCGCGATCGGCGACATCAACTGGTATCCCGGCAAGCTCAAATTGATCTTGTCCGGGTTCCACGAGGGCGCGTTGATGGCGCAGAAAGCGTATCACTACATCTATCCGGAGAAGCGGTTAGTGTTTCAGTACACGACATCATCTTCGAGCTTGCAGAAAAAGCTCGGCGTCGTGCCGACCCCTCGCTGATGCCGATCTGACTACGGCGTGTGCGCCGTGGCCGGCGCACCGGGAGCCGCCGGCGCGGGCGGAACGGTCACCGCCGTCGGTGCGAATCCCGGAAGCGGCTGCAGTGGCACGGCCTGGACGGCGGGCGGTGCGGTCAAGCCCAGAACACCGCGCGCGGCGGGAAGCGCCGCGTCGGCCATCGCGGCATAGCCTTCCGCGGTCGGATGTACGGCGCCGCCATAGACGGCGCTGACGACACCCCAGAGCGCGTCGTGGATGTCGGTCGGTTTCAACATCGCCGACAAGCCTTCAGGATAGGTCATGGCTGTGAAATAGCTGTCGTTGGCGGTTCTGATCCAGCGGGCGCGGGGCGAGTAGGGACGATAATCGCTGGCGAGATGAGAGCAAGTCATCGGATCTTCCGCAGCTTTGGTCAGGTCGGCCTCAAAGCTATCGCCTTTCAGTGAAAAACACGCGCGATCGAACTCGGGATCGTCGTCGGCGTGTGCGCACATACCATGCTGCTGGAATGCCGCCTGATGCGAGTCGACAAAGGTCATACGGTCCGTCAGTGGATCGCGGCATACCTTGGTGCCGTCGCAGGTCGCCAGCATTTTCAGCTTCGGCAAGAACTTGGTATCGACAAATGCGGCCGCGTTGCGCAGCCGCTCGGCATCGGCTCCGAAAGCCGGGTGCACGTCCAAACCATCCCGGCCCCCCGGGCAGGGCGTATTCTCCGCCTGCATGGCTGGATTGGCGTAGGACACGAAGACGACGCGTGCCAGATTGCCTTCCACGTAGGGTTTGAGCGCGGTGCGTAGACGCGCGAATTCATCGGGTAAATCCTGGTCAAGATTTTTCTGTGCATCCTCCACGCTGACAAGCGAGCCGCCCTCCCGAAGCAAAAGGCGCTCGGTGGTGGCATCGACGATGACATTGGCAAGCAGGCCGGCAAAGTTGATATCGTTGGCGCCGATCGTCAGCAGCACCAGATCGAGATTGCGCTTGGGGTCCTGACGATGCACTGCCGCCATCAGGTCCTTCAGTTCACCGAATTGCGCCGGCGCTGTTCCCGAGCAACGATCGATGCCCGTCACCCACGGGCAGTCGTCGGCGGCTTGTGACGCGAACAGGCCGGCTTCTATGGTTGCACCGGTACAGGCGAGCGGCAGGAAGGTCACGGCAACATGCGGCTGCTCGACCGCCAGCGCGAGCGCTGTGCGGAGCTGATAGCTGTACAGTGAGCGATGACATGCCGGATCCATCCAGCGCGCGCCGTGATGCGCCCAATCGGATACAGCCGCGGCATTTGCTGCGTCGGTTTCGCAGGAGCGGTCGGAACCATAGCCGGCGCGGCCCGGCCGATAAAACTGGCCGCCGCTGCCCAAAAAGCGCCTGAAGCAAAAGCTGCCTTCGAGTTGCACCGCTTTGTCGGGATTACCTTCGCCGGCGGCGATGGAATCACCCATTCCGGCGATCAGCATGTCGCGCACCGCGATTTCGCTGACGACGCGTTGTGCGGTGCCGTCGCCAAGCGGAATATCGACAGTGGCAACGGTGGTGCGTCCGTAGGCCACGCGCAGTTTCACTTCCTGCTCGCACGGCGCATCGGTCTGCCGCAGCGGTCCCTGACCGTCGTCGAAGCTCCAGGTGCAGGTCTGGCCCGCCGGCACGTCGCCGGAAATCGCCACACCGATCGGATGGTCATGCGGTTCGAGATAATCTTCCTTGTCGCCGTCGCGCTGGCAGGTCAGCAACAGATTGCCTGAGGCATCGATGCACAATTTGCCGACGACATCCTTGGCCCAGCCCTGGCCGCCTGAGTCGCGTTCGAGTCGATCCTCCGCGGCAAAGACGCCATCACCGCGGCTCGCCGCGACCTGGCGCAGAAAGTCGGCCTCGTTTCGGAACAGACGGAAACGATTTTTCACCTCCCAGACGATGTGAAAGTTGCCGGTGTTGGATAGCTGCGCGAACGCCGCATCGAGCGGCGCGAACGAGATCAACACGGCGATGATGATAGCGAGACGCATGGTCGTGACGGTGACTGACAACGAGCTTTTAGCATCCCGGTTGCGGCGGAAATGAGTTCGGCGTCGCGCACCGCCTATTCGCCGCCTGTCGGCGCCGTGCCCATCGCCTCGGTCGCGGCTTTGGCGATGTCCGCGGGCATGGCGAAGGCATCGTCGAGAATCTGCGCGACCCGCGGGCCGCTGATTTCCCGGATCTCGAGGTGATCCTTTTCCGCCTGCGCGATGAAGGCCGGATCGTTCATGGCCGCATGAAAGGCGTCCCGAAGCGCCGTGACCCGCTCGGCGGGCACCCCGGGAGGCGCCAGGATCGGGCGGTCCATTTCCAGCGGCGCCAGTATCAGTTGCAGGATTTTCCGCGTGCGCTCGTCCTTGGCGAATTCCGCGATCGCCGGCGCGTCCGGGAATAGCGGATTGCGCGTCGCTGCAATCTGGATCGGCACGTTCACCAGCTGTTGCGGAAACCAGTCGGGCCGCGTCGAATTGATCGAGGAGATGAGCCCGCCGCAACGGCCCTGAACTTCGCCGCGCTCCATCGCAAGATAGATGTCGTTGCCGCCTTTGTAACCGGAGATCACCTTGATCTTGGTGCCAAACAGCTTGTTGAGCATCACCGGCATGGTTTCCATTTGTGAGCCGGCGCCACTGCCGCCGACGACGAACGGCTTGTCCAGCAAATCCTGCCAGGTCTCGATCCCGGATCCATGCCAGGCGATGCAGATTCCGGTCGACGCATCGAGGCTGCCGATCCAGTTCATGTTTCGCGGATCGAAACTAGCCGCTTTGATGCCGTAAATCGGCGCAAATGGCACGCTGGAATGGACGAGCCCAAGCGTGGTGCCGTCCTTCGGCGCAACCGAGTCGAGATAGAGCATGGCGCGGATGCCGCCGCCGCCGGGCATGTTCTGGATGACGATGGTAGGATTGCCGGGAATGTGGGCACTGAAATACGGCGCAAAGGCAAGCGCGTAGCTCGCATAGCCACCGCCGGCGCCGGCACTCAAGATCCATGAAATCGTGCGGCCGCGATAGAAGTCCGCGATCGGGTCGGCACGCGCGGCTGGACTGAGCCCAACGACAAGCGCCAGTGCCAGAAGTACCGGCCGTATTTTAGTCGGCAGCGACATCAAGCAGCACGCCGTCGCAATCGGCCATCTGATGCTGACCGAGCGGGCACGATCGGCGGAATAATTCGAGCAGCGCCTTGCCTTCGGCGCCGGTGCCAAGCGGTGACGGCGACAAGAGTGGATTATCGCCCGCGACGCGCTCAACGTCGGCTTTCAGCTTGTCCACGCTTTCGACCTTGAAGCCGATGTGATCCATGCCGGCGGTAATGATCCCGGTGCCTTCGTAGTCGGCGATGTCCCAAGGCATGATTACAAGCGTCATGTGGCCATCGGTCAGGTAATGGTTGCGGTCGCCGGGACCTTTATTGGCGGGCGCCAGTTCAAATACGCCGCGATAGAACTCCGCCATCTCGTCAGGCCGCATCGTGCGCAATGCCACGTGATTGATGTGACGCGCATTGATTTCTTGGCTGCCATCCTGCTCGCTATAGACCGAGGTGCGGTTGCTCATGTTCTTCTGCGATATGTCGAACATGTTGCCGTCCGGATCGTGAGTAGAGATGCCGGCAAAGGGCCGGTTGGACGGACGCTTGAGCCACTTCACGCTCGGGTAACTCTTGCGCATGCGCTCGAAAGCGGTTTCGGCGTCCTCCACCTCGATGCCAAAATGGTCGAGGCCGGCGGCGCGCCCGGCACGGCGGGGATTGATATTAAGGCCGACGTAGCCGTCGCCGACCGTGATCGCGCGGCCTGGGCGAGACTTTTCCGACGTGCGCATGCCGAAGACGGCCTGATAGAACTGCGCCGACTTCGCATAATTTTCGCTGACTATGGCAACGTGATTGATCTTGGAGAACATTTCCCGCCTCCGGCCGGCATTGCTCTGCCGGGCGCTTTCGGAACCTGCAAACAGCGGTCCGAGTTTGTGTTAAAGGACTGCATTAGAGTGAACCTTCCCGCGCCGTGCCGCAAGGCACCTACTGTCGGATCAGATAGGCTATGGCGGCTTCAACACTGACGACAAAATGCTGCATTGCCGGTGGCGGTCCTGCCGGCATGATGCTTGGATTCCTGCTGGCGCGCGCCGGCGTCGACGTCGTGGTGCTGGAAAAACACGCCGACTTTTTCCGCGACTTCCGCGGCGACACCGTGCATCCGTCGACGCTCGAACTAATGTACGAGCTTGGCCTGCTCGACCAGTTCCTTAAGGTCCCGCATCAGAAAATCGAAAAACTCAGCGCGCAAATCGGCGCTGAGCGCCTGCAAGCGGTGGATTTCACGCATCTGCCGACCCATTGCAAATACGTCGCGCTGATGCCGCAGTGGAATTTTCTGAACTTCCTTGCCGAACACGGCAGGCGCTACAAGACGTTCAATCTGCACATGAGCACCGAGGCAATCGATATTGTCGAGGAAGCCGGACGCGTCGTCGGGCTGCGCGCCAAGTCGGCCGATGGCGAGCTGACGATCCGCGCCGATCTGGTCGTCGGCTGCGACGGACGCCATTCAACGGTGCGGGAAAAGGCCGGGCTCAAGAGCGACGATTACGGCGCCCCGATGGACGTGCTGTGGTTTCGCATCTCCCGCAAAGAGAGTGACGACGCCGACACGTTCGGTCATGTCGAAGCGGGCCGGATGATGGTGATGCTCGACCGCGGCGATTACTGGCAGTGCGCTTTCGTCATCCCAAAGGGCGGCATCGACCAGGTGAAGGCCAAGGGTCTCGATGCATTTCGCGCTTCAGTCGCGGAAATGTCGCCGTATCTCACCGACCGGGTCGGTGAATTGAAAAGCTGGGACGACGTCAAGCTACTGACGGTCACCGTTGACCGTTTGCGGCAATGGTGGCGGCCCGGCCTGATCTGCATCGGCGATTCCGCGCATGCGATGTCGCCGATCGGCGGCGTCGGCGTGAATGTCGC
>Ga0182024_10024933_pt1 | contig 10594 bp, 9 predicted proteins | sample P32metaG_FD_120480 | JGI IMG/M metagenome (GOLD analysis project Ga0182024, IMG submission 120480) | Permafrost microbial communities from Stordalen Mire, Sweden - P3-2 metaG (Illumina Assembly) | ecosystem: Environmental > Terrestrial > Soil > Wetlands > Permafrost | place: Sweden: Stordalen...
AAATCTTTGGCACATACAAGCTTTTTACCTGTTACGACCTTCCGTATTGGGGTTTGTTGCCGGAATGGGTGACTACGGTTTCGCTCGTGTTGCTGCAAGTTTCGGTGCTCTTGTTTGTGGCAATGGTGGTGCGCAAATATATCAAACAAAAACAGCTGTTTCCGCTTCCTGGTCTGCTAACGATCAGCACTTTGATTGTCATGCCATTTTTTGCACAAAACTCTTTTGTCATCGTATGGATGCTTATTTCTCAATGGTTCTTCCATTCAGCGCAATATCTGGTGATCACCACGGCGTTCTATTTTAAAGAACGCGGGCTGCCTGAGGGCGTGCCCATGTGCCAGATCGCTAAAATGCTGAAGACTAAAGCATTCGCGAAGTATTATCTCTCAATTTTTCTATTCGGTTTTCTTGTTGCTTATACGTTGCCCCGGTGGTTGTCCGAGCATGGAGCTGTCTCAACAGGTGTCGCATTTGCAGCCGTTTATGTCGCCCTTAATCTGCACCATTTCATCACCGATGCGTTCATCTGGAGACTTCGAGATCCGGCAATTCAAAAATTGCTGATCGCCTGATCAATTCAGCCAAGCTGCCAGCCGAGGAGCCGTCCAGCTGAAGCGGGGTACGGGAGGCGGCGCCCGAGCGAGGGTGGCTTATCCGAGGAGGGGCTATGCAGTCAAGCTGCCCGCCCGCTGCAGCAAGCTGCCCAGCCGAAGGGACGAAGCCGACGGAGCGGCTAAAAAAGGAACCGTTCCCCGAGGAGCGGTTCCTTTGACGCCAGATGGAGATTCAGTTACGGGTACAAACCGCGCAGCCTCTTGGCCTCGGCCAGCTTCGAGACACCAATGCGCAGTGCGGCCATGCGCGGGCGCAGTCCGGACTTCGCACTCATCTCAAACACTTGATCGCAAGCGCGTCCCATAATCTCTTCCAGCCTGCGGTTGACTTCGTCTTCACTCCAGAACAAGTGCATCATTCCTTGCACCCATTCGAAGTAGCTGACTGTGACACCGCCGGCGTTGGCGAGGATGTCCGGCAATACGAGTACGCCCTTCTCGTGCAAAACTTTATCTGCCTCTGGGCTGGTTGGACCGTTGGCCCCTTCGACCACGATCTTGCAATTGAGACTGTCTACGTTGCCTGCATGAATCTGCCCGCCAAGAGCGGCCGGAATCAGCACATCGCATTCCAGTTCCAGCAGTTGAGTGTTGCTGACTGACTTTGTGCCGACGAAACCATCGACGCGGCCCATCTCACTTAAGTATGCCTGCAAGCGCGGAATATCGATGCCTTCAGGATTGTGGATGCCGCCGAAAACGTCGGAAACAGCGATCACTTTGAACCCTGATTCATGCAACAACTTCGCAGTGACTGAGCCGACGTTGCCGAAGCCCTGGATCACCACAGTAGGTGCCTTGGTCTTCATACCGTAGTGCTCAATGGCACGCTTTGCACAATAAGCGACACCGCGACCGGTCGCTTCCGTGCGTCCCAGCGATCCACCGATCGCAACAGGTTTTCCAGTGACGACGCTGGGTACTGTATGCCCGACATTGATACTGTACGTGTCCATGATCCACGCCATCGTCTGTTCGTTGGTGTACATGTCAGGGGCGGGAATATCCTTGTCCGGACCGAGCAGGGTGATGATCTCGGAGGTGTATCTTCGCGTCATCCGCTCTAGCTCGCCTTGAGACATTTTCCAGGGTTCGCATTTGATGCCGCCCTTGGCACCACCGTACGGCAGTCCCATCAACGCGCACTTCCAGGTCATCAGCATGGCCAGGCAAGAAACCTCCCCGAGGTTAACTTCAGGGTGGTAGCGCAAACCACCTTTGGCGGGGCCGAGCGTGGTGTCGTGATGCACGCGATATCCCGTAAAGGAACGCACTGTGCCGTCATCCATTCGCACCGGAACAGTGACAATCAGCGCTCTTTTGGGATACCTGAGCCGTTCATGCAACTCCCGATCGAGACCCATTTCAAAAGCGATTTCGTCCAGTTGACGTTGCGCCATGAGAAAGTGCTCTGTTTCGCACTCCATCGTGGGTCGGTCAACCGACTTTAGGGCAACCATGCGGGTATCCTCCTCTAGCCTGTTTGGCCATCGAGACAAGTTCAGTACTGTGTATGTTACCGAGTCATGTGGGCTATATCTGATCGGCCTGTGAAAATAGGGCGGTAATATTTTTCTTACCGCTTAATACATAAAGACAGTATTAACGTCTTTTGCCGCCGAAAAGGGGGGATCGGGTTTATATGGATGTAGACTTTTTTGCTACGTTGACATGCCGGAATTACTCTGTTGACGTGTGGGCGATGCATGGCATCGCCTCTACCTTGCTAAGTTGACATGCGGGACGTGTGGGCATCGCGCCCCTACCTGTTTTTTAGATACTTTTCCAGCAATTCCAACAGCCGCAGTTGGTCGGGATGAATAATTTCCTTCGCCCTCTTCAGTGGCACCAATTCGGCTTTGTCGACTTCCCAGGAGGCGCAGTGCGGGCGCGCTCTTGCCGGCAGCGGCCCAGCGAAGCAATGCACGCGTTTTTTACTTTTGGTGTAGTCGATGTGTCCGAGAAACTCTAACTCCTGCGCGATCACTCCGGTCTCTTCTAGCGTCTCGCGCCGAGCCGCTGCCTCCAGCTCTTCCAGAGGATCAGGCAAACCTTTCGGTATGCCCCAGGGCGACTTGCGATTGTAGTTCCCCGACGGATGGATAAGCAAAACCTCGAACCCATCCCCATCCTTGTTCTGCCTGTAGAGTAATGTGCCGGCCGTTTCTCTCATCGTCACCTGTGCCTGTAACCACAATTCATTCTACGACGAATCGAACGCCATCGCATCTACCGCGTGTCGTATATGCACCGGGTGCGCTGCGAGGTTGTAGAATGCATCCGTACCGTGCAGTCGGCTGAGCAGGCACCACATCGTTGAAGCTGCTCGCAGACGAGGAAGAGCTCGTGCCCGAATTACCTGAAGTAGAAACAGTTTGCCGCGGACTGCAGAGCAAGATCATCGGTGATACCATATCTGATGCCAAGGTTCTGCGCGATGATTCGATCGCATACCCATCAGTCCGCGAATTTAGCCGGTCCATTCGCGGTCATCAATTTCGCCGAGTACACCGGCGGGGCAAATACATTCTCATCGATCTGGACAACGGCGCTGGGTTGGCTGTGCACCTGCGCATGTCCGGCCGTTTGATGATCGTCGACAAAAAGGCGCCACCTGAGCGGTTTCTGCGTGTGCGCATCGGTCTGAGCAGCGGTCGTGATTTGCGCTTCGAAGATATGCGCGTTTTTGGCCGAATCTGGTATGTTCCACCGGGACACACATTTGCAGAGATCATTCCGACCCTGGCAGAACTGGGCATTGAGCCGCTGGAGGACCTAGACGGCGCGCATTTAGGACGTGTGCTGAAAGGCAAGAAGCAAGCGATCAAAAGCGCACTGCTCGATCAACGTGTGCTTGCCGGCGTCGGCAACATTTATGCTGACGAAGCACTGTTTCGCTCCGGCATCCATCCATTGCGCAGCGCCGGTGCGCTGAAGCCGAAGGAACTCCAAGCACTCGCTTCAGCCGTGCGAGAGGTTTTGGAAAACGCCATTCGCGCGCGCGGAACGACGCTGCGCGACTATCGCGACAGCGACGGCGTCAACGGTAATTATCAGCACAGCTCCTGGGTTTACGGTCGCGAAGGCGAGCCGTGCAAAACTTGCGGACGAGAAATTGAGCGCACCAAAATTGGTGGCAGATCTTCACACTTTTGCACCGCCTGCCAACTGCTGCCGAAAAAACGTCGTACTTAGGCTCATGTCCCGATCCGTTCAGCTATACCTGGGAGCGCCGGCTTCCAGCCGGCATCGAAGCCGCCAGGATGGCGGCGCTCCCAGGTAGACGCCAGGTAGACGCAAACCTCAAGGCGTTGACGATTTCGGATGTCGTACTGATGTAACCGAATGTCGTATCGAGGTGATCGGACGTCGTGTTGATTTAATCGGTCGTCGTGTCGATGTGATGCGCACTGATGTTCGTTTCACAGCCCGGGGCTGGATGGGGTGATGTGGATGCAAGATCGGGTCGACCACAGAATCTTCTTCTGGAGTCAGGTGCCCGGATTCAGCTTCCAGCCTCATCGCCTGGGTGCGATTTTGACCGGGCAACAAATTGTCGTTGTTGTTCAAAAGCTGGGTCTTCGGCAAACCCTTGTTTTTGTTCTGATTTGCCGGTTGTCCCCATTGCTTGCCGCTCACTCCCCATTCATGGCCCGTACCTTGTCCCGGCTCATTGATCGGTCCAGCTTGCCCAGTCTTTTCAGCCAGGCAGGGCGGGACAAACGCAGCTACTGCGGCAATTGATAACAACACAGACACTTTTTTCAACATTATCGAATTCCCTCGCTTTCCGTTAATGATGCGTTTGCGCTGAGAAAGTTTCATATTCAACTCAAACTGAACAGCTGGTCCTGCGTGATTTTGGTTGTGATCAGGTGGGTCGCTTCTTCGTAGCCCTGTTTTATCAGCGCCTTTGAATGTGCCGCGCTGATATCGAGCACCGTGTAATTGACTTGATTTTGCGGCTGAAAAACATTGATATCCAGTCGATGTTGCATGGCTGTTTCCGGCGCCTGAGTTTCGATGATCTTGTTATATTGGCGCAGCAATCTGATGCCGTCGCGAGCCGAAGCGTACAACAAAATATCGGCGCAACGGCTCAGCACCTGGAGAATATTAGTCGGGCAACTGCCATCATTTTCGGCCTGCAGCAGAACAATGTAGATCTCCTTGGCCCCCAAGTTGATCGCCGCTTGCATCGGCGTATTGCGCACCAGTCCGCCATCGATCCAGAAGCCCTCGCCGTTCACGTGCCTGGCCGGAAACAGAATAGGCAATGCCGAGGATGCCATCAAAGTGTCGACCAAGTGACGGCGGGACTTGATGTCATCGGTACTGATGATGCGGGTTTCCAGCGTACAAAGGTCGGTTGTGATGAAACCGACTTTTGTCTGCGATGACTTAAACTTCTCCAGATCCATCTCGCGATACAACATCTCTTCCAGCGGTCCGGTGTCGAGCAACCCCCAGCGGTGCCCGATCAATAGGTGCCGCAGTTGATTCATTGTCGGCAGGCGAAAGACATCAGTGGCTGATATGCTGCACCACAGATCTTCAAGCTGGCTCAGCTTGCCTTGCACGTAGAAAGCTGCATTAATGCCGCCGACGCTGGTGCCGAACGCCATATCAAACTCGATGCCCAGCTCCGCCAGAGCCTTGAGCACGCCGACCTGGTAGGCTCCGCGAGCGCCTCCGCCGGAGAGCACCAGCGCGCGTTTTGGGCGCTCTAGCTTGGGCAATTCCTTGCCGTTTCCATTATTGCCGTTGTTGTCCATCGGATTAGTAGGTGTATCGAACCAGGCTCTCCGAGCGTCCCATCCCTACTCTAGCCGATCATAGTTACTTCGTGTGTTACCGCGAGGAAATCTTCGCTCCGCGCCCAGCGGACAGAACCATTAGCGACGCAAGCGGCCCTACAACCAAATACTCTTTAACCGAATAAGTGCCGCCTGGCACCAGTCATTTCGCTCCCAGAGGAATCGGGCGTAGCTGGCGCTTGCGCGGCTGAGCACGTCTGGACGGGAGCCGGCATTTTTTAGCAATTTCAAGGCACTGGCGAAATTGGGTTCCGCCAACCTCGGCTGGCCAAGCTTCGATTGGCACAGTGCCAGGTTGTACTCGCAATATCCAAGGTTTTGATTTTGCAGCTTGTCGAAGCGAATCCAGCCACTGAGAGACTTTTCATAACAGTTGGCTGCTGCCCGGAAATGACCCAGGTGGTAGTACGTCTCTGCCAGGTCGCACAAGCAGCAAAGATATTCACTGGATGTTGTCGACGTCGAGTTGATGCGCATGATTTTCAAAACGGCTTCTTCGTATATTCTTGCCTGCTCGTAATTTCCTTCGCGCATATAAATGTCCGCGAGTTGCAGATACGGTTTAGTGAAATATTGGTCGGAGCTCTCCAGAATCGGGACGACAAGCTGGATTGCAACCTGATCGTATTCCTTGGCCTTGGCATAGTCTTGCATGCAATAGCAACATTCTGAAAGACTCTTCGCGATTGCCGATCTCTCAGATGATATCCAGCATGCCGGATACCGCTGAGCCAGCTCGTAAGCGCGTAAATACTCCTTTTTCGCTTGCGAGTAAAGGTGGTATTTCATGGCGAAATCGCCCCACTGAATCCACGACAGTCCGAGCTTGCGGCTCTCGGTAGGACTGACGTAGCCTTGCAAGCTGTTTAACGGACCACGGGCAGCCACTTCTCTGGCTTCGAAATCTTCGGGCAGCGGCGGCGGATCTTCTTGAATATACTTGGGACCGAAGTGAAACGGAGTATCTGGCACCTCTGGTGGTTTCAACCCCGGCAGCAGAGAAATTGCCACCACACTGCTGATGGCCAGTGCGGCAATGAGCGTTCCCACTGCAATTGTCCGCAACCTGACGTGGATTTGGTCTTGCGAACGCCTGACGATTCCAGCCGTCCAATTGTGCACAGCAGCGCTCTGGTTGGCGAGCCAGTCATCCTCTCGAAAGGCTGAGCGCAGGCCGCTGGACAGTTGTGCCATCGATTGTATTCGTTGCTCTCGGCTCTTCTCCAGCGACTTGAAGATGATCGGTTCGAGGCGGTTGCGATATCGCTGTCCCAGTCCCGGCGGCATCGATAGTGGTGCCGGCAGTTTATTCAAATGGAAGTACATAGTCTCGAATATTGTTTCGCCATGAAACGGTGCCTTGCCCGTAAGCGCTTCATAGAGAACGCAGCCCAACGAATAAATGTCCGAGCGCTCATCGAGCACGCTGCCTCTGCATTGCTCGGGGCTCATGTAGCATGGGCTGCCGAAGATTTCGCCTGTTTTAGTAAGTTGGTCATTGGCATCTGAATTGAGGATCTTTGCTATTCCGAAATCGACAATCCTGACAGACTCGCTGGAAGTGCCATCAGGAACCAGCATCACATTGCTGGGCTTCAAGTCTCGATGAATTACTCCCGATTTGTGCGCCTCCGCTAAGGCATCGGCGACTTGGATGAATATTCGCAAGCAGCGCTCCGGATCGAGAGCGCCTTCTACTTTTAATAGATCCTCCAGGCTGCGCCCGCCGATGTAGTCCATAACGATAAACGGCTGTCCGGATTCGGACGTACCGAAATCGAATACAGAGATGATGTTGGGGTGGTTGATATGACTGGCTGCCTTCGCTTCTTGCTGAAATCGGATTAGACAATGGTCGCTGACGATTAAATGTGGATGCAGCATCTTGAGCGCCACTGTCTTGTTCATCAAGATATGCTGGGCTTTGAAGACGACCCCCATACCGCCCGACCCCAGGGATTCAATCAGTTTATACTTGTGCGCGACGACGGTTCCAATCAGCTCCGCCGGTTTAGGTGCGGTGGCAATCTTTTGTGTATCCACGTCGTTAACCGGTGTGTTCATCTTTGTTTGTCTGCGAAGAAAGCTTGCTCAATCTACTGTGGCGATTTGGCAAAGTCCGGGCATTCTGTTTGTCCTTAATTTGCCAAAACTCTGGAGGATATTACATTTAACGGCTGCGTCGGTTTCGCCCCTCGCTTCTCGCCTTTCCCTTCCCGGTTCTAAAAACATGAAAGACTTACCAGCACGCATGATGTTGTTCATCTTTTTCTCCTTGTTATTTTTCACCGCCGGCGCGGGCGCTCAGGCTGCACCCGAGAAAATGTGGAGACTGGAGCAAACTAGCGAATTCTATGGCTCACAAACGATTATGTGGAACGATCGTTTCTTCAGACTCGAGCTGGAAAGCGTGCACTTGGTGGCAGTGGCAAAAGCTCCCTCATGGGAGGTTTCGGTCTACAACACCCAGTCTCGCCGCTACTGCTGTGTTAGCTTCGAAGAATTTCGCAGGCGATATGTGATGCACACCAATATCGATGTGACACGGCAATTCATACCGGGAAAGGCACGTCCCCGCAAGATTGGCGATCAGATTGCCAGTCAATATGACCTCATTGTCAGTCATTCTGGAGCAAGCCGATTTAATGGGCCGGAAGTGAATGAAATCTGGACATGCGCCTTACCGATGCCGCAGCAGGTGAAAGAATCACTGGCTGCGCTGACTCACATCCCATCGACCGTGGGCACGCCTGTCACCATATATGGTGACAAGCTCGATCACCGTCGCCGCGTGCTTGAGACCATCTCTATTGGCCAGCTCAGTCTCAATCGGAAATTGCTGGATGTGCCAGCCGGAATGCAGAAGATGAACAACGAATTGGCACTGCTGCTCGATCAAGATGACGATCAGGGCGCGGTCTTCTCTGACATCTCCTATCTCGCCGGCAAGAGTCATGAGAAGAGGTAGCTGCCATGCGCATCGAAGGTTTCAAACATTAAGAACTGAAACGCCTTTTAACTGCCGTTTTCTGGTTATTTAACAGGCAAGCTGACATACTGTTGGCATTACAGACACGGGCCAATGTTCTCAACAGTTGAGTTTCTAAGGTCTCGGAAGTTGAGGATATATGAATAACAAACTTTTCGTTGGCAATCTTTCGTTTAAAACTACTCAGGAAGGTCTGCAAGAGCTGTTCGCTGAGCACGGCGAAGTCCTCTCGGTCGTGATCCCGCAAGATCGCGACTCCGGTAGACAGCGCGGATTTGCGTTCGTCGAAATGGCGAACCAGGCTGGTGCTGAAGCCGCAATCCGGGCAGTCAACGGTCGCAATTTCGACGGCAGAGATCTGGCCGTCAGCATCTCGCAACCAAAACCGCGTACAGCTGGACGTTCCAACTGGTAAGCGCCGCACGGAAGTAAGAATTTACACCGGTGCCGGTATCTAACCGGCACCGGTCGCCTTTTGATCGGCTGGCTGTTTCTCAAGCGATCGCCAGTCCTTAAGTTCCCAGTCGGTCAGTCGCTGCGCAGGAGCATCGTCGGCTTCGAGAAGGCATGACCGCGTTGGACAGATGTTATGGCAGCGGCACCACTGCCGGTATCATTTCCACTGACAGAGACGTCGACCATCTAAAGATTATCTGGCTGACACGCATCCCGTCACAGCGACGATCGGCCAATGCTGGAGTCTTCATGCCGTCAGGAACCGCTGCCGATGTTGGATGGAACAATTAGGGTCTGGCGGGGCGCCTGGCGGCGAACCGCAGCGCTAGAGCCAGATCGTCGGCTGACTGATAGCGATCGGCTGGTTTTTTTGCCAGCATTCTCTTGATGCACTCTTCGAGGTTGGGGCTGAAGGTGCCCTGCGGATATGTTTCATTGAGAGATGGCGGCGGTTCCTCCATATGTTTGTGCCGGATTTCCTCTGCCGACGAGCCATTGAAGGGGGCTTTGCCGGTGAGCACTTTGAATAACAAACAGCCCAACGAATAGATGTCAGCGCGATGATCCCAGACCTCTCCGTTCAATTCTTCAGGGCTGGGGTGTCCGACAGTTTGAAAAACGTCGACCCACTCCTTCATCTCCAATTTGCGCTTGGTGTTCACCACGTGCGTTTGCGAGAAGTCGATCAACTTGATCGATTCCGGGTGTCCGAGCGGCTGGCACAAGATGATGTGATTGGCCTTCAACGAACCATGGGCGATATCATTTTTATGCAAATGCGATAAAGCGGAGCAAATTTGCACGATCAGATTTATAGTGCGATCTAGATCCAGTCGCCGTTCTGCCCGCATTGCCACCGCCAATGTCGGACCGTCGATATATTCGAGCACCGTGTATTTGCCACACGTTTTGTCATCGCCCGCGTCATGCATAATCACGATTCCCGGATGGGAAACATGCCGCAAAGTCTCTTGTTCGTTGATGAAGGGCGACAAAACATCGGGCGCTTCGGAAATCGGCTGGCACAAAATCACGTCCCGCGTGAACGGTTTTGTCTCTCGGCAGCGATATATGGCTTTCCTTTTGCCGACATATGGCTGAGCCATAATCTCGTAGCGGCCTGCCACCATCGTTCCAACAGGCCAGATCGAGATTTGAACGTGATTGTCGTCAGGCGGCAAACCAGCAAAATAATTCGACTGCATATTCACTCCGGCTGGGTTTTCTGGCTGCCAGTTTTGGCTGCTGACGATGACTGGATGCCGATACAAATTGCTGCGGTGATGCATGGTACCAATATAAAAGAAAATAGATGAACAACGCTTGCGAATGCAACTGCCAGATTGGGGTCGAGCCCTGCCAGTGATACCAAACCTTGCTTGACTGCAGCGTGATAGGTGCCGACGGAGCCGGGCGTGGGAATGAGGACGCTGACCGAGCTCAAAGCGAAAATCATCAGCGATTTTACGGCGCTGATCTGCGACTGAAGGTTGAATGCAAAGACGGCGATGTAGAGTGCAAGCCAGTAGCAGACCCAGATCGCCAGTGTCTGCGCGGCAATCAGAGGCCAGGTGATTAAATTGGTCAGGGACTTGGTGCCGATCTCGAAGTCGCAAGCCAGCCCTGTGAGCTTTTGCGCTATGGCCTCAGGCATCTTTTCCTGCACGAGCTTGAGGCCAAGGAACATGCCGATGAACTTGCCCATCCACGGCAAA
>Ga0182024_10024934_pt1 | contig 10594 bp, 6 predicted proteins | sample P32metaG_FD_120480 | JGI IMG/M metagenome (GOLD analysis project Ga0182024, IMG submission 120480) | Permafrost microbial communities from Stordalen Mire, Sweden - P3-2 metaG (Illumina Assembly) | ecosystem: Environmental > Terrestrial > Soil > Wetlands > Permafrost | place: Sweden: Stordalen...
CTGTTTTTCGAGCAGATCGAAATACGATTTCAGCAGCGGCTCCGGCATCAGCGGCCGGAATGCGCGGTCATACACCGCCAGCGCCTGCGCCGGCGTATCGCGATGCAGCGCGAGGTTCGCTTCCTGCTCGACGGGCGTCACGGCGTCATCGGGAAACGCCTGCCGGTAGGCATCAATCTCGCGGGCCGCCAGCGTGTATTGCCCGCTCTCCACCAGGTAACTCAGGAAGCGCTTGCGCGGCTCGGCGCTCTTTGGATCGCGCGCCATCCACGCGCGATACCGCGCGTTGGCTACAGTGGAAGGCAGGGCCTGCGCCTGCACAAGCTGCACGATTCGCTCAAACACGCCGGTGTCCGACTCGTTGCTGCCGGCCTGCGCCGCGCGGTCGAGCGCCTGGATCTCATCGAGCGGCTTCAGGCGGCGATGATAGAAATCGGCTAGCGCGAGGGCTGCCGCGGAATGGTCGGCGGCTAATCGCGCGTAGTTGCGCCAGTCCGCTTCCGCCGCCGCGTAATCCATAGCCAGCTCGGCTTCGGACGCGCGGAGGCGCCGCAATTCCGCGTTCGCTGGCTGGGATGTGATTAGCTTCGATAGCTCGGGAATGCTCTCCGATGGCGGACGCCGCACGTCGACCGCGCCGGACGGCATCGCCATCGGGCGGAACAGCGCGTGCTGAGTGGAGGCGTCGTTGCGTAGCGTCTGCACCCACTCACTAAGACCGGCGTAAGACAGCGTGGCGGAGGCGGCCAGGGCCGCGAGTTTAGCCATTCTAGCTTGCATATCTCACCAGGTTTTCTAGCGATTGCGTGTTACAGATTATTAAACTGAGGCGGCTTTGGCTTGGCGTGCGCGCTAGCCGGCTGAAAGCCGGCTGCAGCCAGGATTGGCTGCCCCACAAAACAAGACAAGCGCGACGTCTCGCGACCTGCCGGCGGGGACAGGCCAGGAGGCTTGTCTTACGGGACAACTTCAAGGCGCACCTCCTGGGTTCCTATGTTGTGCGCTATGTCTTCGGCGATTACTTGCAGCGCATAGATGCCCGGCGGCAATTGCGCCGGCACCAGGATATCGCCGGTATTTGCCCGCTCCGCGGTGTTCCAGTACAGCCAGACCGGGCCCGCGCCATATAATCGCGCGGTGAGCGTGCGCGTACTCGCGGACGCCTGCACGCGCAGATGCACGGTGGCGCCCGCGCGCACTCGCGTCTGCGTAAACTGCACCCGAATCACCGGCGCTTTGCTGGCGATTACGAAACTTTTCGCCTCGCGGTAGACGCGGCCCTGGCGGTCGCGCAGAATCAGGCGGACGCTGTAGGTTCCATCCGTCATGTCGGGCGGCGCCAGGAACCGCGTCTGCCATGCATCTTCCTCTTTCAGGTAGCGCAGGCTTTTCACCAGGCCGAACGGGAACAGCGCAGTTACGGAGACGATGGCCGGGTCGGTATGCACGCGCAGTACCGGGTCGCCCGGCCGGATGACGCGCGGCCGCAGTAGCGACCGCGGCGCCGCCAGGAACGATGTGTATGGCGTGACGAATTTGTACTTCCGCGAGAGGCGGATGATTTCGTCAATCGACGCGCGGTCTTCGCCTTCACGCTCGATCTTCTGCAGCAGCGCGTCTACTCGCGCTTGCGCCCATGTACGCGGCAGTTGATCGTGCTCCAGCGCCTGTTCCGGGAGGGTGACCTGGCTCGTCAATCCGCCCGCTGAAAAGGTTGCCGCGCCCGGCTGCTTGTAGCGGCCCACCCATGCGGCCATTGAGCCCGTGAAGAACCGATCGCTCAATGCATACACCATGTCGAGGTTTCCGCTTGGTGCGGCCGTTAGTTTCAGATCGAGCGGACGCCGCCCAATCTTCGAAAGAAACGCATTCAGCTTGAACTCCAAGGGCTCCGTAGACCGCACCCATTCCGAGAGGCCGTCGTTCTCCGCCAGGAGGCGCGCCAGCGATTGATTGGCGTCGTCGCCCACTGCGAATACATAGGTCCGCGGCCTGCGCGCGGCCGGCATCTTCTTCCAGCGCTCCGTGTACGCCGCCGCGATGCGGCCGTTGCGGATGGGCCCTTCGGTGGCGCCCAGATCGCTGATCAATACGATGTATGGGTCGAAGCGATCCGGGTCCAAGCGATCCGGGTCTAACCCACCGTCCTTGCTTTGCGCCAACGCGGCTTCGAGCGCCGCATCCAGATTGGTTCCGCCGCGCAGATCCTGCGCGCGCACGCAGCCCAATGCCTGTTCGATGCGCGCCGCCTCGGCCGGTCCGGGCTGGGTGAAGCAGGCATGCGCCGTTCCATTGAACGTGAGCACGTTGAAGCGGTCGGCCGGCCGCAGCGAATGCAGCAGCGCGTCGAGGGCCTGAAAACTGCGCTCCAATTTTTCCCACTGCATCGATAGCGACGCATCGAACAGCGCCACAACCTGCCGCGGACGCTGTTCCTGGGCTCCCTGCGCGAGCAGCGCCGCCGCCTCGAAGTATCCGCTGCCGCCTTCCGCCGGATTCCGGTACGCCGTCACCTGCAACGGCGTTCCCGATTTAGCCAGGCCCCATTCCGCCGCGAAATCTTCCGTCAAGTCCACGCTGCGCCCGTCGAATTCGCCTCGTACCAGGTTCGGCCCGTTCTCCGTCAAGCGCAGCGGGAACTGCTTGCCGGTCACGGTGAACCCGCTCAGCGGCTGCGCCGATTTCATCTCGAACGAAATGTGCAGCACTCCGGCTTTCTGCGCGCGATAAGCGCCCGGCTTGAGTGAAATCACAAACGCCGAACGCAGGTTCTCCACCGCGATGGCCTGATGGTATTCCATCTCGATCCGTTTCGTGCCGAACGCCGGGATGGGCACGATGTGGGCCGTGAATGTGGACCCGCGCCGCGCGTCCTCTTCGCCGCGCTCCCCCTGCTCCAGCAGTCCCGGATCGATTGCCTGCGATTTCAGACTCTCGTAAATCTCCTCCGCGCGCCGCCGCTCAAGAATGACGCCGGGGATTCGCACCAAGCCGTCCCAGACCGCGAAATCCGATACCACGCCGCGGGTGGGCAGCGCGAAGACGTAGGTTCCTTCGTTGATAGCGCCAGAGTGACTGCCGAAGATCTGCCGGATGGAAACGTGCGCGTCGCCGTTGTCGATATGGACGTCGATCGACATTTCATCCAGCGAGAAGACGGCGGAATCCGGCTGCTGCGTGCCCACTGGGAGGAGGACTCCGCTATCGGCGGCGAATAACTGCGGGATGGATAATGCCAGCGCCAGGAGGGCGGAAAGCGCGTTCAGACGAACGGGGGACGGTACTACCCGGAGCACTGCCCGGAGCACTGCCGGGAGCGCCTCTTGCGGCAGAAACCGACGCGGCGCGCCGGTGGAGAGAGCCGGCTGAAAGCCGGCTGCAGCCAGGATTGGCTGCCCCACAAAGTGCTTCATTGGATGGCCTCCTCGGCTATCCGGACCAGGCCGTTGTCGGTCCCTATATAAAGAGCGCCGCCGCTTGCCGCGAGCGCCGTCACATTCATCGATGGCAACCCCGTTGCGCTGGTGCGCCAGCGGCCCTTGTCGCGGTCATAGACCAGCAGGCCGCCTCCCAGCGTTCCTGCATACACGTGCGCGGCAGTGGTCAATATCGCATTCGGGTTAATCACCGCGGCGGTCTTCAAGTCGTCGAACTGCTCCCAGGCGCCGGCTGGCGTGAGCCGCATTACCGCGGCGCCATAGGTTCCGACGAACCAGTCTTGCCCTACGCGGGCGATGGCGGTGACCCAGTTGTGTTTCAAGCGCGAGTTCGCGGTGGTGTAACTCGCCGTCACGGCGCCGCGCGAGAGCACCGAGAGTCCGCCGAGCGTACCCGCCAGCAGCGAATCGCCATCGGCGCCCAGCGCGTAGACGTGGTTGCTCACCAGACCTTGAAAAGCGGACACGCTGTGTGGGCCGCCGGTGTCGAAGAAAGTCAATCCCGCGGGCGTTGCCGCTACTGTCTGGCCACGGATGAAGCGCACGTCTGTCACGTGGTCCGCCAGTAAACCCTCGCGCTTGCGCAGCACTTGCCGCAAGCGGCCCGATGCATCGAACATCGCCAGGCCATTCGCCGTCGCCACTGCTACCTGCCGCGTCTCCGCATCGGTCGCGATGCGGTTGATACAGAACAGCGCGTCGTCTTCCAAGTGGGTGACGCGACCAGCGTCTACAATGTCGAGACCGCGGTCGAAATAACCAACCCAAAGCCGGCCGCTTTCGTCCACGGCCAGCGCGGAGATGTTCGCGTTCGTCAATTGCCCGCGCTGCGGCCCGGCTTGCGGAACGGCTTGCGGACCAACCACCGGCGACCAAGTTCCTTCGCCGCTTAGCTGGTGCAATCCGGAATCCGTCAGCGCGAAGACCGCGCTTGCCGGCGTCGCAGGCCATGGGCCCGCGCCACTTTCGAACAGGCGCACCGGGCCGCCTGTCAAACTGCGCGCGAATGCCGCCGGCCGCACCGGCCGCGTTTCCAGCGGCACACGAATTACGCCCTGGTCGAACGTGCCGATCAGCAGGTCGCGCCCGCGCAGCAATAGTGTATTGGCGAATACGCCTGGGGCCAAGACGCGGTCGAACCTCCCCGCGCGGAATGCCGCCACGCCCATCGGAGTTCCCACGAACGCCAAATCCCCCGCCAATTGGATGGCGAGCACTTGCGCATCCGGCAGACCATTCGACTGGCGGCTCATGTCGTTGCCCCACCGCTCTACCTGCCCCGCGTGCCAGTGAACCACGGCTTGATCGAGTGTCCCCACCCACAGGTCGGCCGCGTCCCCCGCCAGGGCCGTGACATGCAAGCGGGCGAGAGACGGATGAAACGTCTGCAGATGCCGGCCGTCATACGCCAGCACGCCCGCCGATTCGGTTCCGAGCAGCAGCCGGCCGCTCCCCGTGGGCAATAGCGCGGTGACCTTCCGCGCCGCTGCGTCGTGCGGCCGCATCTGCCACAGCCGCGACCCGTCGAAGACGATCAGGCCTTCTCCACCGGTCCCGATCAGTAACTCGCGTCCGGGCGAATTCGGCAGCACTCCCACGGCGAGAGCGGTCACCGGCGCGGGCGGAAGTTCCACTCCAGGCCGGAATCGCCGCCCCGGCGAACCGTCCGCGAGATACTCGGACACGCCGCCATTGCCGGCAAGATAGAGTTTTCCATCGAAGGCGGCGCCGTCAGCGGTCAGATCGCCGGCCGCCAGCACTTCGATGGGCGCGTTAGCGGGGTCGAGGTTACGAACCGAGAAGCCCGCTAGTGAGTCAGCCCTGACGCGTTGTGTGGCAATGGACGCAGCCTGCCGCGCACTCCATAGCGTCGCGCCCGCCCACGCCACTGCGCCGATTGCGGCCAAACTCGCTAGAGTTACTAACTGCCGGACTCTCATATATAGGTTCCGGTGTTTCGATTAGCAAGTGTAGTGCCGCGAGCGGAGCGGTGGCCGGCAAGGAGCGAACGCCGCCGTGAGCCAGCAAGGTTGTAAGACATTTTGTAGTAAGGCCTATTTCGCCGACTTGGCGGCCGCTGCTCCAGAGCACGTGGCTTCGATGATTATCTTCCGGCCGGCGGCGCGCAGTTTGGGTTTGGCCTCGGCGCCTGTTCGTCGAACAGACTTCGCTCCTGACTCTGCGCAGGACCATTCTTGCCCAAGCCCGGCCCGAGCGCCGGGTTCATCGGCCGCGCAATGGCATCCACATCCGCACCGGCCGCGCCGTCAACCATTCGATAGATCTCCGCTATGCCGTGTGGAACAATACGGATGTTCACTGTATTTTGGCGTTACGGCATCGGGCGCTCTGGCGCAATTGACAAGGTAACCTGGGGACCCCCTGTTACGCCTGGATTTTAGTCCCCTTTCGGGTTAATCCGAGGAGGTTGAAAATATGATGCGAGCGATTGCATGCATCGGTATCGTCACCCTTTCGAGTGGCGGGGCGTTCCCTCAGTCCACCGAATCCCGGCCCAGGTTCGAGGTCGTGGATGTCCATGTAAGCCCCCAAACCATCGATCGCTTCATGCGCGGCGGTGTCCTTCATGGCGGGCGCTATGAGTTCAAAAACGCAAGCATGCTGGATCTGATCAGCACGGCCTATGGCGTGGACGCGGACAAAGTATTAGGCGGACCCACGTGGCTCGAGATGGACCGATTCGAAGTAGTCGCCAAGGCCCCGGCCAATTCGTCGCCTGAAACCCTGAAGCTCATGCTTCAGTCTTTGCTGGCGGACCGCTTCAAGCTGACGATCCATCAGGCGGCCAAGCCCATGCCGGCATATTCGCTGATAGTTGGGAAACGCCTGCAACTGAAGGAATCCGACGGCTCGGGCGAAACCGGGTGCAAGGTCTCGGTCCAACCTCCCCCCGGCGGGCCTTCACCGGACGGGCCGATGTTGCTGACTCTTTTGTTGTCATGCCACAACATGACCATGGCGGCGCTTGCCGAGGAGGTGCGGGACCTCCCGATGGCGAGGCAGACCGGCGGCAGACGGCCGGTGGTGGACCAGACCGGGCTGAAAGGCGCCTGGAATTTCGACTTCAAATACACTCTGGCCCCGGGGCTCGGTGGCGATAGTGTCCCGATCTCCGACGCTCTCGACAAGCAACTCGGATTGAAACTGGAGCCGGCCACGCTGCCGATGCCTGTCATCGAAGTTCAAAGCGTGAACCAGAAGCCGACTGCCAATCCGCCGGAAGTAATGCAGAGTTTTCCACCGCTCCCGACCGAGTTTGACGTGGCGGCGATCAAGCCAAGTCAACCCGACTCGGACGGGGGAGCGATTATGGGAAAGGGCGGAATGGTGATAGTGGGCAGAGGAGGAGGCAGAGGCAGAGGCGGGCCCCAACTTCAAAACGGCCGGGTAAACCTGCAGGGCTACACGCTGAAGAACCTGATCATGCTCGCCTGGGATCTCAACGGCGACGACATGCTGGTGGGAGCGCCAAAATGGCTCGATAGCGACCGCTTCGATGTGATCGCGAAAGTGCCCAGCGGACCTTCATCGGATGCATTCACGGACATGGATTCAATCAAGCCCTTGCTCCGTGCGTTGTTGCTGGATCGCTTCAAAATGGCGGTTCACAATGAAGACAAACCCGTAGCCGGGTATGTACTGACAGCGGCCAAACCGAAACTCAAGAAAGCGGACCCAGCCGGCCGTACCACGTATCTGGAAGGTCCGGGACCGGACGGGAAAGACCCCAGGAGTGCGAATCCAGCGCTTTCCAGGCTGGTTACTTGCCAGAACATGACTATCGCGCAATTCGCGTCACTGCTTCCGAACATTGCGGGAGGGTATATTCGTACGCCGGTTCTCGATGAAACCGGGATCGAAGGCGCGTGGGACTTTACCCTGAGTTTTAGTCCGGCCGGCATGGTCAACGGAGGCGGAGGCAGGGGCGGACTCCGCGGCGGCGACGCGGGCCTGCCGGGCGGCGAGGCTTCAGACCCCGGCGGCGGCCTCTCACTTTTCGACGCAGTTTCCAAGCAACTGGGGCTGAAACTCGAGATGCAAAAGCGCCCGATGCCGGTGCTGGTCATCGATCGCGTGGAGCAGAAGCCCACGGATAACTAGGCAAGGGCTTCGCCCTTGATATCCCTGCGGGATATGGGAGACAGGAGTCGGGAGACAGGAGTCGGAAGATAGAAGGCGCGGCGGGCGATTTGTGGCCGACGGCTCGACCACCGAGAACGAATTGTAACGGTGTGATGTTCTCAATCACTATTGAGATTGGGGAGGGCCGCTGCATGAGCCACTTCGAGGTCTCCGGGAATGCGCCAGGACCGGTAGTCAGACACAGCCTCCGCAAAGTCAGTTCGCCGCGAAGCGCGGTTCGCACGACCGCATGGTGGGTAGTGGGCGTTGCCGCCGTGGTCTATTCGACTGGCAACCCGGGCCAATTCACGATCGTCGCCGATGCCGGCGCAAGCACGGTTAACCGGTTCGCTCAGGTGCACGGCACGGTGGAGAATCCGTCCATCAGCGCGCTGCGGCTAGATGTGAATGGCGCCACCCAGCGTGTGTCAGTGGCCAAGGGCGAGTTCTCGGCAAATGTCCCGCTCACACGCGGCGAGAATCTCATTCAGGCATCCGTAGAGGGCGTCGCCGCAAACCTGGTTCCGGGTTCCAAGGTGATTCGTATAAAAGCTCAAATAGATCCGGACCGCGAGTCGCACGCTGCCCATGCCGCCTCGCCGACCTGCCCCACGAACTGGTTCCCGCCGTCCGGCTTGAAGATGCGCCGAAGGGGAAACAGAGATATGCTTGTCGGGTGGGAGGCGCACTGTGACGGACCATTCCCGGGACAGCCGGCTTCAGCGACTTTTGGACCGGATCAGACGCTTGTTGAAACGCGAGCCGGAGCCGCCCGAGGATCCGTACGCTTACGTTGGTGCGCCCAAGAAGCCGCGGCTGCCGCATCGAAGCGCCTCCGCCGCAGTGGAACCGGAACCATAGATGGTCGCGAATCGCCTTCAGCGCTGAACTGCCCAGGAAAGACCGTCGGGCTCTTTGCCTGCCTCGATGTGGCCGGTCACTTCCAGCGTTTTCAGATCGACGATCGCCACATAGTCGTCGGGCGTGCAGGCGATAAACGCGCGCGGGCCGTCCGGCTGCATCTGTATCCCGGCTGCGCCGCGGCCAATCTTTACCCGCTTCACTTCGCGCCGCGTGGCCGCGTCAAATATCGTCAGGTCCGGACCGCTCAACGTGGAGACGAATACCAATTTTCCATCCGGCGTGAATTTGAGGCGGTTGGCCCCCATAACATTCGCAGCCAGCGTTTGACTAACCTTTTTGCCGGCGATATCGACTATAGAGATAGTACCGTCTTGAGCGTTCGCGGCCCAGATTTCCTTGCCCCCGGGCGAAACGTCAAACCCTTCGGCGCCGCGGCCCACGGCGACCACAGTCTCGTCCCAATCCCCTTGCGGAGCACCCATTGGACCGCGGCCGGGACCATTCTGCATTCCAGGCGGTGGACCGCCGGGACCGGGTCCGCGGCCGGGTCCACGGCCATCCGGCGAACCAGGGGGCGGACCACCGGGTCCGCGCCCGGGCCCACGCCCGCCGCTGCTCTTCTCGATAATGGTCATGGTCGCGGAGCTGACATTCGAGGCGATCATTCGCTTGAGGTCGTCGAAGACGTAAATCATGTGCGTTCTGTTCTGACCTGTGCCCAGTATCCAATCGATACTCTTGGTTGCGGGGTCATAGCTGCCGATCGCCTTGGCTGCTTCCGCGGTGAACCAGACCTTGCCGCCCACGAACATCAGGCCGTGAGGTCCTCGCAGCGCGCCAAGGTCCACCACAGGCAAAGTCTTTTGCGCCATCAGGTCGACCACAGTCAAAGTGTTATACGCCCCGCCGCCGTAGTTTGAGATATACGCGAACTTGCCGTCGGTGGAGGCAACCACTTCATGGGGATCGGGTCCGGAAGGCATGCGTGCGATAACCTTCAGGCTCGAAGGATCGACGATCGCGAGTGTGTGGTCGCTTTTCGAAAGCACCAGCAACGCTCTCGGCGGCGTGCTCTCCGCGCGAACGACGGCGGTGGCGAGGAGGCTTCCGAGAAGGAGTATCGAGCCGATTCTCATGCTCATGATTGTCACTATATCTTACGGCGCTGTAGGACGGGCCTCCTGGCCGGTCCACGCGCCAGAGGTGCGGGCTTTGCTGTTTCAGGCATGGTGAAGCCGCCGCGCGGCATCCACTCGCGCAGCGCGCCAGGCCGGCAGTGCCGCGGCGGCAACGGCAATGATGGTAACTGCGACAGCGGCTGCAAACATCGTCGCTGGATTCCGAGGTGGAATGCCGTAAACGAGCGTTTCGAGAACTCCAGCGGCGGCCCACCCCCCGAGCAGGCCTAAGGCGAGTCCAATTGCCGTGAGGCGGAGTGCGTGCAGGCCGGTCCAACGCAGGATTGTAAGCGGCCCCGCGCCCAGTGCGAGGCGAATGGCGATTTCAGATTCGCGGACAGTTACCCAGTAGCTGAGGAGGCCGTAGATGCCGATGGCCGCGAGCAACATGGCGAGCGTGGCAAAGAGCGTGAGCAGAAAGGCGCTGAAGCGGCGGCGGGCAAGGCCGGCGCCAAGCGTCGATTCGAGCGTCGCGACACGTTGCAGAGGCAGCTTGGGATCGAGCGTCCTAACGCGCTCACGCACGGCGCCGATCAAAGCCTCGGGATCGCCCGCGGCACGAAGCACGATGGTCATTTGGTTGGGCGTCTGCTGCGAGAAGGGCCGGTATATCTCCGGCATCGGCTTCGTGTCGAGCTCGAATTGCTTGACGTCTCCGGCCACGCCGACGATTTCAAGCAGCGGACCTTCCATGTAGGGGCCGCCGAGCTTTATCGAATGTCCGATGGCGGATTCGTTGGGCCACCATCGGTGCGCCAAGCTCTGGTTGACTACGGCGACGCCCGGTCCCGTGCGATCGCTATCGGTGAATTCGCGGCCCTGCAGCACGGGAATGCGCATCATCCGGAAATAGCCTTCATCGGCCGTGTTCGTAAACGCGATCGGCACTTCATTCCGCGCCGGGACGGAGCGGCCGGCAATGGAATACCACCAGTCGCCGCAATCGCCCGCGCCGGGTCCGCAAAAGACCGC
>Ga0182024_10024935_pt1 | contig 10594 bp, 7 predicted proteins | sample P32metaG_FD_120480 | JGI IMG/M metagenome (GOLD analysis project Ga0182024, IMG submission 120480) | Permafrost microbial communities from Stordalen Mire, Sweden - P3-2 metaG (Illumina Assembly) | ecosystem: Environmental > Terrestrial > Soil > Wetlands > Permafrost | place: Sweden: Stordalen...
GACGTCGGCGTCGGTCATGATGATGACGCGGCCGTAGCGCAAATCCTCGTCGCGATAATGCGCGCCGGTGCCGCAGCCGAGCGCCTGGACGAGGTCGGCGAGCTGCTGGTTCTGCGCCAACTTGTCCTTGCCGGCGGACGCCACATTGAGGATTTTTCCGCGCAGCGGCAGGATGGCCTGCGAAGCGCGGTCGCGCGCCTGCTTCGCCGAGCCGCCGGCGCTGTCGCCCTCGACCACGAAAATCTCCGAACCTTCCGCCGCGCTGTTGGTGCAGTCGGCGAGTTTTCCGGGCAGCCGCAGCTTGCGCACCGCGGTCTTGCGCGCGATGTCCTTTTCCTGGCGGCGGCGGATGCGCTCCTCGGCGCGCTCGGCCACGAAGTCCAAAAGTTTGTTGGCGGCGAGTGGATTGCCGGCCAGCCAATGGTCGAACGGGTCCTTGATCGCCTGTTCGACAATCCGTTGCGCTTCCGCGGTGGCAAGCCGGTCCTTGGTCTGGCCCTGGAATTCCGGCTCGCGGATGAACACCGAGAGCATGGCGCCGGAGCCCACCATCACGTCGTCCGAGGTGATCGCGGCGGCGCGTTTGCTCTGGCCGATGCGCTCGGCGTGATCCTTCAAGCCGCGCGTCAGCGCCGTGCGCAGGCCGGATTCGTGAGTGCCGCCGTCCGGCGTCGGAATGGTGTTGCAATAGGAATTGAGGAAACCGTCGGCGTCGGCGGTCCAGGCCGCGGCCCATTGCACCGCCCCGTGTGCACCTGTCTTGCCTGCTGTGCCCGTGAAAATGTCGGGATGAACGAGCGTCGCCTCCGACAGCGTCTCGGACAAATAATCGCGTAGCCCGTCGGCGAAATGAAACGTCGCCTGTTCGGGCACGTCGGCTTCGCCGCGCAAAAGCTCTTTGGCGCAAGACCAGCGGATTTCAACGCCGCCGAACAGATACGCCTTCGAGCGCGTCATCTTGAAAACGCGCTCGGGCTTGAATTGGACTTTTGCGCCGAAAATCTGCGGGTCGGGCCGGAAGCGCACTTTGGTACCGCGGCGGTTCGGCGCCTTGCCGGCGTCCTGCAATTTTGACTTCGGCTTGCCGCGCTCGAAAATCATCCGATAGAGCTTTTGCCCGCGCGCGACCTCGACCTCCATGCGCTCCGACAGCGCGTTCGCCACCGAAACGCCGACGCCGTGCAAGCCGCCCGACGTCTCGTAAACCTTGGAGTCGAATTTGCCGCCCGCGTGCAACGTGCACATGATGACTTCGAGCGCGGATTTTTTCGGAAATTTGGGATGCGGATCGACCGGGATGCCGCGGCCATTGTCGGTGACGGTGACGAAGCCGTCGGCCGTCATCTCAACCTCGATCCAGTCGGCATGGCCGGCGAGCGCCTCGTCCATCGCATTATCGATCACCTCGGCGAACAGGTGATGCAGCGCCTTCTCGTCGGTGCCGCCGATATACATGCCGGGGCGCCGGCGCACCGGTTCGAGGCCTTCCAGGACCTCGATATGCTTGGCGGTATAGCCGGCATCGCCCGCGGGCCGCGCGCTCGCGGCGGCGCGCCGCTCACCGCCACGGCGGGCGGCCGGCGCGTCGGCGAACAGATCGGGCGTTTTCGACGATTTTGCAGTCTTTCCCACGGCTTCTCTCATGTGGAGGGTCGTGCTGTGACGCGCAATGGATGACGAATCAACCCTGGCCCCGGCTCGACTATGCCATCTAGGCGGCAAAACCATCAGCGCCAAAGCCGCGGGCGATTGACGGCTAAAGACCGCCGCCTTATATCGCCGCCATGAACGGCTCATTACCGACCGCCGCCGCATTTGACCGCCGTCGCCGTCGTCCCAACACGGCACGGCTGCGCGCTCGCGCGTAGACATTCGTGCCGCCGGTTCCGCGGCACTTTTCCCTGATATCTTGCCTGCGGATTCGGCCTGAGACCTGCTCAAGCCCCAAAGGTTGAATCATGCCCGCGAAAGAAAAAAAGGCCAGAATTGGTGTGCTCGGCGCTTCCGGTTACACCGGGGCGGAATTGCTGCGGCTTTTGATCCGCCATCCGCGGGTCGAGATCGCGCTGCTCACCGCCGACCGCCGCGCCGGCAAGTCCATGGCCGACGTGTTTCCGCAGTTCGTGCCCTATGCGCTGCCGGTGCTGACCTCGATCGAAGACGTCGACTGGAAGGCGGCGGGGCTAGATCTGGCGTTCTGCGCGCTGCCCCACGGCACCACCCAGAAGGTCATTGCCGATTTGCTGGCACGCGCGCCACGCACCAGGGTCGTCGACCTTTCGGCCGATTTCCGCATCGCCGATCCGGCCGCCTATGCGCATTGGTACGGCCACACCCATGGCGCGCCGGTCTTGCAAAAGGAAGCTGTTTACGGCCTGACCGAAATCTATCGGGCGCAGGTCAAGAAGGCGCGGCTCGTTGCCAATCCCGGCTGCTTCACGACCAGTGCCGAGCTGCCCCTCATCCCGTTGCTCAAGGCCAAGGCGATCGACCCCGACGAAATCGTCATCGATGCCAAATCGGGCATGACCGGAGCGGGCAGGGTGGCGAAAGAGGGAATGCTGTTCTCGGAGGTGTCCGAAGGCTTCCATGCCTATGGCGTCGGCCACCATCGCCACATGGCCGAGCTCGACCAGGACTTTTCATTGGCCGCCGGCCGCAAGGTGGTCGTCAGCTTCACGCCGCATCTCCTGCCGATAAACCGGGGCATCCTGTCGACGATTTATGTACGCGGGCTCAAGGCATCGCCGCAGGATCTTCATGCGTTGCTTTTAAAGTCTTACGCCAAGGAGCCCTTCGTTCATGTCCTGCCGTTCGGCACCTTGCCGCAGACCCGCCACGTGCGCGGCTCCAACATGACCTTCATTGGGGTTGCCGCCGACCGCATCGCCGGCCGTGCCATCATCATCTCGGCGCTGGACAATCTGACCAAGGGCGCATCCGGCCAGGCGGTGCAGAACATGAACGTCATGCTCGGCTTCCCGGAAACCATGGGGATCGAACAGGTCGCGCTGTTTCCGTGACGAATGCGGCGGAGCGCCGCCGATCACGGTTGATGCGCCACGTTGGGGTCGAGCTTTTTGGCGGCGGCGATATCGGCATCGCCGCCATTCGCGTCGCCGCTCTTGGTTTTGGCGAGGCCGCGTTCGTAAAGCGCCTTGGCGTCCTGCGGAACGAGCTGGACCGCCAGATCGAAGTCGGCGATGGCACGCGCATTGTCGCCGCTGTTGAGGTAGGCGATACCGCGGCCGTTCAATGCCGGAATCAAATTCGGCAGCAGCGTCAGCGCCTCACTGTAATCGGCGATGGCGCTTGTCATATCGTCTTTTGCGCGCTCCGCGTCGCCGCGAAATGAATAAGCCAGCGCGCGATCGTGGTCGCTGGTGTGGCTCGAAGCAATGACGCGGCTGCAGGCGCCGACCGCGTCGGACTTTGGCGGCACCGAGCCGCAGACCGAGCGGTCGTCGGCCGCCGCAATCGAGGCGGTGGCGCAGAGCGCGATGCCGATGAGGGTCGTTCTCACGCCGGATTTTGTCATTGTGTCCATCTAGCCGCGCACCTTGACGTAACTACCCGGCGCGTCCTCGATGGCTTTAAGCGCGCCGTCGCCGGGGATGCGCGCCGGTACCTCGGTTGGGCCTTGCCGCGTGACCCAGAGCAGCCAGTCCGGCCACCACGAGCCGGGATTCTCCCTGGCCTTGGCGCGCCAGGTCTCGAACTCGGCGTTGCGCGGCTTCGGCCCGGTCCAATATTGATATTTGTGCTTGTCCGGCGGGTTGACGACGCCGGCGATGTGGCCGGATCCGGCGACCACGAACTTCACATCGCCGCCGAAATATTTGCAGCCGAACATTACCGATTTCACCGGCGCGATGTGGTCTTCGCGCGTTGCCAGATTGTAGATCGGCGTCTTGATCGCCTTGAGGTCGATCGGCGTATTACCGAGCACCATCTTGCCTTTTGACAGTTTGTTCTCAAGGTAGCAATTGCGCAGGTAGAACGAGTGATTGGCGGCCGGCAAGCGGGTGGCGTCGGAATTCCAGTACAACAGGTCGAAGGGGAACGGCGCTTTGCCCCTCAGGTAATTGTTGATCACATAGGGCCAGACCAGGTCGTTGGAGCGTAGCATGTTGAAGACGCTCACCATCGCCGCGCTGTCCAGATAGCCGCGCTCGGCCATCTTCTGTTCCAGCGACGCGACCTGTTCCTCATCGACGAAGACTTTCAGATCGCCGGCATGCGTGAAATCGACCTGGGCGGCGAACAAGGTGGCCGATACGATACGCTCGTCTCCCCAAGCCGCCATCGCCGCGAGCGTCACCGTGAGCAGCGTGCCGCCGACGCAATAGCCGATGGCGTGCACCTTGTCCTCGCCGGTCGCTTCCTTGATGGCATCGAGCGCGGCGATGGGGCCTTGCCGGACATAGTCCTCGAACGACTTCTTGGCGAGATGCGCGTCGGGATTGACCCACGAAATGCAGAACACGGTCAGTCCCTGATCGACGCACCATTTGATGAAGGACTTTTCCGGTGTCAGATCGAGCACGTAGAACTTGTTGATCCACGGCGGAATGATCAAAATCGGACGTTTGAGCACGGTCTCGGTCGAGGGCGCATATTGGATGAGCTGCATCAGCTCGTTCTGGAAGATCACTTTGCCGGGCGTGGTCGCAAGGTTGCGTCCGATTTCGAACATCGAGGCATCGGACTGCCGAATTCGCAGATCGCCGCCGCCGGCCTCGATGTCCTCGGCGAGCATGCGCATGCCGCGAACGAGATTGTCGGCATTAGAGATAAACGTCTCGCGCAACAATTCCGGATTGGTCAGCACGAAATTCGTCGGCGACAGCGCATTGGTGATCTGCCGCACATAGAATTCGGCCTTTTGCCGGGTGTGCGCGTCAAGCCCGGCGGCATCGGTGACGAATGTGTCGGCCCACTGCGAGGTGAGGAGATAGGCCTGTTTGAGGAAATCGAAGAATTGGTTCTGCGTCCATTCCGGGTCGGTGAAGCGCCGGTCGCCGGCCGCCGGCGTGGCGACCGGAGGCCCTTCATCGCCGGCGAGCCGCTTCGCCGCCGTTACCCATAGATCGAGATAGGCCTGGCCGAGCCGGTTCTGCAATTCGACCGCGCGCTGCGGATCGGCCAGCCAATATTCCGCGACATGGCCGATCGTCTTGACCACCTCGGTGACTTCGTCGGCGAATTCGCCCTCGTCGTGGCCCGCCTCGCGGGGCTTGAGGTAGGCGGCAAGCGCGCGGCCGCCTTCCTCGACGAGGCGCGCCAGATTGCGCGAAAAAGCCTCGACGTCGAACGACCCGATTTTCATCGGGACTTGCAACCCCGGTTCTTGCTTCACCGGTGGATCTTGCGACGGAGCCCGCACGAGCGTTCCTTAATGGGTCGAAGGAATCCCGGTCTGTGCAGCAGAAATGGACTGCTCACGCGCCACGCACAAGACGCAAGCATCGGCGGTCGCAAATGGTTCTGTTGCGGTCTGTCGTCGGACGCGAATGCGGGGGTCGTCGTTGTTTCGACATATTAGCACGTTACCTTGACAGCTTGTGTGATCTCTGAGTTGATTGTCCTAAATTATTGGGGCTATAGGTTTTTCAGAGGCGTTGAGGGGTCGGCGAGGCGGCATTCGGGCAATATCGGCCGGAACGCTGAAACTTCGCCAGGGCATGTCGGAGACCAGTTTGCATCGTCGGCGAAGTTTTTTAACCCCGCGCGTCCTGGCGGGCTTCGCGCCGGCGCCGGCGGTTTTCGCGTTGGCTGCGGCCGCGTGCCTTCTCGTGTCCGGCTGCTCGCCGGGTGTCGACTATCCGTCGATTTTTCCCGCCATCCATGACATGCCGCCGCCCCGCGCCGATGCGCCCATGGGCCCTGATCAGCTTCAGCAGGCGACCGAAGATCTCATTACCGATCGGAATCATTTGAACGCCGAGATGCAGAATAACGGCCCGGCCAAGACTTCGACCAGCAAGACTTCGACCAATCCGCCGGCCAATGCCAAGGACTTGGCCAAGAGCCCGCCGCCGGCAAAGAGCCAGTCCGCCGCCGCCGCCGACACCAAGGCCGCCGCGTCCGGCGGCACGCAGGGCGCCACCGGCGCAGCCGGCCCCCAGACCGCCGGCGCCGAAACCAAGTGATAAAACTCCCGTCCTAGTATAGTGTTTGATTAAGACGACGCGCCGGGCCGACCCATGGAAGACTTTTATCGCATCCGCCGGCTGCCGCCCTATGTGTTCGAGCAGGTCAACCGCGCCAAGGCGGTGGCTCGCAACGGCGGCGCCGACATCATCGATCTCGGCATGGGCAATCCCGATTTGCCGACGCCCGCGCACGTGGTCGAGAAACTCAAGGAAGTCGTCGGCAAGCCGCGCACCGACCGCTATTCGGCGTCGAGGGGGATTCCAGGACTGCGCCGCGCCCAGGCCGCCTATTATGGCCGCCGGTTCGGCGTGAAGCTCAATCCCGAGACGCAGGTCATCACCACGCTCGGCTCCAAGGAAGGCTTCGCCAACGTCGCCCAGGCGATCACCGCGCCCGGCGATATCATCATCGTTCCCAATCCGACCTATCCGATCCATGTCTTCGGCTTCCTGATGGCCGGCGGCGCCATCCGCTCGGTGCCGGTCGAAGCCAACGACGCCTTCTTCGGCGCGCTCGAGCGCGCGGTGCTGCATTCGATTCCGAAGCCGATCGCGGTCGTGGTCTGCTATCCGTCGAACCCGACCGCCTGCATCGCCAGCCTCGACTTCTACCGCGACCTGATCGCATTCGCGAAAAAGCACTCGCTCTTGGTGCTGTCCGATCTCGCTTACGCGGAAGTCTATTTCGACAACAATCCGCCGCCATCGCTGTTGCAGGTTCCCGGCGCGTTCGATGTCGCGGTCGAATTCACGTCGATGTCGAAAACCTATTCGATGCCGGGTTGGCGCATCGGCTTTGCCGTCGGCAACGAGCGCATCATCGCCGCGCTCGGCCGCGTCAAATCCTATCTCGATTACGGCGCCTTCACGCCCATTCAAGTGGCGGCGACGGCGGCGCTCAACGGTCCCGACGATTGCATCCATGAGATGCGCGCGACCTATAAGCGCCGGCGCGACGCGCTAGTCGATTCATTCGGCCGGGCCGGCTGGACGGTGCCCCCGCCGCTGGCCTCGATGTTCGCCTGGGCGCCGATCCCAGAAACGTTCCGGCCGCTCGGCAGCGTCGAATTTTCAACCCTTCTTGTCGAGAAAGCAGGTGTTGCCGTGTCGCCCGGCGCCGGCTTCGGCGAGCATGGCGAGGGCCATGTGCGCATCGCGCTGGTCGAGAATGAGCAGCGCATTCGCCAGGCGGCCCGCAATATCCGGCGCTTTCTTGAAACAGCACCGGAAATGCTGCACAACGTCGTGCCGATGGCGACGCGACGTTAGTCGCGCGTCGCTTCCTCCCAATTTGGACGACGTTTTATGGCTGAGCCGCTGAAAGTCGGTCTTGCCGGGCTGGGAACTGTCGGCAGCGCCGTCGTTTCACTCCTCGAGGAGGGACGCGACACGCTGATCGCGCGCTGCGGGCGCCCCATCGAGGTCGTCGCCATCAGCGCGCGGTCGCGCGGCAAGAAGCGCAATTTCGATCTAAAAAAATTTCGCTGGGTCGCCGACCCGGTGGCGCTGGCGCGCGATCCCGGGATCGACGTGCTGGTCGAGGTCATCGGCGGCGCCGGCGATCCGGCCAAGCGCGCGGTGGAAACCGCGCTCAACGCCGGCACGCCGGTAGTGACCGCCAACAAGGCGCTGCTCGCCAGTCACGGCCAAAAACTTGCCGCCCTGGCGGAACGACATAGCGTCGCGCTCAATTTCGAGGCCGCCGTCGCCGGCGGCATTCCCATCGTGAAGACGTTGCGCGAGGGGCTTAACGGCGCGTCGTTCACCCGCATTTACGGCATCCTCAACGGCACCTGCAATTACATCCTGTCGCGCATGGAGCAGGACCGGCTTGCCTTCGATGACTGCCTGCGCGAGGCGCAGCGGCTTGGTTATGCCGAAGCTGATCCGACTTTCGATATCGAAGGCCACGACACTGCGCAAAAGCTCGCCATCCTGGCGAGCCTCGCCTTTGGCACCAGGATCGATCCCGGCGCGGTCTATGTCGAAGGCATTTCCTCGATTACGCCAGCCGATCTCGCCGCCGCAAGCGAGCTCGGCTATCGCATCAAGCTGCTGGGCGTGGCGGTGAAAACCGCCGAAGGCATCGAGCAGCGGGTGCATCCGACCATGGTGCCGAAGGAGTCGGCCATCGCCCAGGTCATGGGCGTCACCAACGCGGTCACGTTGGATGCGCAAGGGCTTGCCCCGATCACGCTGGTCGGCCCCGGCGCCGGCGGGGCGGCGACGGCCTCTGCCATTATCGCCGACCTCGCCGATATCGCGCGCGGCGTCGTGACGCCGCCATTCGGGCGGCCCGCGGCGCGCATGACCGCGATCCGCAAGGCGCCGATGCAGCACCACGAAGGCGGCTATTACATCCGGCTGTTGGCCCGCGACCGGCCCGGCACCGCGGCGACCATCGCGCGGCGTCTGGCGCAGCAAAAGATTTCGCTGGAATCGATCGTGCAGCGGCATGCGGCTGGTTGGCGCGGCGCCGCGCAACCCGGTCGCTCTGGCGAAGCGGTCCCCGTCATTATGATTACCTATGCGACCAGCGAGGATGCCGTGCGCAAAGCGCTTGCCGCGGTGCGTCGCGACCGGGTTGTATCCGGACGTCCCCAAGTCATTAGGATCGAGAAAAACTAGAGATTATCTATGTCATCCAAGCCAGCCCGGCCGCAAATCCTTGAGCGTGTGCTGTCGCTCGAAATCGTCCGCGTGACTGAACGTGCGGCTGTCGCGGCTGCGCGGCTGCGCGGGCGCGGAGCGGAGAAGAAATCCGACCAGGCCGCCGTCGATGCCATGCGGCGCGAACTCGCCGGCATTCACGTCGACGGTACTGTCGTCATCGGCGAGGGCGAGATGGACGAGGCGCCGATGCTGTTCATCGGCGAGAAGGTCGGCACCAAATCGGGACCGAAAGTCGACATCGCCGTCGATCCGCTGGAGGGCACGACGCTGTGCGCCAAGAACATGCCGGGCGCCATCGCCACACTCGCCATGGCCGAGGCGGGCACGATGCTGCACGCGCCCGATATCTATATGGACAAGATCGCGGTCGGCCCCGGCTATCCCAAAGGCGTGGTCGACCTCGATGCGCCGGCCGACGAGAACATCCGCGCCTTGGCTAAGGCCAAGGGCGTTAAGCCGGACGCCCTGACCGCGATGATCCTCGATCGGCCGCGCCACGCCGATCTGATCGCCGCGGTGCGCAAAGCAGGCGCGGCGGTGAGCCTGATCACCGACGGCGACGTGGCGGGCGTCATCCACACTGCCGATCCGGACAAATCCGGCATCGATATTTTTCTCGGCATCGGCGGTGCCCCGGAGGGCGTCTTGGCTGCGGCGGCGCTCAAATGCATCGGCGGCCAGATGCAGACGCGGCTCGTGATCGATACCGAGGAAAAACGCGAGCGTGCCGCCCGCATGGGAATCAACGAGCCGAAGAAAAGATACCAGATCGAGGACATGGTGAGGGGCGAATGCCTGTTCGCCGCGACCGGCGTCACCGACGGCCGCATGCTGCGCGGCGTGCAATTCGGCAACACCATGATCGAAACCGAAACCGTGCTGATGCGCTCGACCAGCGGCACCATCCGCTGGATCAGGGCGGAGCACCGCAGGCTTGCCAAGTTCTCTTAGCGTCTTATCTGCGTACTGCGGGTAGCTGACGCGGGTTCCATCGCCAGTCTTATTGTCAGTCAGTCTTGCCGCCGAAATTCTTCTACTATCGCACAAATGTCCGAGAATCGCCTCTTCCTTGGCGTCGAGAATTCGGCGACCGGGCGCGCATGGCGCGACCGGCTCGACGAGCGCGGCGCCGCGCGCGCACTGGCCATCGCGCAACGTCATGAGCTGCCGGAATTGCTGGCGCGCATCCTGGCCGGCCGCAATGTCGAGGCCGATGGGGTCGAGGCGTTTCTCGATCCGACCCTCAAGCGATCGATGCCGGATCCGTATGTGCTGACCGCCATGAAGGAGGCGGCGCAGCGCATCGCCGATGCCGTGACGCGCGGCGAGAGCATCGCCATTTTCGGCGATTACGACGTCGACGGCGCGACGTCGGCGGCGCTGTTGGCGCGGTTTCTGCGGCAGTGCGGCAGCGATCCCATCATCCACATTCCCGACCGGCTGTTCGAGGGCTATGGCCCGAATGTCGAGGCGGTGCGCGCGCTCGCGGCGCGCGGCGCGACGCTTCTGGTTTGCGTCGATTGCGGCACGACCAGCATCGAGCCGCTGGCCGAGGCGAAGACGCTCGGTCTCGAAGTCGTCGTCATCGATCACCATCAGGCCGACGAGGCGCTGCCGCCCGCGGTCGCCATCGTCAATCCGAACCGGCGCGATGACCTCTCCGGGCTCGGCCATCTCGCCGCGGTAGGGCTCGTCTTCATGACCGTCGTCGCGGTGAACCGCGTGCTGCGTGAGCGCGGGTTTTGGACGACGGCGCGGCCGGAGCC
>Ga0182024_10024936_pt1 | contig 10594 bp, 11 predicted proteins | sample P32metaG_FD_120480 | JGI IMG/M metagenome (GOLD analysis project Ga0182024, IMG submission 120480) | Permafrost microbial communities from Stordalen Mire, Sweden - P3-2 metaG (Illumina Assembly) | ecosystem: Environmental > Terrestrial > Soil > Wetlands > Permafrost | place: Sweden: Stordalen...
CCGCTGCGGATTATCTCGCCGTTATGCCCCATACTAGGCCACTATACCGCACTGTCCGGTGACCGTGCTCCGCGCACGCACGCGAAATCGCCACGCCGCCCGCGCAGCCGCATCCGCGAAACCTCCCGGCCACGATGAAAAGAAAGTCCTGCCCGCTCGTTAAGCGCACGGCTTTACACTCTGCGGAAAAACTTCGTTTCCGTTAAGGGCACCGGCTTACCCGTGCCGTAAACGCCACAGCCTCAGAGGGGCTTCAGCCCGCTGCAAAGCATACTTTTCCGCAGGAGCACCCTTGACACCCCACGTATAATTAAAAGAGGTAGAGACAGAATCCACCAGCCTCAGGCTTGTGTCTCCCAAAGCTCCAAAGAGACCATAACTCCAGCGTTTTGAAGATCTTGCAAACTATCTCCTTTGTTTTCAAGATCCTGCAAAATCAATGGCCCGTAAGTGGTTTGTTTGGAAGATTATGCAGAAATCGATACCCGGGGGGGGTACACCAATGGAGGCGCCTGGCTCAGTTTTCCGTAGGCCGCTCAATGTGGTCGATCACGACAACATCCACCGGTCCCTTGGCCGATTCGAGCTTCAGCCCAAGCTGCTCCGGCAGCGCGGTGAAGATCGATGCGCCGGGGTCGGAAGCAGCCGCGGCCGTGGGCGCCGCGCCATCCGGCGGTCGGGGCGTAGGAGGAGGTCCGCCATCGTCGGGCGTCCACTCCAGCGTGAAGTCGTAGTTGCCCGTCAGGCCCGTCTTGTCGATAACGGTGCGGCCAAGCTGACGCGAGAGCACCGTCACCAGTGTCGACATCTGCGCGTCGGTGGATATAATCTTGCCGCGATTGATCATCGTGCCCCTGCGCCGCGGAGTGGTCGCGGCAGGATCGTCCGGCGCGGTCTCCTTGAACTTCGGCCCGCCCTTGGCCAGCGTCAGGACATACACCGGCATCTCCCGCGTCTCGTGATGCACCGCCAGCTTGAACCGGTCCGTCAGAATCGACTGAAACATGGTGCGGCGCTGCTCAAAGGTCATCTTGGCCAGCGTCGGCACATCGGCGGGAAGCACCTTGGCCTCGATGTCGAAGCCGTCGGTGGAGGCCCATGCCGGCTCGCCGATCACCTGATTGCTGCTGATGCCGCCGAAGCCCTCGTACAGCAGAAACCGCACCGTCACTCCCGTCCCGCGCACCCCGTCGGGTGTGAACTGCATGCGCGTTCCGTTGGAGTCCTTGTTCGGCTTCACCGAGATCACGTCGAACGGCGGCACGACGATCGGGGCATCGGTGGCCTTCCCGCCCCCTGGCGGAGAGGACGGCGGCATAACCTGCTGGGCGCACACAAACGGCGCGGCAAGAATAGCGGAGAGGAGAAGAACTCTGCGAAGCGGCATCGGGCTAAACCCCTTGATCGAGTGTGTAGGGGTGAGACGGATTCGCCCGCCGGTTGGGCGCGCCGCCGCGCGCATTTATTTCTCTCGCCGCGCCTGCCTGTGTCCGCGAACACAGCCTCCCACGCGACACAGCACTTAGAATCGGAACTGGGTGATTCATTCGAACAGACAGCGGTCCCGGAGGTGTTGACTACTTGGATATACCCCCTCCGTATCCTGCTTGTTTACAGTAATTTGGGTGTATACCCCCCGGGGGGGGTAGGGGGTATCCGCTCTACGCGAACAGGGTGAACAGCACCGAGTCGAGCGGCAGCGTCTGCGTCGGTCCGGCCAGGCGGCCGGTAGCTCCGTCGCGGCGGAAGACGGTGACCGTCGCCGAGTCCTGGTTGCCGCACAGAATCCAGCGGCCGTCGGGCGACAGCGTGAACTGGCGCGGCGTCTTGCCGCCGCACGGAATGCGCTGCAGGAACTCCAGCTTGCCTTCGTCCCCGATGGTGAAGACCACCAGCGAGTTTTCGCCGCGGTTGGACGCGTACAGGAAGTTGCCGTCGTTGCAGATGGCCACCTCGGCGGCGGTGTTCTTCGCGGCGGGAAAGCCGGGCGCGATCGTCTTCACGAAGTTTCCGGTGTTGACCAGCATGGCCTGCGGATCGACGCGCGAGCTGGTGGTGCTCCACAGGAAGTGGTCGATGGTGGAGTCGATCTCGTTGATCGAGTACACCCAGCGGCCGTTGGGGTGGAAGGCAATGTGGCGCGGACCGACGCCGGAGCGCAAGTTGGGAAACAGCGTGGGCGTGCCGAGGTGAGCGCCGGGTTCGACCGGAAACACGGTGATGGCGTCGGAGCCAAGGTCGTTGACCAGCAGAAACCGGTTGTCCGGCGAAAGATGCACGGAGTGCGGATGCGGAACCTCCTGGCGCGCGGTGACCGGGCCGCGTTTGCCGAACTTCGGGTTCTTGTAGTCGATGTGCTCGACCGGCTCGGAAAGCGCTCCATTGGGCAGGACGCGATAGCTGGCGATGCTGGAGCCGGCGTAGTCGGCGACGAAAGCGGCCTCGCCGGTGGCGTCGAGCGAGACGTAGCAAGGTCCGGCGCCGGTAGCAGTGACCTGGTTGATCGGGTGGAGCGCGCCGCTGCCCGGGTCCATGACAAAGCTGGACAGGGTTGCCGACGGGTCGTTGGCTTCGTTGGTGGCGTAGAGGCGGCGATGGCCGGAGACGGGCGCGGAGAGCGCGAGGAAGGAGGGCCGCAGCGTCGCGGCGGCGAGCGCGGGCGGGGCAAGCTGCCCGGTTGCAGGGTTGAAGCGCGAGAGATAGATGCCCTTGGAGATGCCGGGCGCAGTGTCCGTGCCGAAATAGACGTAGGTGGGCGGCGGCGGGGGCGGCTTCTTCTTCAGCGGATTGACGAAGGATTGGGCCTCGCCGGCCGTCAGCGCAAGACGCGGAAACGCGGCAACTGCGGGAAGCGTAAACAGGAATCGGCGGCGAGTGAGCATAGTTGTCAGCTCTCAGTTCTCAGTTGTCAGTTCTCAGTTGTCAGTTCTCAGTGAATGCAGCCTGATTTGATCGGTTAGATATTCGTTGAGCCCACTCAGCATTTTGCCGACTTCTTGCGACAGATCCTCTACTGCCTCGCACCTTTCCGCATCACCGAACAGAAGCCGCTTGGAGATGACTAGCTGCGTCTGCAATTCACAGTTGCTTCCACGTGCGAGTTTCACAAACTGGCGAAAATCTCTCTTCGTTCCGCGTGCCGATCCTTCGGCTATATTGCTCGCTACTGAAACCGACGCGCGACGCATTTGCGATGTGAGTCCATACGCCTCCTGCTTCGGAAAATCCACGGTGAACCGATAGACAAGAACGGTCAGATCGATTGCCTTGTTCCAAACTTTCAAATCCCGAAACGACTGAGCCATATTGACTTTCCTGAGAACTCACAACTGAGAACTGACAACTGTCTCTACGGGATGTCGGAAACGCGCGGGCCAACGCCGGGCTCGGGCGGTTCTCCGGGAAGCGTCATCTGCAGTTCCTGCTCGGGCTTCACGTCCTCGTTGATGATGGGGAGCGACGGCAGGTTCGCGATGCTACCGGCCTCGCGAACGACGTTCTCGGCGAGCGTGAGGACCTCGTCGACGGTCATGGTATACATTTCGCGGCCGTTATCGTAGCCGGACTCGATAGCCTGTTTCAGATAGAGGCCGGCGATCTGCGCGGCGAGATAGTCGGTGATGACCTTGCCGTTGCGGCGCTTCTGCTCGATCCAGGCGAGGTTGGGCAGCGCGATCCAGACCGGCTTGCCGGAGACGTCGAAGCGGATGTCGGTGGCGTCCGCGTGGCGGGTGGCGATGGCGACCAGGGTTCCGCGCCAGGTGACGTGCAGCGGCTCGCCGGTCCAGCGGTCGGTCACGGTGAAGTCTTCGTACATGCAACTAGCTTAGTGGACGGGAACCGCGGGAGCAAGGATGGCGGATTCCGATGGCGAAAAGAAGGCGATTGGACGGGCTACGGAATCGCCCCCGGCTATTTGCGGGTGACCCTGGAAGCCTCGGGCGGCGCGCTGCTATTCTCGGGTCACGGATGGAACTTGGTGCCAGGTTGAGACGGGCTTACCGGTCAATGGCTTGCGTTGCGATGGCCGTGACGTTCGCGCGCGTGGGATGGCCTCAGGCCGCGGCGGTTCAGGCCGTGCCGGACAAACGCTTTCATGCCGGGAAGGTGTTGTACGCGGACGACTTCACCGAGGGGCTGGACCACTGGCGCGTGGAGATGGAGCGGGCCGCAAGTGGCGCTGGCGCCGGCACTGCGGGGACGGTGACGGCGAAGCATGGTGTGCTGGACATCGACGCGCCGGCGGGCGTAACCGTGTGGTTCCGGCAGGAGTTGGAAGGCCCGGTGATGATCCAGTACGAGGCCACGGTGATCTCGGCCGGCGGCCCCAACGACCGCGTGAGCGACCTGAACAGCTTCTGGATGGCGACCGATCCGAGGTCGCCCGCGGACATCTTCGCGCACCCGCGCACGGGCAAGTTCTCCGAGTACAACACGTTGCGCATGTATTACGTGGGGCTGGGCGGGAATGGCAACACCACCACGCGCTTCCGCCGCTACATCGGCGATGAGGTGCGGAGGCCGCTGCTGCCGGAGAATGACATAGCCGTGGCGCAGCGTCCGGAGATGGGGATCGTCGCGAACAAATCCCAGACGGTGACGCTGATCGCGGACGGCAGCCTGATCCAGTACTGGCGCGACGGGCGCAAGATCTTTGAGATCGCCGACCCGCAGCCATACACCCGGGGATGGTTCGGCATCCGGACGACGAAGAATCATATGCAGATCAGGCATCTTCGAATCGTGCGGCTGGCGGGGAACTGAACTCGCGGTTGGAAGTGGCCAGTCGGAAAACCGTGCTGGCTGCGGCAGCGCGCAAAAATTGTTCGAAAAAGAGTGCAAAAAAGTTCACGTCGGGCATATGATGCATCTACACGTGTCGGGTTCCCGACAGGACACGACGCGACTTCAATCGCTTTATTCCCTGGTCAACGCCAACCGCCAACTTTCAACCCCCGGATCGCATTCGATCCCCAAGGCACCGACTCAAGGCCCCCCAAGCAATGCACGGCGGTGCAGACAACCTCACCCAACGGGTCCACGGACCCGGCAAGGCAAGCACACTCCCGTTTCAAAGCCGGACGATCGCCGCAACCGGCGCTGGCCCGGAGGTCGAATTCTCCCCACCGGAGGTATCTATGCCCATCACGATGGTTCTCGCCATTGGTCTCGATGCAGCCTTCCTTGAGTTACAGAGAAATGCCCTTAAGGCTGCCGGATACTTCGTGAGTTCGGCGCAGTCGGTGCAGGCGGCGATCGACGAGTTCCGCGACGGCGACTTCGATCTTGTGCTGATCGGCCAATCCATCGAGGTCGAGCTGCGGGAGCGGCTGATGTCGTTGATCCGCGAGTCAGGATCGCGCGTGCCCGTGCTCTGCGTGGCCGAGCCCTCCAGCTACTTCAACACTCTGGCGAGGGCAGCCACGGAAGGCGATTCGCGCTCCATGGTGCAGAGTATCGGCGAACTGGTGGCGAACCGCAAGAAACCCGTGGCGCGCGCTTCCGCCGTGGACTCGGAGCGGCTGCGGCGATTGGCCGGCTAGGCCATCTTCCCCTGCTGGCGGGAGACGGCGTCGTACGGCAGATACAGCGTGAAGACTGTGCCGGATGAGCCCTCGCTGCGGCTGCGGACGGTCAGGGTGCCCTCGTGCCGTTGGACAATCTCCTGGCTGATCCAGAGCCCAAGACCCGTGCCGCTGAATCCCTTGGTGGTGAAAAACGGCTCGAAGATTCTCGTAATCGTCTCCGCCGGCATGCCCGGGCCGGTGTCGGCTACGGTGATCACCAGGCCCTCTTTGCCGCTGCGCTGATTGCGGCCCTCGCGGCTGCGCAACAGCAGACGCCCGCCGCCGGGTTGCATCGCATCGATCGCATTGCCGATCAGGTTCGAGAGGATCTGGCGAATCTCGCCCTCGAAGCAGCGCACCGGACGGCCGTCGCGGCTGCGCCTTTCCACGCTGATATTGGAGTTGATCAGACGTCCGTGATAGATGCTGAGCACCTCTCCGATCAACTGATCGCAGCGGACCTCGCACGGCTGGGTGGTCTGCTTGTGGAACCGCAGCGTGAGATTGGTGATCGCGGAGACGCGCTGCAGTTCGCGCTCGGCGGTCTCCAGGTACTCCTCAACCCCGCGCGGAAGGTCGCGGCTGCGCGCCAGGTAGAGCAGGTTCGTCACCGACTCCAGCGGATTGTTGATCTCGTGCGCGATGGACGCGGCAAGACGGCCCACCGCGGCCAGCTTCTCCGCCTGCATCAGCGCGGCCTCGGCCTGCTTCAGGCGGGTAATCTCCGCCGACGCCAGGGCAATCGCGACCACCGCGCCATTCGGACCGAACACCGGCATGTAGTCCATGGTCCAGTAGCGCGTGACGCCGGGCGCGGTGGAGAGCTCGCCCTCCAGCAGGCCGCCGACGATGGGCTGGCCGGAGGCGACGGTGCGTAGCGACTCCACCAGGCCTGGGACCCCGGTTGCGATGTCGGCGACCCTGGACCCGATGACCTTCTCCGCGGGCAGGCCAAACATCTCGCACAGCTTGCGGTTGACGCGCACGTAGCGGAACTCGACGGCGTCGATCAGCGCCATGGCGATCGCGGCGTTGTTGTAGGTGGCCTCCAACTCGGCGTAGCGTGCGCGGACCTCGCGCAGCAGCCGCTCGCGCTGCTGCTCCATCCGGCGCTGCTCGCTGATGTCGCGGAAGATGAGCACGATGCCGGACAGCCGGCCGGCCTCGTCGGGGATGGGCGCGCCGCTGTCGTCGATGGAGATCTCGCTGCCGTCGCGGCGAATAAGGACGGTGTGGATGGAGGGGCCGACCCCGGCGCCGGTGCGCTTGACCTTGGCCACCGCGCTTTCCATGATCTCCTGCGCGCCCTCGCTGACGATGTGGAAGACCTTGCCCAGAGGTTGGCCGACGGCATCCTGCTCGCTCCATCCGGTAAGCTGCTCGGCGATCGGGTTCATGTGGGTGATGCGGGCGTCGGCGTCGGTGACGATGACAGCGTCGCCGATGCTGTGCAGGATGCGTTGGGCACGCGCCTCGCTCTGGCTGAGCCTGCGCGCGGCGACGACCTCGCCGGTGACGTCGTGCAGCGGGCCGAACAGGCCGGCGATCCGTCCCTCCTCGAAGATGGGGTTGAAGGAGTAGTTGAGGTAGTGGTCCTCCATGCCGTCCGCGGTAGGCAGCGGGACCAGCAGCTTCTCGTAGAAGAACGTCTCGCCGGTGGCGAAGGCCCTTTCCAGCAGCGGGCCGACGACGTGCCACGACTCTGCGTAGATGGTCCGCGCCGGCTTGCCCAGCGCCGCTGGATGGCGGGGGCCGGGGAAGCAGCGGTAGGCATCGTTGTAGATGAGGATGAAGTCCGGGCCCCACATGGTGCGCGCGGGCGACGGCGAGCTGAGCGTCAGATTGACGATGGTGAGCAGCTCCGGCGACCAGGACTCGATTGCGCCAAGCGGCGTGGTACTCCAGTCGTACGCGCGAACCCGGTCAGCCATCTCGCCGCTGCCAAGGATGCGGCGGGACGATGGGGCGGGCAGGACTTCCGGTGAGCCAGTCGGTCGTGTTTGGCTCAGACTCATGGTTAAAGAATCCCTCCAAGGTGTCCCACGGGGCAAGTTCGCGGCGGCGCTACGGGCAGTCCTTGAGCAGATGCGGTTTGCGGGGGAACGGCTGTACCGCCCAGGGGTTTGCCGCAAACGATTTACGCGCGCGGCAGCCAGCGGCAGACGTGGCGGCAGTAAGCTTCGTATTCGGGGCCGAAGGTGCGGCGAAGTCTGGGCTCCTCGTAACCAAGCACGAAGAGCGATGCCGCGAAAAGAAAAACGACGGCGTACTCCAGCAGCGGGAGCGAGCCATAGAAGAGTGCCGCGCCGCCGAGCGCGAGGCTGGCGCCGATGTACATCGGATTGCGCACGAAGCGGTAAGGCCCGCGAACCACCAGGTGACGCGGCGGATCGAACGGCGCGGGCGTGCCTTTGCCCAGCCAGGCGAAGCTGACCACGCACCACAGCGCCAGCGCCGCGCCGGCCGTGGCGATCGCGATGCCTAAGACTTGCTGCACGTCGATCGCAGCCGGAGGGTGGATGCCGGACCACGCAAGCACACGCGCAGGCAGATAGAGCAGCAGAAATCCGACAAAAAGCGTCGCGTAAGTGATGGCGCGGAAGGCGACAAACATACCTGCCCCCTGGGTTCGTGGCGAGTGTAGCGCCGGGCGGAACGAAGGTCAATGCAATGCGGCTCAAAGCTACTGGTTGCGCTGAGTCAGAAAGGTCGGAATGTCGCGAGCGCCCTGCGTGACGGCAACAACTTCGATCCACTCGGCCTGCACCCGGAAGAGAATCAGATACGCGCCAACCGGCCAGAATAGAACCGGTAAGGCGGTGAGGTCCTCACGCGTATGTCCCATGCCAGGAGCCTCAGCGAGTGACTGGAACGCATCGAAGAGCTTCTCGACCCAGCGATCCGCGGCATCCATGTTGTCCTGAGCGATGTATTCCCAAATCTGGTTGAGATCCTGCTCGGCGTCAACGCTTAGAACGTACCTGTTCACGCGCGAATCTTTCTCCGCGCCTGAGACTTGGCCTCGATGCGCCGCCGCGCCGCCGCGGGGTCGACGTGCTCGTCGCGGTCGAGCGATGCCAGGCGGTGGCCAAGTTCCTTATTGAAGGCCGAGATCTGCGACGCTCGGGCGCGGTCGTGCTCTTCAAGCAGGCGAAGAGCTTCGCGCACCACCTCGCTGGCCGAAGTGTAGCGGCCAGAGTCAACTTTGAAGGCGACGAACTTTTCCAGCTCGGGCGTAAGAGAGACATTCATGCGCGGACCTCCTATGATCCATGCTTACGCCGATGACAGGCTTTGTCAATCTTTGGCATCGCGCATGACTACAGGATGTTGACGGCGCGCGCGGCGAGCAGGACAACCGTGGTGAAGGAGAGCAGAGACTGCACCATCATCAGAAGCTTGGCCCAGCGACTGAGGACGGGAGAGTCTGTCGGCGAGAACGCGGTGCTGGTGTTGAAGGCGAGGAAGAGATAGTCGACGAAGCCGGGGCTCCAGAACTCCTCGCCCATCTCCTGCGTGGCCTCGTTGCTCAAGGTCATCTGCGGAAAGAGAAACGCGCCGTCCGTGTGGGCGCCACGCATCTCTCGCGCGTGCGGACCGCCGGCATCGAGCCGCCAATACCACGAAGCGAAGACGAGGATGTTGGTCACCCAAAGCGCGGCGGCCGAGCGCAGCAGGTCGATCGAGGACTCCTTGTGCGCCGGCAGTGCGGCCAGCAGCAGGCACAACGACCAGGCCATGTCGGCGGTGACCAGGGCGAGCTGAATGTAGCCCAGGATGAGGCAGAGTTGGTAGCTCCGCAACTGGCGCGCGACCATATAAGCCGCAATTAACACGCTGATGACGGCCAGCAGCAGCCAGTTCGGCCCCACCGAGAGCGCGTCCGGCAGCGCCAGGCGTAGGCCTCCGACGGCGAGCAGTGCGATCATGGCGGGCCAGCGCGGCTCGATGTGCTTTGGGGTTTGCGGCATTGGGGAATTCTAAACCGCGGCGAGATGTGCCGCATCGCACCGAGGTTCTAAAATCGAATGGTCGAGCGGGGTCCAATGAATATGCGCCTGAAGTGGTTTGTCCCACTCTTCGTTCTCACGCTCACACTCTCCGCCAGCGCGGCCAAAGAGGCTCCGTGGGTCTCGCTCGACGCGGCGGGCAAGCTGGTCTACCGAACTCTGCCGCGCGGCGACCGCATCGTCGACTTCTCCTACGCCGGATACAGGGGCGGCGGCGTCGCGTTGCCGCATGTCCCCGTAGTCCGCACCGTCGCGCCGTCGGGCGGTGACGACACAGCAGCGATTCAGCGCGCCATCGACGAGGTCTCAGCCCTTCCCATAAAAGACGGCTTCCGCGGCGCCGTGCTGCTTGCTCCCGGAACGTTTCAAGTGAGCGCCACGCTGAACATCGCCGCCTCCGGCGTCGTGCTGCGCGGCAGTGGCGCCGCCGCCAACGCCACCACGCTGAAGTTGACCGGCGAGCCGCACGCTGCCATCGCCATCGCCGGCAATCAGAAGGCGAAGGCGCTGGGAACGCCCGCGCACATCGCCCAGCCCTACGTGCCCTCCGGCGCGCAGTCCATCACGCTGGACGACGCCGCCTCGTTCGCGCCCGGAGACACTATCCGCATCACGCGCTTCACCACGCCGCAGTGGCTGCACTTCATGGGCATGGACGCGATGGTGCGCGACGGCAAGCCCGAGACGTGGGTGGGCAACTCCATCATGACCACGCGCACGGTCGCCGCACGCCAGGGCAATCTGCTCACGCTCGACGTGCCGCTCACCGATTCGTACGATCGCGCGTTTCTCCCGCCCCAGGGCGCCGAGGTGGCGAAGATAGAACTCACCGGCGGCATCGAACAGGACGGCATCGAGTCGCTCCGCATCGCCGCGCCCGCCCGCACCGTCGCGCTCTCCGACCCGCTCTTCCGCGCCATCAGCCTGCGCGGTCTCCGCGATGGCTGGCTGCGCGACCTCGCGATCGACGAGACCACCGAAGCCATCGACATGGCCGAAGACACCTCGCGCATCACC
>Ga0182024_10024937_pt1 | contig 10593 bp, 18 predicted proteins | sample P32metaG_FD_120480 | JGI IMG/M metagenome (GOLD analysis project Ga0182024, IMG submission 120480) | Permafrost microbial communities from Stordalen Mire, Sweden - P3-2 metaG (Illumina Assembly) | ecosystem: Environmental > Terrestrial > Soil > Wetlands > Permafrost | place: Sweden: Stordalen...
GTCAACGGATCGGCCTCGTGCAGAAGGCGGAGGACGCTGGATTTGCTCACTATCACGTGGCGGAGCACCACGGCCACCGGCTCTCGATGGCACCGTCGCAGTTCCTCTACCACGCCGCCATCGCCCGGGAGACCAGCACCATCCGGCTCGGAACGATGGTCACCTGCCTGCCACTACATCATCCGATCCGGTTGGCCGAGGAGATCTGCATGCTGGACCAGCTCTCCGGCGGGCGGCTCGAGTGGGGGTTCGGCAGGGGCATCTCGCCTTTTGAGCACCGGTTCTTCGGTCACGACCCTGCCGAGGCGGCAGCCCGAGCCGAGGACATGCTGCCGATGATCCTGAACGGTCTGACCACAGGGATAATGACGAGTGAGGGTTCCAAGTACTTCTCCTTCCCCGATGCCGACCTGGCCATGGAGCCGGTGCAGCGGCCCTACCCAGAGCTGTGGTATCCGGCCAACCTCTTCTACGCCGCCGAGCACAACCTCCACCTGGTCATCTCGGCGTTCCTCACCGCCGAAGTGCGAGCTCAGTTCGACGAGATCGTGGCGGCCAACCGGGCCAACCCGGGACGCATGAACCCCCAGGTCGAGCGGCCAAAACTGGGAAGTACCCACTTCGTCTTCTTGGCCGACGACGCCGAGACCGCCGAGCGGCTCGGTCGCGAGGCCGCCTCTACGTACAGCGCCTTCCTCTACCGATCGGTTGGGTTCGAACCGCCGCATATTCAGGAAGCTCGCCCACCCGACGTCGAGGCGGAGGATGCCCACCGCCGGCCGCGCCAGACTGGGCCAACCTTCGAGGACCGGCTCCTCTGGGGAACACCCGACCGGGTCAGAGAGACGCTGGTCGACTACGTCTCCAGCGCGCCGCTCGATTTCCTGTCGCTGGGCTTCTTTCCGGGCAACCTCAGCTTGGCCGCCACCCGCCGCTCGGTTGAGCTGTTCATCGATGAGGTGCTGCCAGCGCTCCGGGAGGCTGCTCCGACCTGAGGCCCGAAAAACTGTTGTCTGCTGACGAGAACCCAGGAGGTTGCAAATGCAGTTCGTGAGACCAGTCGACTTTTCGAAGTTCAAGCCCAACGAGTTTCACAGCCAGATCATCGCCGAGCTCGAATCGGTCATTCTGATTTGCACCCGAGTCCCCCCTGGCTGTCACGGACCAGCGCTCCATACGCATCCGGCCGATCAGTTCTATTACGTGACCACCGGAGAGATGCACATCCAACTTGGTCACGAAACGCAGGTCGTAGAGCCCAACTCCCTGGTGATGATCCCCGAGGGCGTCGCGCACCACAACTGGAATGAGGGCCCGGTCGACGAGGTGCACTACGAGATCATTGTGCCAGCGCCACCTCGCCGTATTCCCACCGGGACCAAGATTGAGAACGAGTCGGCGATCAGAGAGGGCGGCACGATCGTCAAGCTCGATCAAAACCGGTTCAAGAAGGGTATCAAGGCCTCGCAGATTCTCGCCTCGAGCGAGACAGGCTCAGAGCATGCGATCCTGCGGGTCGACGGGGTGCCACCCGGTGCTTCTATGGGACCCGGCCCTCACATCCACGAGTTCGATCAGATCTATTACGTCCTGGAAGGGACGTTGTCGGTCGACATCGCCTTGCAGCACTACGAGGCTGGCCCGAACACCTTCATCATCCTTCCGGCTGGGGTCGTGCATACGAATGGGAACGAGGGCAATGTCGACGAGCGACATCTCGTGCTCATCACTCCCCACCCCACAACGCCCAGTGGCTCCGGGACCTGGGATACCCGAGTGAGCTTGACAACGGTGGCCCGCTGAGTCTGTGCCTTGGTCTCGGCCGGTCTTCAGCGTCGGGAATGGAAGCCGGCCACTTCGTCAATGCAGCCCCCGAGCAAGGGTTCGAGATGCTTTCACCGCTCTTCGGGATGCTCGGGCCGCCCAGCGGGTCACCTGAAGCCACGGGAAGCGCCGGTCTACGATGTCTCGACGCACCGGGCTCCGATGACTCGAGCTTCATCGCAATGCCAGTCCCAGCGTGGCATTGTGCGAACACCTAGTGCTGGTCGAAGGCCCACCTATCGCGCTCAACCTCGCATATACCGCGGTCAGACGGGGACAGTCGCAGAGAATTCGATGGACGAACACCACACCGCCGACCTGCCAGCACCAGGTCCCGGCCGTAGTGATGGCGCTCAACCAATGGACCGGCGGGGACGGGTTACGCGTTGCAGATCTACGCCGAGATGGTGTCCACGAGAACCCACTACTCAAAGAGCACCGTGCTCAAAACCGTTCAGCGCATGAAGGCGGCACCTACTCCACCCCCGTACGCCCGCCTAGTCTGGTGGGCCGGCGTGACAGCATCCTCGTGATGACCGCTGAAAGCGTGAATGTTCGGCAGGGACGGGCGACACTTCACCAGGTCAGATCCGCCACGCGGCATTAGAGCGGGTGGGAACCTCTGGGCTTCACTGGCAAGGATCGTGACGGTGATGCCCGCCGGCAAACGGTCATTTGCGTGTGGGCCGAGCTACACAGGAACACCTGCCAGGGCTACGACAACGCCGATCGCTCCGGCGACAAGCAGCCCGCTCACCACCCCCCTGCGAAACACGAGCATCAAAGCAGACCTCCTGCCAGGACTGGGACCGGCCAAAGGTGGCTGAAGCCGAGCCCGAGCGGTGACTTCGTGGAAATGCCATCTGCCTGGGCTAATGGCATTTCATCTCGAGTGAACCCCGAAACTCGGCCCTCTGGGAGGAGAGTGGGTGGCTCGAGGGCGTTTACACCGTGCCCACGCTCCATGTCCCGCCGTCGAAGCTCAGGCCCATGACGGCCAGGCGAGCCCAGTTGATGGCGCCGGCCCGGTGTCGACGTCGGTGCGGATCCGTCGACGGCCCCTCACCCGTGCGTTGCGACCACCCCATGAGCGGCGGCAAAGTGGGAAATCTTGCGTTCGACCTTGGGGCGGTCGGCCCGATAGCGCCCCTGCCACTCGGGCGTCGCCTGTTGTGATCGGGCCACCTGGAGCAGGTCTTTATAGCGGCCGACGGCAATCGTGCGTCCCGAGCGTGACTTCGTACACGCCCTGCGCAAGAGGCAGTCCTTGCAGTGGACCTTGAACGAAGCTCGTCCAGCGCCGTCACGGGTGGGGTTGATGGCCACGCGCTGTCCGGCCGGACAGGTCACGCTCGGTGGTGGAAGGTCGACGCTGAAGTGGTCCTTGGTGAAGAGCCCGTCGCGTTGCGCACCGGCGGCACCTTGGCCACCACCTCGAAGCCCGCATCGCCCAAGGCCTTGCGGGTCGCCCCGTCGGCATAGGCCGAGTCGCCGAGGACCTCGGGCTTGTTCTCCTCGGCGGCCAGACCCACGAGCAGGTCATCGACCGCGTCACGGTCGGACACATTGGCCGCGGTCACGGCCACCTCGTCGATGAGCTCGGAGCCCGGGTCGATGGAGACGTGGGCCTTCAATGCCGAGCTTCCAGTAATGCCGCGTAGCGCGTAGGGTTCGCCGTCGATGGCCTGCTTGCGGGGGTGATCGGCCAAGAGAGCAACTTGTCGGACTCGGCATTATCGGAGGCCCTCGAGGAAGGCGAGCAGCTTGTCAACGGGTCTGTAGCGCCCCGGCTTGACGGCGGGCTTAAGCGGGGTCAGTAGTTCGAGCGCCCGCTCCTTCAACGTGGGATCAGCGTGGATGTAGGCGTTGACGGACTCGAGTTTCTCGTGACCGAGCCATATCGCCAGCACTGCAACGTCGAGGCCGTTCCGAAGAAGGTCCATCGCACAGCTGTGTCGAAGGTTGTGGGTGCTGACCTCTTTGTTTACAAGGCTTGGACAGGCGGCTCGTGCGGTGGTGACGTGCTTGGCGACGAGGCGCTGCACGGCGCGTCGGGACTGAGTCGGCCGCCGCGTCGCGAAGGAAACAGGGCATCGTCGGGCTCACCTCGCCGCTCGCCGAGCCACGAGCGCAGGAGCTCGACCGTCGGTCTGTCGAGCGGGGTGTCTCGGCGCTTTCGGCCTTTGCCGAGGCACTTCACGTGCGCTCCCGTCCCGAGCTCAACGTCCCGGCAGCGCAGCCCCGTGAGCTCCGAGAGGCGAAGGCCGGTCCGTAGCGCGACGACGAGCAGCACTCGGTCACGCCGCCCACACCACGTGGAGAGATCGGGGGCGCAAGCGAGGGCGTCCATCTCGGCGCTCGTGAGGAAGCACCGGGGAGTGCTCTCGGTCTTCTTGCGGGGGACGGCGAGCATCTGCTGGATCGTCTCGGCATGCTCGGGGTGACGATAGGAGGCGAAGGAGAAGAAGGAGTGGACCCCGGCGCGGCGGGTGTTGCGGGAGGCGACGGTGCATCCTCGATTCTCCTCGAGGTGGTCGAGAAAACCGCGGATGAGCACCGCGTCGAGATCCGCGAGGTCGAGCTCGGAGGGCTTCTTGCCGGTCTTCGTCTCGACGTAGGCAAGGAGCAGCTGGAAGGCGTGACGGTAGGAGTCGACGGTGTGCGGGCTGGCGTCGCGCTGTCGGCCGAGCTAGCTGACGAAGAACGCCTGCAGCGTAGGGGCGAGCGCGATCATCGCGCCGCCTCTCTTGCTGTTTCGACCAGCGCATTGGCGAGCGCCAACAGCTCCGGGACGCCCGTCAAGTACCGGTACGTGGAGGCGGGATCGACGTGGCCGAGCTGGGCCGAGAGCGCCGGCAACAGCGCCTGGACGTCTTGACCGGTGCGGTGCCAGCGGATCAGGGTGGCCACGGCGAAGCTATGGCGTGGATCGTGCAACCTCGGGCGACGTGCTCTCGATCCCGCTTGGGGCTCGAGGGAGGAGCCGCGAACGTGATCTCGGCGCTACGGACGCTCGACGAAGCGGCGCTCGAGGCTGATCTGGCTGAGACGCCGGCCGGTGCCCGAGACGAAGAACCCTGACGTCGCTGGCCGCGGCCAGTGGTGATCGCGCAGGCGTTCGTAGCTCTTTAGTGCCTCCATTGCCGTCGGATGCAGCGCCAGCTCTCTCGACTTGTCGAACTTCGTCGCGATGATCCGCAGCCGGCCAGCGTTCAAGTCGACGTCATCGCGATCCAGGCGCACCGCCTCGCCCGAGCGCATGCCGGTCACGACGAGCAGGCCGAGGACCGTCTCGATCGTCGCCGCGCGAAGCGCCGGACGAAGACGACGGCTCTCGTCCATGAGCCTGGCGATCTCGTCAGTGGTGTAGATGTGCGGCGGGACGCGCCGACGACCCTCGGGCAACAGCGCTCGGGGAGGCACTTCTGCCCGAGGGTCGAACGCGTGGAGGTAGGTGGCGAATCCTCGGGCGATGCTCAGGCGTTGGGCGTGCCGTAAGGGAGTCGTCTCCGGCTCGACCGCCCAGGCGAGTGCCGACCGTCACCGTGTGGAGACCCGCCCGGTCGAGGCAGGCGACGAAGTCCGCGAGCGGCCGGTCGTGACCGCCGAGGCGGTAGCCGAAGGAGCGACGCAGCCTGAGGTAGTTCTCGGCCCTGTCGTGCAAGGCCGGGATGGTCATCGCCGCACCTCTGGCCAGGGTGGGCCAGCGCCGCCACCGCTTTGACGTCGGCGGCGGCGTAGATCGACGACGTGGCTTGGTCCACATGGCGCAGCAGCTGAGCGACCTCTGCCATCGGCGCCCCGGCGTGCAGCGCCTCGGTCGCGAGCGTGCGACGCAGCGCGTGTGGTCCGACACGCGCCACGCCTGTTGCGCGCAGGCCCGGTAGACGAGGCTGCCGACGGCGTCGGAGGAGAGCGGCCGGATCGGCGCGATGGCGCTCAGGAAGGACAGACCGCGTGACCTGGCTCGCGTCCTTTGGGCCGCAAAAAGTTCGGGCGACTTCCTCCCCAGAAGTGCGAATTAGCCTTGGGCTTTTCGATGCCCGTGCGCTGCTCCTGCTTGTTCATAGTGCTGCCGTAGGAGGTCACGCCCATAATCGTTGCCATTCGGCGTACGCACGACGGTGTGCACGTGAAACGGCTCAGGTTCCTCGTTTGCGAGGAAGACCCCAGAGTGACAGTCGAATTCGATGAGAGCCACCGGGCTGTGGACCTTGTAGTAGAAGGGCTGATCAACATCACTGGCCGGCCCGACCCATGCGAAGTACGTCTCGCCGAAGTGCTGCTCGATCTCCTTCATCCGAACGGAAGCTTGTGCATCAGGTAGTCGTCCAACGTAAGCTTCGATTACCGCTGTGAGCAGTCTTCGTTGGTCGGCCGTCAAGTCCGCCGCGCACACGCCTTCGTAGGCCAGCATCAGGTTGTCGCCACCCACCACCGAACGCATCCGGCCCTCAGTCGGATGATTCAGCTCCGGGGGAAGGTCGGCCGACAACATCGAGGAACACAGTGTGGCGGTTTGTCTCTGTCCGTGATCGAGCGCGTTCATCAGTTCGAGGCCGCGTGCCATTTCAGCATCGAAGAGCCGAATACCGGAGAATTCTCCTCGATCAGCGACCCGTGGTTCAGCCCCCATGAACGTGGGGGTAAACACCATCTGTCGGGCAAGAATGAAACAGTGGAGATTGAGGTGATGCCCAACGATCTGCCAACCCCATGGTCGGTCCCTACTAGGCACGCCGAAGAGCGAAAACCGATACATCCACTCGGTCAACGTGTCGGGATAATCCTGGACGACTTCGCCGAGTACGGCGTTGAGCCGCATGCAGTCCCGCGTCTCTTGAAGCCCTCTAACGCTCAGCGAGGCAGCTAACAAAGCCACCACCGACTCTCGCTGTGTAATCGATAGGTCTTCAAGCAGGAGGCCGTGTGCCGGCCAGATCGGATAAGCATTCGTCCACTGTCGCCATTCCGCCGCATCGATTGGAAACATCACCTCGTGACGCTCGTCTGCGCTCAGCGTGTCGAGGAGATCGAGAGCCGTCGCGAATATGCGCTCCGTGTCGAGCCCGTCGTCGCCGATGGTGAAAAGCCCGCGCTGGAGCTGCCCATCCCTGGTAATCCCGACAAACGGAAGGTCGAACTTTGCTCGAACTCCGCTGAACACACTTTGTCGCGCCTCCCCCATACGAGAGGCGTCGAATACGTCACGGTTGAAGTGGAAGAGACCCTTGGGCCGAGGTAGATAGCCCCCATATCCTGCATCCATACCGCTACTTGACCCTAAAATTCTGCAACACGAATCTCCATTGGCCCCAGTCAATCATCAAAATTCAGGCACTGTCGGAGTCATTCGACATTTACGCGTGCCGCGTGCACTTGACCATCTCCGCCAAGCCGTCGGACAACTCGTAGGTTTTTCGACACACCCGTCCGCAGCCTCTTTTCATAGCGTTCTCGAACCGATGTCACGAACATACTATGTCAGCGTGCGGTAGACGGCAGCCATTATTCGCCCTGTATCACCCTGCCGTACTCCGCTTCGGTGTGATATGCCACGTCACGAATCGCCACTCTCCATCTTGACGCACGGCCACTTGTGTCACGAATGCGTCGACGACACGGACGTCCTCACCGGGTCGACGAATCGTGTTCAATAGGTCACCCGTCAAAACCGCGCTATCCCCATGAAGACGAACCTTAAGGTTATCTCTAACGTGGGTTCGAGGCCCAGCGGCGATAGCAGCCAGATAGCCAGTCTTGTCCATCTTGTCGCCTCCGCCCCATACATGAATGTAGTCCTCAGCGAGGGTACTAGAAAGCGACTCCAGATCGCCGACCCCGACGGCGGAGTTACGGCGCTCCTCCAGCTTCAAGACGTCGTCGACGTCCGTAATGTTGCTGTTTGTTATATCCTCACCTGCCGTGTCCTTTCTCTTCTGATGAGTTGCACGAAGTCTATCTTAGTAGTCGTAGAATCCCTTGCCTGACTTACGGCCTAAAAGTCCTGAAGAAACCATCCTAGATAGCATGGGAGGCGGAGCGTACGCCACCGCTTTGTATTCATTAAAGAGAACCTCGGCAATTGCCGTTACCGTGTCCAGACCTATAAAGTCAGCCAAGCGAAGAGGACCCATGGGATGAGCGCAGCCAAGTTCCATGCCCTTATCGATGTCATCTGCGGACGCCGACCCGGACTCATACATTCGAATAGCCGAGAGCAAAAAGGGTATCAAGAGGGCATTAACGACAAAGCCGGCCTGATCTCGTGATTTAATTACCTGTCGGCTGAGTCGATTTACCAGGAAATTTTCAATAACCTCTAATATGTCGGGGGCTGTGAGAAGACTGCTCGTAATCTCGACGAGAGGCAATACGGGTACTGGATTGAAGAAGTGCACTCCGATGACGCGCTCTGGTCGCGTAGTGGCCATAGCAAGCTCCGCGATGGGGATCGAGGATGTATTTGACGCCAATATCACGGGATCGCTGCCGATCACCAGATCTAGTGTCTCAAACAGTTCAAGCTTGACCTGTTTGAGCTCAGCAACAGCCTCAAACACAATTTGGCACCCACGAATCTCATTCACGTTGGTGGTAAAGTTGAGACGCGACATGGCGACGGACCGCCCGCTAGCGTCAATCTTCCCGCGACTCTCAGCGCGATCGAATGAAGCGTGGATACGGGTTTCGCCTTGACTCAGCGCCTCTGGCGTCAACTCAACCACCGTCACCTCTACACCGGCCTTAGCGCACACCTCCGCGATGCCAGATCCCATCAGGCCGCAGCCGACTACACCCACTCGGTCAATCAATTTCCTCGCTCCGATCTCAATGGAAGCCGGCAACCAACCGGCTCTCGCACGTCTTTCGTGCAACTGGACGTCCTCCGACGAATAGCGGAATCGTCGGATATTGCCGGCTCAATGCCGCAAATGGACACTTCCGCACTATCGGATCCACAATTCAGATTCTCCTCAATAGCATTGCTTCGCCCTGACCACCGCCGCCGCAAAGGGCTACGGCACCGATTTCGGCAGAGCGCCGGCCCAGGTCCATCGCGAGCGACAGCAAGAGCCTTGCACCGGACATCCCGAGCGGATGTCCAAGGGCTCTCGCTCCACCATTCACGTTGACGACCTCGTCGCTGACGCCAAGATCCGCGATTGATGCCGCGGACACTGCCGCGAACGCTTCGTTGATCTCCAAGAGATCGACATCCGTCACGCTGAGCTGTGCACGATTAAGCGCTCGTCTAATCGCCCTCGACGGCTGCAGCAATAACGAGGTGACAGGTCCAGCGACCTGGCCATAACCAATGATCTCCGCAAGCGGGGTTACTCCGAGACGTGCAGCAGCTGCCCGGGACATCACGACCACCGCGGCAGCGCCGTCGGAGATCTGGCTGGCGTTGCCAACGGTGATAGTGCCATCCGAGGAAAACGCGGGTCGGAGGGAAGCTAGAGAGTCCGCGGTCGTGTCGGGTCGGACGCCCTCATCGACCGTCACCACTAGCGGTCGCCTCGTCGTTGCGCAACCGATACCGAGACAATCTCTTCGCCAAGACGACCGTCTTTGATCGCGCCGGCCGCATGCTGATGCGACAGTGCGGCAATTTCGTCTTGACGATCTCGGCCTACCCCGGCTACTGAAGCATGGCGTTCGGTGGCTTCCCCCATCTGCAGATGGTCGAACGCGTCTGTAAGGCCATCGGCAACAACTGCGTCCAGCAGCTCTACGGAGCCGTATCGAACTCCGAAGCGCGAACTGGGCAATAGGTGCGGAGCCTGTGTCATCGACTCCATGCTTCCTGCGACCACCACCTCTACGTCGCCGGCTCGTATCATTAGATCAGCAAGGTGGATCGCCTCCAACCCGGAAAGGCATACCTTGTTGATTGTGGCGGCTGGTACCGCAAGAGGTACCCCGCCCGCCACAGTGGCCTGCCTGGCAGGTCCTTGCCCCTGGTCGGCCATTAGCGCCTGGCCCATCGCTACGAAGTCGATGTCATCGGGCTAACTCCGGCGCGACGAAATGTTTCGGCGATTGCGATCCCTCCGAGCTCGACCGCCCGATCGGTACCGAGAGCTCCCGACAACTTTCCGATTGGCGTCCGAGCGCCCGCCACAATCAGTGAGTTCATCAATCCTCCTCGAATCCTCCAATGGGGCAACACAAGCGAACGCCGGCGCATGAAGGGCCCAGGTGATCGCACCCGCCGCCAGTCGCCCTCACCCGTCGTGAATCAAGAGCTAGCTAAAGCGTTACGACAAAGAACGGATTGCGACCAAGAACGAGTCATACCGTGCTTCGCGACGCCCGACCGTGGCGAACTCAGCCCACCCGCACCTTCTACCACCATTTTGAATCAAAGGAAGAGCTGTTGCTCTTGATTCACGACAAGTTCGTTGACGAGGGGCTCGAGCGCGCTCGTGCGATATGGAACAGCAACATGTCGCCTCCGAACAAGCTCGACGCTCTGATCAGCGAACTCGTCACCGACATCGCGAAATTTCAGGCGCCCGAGACGATTTTCTTTGAGAATCAACGGTTCCTCTCTGAAGCGCGGTTTGCGGACATCAAGGCCAAGCGAGACGAATACGAGCGTCACGTGATCGACATTCTAGAAGAAGGGATCGCGAGCGGCGATTTTCGAGCGACCGCCTCCACACGCGTGCTCGCTTACGGCATCATCGGCATGGGCTCGTGGCCCTACCGCTGGTATCGACCGGAGAGCGGGCTGACCGCCGTTCAGATCGCAGAGGTCTA
>Ga0182024_10024938_pt1 | contig 10593 bp, 6 predicted proteins | sample P32metaG_FD_120480 | JGI IMG/M metagenome (GOLD analysis project Ga0182024, IMG submission 120480) | Permafrost microbial communities from Stordalen Mire, Sweden - P3-2 metaG (Illumina Assembly) | ecosystem: Environmental > Terrestrial > Soil > Wetlands > Permafrost | place: Sweden: Stordalen...
ACGCAGCATGCCCAACTCGCGGCGGCGGTCGAGCACCACCGCCAGCAGCGCGTTGGCGGCGCCCAGCATGGCGACCACAATGGCCACAGCCTCCAGGCCCCAGGTGATGGCGAACGTCCGGTCGAATACCTGCATCGAAACGCGGCGCAGCTCGGCGTTGGGCGCCACCGCGACGCCCAGCCCCGCGGTCCGAAGTTGGATCTGGCGGCGCACCGCATCGGCCTCCACGCCGGGCGCGAGGTAGACGGCGGCGTTGGTAGCGGGCTGCGCCGGCAGATACTTGAGCAGCGTGGAGTTGTCGAGAATCACCAGCCCCTGGCTGCTGGAATAGTCGTAATAAATGCCGGCGATGGTAAGCGCGACGTTGGCGGCGCCCATAGGCAGTGCGATGCGATCGCCGGCGCGCAGGCCGAATTTGTTGGCGAACGGTTCGCTGACAATGGCGCGGTCGCGCTTCGAAAGCGAGCGTAGAACGGCGTCGCGGTCCTCGCCTCGCAGGAATCGCAGGCGGCCGTAGCGCCGTATAATTTCGGCGTCGCTCGCGCCCAGCGTGGCGCGTTCCCCGCGATAATGCAGCTCCAATCCGTGGAACAAATCCACGGCGGCCACGCCCGGCGTTGTGGCCAGAATGCCGGGCACGGCGGGCGCAAGCGGCGGGAACGATCCAACCGCGAGCCGGTCCGCCGGACGCACGTAGAGATCGGCGCGAAGCTGCGTATCGAGCCACAACGCAACGGTCTCGCGAAAGCTGCCGACCATAATCCCCACGCTGGCCATCATGGCGATGGCGGTGGCCAGCGCCGCCACCACGACGGACGTGCGCCCGAGCGATCCAACCAGGCTCCGCCCCGCCAGCATCGCTTCCACGCGCTTGTGGAACAGGCTCCGCGCCGCGTAATTCACCGCCAGCACGAGCGCCGGAGCCGCCAGCGCCACCGCGCCGATGGCGAGAAACGCCGCGGCGTATCCACCCGCCGGGAAACCTGCGATCGGAGATGCCTGCGAGGTGGTCACAGCGAGTACTGCGAGAATTCCGGACCATACCAGCCAGCGCCGCCAGCGCAGCCGCGCATGGTGCTCGCGGGAGCCGCGGCTCATAGCTTCCGTAGGATCGACGGCCATGGCTTCGCGCGCGGGGCCCAGCGCGGAACCGAACGCCGCCAGCGCTCCTATCAGGATTCCGAGGGCTGCTTCGCCCAGTGAAAGCTCCACCGGCGCCGGCCGGCTGGTAGCAAAGAGGGCGTTGACAGTACCCGAGATCAACTGCACCGTAGCGCCGGCAAGCATACGCCCGAGGACCACGCCCAGCGCCGCGCCGGCGATGCCCAACAGCAGCGCCTCGGCCAGGAACAGCGCGAAGATTGGGGCCCGGCCGGCGCCCAGAGCGCGCAGCACGCCGATCTCCGCGCGCCGGCGCACCACGCTGATCGAGATGGTGTTGTAGATCAGAAACGCGCCCACCACGAGCGAGATGTAACTCAGCACGCGCAGGTTCCAGCGGAAGGCGCGCAGCATCCGCTGGTTCTCATCGCCGCGGGCGCCGGGTTTTCGAATCAGGTACGCCGCGGGCAACATCTGGCGGATGGCCGTTTCGGCATGGGCGAAATCTTCATCGGGCGAAACCGTGACGTCGATGCGATCCAGCTTGCCGTAGCGTCCGAGGGCCTGTTGCGCCGGCGCGATATCGAGTGCCAGGAAATCGGCGCCGGCATCCGCGATCTGCGCGATCCGGAAGCTCCGCGCGCGGCCGCCGAGTTGCACCGTCAACGCATCGCCCGCACTCAGCTTGAGCCTCCCTGCAAGTGGCTTCGAGACCACCATGCCATCCGCTTCGCGGCCCTCTAGGGCTTCGCGATTTTCCCGGCTTTCTCCCGTGTCGCGGCGTTCTCCACCTTGTCCAACTTGTTCCGCCGTGGCGAGAAAATCGACGCCATAGAAAGGTACGGAGCCGATCCCGGCGATACCCGCCTGGGCCTCCATCACCGGCGCGAATTGCGCGTTGATGGGAAGCGCCGCCAGGCGTCCCATCCACTGCTCGTCGATGCCGCCATTGGCGGAGATTTCGAGGTCCGTCTTGCCCGCCAGCGTTTCGAGCGACGACTGGAAGGAACCCGTGGCGGCATCGCCGGCGAGGTCGATCGCGACCACCACGCCCACGCCCAGCGCCACCGCCAGTATGGTGAGGGCGGTCCGTAGCGGGTCGCGGACGAGCGGCCGGAGAATCAGCGTGCGCAGCAGCTTCATGGGCGGTCAAGGGCGCGGTCTATCGCCCTGTCTATCGCGCCGTCTATTGCGCTGTCTGTCGTGCTATATATCGCGCTGTCGATTGAAACGACGCGCCCATCGCGAAGGTGGACCCGCACATCGGCAATGGCGGCGGCCTCGGCGCTGTGCGTGGCCACCAGCACCGCGGCCCCGAATTGGCCGGCGCTCTGCCGCAGCAGCGCCAGAATCTGGCTGCCGCTGGAATCGTCCAGGTTGCCGGTCGGCTCGTCGGCGATCAGCAGCTGGGGCGAATTCGCCAGGGCGCGGGCGATGGCCACGCGCTGCATCTGGCCGCCCGAAAGTTGGTACGGGAAGCTGGCGGCTTTCTCTTCCAGATCCACCCAGCGGAGCCGGTCCAGCGCGGTTGCAGCCGATTTCGGCGCGCGCGCGAGCAGCAGCGGCAGCTCCACATTTTCGAGGACCGTCAACGTCGGCAGCAGCTGGAACGATTGGAACACGAAACCGATGCGCGTGCGGCGGAGCGCGGTCAGCTCCGCGTCATTGAGCGAGCCCGTGCTGCGCCCATCGATGAGCACTTCGCCGCGCGTGGGGAAATCCATGGCGCCGGCGAGGTTCAGCAGGGTAGTCTTGCCGCACCCGCTACGCCCCACCAGGGCGGTCACCGAACCGGGCGCGGCGCAGAGCGAAACATCGTGCAGAACCTCGACCGGCTGGCCTCCGTTGCTGTAGGTTTTGGAAACTCCACGCAGCTCCACGCGGGGCGGGTTCATCTAGCTCCATTCTACGCAGGTGGGCGAAGTGGCCGAGGGCCGGGCTGAATTCTTGGAGAAGGAGCCGAAGCCAAAGGTGCATTGAAGCGTACAAGGAGAAATGAAGGTTGATTGGCGTCGGTACTGGCAAAGCCGGCTTGCGCATGAGCGCATGGAAAAAATTTTTGAAATGGGACTTGCCGCCTACGCGATGAAAGGGTTTAGTTTTCAGGGAAAGATGCACTGTGGCGCAACGGAGCAAGCCGCCTAAAAGGCGGCTGCAGCCAGGATTGGCTGCCCCACTTAGGCGCTGATTCCGGCTGATCGGGCGGCTTATGGCGGCGCTCGAAAAATGGAGGCATGGCCGCGGAGTGTGACGTTTGGAACCGACCAGACTTGTACCTGTGTGCCCCGCCACAAAACACCGAACCAATGAGTAAGGCGCCACGCGATTTCAGAGCATAATGAGTTGACTGGAGAGAGATGCCGATGACTCAGTTTCGCCCAACGGTAACTTTGGCTTTTTGTATTGCAAGCTTCCTGATTCCCACCGCTCAAGCGAGTCTGGTGGCGACCTATACTTTTAACAATACATTGGCAGCCGAGCAAACAGGGGTAGCTGCGTTGACTGCCGTGGACCCCCTGGGCACGAGTGGCTTCCAGACCGCCACGGTTTTTGGCAATCTGCAGACCACGTACCACTTCAACGGCGCTGCAACTCCGCCGGCCGACCAAGGCGGCCTCGACTTCAATACGACAGGTTTGATCACATCGAACGACTACTCCGTCGAAATGGTGGTTGAGCTGACTGGGAGCGCCGGTTGGCGGCGGCTCCTCGATTCCTCGGACCGCCAGTCCGACGACGGTCTCTACATCGATCCGAGCGACGACCTGGATTCGTATCCAAACGGCGGGTCGGGCAGTCCGTTCTCGGCCAATACGTTCTTCGACATTTTCGTGACGGTGGATCCGAGCAACACGGTGACAGGGTATTTCAGTGGAGTTCAGCAGTTCTCCGAAACCTCCACCAGCCTTGACGTCGCGACAAATACCCTTGGATTCTTCCTCGACAATGTGGTGGGTGGCGGCCAGGGGGAATGGTCGAGCGGCAACATCGCGCTGATCAAGGTCTTCAATACCGCTCTAACCCCGAGTGAGGTCGCGGCCGAGACCGCAGATCCTTTTCAAGGAACCGCGCCGGAGCCAGGCTCGTGGATTCTGTTGCTCGGCGGCGTAGCCGGAGTAGCGATTCGTAAGGCGCGCGGCTGAAGCCATCGCCGCTCTCCGAATTGTTTGCTTGCAGCATTGCTTGCAGCGCCTCGTCAGTGGCGAGTAACGACCTACGGCGGAGCCGCTCATGACAACGCGGCTCAATGTGACTCGTTACGACTAGCCAACTGGATCGCACATAAGAAGCCCAGCCGCATCGAGCCGTCGTGGTAGGCGCGGAGGGAAGAGCGCGGGGCATGGCCCCCGACCCGCTAACTGACTCAGTGGGTTGACAGACGAAAGCATCTGTCCCACGTTGCGTGCAACGGCTGGTGCGACTGAGCCTCCGATCCATCAACCCAGTCGGGCGCACCGACCCGCCAAATATCCATACGGCGCGGGCGATAGAATAGTCACAACCCATGAAACGCTACGCTTTTTGCCTTGCGCTGGCCGCATCCCTCGCCAGCCCCGCCGACCTTCCCACTCTGCGCGGCTACTCCACCGATTCCTCCAAGTCCGAGCACGATTGGGAAGCCAAATTCCGCGCCATTCCCGATACCGGCAACCTGCGCGACTACATGCAGCGCCTCAGCGCGCGACCGCACCACGTCGGCTCTCCGTACGATAAGGCCAACGCCGAGTGGATACTCGCCAAGTTTAAGGAGTGGGGCCTCGACGCCAGTATCGAATCGTTCGACGTGCTCTTTCCCACACCCAAACAGCGCTCGCTTGAGCTGGTTGAGCCAACGCATTTCACGGCGCGCCTGGAAGAGCCCACAGTTGCCGCGGACCCCACATCGGGCCAGCACGACGAGCAGCTTCCCAGCTACAATGCCTACTCCATCGATGGCGACGTGACGGCCCCGCTGGTTTATGTCAACTTCGGCATCCCCGAAGATTACGACGCGCTCGACCGCCTGGGCATCTCCGTCAAGGGCGCCATCGTGATCGCGCGCTACGGCAACTCGTGGCGCGGCATCAAGCCCAAGGTGGCGGCCGAACACGGCGCCGTGGGCTGCCTGATCTATTCGGACCCGCACGAGGACGGCTACTTCCAGGGCGACGTTTATCCCGAAGGGCCGATGCGCCCCAAAGACGGCGTGCAGCGCGGCAGCGTGATGGATATGCCCACCTATCCCGGCGACCCGCTGACGCCCGGAATCGGCGCAACCAAGGACGCCAAACGCCTGGCGCTCAGCGATGTCAAAACGCTGACGAAGATTCCCGTGCTGCCTATCTCCTACGCCGATGCGCAGCCGTTGCTCGCGGCGCTGCATGGTCCCATGGCGCCGGCGAGCTGGCGCGGCGCGCTGCCCATTACGTATCATGTGGGGCCGGGCCCCGCAAAGGTCCACTTGAAGCTGGCGTTCAACTGGGACACGAAGCCGCTCTATGACGTGATCGCGCGCATTACCGGCAGCGCTTATCCGGACGAGTGGATCATCCGCGGCAACCATCACGACGCGTGGGTGAACGGCGCGGACGACCCGACCTCGGGCCAGGCTGCGATGCTGGAAGAAGCGCGCGCCATGGGGGTGTTGCTCAAGCAGGGTTGGAAACCCAAGCGGACCATCGTATTCTGCGCGTGGGATGGCGAAGAGCCCGGCTTGCTCGGTTCCACCGAGTGGGCCGAGACGCACGCGGAAGAGCTGCAGCGCAAGGCTGCCGTCTATCTCAACTCAGATGGTAACGGGCGCGGATTCCTGAATGTGTCCGGCTCGCACACGCTCGAAAAATTCGTCAACACGGTAGCGCGCGACGTGGACGACCCCGAAACCAAGATGAGCGTGGCGCAGCGGCTGCGTCTACGGCGGATGCCAGGCGCGGCGCCCGAGGATGGCGCGCAGGAGCGTTTCGCGGCGGCCGGGGCCGGACAGGAGTTTCGCATCGCCGCGCTGGGCTCCGGCTCGGATTATTCGGCGTTTCTCGATCACCTGGGGATCGCATCGTTGGATATGGGTTTCGGGGGCGAAGACCGCAGTGGGATCTATCATTCCGATTACGACGATTTCTACTGGTATACGCATTTTTCGGATACCAGTTTCGTCTATGGAAAAGCCCTGGCGCAACTCGCGGGAAGCGCCGTGATGCGCATGGCCGACGCCGAGCTGCTGCCGTTCGATTTCGACAATTTCACGGCGACCATCCGGCGTTACGTGGCCGAAGTGGAGAAGCTATCTGCGGACGCGCGCAGCCGCGTTGAGGAGCGAAATCGCGCGATTGACGAGGGCGTGTTCACGGCCATCATGGACCCGCGTTTCCCCACCGTGCCGCCGTCGAAAGAGGCTTTGCCGCCGTTCTTGAATTTCGCTCCTCTCGATAACGCGCTGGCGGCGCTCGACCACACCGCGCAGCTTTACGATCAGGCGTTGGCGAAGGCGTCGGAAAACGGCGCATCGGCGCTGGCCCGCGAGAACGCCCGCGCCATTTTACGGGAAGCCAATTCGCGGCTGATCGCGGTGGAGCGGACGCTCACTTCGAATGAGGGGCTGCCGAACCGGCCCTGGTACAAACATGAGATCTACGCCCCGGGCTTCTACACGGGCTACGGAGTGAAGACGCTGCCCGGTGTGCGCGAGAGCATCGAGCAGAAGCAATGGAAGCAGGCCGACGAGCAGATTGCGCTGGTGGGCAAGGTGCTCGAAAACGCCGGTGAAGCGATCCAAGGCGCGGCGGCGGAATTGACTAAGGCGGCGCGCAACTGAGCGCCCTGCCGGCGGGAGCGTTGCGAATTGCGACGGCCGCGGCATTGTCGTTCCTGGCCGCGTGTACGCCCACGCCCCACAAGCCCGATTTTCGCGCGCTGGCGTTTCACGCCGCATCCGACCCGCAGATATTCGAAGCTCAAGCTCTGGGCCGGACCGTGCAGGTAATGGCGCCGGACGACGTGTTTCATCCCAATTCATGGCAAGGCCCGCTGCGAATCGGCGGGGTCTGTACCGCGAATGTTTTGCAAGTGACGGCCGTCTACGCCTCACGCGACGCCGGTTACCTGTTGGTGGTGACACATACCGGAGCCGAGCGGTTCGCGCGCTTCGTCGATCTGCACACGTGCCGCGAAGTGTGGCCCCCGCTAAGAGCGGAAATCCCGATAGAGGTCACGGGCGACGCCATATCTATTGTGAAGGGCCAATGGCTGCGTCTGTTCGGCGAGCATCCGCCAATTCAATAGGGCAGATGGTAGGCTGCGGGGCGATTGGGGGCGCGTGTGAAGCGATCGGTTGGCAGGCGAAAGCCCTGCCCCACAAAAATGCGGATATGGGTGTGAAAAAATACAGACTGATTGTACACCACCCATCTCACTCTCGTCGCGGGCTAAGTCAATTGTATTAAAACCGGCTGAGTACTGGGACTCATAGATAAACAACCGTATATAGAAATACCAATCTGGGCCAGTTATGCTTGCCCGCGTCCATGTGGCGAAATTTTGGTACTGGCGAAAGGACGGTAGAGGAATATAGTAGGGATATGGGTGGGTTCGAGCGCCAGAATGATAGCGTAAGGAAGCCGCGTCCGAAGCCGTCTATACTGAATTTTCAGTAAGATCTAACGATGTATTCTATTCTGTTCGCCCCGCCGGACTAGCGAGGTAGAGACGTGGCGGTAAAGGAATCCCAAGACGCTTTAGTTGCTGAGCGCCTCCAGGCGCTGGGCGTGGAGCTTTTGACCGAATGGGATGCCTTGGTTTTTCTGTACCGTCACGCTGCCAGCCTCTGCACCACCGCTCAAATCGCGCAGTTAATCGGATATGACAAGGCTGAGATTGGAGCGGCGCTACATAAACTGGAATCCCTGGGGCTGATCCAACGCTCGCGGGTCTCTCAGGGGATGCGTTTTTACCGGTTCTCGGCGCCTGAGGAACCGTCGCGCCGCTCCCGCTTACTGGAACTGATGAATCTGGCTCAAAATCGCGCGGGGCGGCTGCTGCTGCTTAAGCATCTGAGGCGCCCCGGTTTGCCGCCGGTAAGAAGGAGCGACAGTGGTTTGCGTTTGGCGTGAAAGGAAGTATATATGGCTGGCGATGGCGTGATCCGCACGGGTATTGCGGGGCTCGATCGAATCCTGATGGGTGGGATTCCGCGGCGCAATGTGATTCTGGTGGAAGGAACGACGGGAAGCGGGAAGACCCTGCTGGGCACGGAGTTCATTTACCGGGGGATCACTGAATTTAACGAGCCCGGCATCATTGTGGTATTCGAGGTCAGCCCGGATAAGCTGATTCGCGACGCGGCCACGTTGGGCTGGGACCTGGCGGAGCTGCAGACGCAGAAGAAGCTGCAGATCGTTTTTACCAGCCCGCAGGTGCTCGACCACGAACTGCATTCGGCCGATAGCCTGCTACTGGAGACGGCGGGCGAAATGGGCGCCCAGCGCATCTTTATCGACGGCATCGGACTGTTGTGCCAGGCTGCCAATGCGGCTGCGGCGACGCCAGCCAACGGGCCCGCCTCTTATCGCGTGATCCTGCAGCAACTCATCGAAGGGCTAAACCGCGAGCATCTGACGGCGATGCTGTCGCATGAAATCGGATCTCACACCGGGTCGCAGCCGACTTCGGAGGCCGCGGAGTCTCTGGTGGATACGGTGATCCGGGTGAACCGGACGCTGCACAGCCGGCGCATCCATCGCAGTATTGAGATCGTCAAGAGCCGGGGTCAGGATTACGATCCTGGGGAGCACACCCTGAGTATTCAAAGTGGCAAGGGCCTGGAAGTGTACCGCCGGGTTCAGGCGCCTCTCCCCATCAGCAAGGACCAACCTACATCCACGTCTAAGCGCTCGGCCATCGGAGTGGACGCTTTGGATGCTTTGCTCGGCGGGGGCATCTTCGATGGATCGACCACCATGGTGGTGGGGCTTTCGGGGGTGGGAAAGACGGTACTGGGCACGCAGATTTTGCGCGAGGGAGCGCTGCGGCAGAATAAGCGGGGACTGCTGATCTCGCTGGACGAGCACCCGGCGCAGATCGTCCGCAATGCCGAAACCCTTGGACTGAATTTGCAATCGCAGATGGACGAGGGCACTATCCATGTGCTGTTCGATAGCCCTCAGGAATTGAATATCGATGTCCACTTTGCAAAGATCGTCAGCACCATCGAAGAGAACGACATCCAGCGCATGGTGATCGATGGAATGACGAGTTATAGCACCGCGCTGCAAGACCAGGCTGTCTACCGCGATTTCTTTCATGCCCTGGTTGCGTACAGCAAGCATCGGCTGATGACTACCTTCTTCAGCTATGAGAATCCGGAGTTTCTGGGTCTCTCAACTTTTATGCCGGATTTCCCGGTGAGCTCGATTGTGGACAATATTATTTTGTTAAGCCTGGTGGAAATCAGGAGCTCGCTACGCCGGTGCCTAACGGTGGTGAAGGCGCGGGGCTGCCCGCACCAATTCGATAGCCGCGAATATGTAATCGGGCCAGGCGGAATCACGCTTCTGCCCTTCGACGAGAATGTCGCCAAGGCATTGCCCCTTGCGAGCTACAACAGCATCTTGAGCCGGGCGCCGAGCCGGATGCCTGGCTCCGCCGAAGCTGCTTCCAAGTGATCGCGCGCAAAGAGACGGCCAATCCCGACCGGGCGAATGCCGACCAGGGGGCTGCCGATTTAATCACACAACCGGCCTACGCCGCCGAAGAGGAATTCCGCTATGCGGATATCTCCGACGAGTGGCGCCAAGAGCTGCTGGAACCAGCGGGCTGGGGCGAAGTTCTGGAGACGTTTGCCGTCACCATGAGAGTCGCTGTGGGCCTGACCGATGCGGAGGGTTGCCTGTTGGGGCGATGTCACAATGCGCAGCCGGTTTGGAGCCTGGTATGCGGGACAAGGCCGAAAGCCGCTAGCGAGTGTCCCTTTTGTCTGGCGCCGCCTGCATCTTGCAACGCGGTAAAGGAAGCCCTAAGAACCGGGAAGGCAGTGACAGTAGAGGACCAGGCGGGATTGGCCCATGTAGCCGTGCCGCTCGCATTGGGCGGCCATCAATTGGGAGCCCTGATTGCGGGACAGGTCTTTACGCATTACCCGGAACCCTTGCGGTTGGAGCGGGTGGTTAGAGACTCGGGGGTCTCGCGGTCCCGGTTATGGCAAGAGGCAGTCCAACAGGTTCCCGTCACTCGGGCCACGCTACAGTTGTACGGAAATTTGCTGATGTCGCTGGGTCAAGCCGTTGTGGGGGAACGCCAAGCGGCCGTCCTGCAAAGAAAGCTGGCCCAAACCAGCCAGCGGTACCGCTTGTTCATCGACGGCGTTAAGGAGTATGCGCTCTACACGGTGGATCGCGCCGGCCGCGTGACCAGCTGGAATAGCGGCGCCGAGCGCCTGTTCGGCTATACAGAAGCCGAAATCATGGGCCAGGACGGTGCGTCTCTGGTGGTTCCGGGAATTCTGAACCAGGAGGCGCTGCA
>Ga0182024_10024939_pt1 | contig 10591 bp, 11 predicted proteins | sample P32metaG_FD_120480 | JGI IMG/M metagenome (GOLD analysis project Ga0182024, IMG submission 120480) | Permafrost microbial communities from Stordalen Mire, Sweden - P3-2 metaG (Illumina Assembly) | ecosystem: Environmental > Terrestrial > Soil > Wetlands > Permafrost | place: Sweden: Stordalen...
CAAGACCAAACTCTGAACGCATGGCCGCAGTGCCGAAATCGCAAAGGAGATGTTTAAGCAATCGCTGACCCGCCCCGGCCCCGCTGCAATTGATGTCTAGCCACTCCAAATCGTCGGCTTCGACAACGATCCCGAGCTTGCCTACGCCAAGGGCGGCGTGCTCGAAGCCCTCGACAAAGCCAAGCGGCAAGGCAAGACGCGATTCGTCGGCTTCACCGGCCACAAAGATCCCGCGGTGCATCTGAAAATGATCCAGCTCGGATACCCGTTCGACACGGTGCAAATGCCGCTCAATCCGTTCGACGCGACGTTCCGCAGCTTCGAGCAAATCGTGTTGCCCGAGGCCGTGAAGCGCGGGATTGGCGTGCTGGGGATGAAGAGCATGGGAGGAACCGCTTCGGCGGTAAAGCGCGGCGTCGTCACGTCGCAAGAGATGTTGCGCTATGCGATGAGCCTGCCGGTGGCCGTGACAATCAGCGGAATGGAATCGCTCGACGTGCTGCGGCAAAACCTGCAAGTCGCACAAGGATTCGAGCCGATGACGCCCGACCAAATGGCGGCATTGCGAAAACGCTGCGCCGCGACCGCCGCCGACGGCCGCTTCGAGCCGTACAAAGTCTCGCTGAAATTTGACAACCCACTGGCGCGCCTGCCACACGGTTTTCCGATCGACAAGGAGCAGAAAGAAGTCAAGCAGATGCTGCAGCAAGGCACGGGAACTTGGACGGAGAGGGGCTAGGGACTAGGGACTAGGGGCTAGGGGACGAAGAACGAAGCGTTGAAAAAGGGGACTGGCTCCGAGCTTGAACACGGTTCTGCTAACCACTACGGGTCGCACCTCGGTGCCTGTCCCCTTTTTCAACAACGCGGGTCAGCACGACACGAGAAATAACTTTCGTTTTTCCACAGGGCCTCCTCGCCGGCTGTCTGAATTCTGGCGAATTCAGCTACGGTCTCGCCCGAGCGCGGTAGCTGGATTCGCCAGAATTCAGCACTCCGACAACGTGCAAAGAACTAGGAGCGATGTATGGGATCGCATTCGGACGAATTCAAGACGGGGCGGCGGGAGTTTCTGCAGACGGGATTGCTCGCCGCGGGAACGACGGTGTTGGCCGGCGCGGCAGATCGTGCAGCGGCTGCCGATGGGGCGAATACCGCAGCCGTGCCGCGGCGGAAGTTCGGGCGGCATTCGGATGAGGTGTCGATTCTCGGCATCGGCGGATTTCATATCGGCAAGGCCGCGTCGCTCAAAGAAGCAATCCAAATCGTCGCCGAAGCGATCGACGCCGGCCTGAACTTCTTCGACAACGCCTGGGAATATAACGACCATCGCAGCGAGGAATGGATGGGCGAGGCACTGGCCGGAAAGCGCGACAAAGTGTTTCTGATGACCAAGGTTTGCACCCACGGCCGCGACAAAAAAGTGGCCATGCGGCAACTCGAGGAATCTCTCAAGCGGCTCAAGACTGATCATCTCGACCTGTGGCAGATCCACGAAGTCGTGTACGACAACGATCCCGACTTGCATTTCGCTCCGGGCGGAGTGATCGAAGCCTTGGACCAAGCGAAGAAAGACGGCAAGACACGCTACGTCGGCTTCACCGGCCACAAGCATCCGAACACGCACCTCAAAATGTTGGCCCACGATTATCCATTCGACTCGGTGCAAATGCCGCTGAATTGCTTCGACGGCACATTCCGCAGCTTCGAGCAACATGTGTTGCCCGTCGTCAACAGCCGCGGCATCGCGGCCCTGGGGATGAAAAGCCTTGGCGGCGACGGTCAGCCGATTTTGCACGGCGTCGTCACCGTCGAAGAAGCGTTGCGCTACGCGATGAGCCTGCCGGTCGTCACCACGATCAGCGGCATCGATTCGCTAGCCGTGCTGAAGCAGAATCTGAGCATTGCTCGCGGATTCCAACCGATGATGGCAGCGGAAATGGATGCGTTACGCAATCGCTGCGCCCCATTCGCCGCCGACGGCCATCTCGAGCTCTACAAATCGACCGTCAAATACGACGCCGACGTCGGCCGAGCGCAGCATGGCTATCCGACGGTTCAAGAAATGCCGCTGTAAGCGATTCACGGCTGCCGCGCATTCCGCCGGAAGTGGCTTACAGCTTGAGATGCGTCTTGGAATTGTACCGCGGCGAAATGCGATGGTTCCCGGTGTGCCGCCAATTCTGCAATATCGGGCCGACGTTCAAGAATGCGAGCAAAGCCGATCCAACGACGATCGGCACAAGAATCGTTTGATCGAGCCCGATCCGCTCAAGCCAGATACCGACGGCCGAAATCGCGAAAATCAGAATCGGCGCAACAAACACCTTGTCGTAGCCCACTATGATCCACCGCAGCGTAAGTAGTCGGCCCCACAAGCTGATCGGCGAAGAGTAGTTCATGCAATACCGCACGATGCGAACGAAGGCGAGCATCAACGGAAACATCGTCAATCCCATTCCTTGAAGCACTTTTCGCAACTCGGGATCCAAGGGGTTTGCCAAAACTGCGTACACCCACCATCCGAACAACAGGCTCACCGCCATTCCCGCAGGCCAACTGATTCCCATAGGCGGCTGATTCGGTCGCAGAAGATCGAATGGCCATCCCAACGACCTCGGCTGCTTTTGAGCAAGCCATTCCCCAACATCCGTGGATGGCCCGAGTTTTCCGCGATCTTTCGATCCTTCCAGTTTTAGCCCGGGCCGCCGATCAAAAAGCAGATCGGGCTTCGACCAGGGAAAATCGGTCAACGACCGCCGCAGCCCGAACAGAGCAACTGGGTACAACAGCGCCTCGACCGCCAGCGCGGCCCACGGGACCATCCAAAAGCGAACCACCAATCCCAATCCAAACGTGAGAGCCCAAGCGAACACCGTCGTGTCGGTCATCCATAGACTCACGCAGACGACAGCGAAGTAGCCGAACAGAAATAGAAGCGGGACACGCAGCACGTCGAAATAAGGATGGTGGAGCAACAGAACAACGACAAGCAGGAATGCGATATCGTCGGGCATCAAATGAATCGGGCGAAGCGGTAGCGGCTTCGACACCCGCCAGGGCGTTCTGGCGAGCCAGCGGCCGTAGTCCGTCCAAAACAACGGGTGAAATGATCCCGCGCGCAGTGCGCCGGCGACGGCGACCAACAACAACATGAAACCGTCGCGCTGGCCGTAGAACTCTTGCAAATCGCCGCGGCTAAAATGATGTTGCCAGCGAAAGTATGCAATCATCGCTTCGTAGGCCAAGTAAAAGAGCGCCATGATCGCCGGAAACGAGCTTGGCCACACCCAGGTACGAATTCGGCCGGAAAGAAACCGAATCATCGATTCGCCTCCTTCAAATACTGCTCGATATTCCCCATCGCCTCGGGGAAAATCAGCTTTTGCAGCACTTCGGTGAGCGGCCCGGTCGAGCCGGTGCGCTGGCGCAGGCCGTCGGGCGTGTCGTAGGCCAAGAGCTTGCCGTCGCGAATCACGACGATCCGATCGGCGAGCTCTTCCACCAACTCGGGCACCGGCGTCGTAAGAATGACCGTGGCGCCAATGTTTTTCGCCAGGTGCCGCAAGATGCATTTCAGCGCCATGATTCCAGCCGGATCGAGACCGCCGGAAAAGGGTTCGTCGAGCAACAGGATCGGAGCTTCGGTGACCAGCGCCGAACAGATCGCGATCTTCTTCTGCTGGCCGTTGGAGTAACTGCGAATCGGCCAGTCGCCTTCTTTCGCAAGCTCGAAAACCGTCAGCAAACGCTCGACGTGATTCATCAGTCGGGCGTCTTCCACCTCGTACAACCGGCCGACCGCTTGCAAGAATTCGCGGCCCGTGAAATTGTTCGGCAGCCAAGGATGGTCGGGCAAGAAGACGACGCGGCGGCGAATTTCGATTTCATCGGCCGTCGAACCGCGGCGGCGCAATCCGTCGTATTCCACGAAGCCGCGCTGCGGCGACAAGACGCCGGCCATGACATTCAGCAGCGTCGTCTTCCCCATTCCATTGGGCCCCACGAACACGACCATCTGCCCGGCGGCGATTTCCAAACTGACCTGCTTCAGCACTGGCCGAACGCCATAGTGCTGCACGACGTCGACGACTCGGATCATGCTCGATCCTGCGGAAAAACGGGGCCGAAGCCGTCACTTCGGAAAAACGTCGGCCACATTTAAGTGGAAGCCGGGGATTACGTCGTCGACCGTCAGCGTTTCCGATTCGCTGAAGACGCGCGGCTTCTCGCCGGCGCGATGGGCGGCGATCGTTTTGGTTTTCGGATCGGCGATCCAAACCACCCGCACGCCCGCTCCAAGATAATGCGCGATTTTGCGGTCCAATTCAGCCGCGGAGTCGTTGCGGCTGCGAACCTCGACGGCCAAATCAGGAATCGTTTCCAAATAACCTTCCGGCGACTCGACGACCGGAAGCTTGGCGGTCGAAATGAACACCGCATCGGGACCAAGGACCGTGTCGGGCCGCCGCGACAGCACGACGCCCACTTCAGTAAACGCCCGACCGTGTCCTCGCTGCTCGCCCTGCATGTACAACGCCGAGCCGATGCCCAATTGAACAGCCCCATGCAAATGCTCGGGCAAGGCAATTACGATGAACTTCCCTCGATCGAGTTCGAAATCCACGTCGCCGGAAGGCAAATGAGTCGGCAGCGCAGCCAGATCAGCGGCCGTAAACAGCCGGCCATGCGATTCCGTAGCGAGCAAAGTAGAAGGACTGGCCATTTCGTTTGGTCCTAACTTTCCAACGCCGCGCGCTCGCCTCGCTGTCTCCCGGCCAAGCGCGTGCGACCGAATTCGTGTTGCCCTAACAGACAATTGTACTTAGCGCGGCCAACCCGCGACAGTGAGCCACAGCCGGTGCTCGGAACACGCATGGCGTCCGCAAGCCGTCGGCGACCGATCGACACGCTACATTGCCGTAATGGTCCGCGACATCTCGTATTCGATCAAAGTCGGATCATTCGAATAAGGTTCCGTGTTGCCGGTCATGGAGAATCCGTTTTGCACATAGAACTCGATCGCGGCACGGTTGCTGCTTGTCACAGTCAGTTGCAATAGGCGCGCGCCGCGAGTAATCGCCCACGATTGAACAGCGGTGACCAACGTCCGACCGACACCGACTCGCCGATGCGTAGGGGCTACCCACATGGAAACCAAGTGTGCCTTGAACGGATCCGTTTCATTCAGAAATGCGGCGACAATGCCACACGGCGCCCCATCGTCCATTGCCAAGTAGCCCACCGATCGGTTGCTGCTCCAATCGGCTGCACGTTTGAGCCAGTCCGAATCCGAAAGCTGCGATTCCCTTGCGTAAGTGCTGCCGAATGCGGTGGGCGAATCTTGCAGGGCGCGAAGGCGCACGTCCTTGAAGATCAATGCGTTGCTCCGACTGATTTGTTCAATCGCTGGCATGGTAGTCGCATGTTCGTGCTCTTGCGCAGTCTGCTAACTTTCCAACGCCGCCAGCTTGCCCGTGCTGTCGCCGAAGCGCGGGACCTTCAAGCCGACGCGGTCGAGCATCGACACGTACAGATTGCACAGCGGCGTGCCCGGCGGGCTGGCGACGTGTCGGCCGGAGCGGATCGAGCCCCCCGCGCGGCCGCCGAGCAACAGCGGCAAGTTGGCCGGGTCGTGGCGATTCCCGTCCGACATGCTCGAGCCGAACATCACCATTGAGTTGTCCAGCAGCGTCCGTTCGCCTTCCTTGATCGATTGCATCTTTTCCAAGAAATGCGCGAACTGCTCGACGTGCCAGCGGTTGATCTTCTTGTATTCCTCGATCTTGCCCGGATTGTTTTGGTGATGCGAAATCTCGTGGTGACTGCTCGAAACGCCGGGAATGATCGGGGCGAAATTGCGGCCCGACACGTCGTTGGCAAACATGAATGTGCCGATCCGGGTCGAGTCGGTCCAAAAGGCCATCACCAACAGGTCCAGCATCAAATGAACATGCTGCTGAAATTCATGTGGCGGACGGATGTCGGGCCGGGCCAGATCGGTCGGCTTCGTCGGCGGTTTCCACGTGCGACTGTCGGGCTTCGACAAAAATTGTACCTGCTTCTCGACGGCTCGCACGGCTTCCAGATATTCATCCACTTTCACCTGATCGTCGCGCCCCAACTTGCGCCGCAGCGCGCCGGCGTCTTCGAGCGCCATGTCGAGCAACCGGCAATCATCGTCGGCATGGGTCGGCGTCGGCCGGCCGTTTGCGTCTTTCGCGCCGAAAAGGCGATCGTAGGCGGCGCGCGGATTGATCTCGCGGGCAACCGGCAGATTCGGCGCTCGCCAAGAGATGTACGACGCATAAAGCCGCGTGTAGCCGACGTTGTTGTCGATGCCCGACACGACCGGATCGATGCCCAATTCCATCGACGGCAGCGGCGTGGCATCGCCATATTTCTGCGCGGCAAGCTGATCGATCGAGATTCCGCCGGCACTGATGTCGCGGCCGGTGGTTTTGTTGACGTGCGCGCCGGTGAGGAAATTGGCCGTCTTGGCGTAATGGCCGTCGCCCTCGTGGCTTGCGGCTTTATCCAAACCGGAAAGCACCACGACGTCGTTCTTCAGTTTTTCGAGCGGCGACAGCGAGAACGGCAGTTCGAAATCGGCGCCGGTTTTCTTCGGCACCCAGGCTTCATTCCATGCGCCGTTTGGAAAGTAGAGAAACGCCATGCGAACCGGCGCCGCGGCCGAGCCGCTCGCCGATGCCGCGCCGGCGGCCGACGTTGCGCCGGCAGCCGTCGTCGTCAACGGCCGCATCGCATCCAACAACGGCAAAGCGATCGCCGCGCCGGTGCCGCGCAAAAAAGTTCGTCGCGGCAGCAGCCAGGTTTTGCGTGCCATATCAGGCTGTCCTATTTCTTCGAATAACGATAACGAAACGGCAGGCTCAGCACGATCTCGTCCAACAGGATCGAGGCCCGCTGATGATCGGCGTCGAGATTCTTCACGGCACTATCGACGACGCAATTATCAAACTTACCCAAGCCACGGCCCAAGGCATAGCCTAACATCTTGCGAGTGAAGTTGCGCAGAAACTCGTCGTGCCGCTTGACGAGCATCTCGCGCAATTCGAGCGGCCCGGCGAACTTCTCGCCCGACGGCAGCTCGCCCGTCGCATCGACCGGCTTGCCCCCTTGCTCGGTGCGCCAGCGACCGATGGCGTCGAAATTCTCCAGCCCAAAGCCCAATGGGTCCATCTTCCGATGGCAACCGGCACATTCGGCTTGCGAACGATGCCGCTCCAATCGCTGGCGCATCGTGAGTCCGTCCGATTGGTTGTCGTCTTGCGGCAACTTTCCGGCCGTCGGCGGCGGTGGCGGCACACCGTCGCCCAAGATTTCTTCCAACACCCATTTGCCCCGCAATACGGGACTGGTGCGCAGCGGATACGAAGTCGAAGTCAGAATGGCCCCCAGTCCGAGCAGCCCGCCGCGCTGAGTGCGATCGGCGAGTTGCACCTTGCGCATCTCCGGTCCGGAAACGCCGGCGATGCCATAATGCTTGGCGAGCCGCTCGTTCAAGAATGTGTAATCGGCGTCGAGCAGTTCCATCAGACCGCGATCGTTGCGCAGCACATAGCCGACGAATTCGACCGCCTCGTCGTGCATCGCCGCCGACAGATCGTCATCGAACTCGGGAAACCGCTTGGGATCGGGCCGACTGGCTCCGCCGAGCGCCGTGATTCCGAGCCACTGCGCGGCGAAATTCTCACCGAGCGCTTTCGAGCGCGGGTCTTTCACCATCCGCCGCACCTGCTGCCGCAGAACGTCCGTCTCGCCAAGCCGACGCTGGTCGGCCAGCTTCATCAACTCTTCGTCGGGCATCGACGACCACAGAAAATACGACAGCCGCGACGCCAACGGATAGTCGCCCAGGCGATAGATGCCTTCCTTCGGCGGCTCCGGTTCCACGAGAAACAAGAAGTGCGGCGAAATCAACACGCCCTTCAGCGCCAGCCGCAACGACGCCTCGAACGAATCGCCGCGAGCTTGCGCGCGATCGAACAGGCTCAATAGCCGCACAACTTCGTCGTCGCCAACAGGCCGGCGAAACGCACGCCGCGCGAAGGCCGCCAAATCGGTCTTCGCCGCGTCGTGCGCCGAAATCTTTTCATCGGGCGTTGCCAAGAGAAGTCGCCTTCTCGCCGCTTCGACCGGCAGCGACAAATCGGCCAACGCATGTTGCTGCGACGGCAACACTGCATCGAGAGCTTGATCGGCCGCCTGGAGGTATTTCTCGATCAAGATCGCGGAGAGAAACAGGCTATCGCCCGAGGTGTTGAAGCCTTCGCCGCCCGAGCCATCTTCCGGCAGGATGTTGCTGAGGTGCAGATCGAGGCCGATCAGATCGCGGATCGTGTTGTCGTATTCGAATCGCGTCAGCCGCCGGCTCATCACGTGGCCCTGATAGAACTTTTGGTTCTTGTCGGTCGCGATGGTCTCGCAGTCAACCGGCTCCTTGCCGACCGATTTCTCGACCCAATCGATGATCCGCGTCCGTTCATCGTCAGTGGGCCAGGGCCGGCCCTCCGGCGGCATTTCCTTGAGCTCGACGCGGTTGGAAACGTGATACCAAACATCGCCGGCAATATCGCGATTCAGCGCGATGGCCGAGGTCTTGAAGATCGTCAGATCGACATCGCCCTTCAACTTCTCCGGATTGTGGCAGCCGAAGCAGTATTTGACGATCAGCGGATGGATGTCGGCGTCGAACGAAATCGGTTTGTCGGCCGCCGGCTTTGGAGGATCGGCCGGTTTCGTTGGGTCAGCCGGCTTCGGCGCGGCGGGCATGGGCGGCGCCGTCTTGGGCTTAACCTCGACGCCGAGCCCATACATCGCTCCCGCGGCGACGAGAAAGACGGCAAATAAACAGGACCAAAGCCGCATCGGCATTCCCAGCTTGAAAGAATCGTTCGGCGCGCAGAATCGCTCAAATGTCAATTTACCACCCCCGACGACCCCGCGACAACAAAATCCACGATTCGGTGGCGATGCCTTTTGAATTTCGTCAACGAAAAAGTGGCTATTCGGCCGGATCGCTCGGTTTGTGCGAAAAGATGTCGGCTAGAATCACCCCCACTCCAAAGAGAAGCAATACGTTGGCCTCGATGATCGCAGCATCATGTTGGGAGGAGGCTGCTCCGACGGCAAATAATACCGCTCCGGCAAGCACAACGATTGCACCGGCGATTGATCGCATGGTTTGGTCACCTTTGGTTTGAGAAGCAACCGGGCCGCAATATACCAGCGCTTGAAAAAGACCGCTGGGTGAGGAGGGGTGAATCGCAAATCGTAGGACAGAAGGTTCGCGCGATTCATCGCAATGGAGATTCGGCGAACTTGATAATGTCACCCAGCGCCTTGTCGATCAACTCCAGGCGAACCCTATCGGCCGGGAGCACCTTGCTTGGCGAATCGTACTTGGCGACGAGAGAAGCATTGTAAAGCTTGTTGTAGGCGATTGTTATTCGCGGGAAGTTGCGTCGGACCGCCTCTTTCCGTTGATGGTGATCCGCACTGTGTTTTGCCCTCTTGGCCAGCAGCATCTCCACGAGCTGGACGGCAACGTAAAACGCGGCGGTCGTCAACCAATCTGGAAACTGGTCGGAGATTCCTTTAAGGAATTCGCGGTTGTGGTCCGCCTTCGCTCGGTGTTCCGCTTCCGTTCCCATAAACCTGGATAGACCGAGAAGGGTCAAAGAATGAAAGCAGCATTTCAGGGCTTGATTGCGGCAACTGCAAAATGTCCGCGACCCAGCCGTCGTTGTCAAGGCTCTGCTCTAGTTCCGAGAGCAATTCGCTCAATTGGAAATCAAAGCCTTCCGACGCTCCAATCACATATACCTGGACGCCGTGCGGGCTGGCAAAGGGCACGTAGCAATCCGTAATTCGATCCGCATTCCGTTCACACCACCCACGTAGTTTGGCCAAAAATTCGTCCTTGAACTTGGCAAAAATCTTCTCAATCTGAATGAATCCTTGGCAGGCTGCCACGGCCCATTTCGCTTCCTTAACGAACCTATCCTGATCCTCGGGGGTGACGACAACTTGGCCGTCTCCCCATTGGAGTTGAATCGGCTTGGCCTCAAAAGGTGATTGCAAATTGCTCATCGCAGAAGAGCCGGGCGGGCCCGATCCCTCTCGTTTACAGGCAAGTAATTAGCCAGCATGACAGTGCAGACGCCGTGTCGGTTCGGCCAAAGCCGCTTGAATAAGCACCAACTCACAACCCCAATCTAAGGATAGCTGGTCGCGCGGGAAGGTCAATGTTTGGGATCGTAACAATCCCAATATAAAAGACCAGTGCAATTTCTGGCCGATTTTTCTAATTGCCCACAGTTTGTTCCTGACGCCGCCCTCAAATGGTATCACTACCCGCCGATTCGATACAGAAGACTCGTGAAATTGCCACGGGATGCGACGGATTCAACCATCCCTGCAAGCGACTATAATGGATCGCTGTAAAAACCAGTGCCGGTATTTCACGTCATCGGCTTCGGACAAGAGCAGCGATGTTCGACGACTTGGCATTCGACGACCGCTTTCTGGCGCAGCTTCCGCTGCCGCTGGCCCAATTGTTTCGCCG
>Ga0182024_10024940_pt1 | contig 10591 bp, 9 predicted proteins | sample P32metaG_FD_120480 | JGI IMG/M metagenome (GOLD analysis project Ga0182024, IMG submission 120480) | Permafrost microbial communities from Stordalen Mire, Sweden - P3-2 metaG (Illumina Assembly) | ecosystem: Environmental > Terrestrial > Soil > Wetlands > Permafrost | place: Sweden: Stordalen...
GTGCTCGACGACTTCGGGCGTCACTGCGTCTCGTTCATTCGCGACGTCACCAAGATCAAGCCGTACAAGATCGCGATCGACGCCGGCAACGGCATGGCCGGGCTGACTGTCCCCTACGTGTTCAAGTACCTGCCGCAGTGCGAGGTGATCCCGCTCTTCTTCGAGCTGGACGGAACGTTCCCGAATCACCCCGCCTCGCCGATCGAGGACGAGAACAAGCTCGACTTGCGCAAGGCCGTGCTCGAGCACGGTTGCGATCTCGGCGCGGCCTTCGACGGCGACGCGGACCGGATGTTCATCGTCGACGAGAAGGGCGGTTTCCCCGACGGCAGCATCGTCACCGCGGCGGTCGGGGTCGCAACGCTCAAGAAATATCCCGGTTCGAAGATCCTCTACAATTTGATCTGCTCGCGCAGCGTACCGGAGGCGATTCTCGCGCACGGCGGGATCCCGGTGCGTTCGCAAGTCGGCCACTCGCTGATCAAGCCGCTGATGCGCGAGGAGAACATCCCGTTCGGCGGCGAGCACAGCGGGCATTTCTACTTCCGCGAGAACTGGTTCGCCGACTCGGGGATGATCGCGCTGATGCAGTGCTTGGATCTGTTCAGCGAGATCGACGGGCCGATCACCCATGCGATCGCGCCGTACAATACCCGCTTCCGCTCCGGCGAGATCAATTTGCCGGTCGCCGACGCGGACCGCGAGATGGCGAACGTCGAGGCGCACTTCAAAGATGCGACCATCGACCACCTCGACGGGGTGACGATCGAGTATCCGAACTGGTGGCTCAACGTGCGCAAGTCGAACACTGAGCCGCTGCTGCGCCTCAACGTCGAAGGCGACACGCTGCCGTTGATGGAGCAGCACCGGGACGAAGCGCTCGCGGTCATCAAGGGCACGTAGTCCGATCGATCCGCTCGAAACCTACCGCGCCGCACGTGATGACGTCGCAGCGTGTCTGGACGAGCTGCGCGAGCTGATCGAAGCCGAATCGTCGCTGTGGCACGGCGCGCCGGACGCTGCGGAATCGCTGGCCCGAACCGTCGAACGGTTGCGTGACGGCCGCTTCATTCTCGCGGTGGTCGGCGAGTTCTCGAGCGGCAAGTCGTTTCTGCTCAACGCGCTGCTCGGGAAAGTCGAATTCGAGCAGCGTCCCGGTGGGCGGCGCATCACCGGACTGCTCGCGACCGACATCAACCCGTCGACGGCGACGATCACCGAACTCGCCTATTCCGCCGATGAGTCGGCGACCGCGGTCTATGCGAACGGTCGCACCGAACGCATTCCGCTGGGCCGGCTCGCACGTTTCATCGCGGTCGGCGAAGAGGGAAAGCTTCACGACGCCACCGACGCCGAAGACGGCGGCGCGCCCGTGCTGGTGCGGGTCGCGGTCGACTCGCCGTTTCTGCAAAGCGGTTTCGTGGTTGCCGACACGCCGGGACTCGCCTCGATCAATCCCGCCCACCGGCGCGCGACGCTATCCTATCTACCGAGCGCCGACGCGGTACTCTATCTGATCGACACGCAGCAGCCGTTCACCGAAGGGGACGCTTCCTTTCTCGGCATCGTGCGGCGCTATATCGAGTCCGTCTTCATCGTGCAGACCAAGATCGATCTGTGGCGCATGAAGGACCCTTCGACGGGCTCAGGGCAGGCTGCCGAAGGCTGGCAGGGCGCCGCCCAACGCATCGTCGCGCAAGCGGCGCTGCATGCACCGGGCACCCCGGTGTTCCCGCTTTCGGCTCGCGAATATGCCGAAGGCGTGCTGACCGGCGACGAGGCGCTGATCGCGCAGAGCCGATTCCGCGAGTTTCTCGACGCGCTCGATGCATCGCTGGTCGCGACGACCGGCCGGTCGCGGCTGCGCCGGGCCGCGGCTGAGGCGCGCCGCGTCGCGACTCGGGCGGCCGACGCGCTCGCGTTCGACGCCGAGGCGCTCGAGACGCCGCCCGAGACGTTGCGCTCGCGGCGCGATGCGGTGGCGCCCGCGCTCGAGGCGTTCGACGCGGCGGCGACGGCGGCGAGCGATGCGCTGATCGCTGCCGGCACCGAGCTCGCAACGTTGACGCGCGCGCGTGGCGCGGACGTGCGGACGGCACTGGCGCGGACGCTCACCCGCACGTTCGACGCGACCGACATCGCGCGGCTGCGCGATCGCGCGAAGCTCCACATTCTGGTCGACGACGTCCTGGCAACCGCGATCGGCCGCTTCGCCGCCGACGCGGCCGACCTGGTGGCGAAACGTCTGCGCGGCGAGGCGAAGAACGCCTCGGCCGGGATCGTCGCCGCGGCGCACGACGCGGACCGGGACGGCGTCCTCGCGCTGCTGCTCGATGCGCTTGCGGCAGAGCGGCTGCCGGTCACCGAGGACGCGGCGCGCGCGTTCAATGCCGACCCATCGAGTGGCGCGTGGAGCGCGGATCTGGAGACGGGCCTGCGCAGCACCGTCGTCCTGGGCGCGCTGGGCGGTCCGGCGGTCGGACTCGTCGACGCGATCGCGCGCCGCTTTGCCGCCGCACCGCCGGATGCATATATGAAGCGCGAGTTGCTGGCCGACCTGGGCACGGGCCTCTACGCGGCGTTCGACGACGAGCTCGCCGCGTACATCGACGGCATCGCGACGCGTGTCGCGACGATCGCGCGGAACCTCGCCGGACGGGTCGCTTCGCTCGCGCCGCGCGTTCGCGCCGAAGCGCTCGGTCCGCTCGACCGTTCGCTACGAGCACCGTTCGATCTCGACGGCCGGTCGGCCGCGGCTCGCGCCGCGCGCGCGCGTGCGGCCGCGGCCCGCGCGCTTGCGACGCGCATCGAGACGCGGACCGAAGCGTTCGCGCGCGAGAGCCGGCTCGAGCGCGCCGAACGTGCCGATCCCGCGGTTCCGCTCGATCCGCAAGCAGGGCGTGAGCGTGTCGCACCGTCGGAGGCGACGCGCTTCGATCCGCTGACCTACGAGCACGGACTGCGCCCCGAGCGCTGGCGCGTCGTCGTACTCGGCGCGTTCAAGCGCGGAAAGTCGAGCTTGATCAACGCGATCGCCGGCTCGCGCGTTCTGCCCGATGAAGGCGCCGAAGTCGAGATGCATTTTCCGGTGCACGTGCGCTACGGTCCCGAGCACAAGGCGTACGCTCTCGGCGACGACGCAGGCTGGAATGCGATCGCGCTCAACGATGCGCTCGGTGCCGCCACGCGCACACCGCTGCTGATCGAAACGCCGTGGACGTTGCCGCGCCAGCTCGTGTTGGTGCACACGCCGGCGTTCGACTCCGGCTTTCCGCTCGCCGCCGAGATCGTGCGCGCTGCGGCGTCGTCGGCAAGCGAGATCCTCGCGCTCTTCTCGCGTCAACTCTCCGATCGTGAGCTCGAGTTGTACGGCGCGATCGCCGAGGACGCGAAACCGATTGCCTTCGTTCACACGATGGCCGACCACGAAGATAGCGCGGAGCGCCGCAACGTGGTGATGCTCGCCGAGCGCTATTTGCGCGAGCGCGGCATCACGCCGCAACGCATCTTCACCACGTCGACGCTCGAGTATCGCGAAGCGCTCGAGGCGGGCCGCGCTCCGGCCGGCTGGAATGAGCTGCGCGCGCTCGAGTCGACGCTCGAAGCGCACGCGGAAGAGCACATGCAGCGTCTCGACCGCTTGGCGCGCGAGCGTGCCGAGCGCGCACGTCTCACCGGTACGGATACCGCCGGAACAGCGACCGTACCAAGCGAGCGCGGCTCGTTTTTCAAGCGTCTTTTTCGTAAGAAGTAGCGCCGTGAAAGGGGGCCGGAAAGCCGCCTCCCGAATCGCACCGAACGTGTCCGACACCTACATCCTCGGTCCGGCGCGGATCGCTCACGGAGACGGTACGCAATCGCGCGGTCGCATCGCAATCGAGCGCGGACGCATCGCCCGCATCCTTTCTGAGGATGGTCCCAGCGACTTATGTTTGCCGGACGGCGCAATCGTCGCTCCCGGTCTGATCGACGTCCACACCAACGGCGCCGACGAGTTCTTGTTCAACCGCGATCAAGGCAACGCGGTCGAGGTTGCGTCCCGAGCCTACGCGCGTCAGGGCGCGACGGGATACGTCGCGGGAATCATGACCGCACCTTGGGAGTCGATGATGCACGCGGGCGCCGAGGTGTCGGAGGCCGCGAACCAACTCGTCGAAGCCGGCGATCCGATCGGCGCGCGATGCCTTGGCATTCACTTCGAGGGACCGTTCCTCAACCATAAGTTCCGGCGCGTCCATCGCAGCGAGTGGATCGTCCCCGCCTCGCTCGAACGCGCGCAAGAGATGGTGGAGGCGTGCCGCGGCGCGCTCGTGATGGTAACGATGGCGCCCGAGGTCGAGACCGTCGACGAGGTTGCGCGCTTCTTCTTCGACCAAGGGATCGTGTGCTCGGCCGGCCACACGGCGGCGCGGTACCGCGAAGGGATGCTGGCGATCGGGATCGGCTTCCGTACGGTCACGCACGCCTTCAACGCGATGTCGCCGCTCGATCATCGCGATCCATCGATTCTGGTTGCTTTCATGCAAGAGTCGCGCACGACCGTGCAGCTCATCTGCGATGGGTACCACGTCTCGCCGCCGATGGTCGATCTGCTCTATCGCACGCTGCACGACCGGCTGGTGCTTGCGACCGATAACATGCCGCCGGCCGGCAGCGGCTACCGCATCGAGGGCGGCGTCGTGCGCGCCGAGGACGGGACGATCGCCGGCAGCGCGCTGCTGATGGATCAGGCGGTGCGCAACCTGATGATGTACGCCGACATCGGCTTCGAGACGGCGGTGATTTCGGCGACGCGCACTCCGGCCCGGTTGTTGAACCTCGATCGCGAGTTGGGAACCGTCGAGGCCGGCAAGCGCGCCGACCTCTCGGTCTGGAGCGATGACTATCAGGTGCTCGCGACAATCGTCGGCGGTCATCCCGTCTACGGTGCCGCGCACCTCCATCGTCCCTCGCGTACCGCCAGCGCCTAGTTCGATCCTCGGCGCCGTCATCGCCGGGCTTGCGTTGCTCGGCGTGGTCGTTCGTCCGTGGCGCATCAACGAGGCGTGGTGGGCCGCCGCGGGCGCGGCTGCGCTCGTCATCACCGGCGCACTTTCGGCGCATGCCGCCGGAACCGCGCTCGCGCGCGGCCTCGACGTGTATCTGTTCCTGATCGGGATGATGGCACTGGCCGAGTTCGCGCGCGTCGAAGGCGTCTTCGATTGGATCGCTTCGATAGCGGTGCGCGCCGCGCGCGGATCCCGTGCGCGCTTGCTATTGCTCGTCTACGTCGCGGGCATCGCGACGACGGCCTTGCTGTCGAACGACGCGACGATCGTCGTTTTGACGCCGGCCGCGATCGTCGCGCTGGCGCGCACGGATGCGCGACCCGACGGCTATGTCTTCGCCTGCGCGCTGGTAGCCAATGCGGCCAGCTTCCTGCTGCCGATCGCCAACCCGTCGAATCTGCTGTTTTTTGCCGACGGCATGCCGCCGCTGGCGACCTGGTTCGCCTCGTTCGGCTTAGCGTCGATCGCGTCGGTCGCTGCAACGTACGCCGCGCTGCGGTTGATCTTCGCGCGCGACCTCACCGCGCCGCTCGCCGCACGTCACGAGCCCGTTCCGGCGCCTCGACCGGCGGCGATGGCGGCGCTCATCGTCACGGCCGCCGTGTTGATCGCGACGTCCTCGTTCGCTGGACGCCTTGGTGCGACGGCGTTCGGACTCGGTCTCGTCGCGGTGCTCGTCGCGATGACGCGTGCGCGCACTGCGCCGCGCGCGATCGCACGCGGGATTGCCTGGCCGATCATCGTGCTAACTGCCGCGCTGTTCGTCCTCGTTGCTGCGCTCGATGCCGCCGGCGCGGTGACGCTCTCACGCGGGCTGTTCGTTTGGGCACAATCGGTGACCGGCCCGATTGCCCAGATCGGCGTCGCGTGCGCTGCCGCGCTGGCATCGAACCTCGTCAATAATTTGCCGGTGGCGCTCGAGCTCGGGACGTACTCCGGTGCGGCGCATCCGCCGGCGACGCTGAGCGCGGCTGCGCTCGTCGGCGTCAACGTCGGCCCGAACTTTACGGTGAACGGCTCCCTGGCCACGCTGCTGTGGCTCGCGGTTCTTCGCCGTGCCGGTGTCCGGATCGGCGCCCGGCGCTTCGCCGTCGTCGGCCTCATCGCAACGCCCGTCGCCCTCATCGCCGCCGCGCTTCTCGCCCGCTAGGAGGAACCGGCCCGGCACTCGCGGAGTGCGTGGTATGGTTTCGCTCGGTATCTCTGTCGAAGACCGTGACGGCGTTCGTCACATCACGCTCGACCGTCCGGACAAAAAGAACGCGCTGACCGTCGCGATGTACGCGGCGCTGGCGGATGCGATCGTTTCGGCGGAGGCGGACGACGTCGGCGCGCTGTTGCTGCAAGCCCGCGGCAGTGCGTTTACCGCCGGCAACGACTTGCGCGACTTCTTGGATCAGCCGCCGCACGGCGACGACGCGCCGGTCTTTCGTTTCTTGCACGGAATCGTTCGCACGAACGTCCCGCTGATTGCGGCGGTGCGCGGGCCGGCGGTCGGCATCGGCACGACGATGCTGCTGCATTGCGATCTCGTCTATGCGGCGCCGACGGCACTGTTCAAGGTGCCGTTCGTGGATCTGGGCCTCGTCCCCGAAGCCGCCAGCAGCGTTCTGCTGCCGCGCCGGATCGGGCGCGCCCGCGCCGGCGCGGCGCTCTACCTGGGTGAGCCGATCGGCGCGCAACAGGCCTTCGCGGACGGACTGGTGACGAAAATCGTGCCCGACGACGAACTCGACGCGACCGCCACGGCTGCCGCGCGGGCGATTGCCGCGAAACCGCGTGCGTCGGTGCGTGAAACAAAGCGGCTGGTGAATCACGACCGCGAGGCGCTCATCGAAGCCATGGCGCGCGAAGGCAAGGCGTTCAGCGAGCGGCTCGCCTCCGACGAGGCGCGCGCCGTGATGAGCGCGTTCTTCGATCGAGCGCGCACTTGACGAGCCTCGCCGGCAAAACGCTGTTCATCAGCGGCGCCAGCCGCGGGATTGGCCTCGCGATCGGCGTGCGCGCCGCGCGCGAGGGCGCGAACGTCGTTGTCGCGGCCAAGACGGTCGAGCCGCACCCCAAGCTGCCCGGAACGATCTACACGGCGGCGGAGGAAATTGAGGTAGCCGGCGGTCACGCGCTGGCGGTGCAATGCGACGTCCGATCCGAGGACGACATCACCCGTGCGGTCGCGCTGGCGGTCGAACGGTTCGGCGGGATCGACATCGTCGTCAACAACGCGAGCGCGATTCGGCTCGGCGGTCTGGCTCAGGTCGACGCGAAGGGATTCGACTTGATGACGCAGATCGGTCCGCGCGCGACGTACTTGGTGACCCGCGCCGCGCTGCCGCACCTCGAGCGCGCCTCGAACGCGCACATCCTCACGCTCTCGCCGCCGATCGCGCTGGCCTCGAAGTGGGTCGGCGAAGCGCCGGCCTATACGTTCAAGAAGTACGGGATGACGCTGCTGACGCTGGGGTTCGCGGCGGAGTTTCGGGAGCGCGGCATCGCGGCCAACGCGTTGTGGCCCAAGACGGTCATCGCGACCGCCGCGGTTCAAAATCTGCTCGGAGGTGACGCGGTAATCCGTGCGTCACGCCATCCGGCAATCGTCGCCGACGCAGCGTACGCAGTTCTGACGGCCGACGCGCGAACGACGACCGGCAACACCTACATCGACGAAGACGTGCTGCGCGCGAACGGGGTGACGGACTTCTCGGCCTACGCCATCGATCCGAGCGTGCCGCTCGGCACCGACATCTTCTTGGACTAGCCTCCCTAACTTTTCGGACGCAACAGCGCGATGAATTCCTCCCGCCCAAACGCCGTGCCGGCGATCCCCCACCCACCTTCTTCCGCCTCCGTGAGCAACACCCACGTCCGTTCGCCTTGGGTTGGATCGGCCGAGATCTTCGTAACGATCGCGGTCGCCTCCGCGACGAGTTGCTTCTGCCCTTCGCGCTTGAACGCCGCGGGCGGCGTCACTACCTGAACGCGCACGGTGCGCGCCGACCCCGTGCCCGCCGTGTGTACGGCCTCGGCAGGAAGCCGGTGGATGTACGCCGCGGTATTCGCGAGATGGAACGGAGTCGGATTCGGAACACCCTCGGCGCGCAGCAGCGCCAGCGTGAGCTCCTCGGCGAGTTGGCGATCTGCCCCGGCTGGAAACAGATCGGCCGGCGCGTAAACGTCGATCATCGGCATTATCATTGGCCCTCGTGCGTTATGATGGTTGACATAGGATAGAGTATGACGATCATCATAGTCAAGGGGTTTGATCGTGCCGAATGACGCTCGCGCCCGGATGATCGCCGGGGCGGCGCAGCTCCTGGCGCGCCGCGGTCTGCAGGCGACCTCGTTTTCCGAAGTCCTCGAGCTCACGGGTGCGCCGCGCGGCTCGGTGTACTATCATTTCCCAGAAGGGAAGGATCAATTGGTTGCCGCGGCCGTCGAACTGGCCGGAACGTACGCGCTCGGGATTCTCGAACGCAAAGCAGGCGCGGGTGCGGTGGAGATCGCGCAGCATTTCTTGGGAATGTGGCGCGACGTTCTCGTTCAATCGAAGTTCGAAGCCGGCTGCGCCGTCGTCGCGGTGACCGTCGCGACCGAATCACCCGATCTCCTCGACCACACGGCCCGCGTCTTTCGCGCCTGGCGAGCGCGGCTCGCCGCGTTGCTCGAACGCGGCGGACTCGCTCCGCGTGTCGCGACGCGATTTGCGACAACCCTGGTGGCCTCGGCGGAAGGCGCCGTCGTCCTCAGCCGCGCCGAACAAAGCCTCGAACCGTTCGACTTGGTGGCGGCCGATTTGATCGCCCGGGCGGAAGCGATGATGCCGGCGACGCAACCGACGCCCCGTCGAAAGTCTGGTTCGGCGAAGCGGCCTCGTTAGTTCCTCGGCAGCCGCGCGTCGAGCCAGTCGAAGACGTCGCGCACCACCTCCTCGCGATTCGTCTCGTTGAGGCTTGTGCGGTTTGACGTGCGCGCTTCGGCGTCGGTGCGCGGCTCGGGTTCGGGCCGGGTTCTGGCCATCCAAAGATGGTTCGCGGTCTCTGATCTTCTTCGCTATCGCGAGCCGAGAGCGCAGCGGGAGCCGGCACCTTCCAGTCGTGCTAATATAAAGACTGATGTCCAAGATTGTTCCGGTCCCGCTGCTCATCCATCTCCCACCGACCGCGCAGCTGCCGCGCATGCGTGGGCTGCTCGACGAACTATGCGGACTGTTGGACCGAGCGCTTGAGCCGGCGAAGCGGTTCAAGTCGGAACCGGGGAGCCCGGGAAACGACGTGCGGCTCGCCTGCGTCATGCATGCGCTCAACGCCTTGGACGCCAGCCGTGCTGTTCATATGCTGAGCGGTACAGATTATGCCGGCACGGTTGCGCCGCACTTCCGAACAATTTTCGAAGCGCTCGTGAAGATTCGGTGGATGCGTGCGCATCCGCCGCGGGCTCGGGCGTTCCTGGAGTCCGAGCCGTTCGAGCGTTATACGCTCGCGACGGCGCGCGTGAAGAAGTCATATCGCTGGCCGCAGATTGTCGACGAGTGCGCGAAAGCCGTCGAGAAGAACCCCGCACTGCTGAACCTTCCGAGCGCGGCGAAGGGCGCGAACAGGCGGCCGGACTTCCGTGCAATCGCGATGGCGCTCCGAATGCCGGACCTGGGCGAAATGGCGGAGTCGCTCGGGATGGACTCGGAGGACTACCTCATCGACCACGCGGTTCCGAGTCTCACGCCGCACACGTCCGTCGTGCACGTGAAGAACTACGCCAAACGGATGAACCCGGACGGCACGATTACCATGTCAACCGAGATCGACCCGGCCATGCTGCTGGGCTACGTGGCACGCTCCGCAACGCGTACTGGCGAAGTGCTAAACCAGGTTCTGGACCTCTATCCCGACGGCAAGGTGATGTATGACTCGGAGAAGGTGGCCGAGCGCCTTGCCGAGGTCACCACGATGCTGCGCAACTCGATTGCGGTCACGGGCTCCGCAGCCAGCTAATGCCCCTCACCCTCTATCACGGGATGCGAGGTGAGATCCTCGACTCGATCCCTGCGTGACGGCATCAGGCCTCGTATCGATGGAGAGGGAAACTGGCCGGAGATGCCTTCGCGCCCAGGTCGAGTGTACTTCGCGTCCGCGGCGCAATTAGTGTACGCTGCGATCCGGCATCGGAAAGGGCCCGGCTGGATTTTCGAGGTGTCGATGCCGGACGAGGCCTTGCAGTCCGGCAATCTCGGGCCTGACGAAGACTCAATCGGATCGACGATCGGCCGCGATCAAGGCTGGTGGAAGCCCGCCGCAATGACCGATGCGATGATCATGAAAATAAAGCAATTGATCGCGGCAATCGACGTCGCGCAGTACGCCGGCGAGTGGGCCGAGTATCTCGAGCGGACTGGGGGCATCTCCTATGACGGGACGGTTCCGCCTGATTTCATCGTGCGGTACGCGCGGATCGAGGTGCACGCGATTCCTGAGGTGCTTACGATTTGGTCCGACTTCAACACCCGTTCTTATCCCGGTGACCCGAAGACATGCCAGCCCGACCCCAGTACA
>Ga0182024_10024941_pt1 | contig 10591 bp, 13 predicted proteins | sample P32metaG_FD_120480 | JGI IMG/M metagenome (GOLD analysis project Ga0182024, IMG submission 120480) | Permafrost microbial communities from Stordalen Mire, Sweden - P3-2 metaG (Illumina Assembly) | ecosystem: Environmental > Terrestrial > Soil > Wetlands > Permafrost | place: Sweden: Stordalen...
CCGGCGGGACCAACAGCGTCCGCGCCCGGCAGGGGCCGTAAGCCCTATCTGACCACGAACGTCGCAGATCGAGCGCCACCAGACGGCTTCCGACCGGAGCGGAAAGATTTCGGAAATACCTCTCCCTTAGGTTTTAGGACATGAACCCAGCTCCGTTGAAATTCCTCCTAGCAACGGCGCCTTGGCGCTCTCGCTCGCCCGGGTGCCGTCGTACCCTCTGTGCACGAGCGCAGTTTGGCTGCACAGATCTCTTTCGGTGTCCCCGAAGATTGGGTCGTCCAAAACGAGCAGGAATTGTCCACATCGGGGTTCATCGTGCCGCCCGCGCCGTTGTCCGCGCTAGTAGCGTCACCGTCCCAGTCGCCGAGCTCGTTTGTGCTGGAGGCCTCGTCTGCCCCCTGGCTCTTCGTGACAGTAGAGGACGTCCCGCCCATAGAGCCGCCCTCGCAGGCTTACGAGCTGGTGCCCCAATATTTGGTCCAGGCCGAACCCGGCTATTCCGGCGCCACAGTCAAAACGCTCGTGACGCACCATTCTGTCCACCAGGGCGGCCTGAGCGGCTCAACGGCCGCGCTCACGGTCGTGTCGTCAGCCGGCAGCACCAGCTTCGATGAACTGGCCTATGAGAACAACGGCCAGCTCTGGCTTATCGTTGCCGGTTGTTCGGCTTCCTGTCATGACAGCAACTGGACCACGATCGTCCAGATCGTGAACGGCGTCCGAGTCGGCACGGCAGCCTAACAAGGTTGTCGACAATGGCACCTCTCGAACTGGAACGGTCCCGAAGCAACATTTCTCTTGTTGCCATCGCCACGCTGTGGTTTGTGGTTGCTTTTGCAGCTCAACTAGCCGCCCGTGGGCCCCACTCCCGTTGGCGCTGAGCCCCCGCTGTGCAGGCCGTCCCGCCAATTCAACTAGCCCGGTTCGGGTGCAACGAGGAAGTCAAACGATCTAGACGGTAGAAGGGCAGGCCAATGTTCAGCGGTACCAAGCTCCCCAGGATCGGCACCTACAACGTCAACGTCGTGCTCAGCTCGATCCAGGTGTCGGAAGGGACAAGCCGTATCGAGATCGCACAGCGCACAGGGCTCACCGCCCAGACGGTATCGGTAATAGTCCGCCGGATGATAGAGAGCGGCATCGTGCAGGAGACCGGGTCCGTACCCTCGGCTGGTGGCAAGCCGAGGAGGACCCTCCGCATCAACCCGGCCGCGGCCTACGCGGTGGGCATCCACTTCGACCCCACCGAGGTGTCGATAGTGGTAGTGGACATGACGGGGCAGGCACTGGCCCGCTCGCATCAAGCACTCTCCCCGGGGCTCAAGCCCGAGGCGCTTATCGACCAGGCCGCTCAGGTAGCTCGCAAACTGCTGGCCAACCTGGGGGTACTCGACGAACGAGTGCTGGGAGTGGGGGCGGCCTGCCCCGGCCCGATCGACCAGAGCCAGGGCCTCCTCGTATCCCCCCCGCGGCGGGACCGTTGGACAGAAGTGCCGATCAAGCGGCTCCTCAAGCACTACATCGGGTTTGAGGTCATCATCGACAACGACGCAAATGCCGCCGCCATCGGCGAACGATGGGCCGGCCACGGTCGCTCAGCTTCTGACTTCGCCTTCTTGTACCTCGGCACCGGCATCGGCGGGGCGATGTTCCTGTCCAACAATATCTACCGGGGTACGTCGCTAAATGCCGGAGAGTTTGGGCACATCGTCGTCGAACCAAATGGGACCCCGTGTTATTGCGGGAACTGCGGATGTTTGGAAGCCATGTGCAGTTCGGCCGCGATCACAAGAAATGTCCATGCTGAGCTGGACATGGGTAGGGAGAGCCTTCTCGCCCCCGTCTACCAGAAGGACCCTGGGTTGGTCGACCATGCCGCCATCTGCCTTGCTGCGGTCCAGCGCGATGATGTGGCCAGGCGCGTCATAGACAAGGCCGCCGAGTACATAGCTGAGTGCGCAGTCACCATCGCGAATGCGCTCGACGTCGAGCTGCTGGTGTTAGGCGGCAAAGGCGTCACCCATGTTGCCGACATATACAAGGACAAGGTCACCGAGTTCCTGCGCTCTCGCCCTCTAGCGCGCAAGACCCATACAGTGCGGGTGGCAATTTCAGAGATGGGCGGCGACGGTGCGGCCCTCGGTGCGGCGGCATTGGTCCTCCATGCAAATTATGCTCCCAACACGGCTCATCTAGTGAACGTCCAGGCGTGACGATGGCGGTGCGTGATCGTGGTCCCAGGAAGCACCGGGCCATCGCTGCGAGATTCGCAGACCGGTACACGTTCGTCTTCATCAGCGATGAGCAGGCAATCATCGTTGCGGGCGACAGGCGGGAGGTTCGCCGGTCGCCGGTCGCCGACTAAGGAGCATCGGACTGATCAGGTAAGTCGCGGGCGTTTCGACACCCCGCCGGCTGGCTCAGTACCGGTGCCGAGTCGGCGATCCTTGACGGTCACAGGGCCGGGCTAGTTTCCTCCACATGGACTACGCAGGCGCCGTCGCCGTCGACCGTGGCAGGTGCTACCGCTTTATTTATGACGAGCACGGCAAGCCCGAGAACTGCCCTCAGCCTCCTATCGCGACGGGCTGGCTCCAGGTCGGCCCGAAGTGGCACGAGGTGGACAGTTGTACCGAGCACTCTGCTCAGCTCCGACGCCGTGGGCCTTACAGGCCTCCTATTGCCCCCAGTAGGGCCCATGAAAACTAGGGGAGCAGTGCCCTCGGCCTGCGCGAGTTTTTGTTCCGTCGTTCCTGGAGTCTTGCCGCCCAGCAGGATTTGCCGGGCCACCCCTCAGGGACCCCCCACTCTGAGCGAAACGCACACAGACACCCATCAGAATGGTTCTCGCGCTGTTAGAGGGCCGGACTAACTTGACCAGCATGACCCTAGCGTGCGGCCGCGAACCGGACTTCGACCGCACCCGCCGCACCCGCCTGCGCGACTACTGCGGCAGCGAATCCGGCAGCGTGAGGTCCATTTGCGACACCCGTCAGGAGCCCTGCCCAGAGTGCGCTGTACTGCCGGCGGTCCAGCAGTGATGATCGGCCCGGCCGTGACCACGACGGTGTTCTCGCCCCAAAGCCCGGCCTACTTCGTCATGTACGACGCGAAGACGAACGTGCGCGTGACTACCTGGGCGGTGTATGCCAGTCTCGGCGTCGACCCAGCTGGTCGTCGACCCGACATCCCGTCCTTCTACGCCATTCCTGGAGGCAAGCCAGCGACGGACTGGGCCTCACGCAACGAGGACGGCGTGCATGTCAGCATGCATGGACCGAAGGTCAACAAACCGGGCTGGATGGCGCAGGTACGTGGGACGGGCAACCGCAAGATGGGCCGATCCAGAGCGACCGGCCAGCTGGAACGGGCTCAACTCCGTTTCCTGGGCACGCGGGTTGTCGGGCACGCCAATGCGTTCGCACCGATGGTCATCCGCACGACAAGGCGGAGCTTTGATGGCGCCGATCTCAGTTACCCCCTGTCGGACACCAACGGCGCACCGGGCTTCTGGTTGAGCGCTCCCGAGGCCGACGACATGGCCCACGATCTCGTGTTCATCATCACCCGCGACGAGAGGCTGCCCGAGAAGCCGGACAATGCCGTACCGGCGATCTTCGAGCTGACGATCCGCGACCACATCTGGTACCTGCACATCGAGAGCCAGGTCAACAAGATCGCCCAAGTGCCGTCACCGCCGTTCACCACTGAACCGGGTCTGTACTTCGCCCGGCAGAGCGGTAACCAGCAGTCGATGCTGTGGGTCCACGAACAGGCGCCAAAATCGGGCAGAAGCACAGCGAGCGAGTAGCGCTCACGGCATCGCGTAGGCATGTTGGGGGCTTTTACATTACGTCGAGCCGGGAGGTTTCGAACCGTTGACCGCTCGATGCGAACGAGGTTGCTCAGCCCGTTGGCGTCGGCACATAACGGCAAGCTCCGGCACCAGCGAGACCCGATCAGGTCCGTTCCCTATTCGGCGATGTCGAGCATTTGACCCGACACGACGCGCCTCGGCTCAGGCAATAAGAGCGCATACCGTCCGCTGCGTTTCGTCCCCTGCTGAGTGTTTTCGGGTGCGCGACTCGTCTCGTTGTCCCACTGGCACACAGACCGGCCAATTGGCGGACCCAACTGGTGCCGTCGCTTGTCAGGGTAGTGCTGCGGTGGCCTCGACCTCTACGAGCTGGCCCTCATAGCCGAGCATCGTCACCCCAACCAGAGTGCTCGGCGCGTCGTGACGGCCGAAGTGCTTCCGGACGACGTCCCAGGCGGCGACCAGGTCAGCGCGGTCGTGGCTGGCCACGTACACGGTCGTCTTTACGACATCTTCAAGACGAGCACCCGAGGCCTCAAGCGCCACGCTCAGGTTAGACATCACCTGCTCAGCTTGGCTCTCTTCCCCTGTCTCGTCAACGACGTGTCCCGAACCATGAGCCGTGTAGTTCATCCAGGACCTCGCGCGATTCCTTGGCGCTGTCTAGATCGATAACGCCGAGGACCAGCTGCAACGGGGACAAGCCGGCGAGCTGGTCCGGCGTTGTACGAGTCAGGTGGTCAGCAGTCGCCTTCACCTGATCGGGCGAGGCAGCCTCCATCAGGACCCAGTACCAACCAACCCAGCCCCCTAACGACTGACGGAGAAGGTTACGTGGACCCCGAAAATGTCTGACCGAGTCCCGCACCGCACGAACCCGGACGAACGCCCAAAGGACATCGAAGAGCGATCGGAGGGCCTCCGATCGCTCCGACTTCCCGACGCTGAACGGATGACTAGCTGTAGCCATGTACCGTGACCACGGTCGGTTGCCCTGTTGCTTCAGCGCGGAAGTCGCTGTTCCCACTACATGGCGGGCCTCCGCTGCTGGCCCCGTCGTGAAGTCCGAGATTACCTCACGCACGCGTCCGTACGCGTCACTGCGTGACTTCAGAACTCCGAACGTAACCGTCGCTGTCAGGCCAACCACTCCGGTGACTGAGCCGATCACGGCTGAGGCCACGGTCGTTCCACTGGTCGCCAGAAACTCGGTCACCGACTTTGCTCACCCCTTCCAAATCGTTTTTCAACACCCCGAAGGTGCTTGAGCGTCTGGCGGTTCCCACTGTGGTTCGTATTGTCCGTGACCCTCCAGGAAGAGGTGCAGATCGAGTTCCCACAGGTTCGGTGAGGCCGCCTGTTTAATGGTTATGCGGGAGAGCTGATCGAGTAGGTACTGCTTCCGTGGTCCTGAGAGCAGAGGGTTCTCGATAATGGCACGATCTAAGCCAACAATGCCCTGTAGGTCATCTTCTGCGTGGTCACTGAACTCGAACGTCGGTGGTATTGCAACGACCTCCCAGCCAGCCCCCTCTTTCACCCGTACGCATATCCGCCGTCGCGCGTCCGCCGATGGCGCGAGACCATCGTAAGTGGACCAGTGGAGCCACTCCGGGCGGATTGACTCGCGGTGAACGGAGAGGCGGGCGTCCGCCGCGAACTCGGCCCGGCGGCCGTACACCAGCCCGAAGACGGGTTGGACTTGGAAGTAGGATCGTATCCAGCTAGATATTCCGTATTTCTCGTAGAAGACTAGTTTGTTGGCCTCGCTGTTGAGCCATGTTCTCCACTCAGCGACTTGATTCATTGCCTGGGTCAAAGTGGCAGTTTGCTGACCCTTAGCTGTAAACCAGCGCTTTTCAGGACGCTCAATCTCCAGGAGCACTGGCATGAACACGCTGGACATCTTGGTGGGCCACATGAAGTCGGGTTGCCGGGAGAAGGTGCCGGGAAGGAGCGGCTTGCTGATGACCGCTCCAGGGAATGGACCATGGTGACCGCCGATGGAGGCCGCACTCGCCTCGCCCCCGGGAAGTAGACAGGGATTTTGTTCCAGGAAGTGATGGACTGGGGCTTCGTCGGAAGCATTGTCCCGAAGGCATTTCTGCCACTCGGGCCACAGCCAGTGCTCGTATTCGTCCCAGCTCCAAGCTGGTGGCCCTGGCGTTGAGATATGCGACATGGCCTGAGCTTGCCAGAACGGCCCACCCCTCGCCAAGTGGCGTCTTGGCCTTCAGGTTGGGGACTTTATCCCAGAGGTTCCAGGGTCAGGGGTGTAGCCGGTCGAACAGCCCGCCGACGAGGTGGTCGAAGTCCACGAGACCGCGTGCGATGGGGCCGGTAGGTGCTGAGACTTAACCAAAATCCCCGCAGTGTTTGACCGGCTCAGTTCCTGGTTGTTCGTTCACTGAACAACAGGGGAAGTTTGGCGCCGCCGCAGCTCTCGAAGGAGCGCTGATTCTCCGTTTAGCACGGCGTTGATCTCTTGGGTGTCCAGGTACCGGTAGCTTTGCGGGACGATGAAACGATCCCAGCGCAGGCGCAGGCTGGCGAGCGGGATGGGGGCCGAGAATGGTACGGCCGCGTCCAGAAGGAGCGCAGTCACGACGTCGCAGCCCTCGACATAATCGTTGAACTCGGAGCGGCTGAGGCCGGTACGGGCACCCCAGCGTTCCCAGACCGTCGAAGGAGCCAGCGTGTGGAGGGTCTCGATCCGAACAGCCCCCACGAGCGCTCGCTGAGGCGAACTTGCATACAGCAGTGCGAGCGTTCCTGGCACGATCCGGGTTTGGCACCTGCGCAGCTCCGCCGTCTTCGACCCGTCGAGGAGCATGCCGGCGAAGTTGGGCCGCACCGAGAGCAGGACGTTCGTGCTCGACTGCTCACTGGTCATGTTCGGCTCCCTCTTCGGTAGATCTCCTCGAACACATACTCGCTAACGAGCTGGGGGGACTGCAAGACCACAGACCGAGACTTGCGATCGCCAGTTGCGATCTCGCGGTACTCGTCAAGCCTCACGGGTGAAGAGAAAAGCTCCGTGTGCGAAAAGAGAAGTGCCATCGCTCGGCCGTCACGGTCGGCGCATGCCGCAACGTCACGCTCCTGGTAGATGCCGAGCCGGCGAAAACGGTGAAACAGATTGTCCGTCAGTCCAAGGACCACTTCGTCCAGCATCGAGACTCCGCGGATCGTTTGGCTGCCAGTTTCACGCCGGGTCCCCGACACGTACCAAAGGATCCGAGACGGTGCACTCAGTCCTCCGTCATTTCTTGGATTACGGTAGTAAACGAGTTCGCGTCGAAGCCCCAGTTCCCACGCCCGACGAAATAGCTGTCCCGCGGCCAATGTTGTGTCGAACAGGGCTGTCGCCCAGGCATGGCGAATTGGCGCAAGAAAGGTTGGCAAGCCGGCATTAGTGACTCGGTACGGTCGGAACAGCGCCTCCGACCGTGCCGCGACGTCCCTGCCATCCTCAGCAAGAAGCGCGGCGACTTGTGCGAACTCATTGCCGCTGAGACCAATATCGCCGAGCCGGTTCAGGAGGTCGTTCAGCGTGCCGCGTCCAGCCAACGACACGGCTACCAGCCCGTTGCTGGTTTCGAAGAACCCCTCATCCGGCATGCTTCGTCGGACCGCGGGGGATGCGAGCCGATCAACGATCCTGACCGTGGATAGGCCACGCATTATTGCCTCATCGCGGAGTTTGCTCACCAGGTGACGAGCGATCACGGGCTCGCCCCGGCCGGTGACGGTGCGGACAAGACCCGAGCGCAGCTCGGTCTCGGTAGCTTCGAAGGAGATTAGACCGCGAGGATCGCCGTCGACCTCGACGAGCTGGAGATGGACATCATGCGGACGAGCCGCGGCTCGGGCGACGGCAACCCGCAATGACCGGATTGTCTCGCCGTCGCGGTGGTTGACAAAGCGCGGCGCGAGGTCCCTGATACCAGCGGCGTCGACCTCGCGGCAGGTCACCGCCGTCGAGGCCAGCTCAACCGGCCGGTACCACTCACCGCGGGATATCTCGTCGACCTCGCGAAGGAACTCCTCGGGCGAGACCACGCGAAGGTTCCCGACACTCTTGGCGGCGCCGCTGTAGCGGTAACGGAAGGCTGGGTCGTCCGTGACCAACCATGACGCCTGCGCGGCCAACGCTCTGGCCATCTGGCGAAGGTCTGGCTTGTCGGTGGATGGCGCACCGGGGCACAACCTCTGCAACTCCATCAGTTTCGGGCGCCATTCCGTCTCAGGTGGGCTCAGGTTTCGCAACGACGAGGCCGCTGCACGTTGCCGCGCTCGCTCGAAGTCGTCCTTTCCATTGGAGATCTCAACAAGTACCTCGTCAGTGATCGACAGTCTAACGTGGTCGCCGAGCCAATCTGAGCGTAACTGCTGAGCTATTGCACTGGGGTCGAAGGCCACAACGTCAAAAAAGACGCATGAGTCCAGCACGGCCGTGGGTCGAGTATCGGTTCGGTCGAGCAGTGAGAACAGATCGGGGTGGCCGAAGCCCCTCCACCACAGGGTCAGCGGCCTTCCTTCGATGCTTCGGCCGACGCGCTCCCCGACCGGCGAAAAGCCGAGTACTGGCCAGGCCTTGTGGGCCGGGAAGTCGTTCCGGCAGTACAAGAAGATGCCCCGTCGACTTGGGTGGCGCTTGGCGACCTCACTGAGGAGCGCGCGAGCGTGTCCTCTTCCGCGTTGGTGCTCATCGATGACCAGCTGAACAATCCTAATCGTGTCGCGAGGGAGGTCGTAGAGCACATACCCGACGATGACGTTGGCCGCGTCGGCCGCAAGCAGGGTCCCTTGCCGGGCTCGGTCGACGAAAGCGGAGTCGGGAAGAAAACCGACAGTGTGTCTTGCCTTCTTTGCCAGGCGCAACACGGCACCCAGCGCCGCATCATCCTCCCCCACGTCCACTATGGCCATGTCACGAGTTTCGATGTCCTGTGCTCGCCGTCGCCTGTTTACGTCCGGTAGCCGAGCAGGACACGGCGACTGGACTGCGACGGCCCTGGGGTGCTCACAAGGAGGTTGTCCTGATCCGCAGCGTTGGACCCCACAAAGAGCGGGCTCCTACCACCGGACGTGACAAGCCAGCGCCGGTAGCCGGAGATGTCAGGCTCGCCAATGTGGATGACCATCTCCAAGCCGAACAGCGCCAGAACCGAGTACTGGCACCCCTCCCCGTCTTCGAACAGGCAAAGCTCCCAGACTCGTTGAACCGGAGAAACCCTTGTCGTCCCATGGGCGTCTGCCGGGTAGATCCGCCGCACGGACGTTGGCCAGTCGCGGTCGGTGCCTCTGCGGGCGTGGTTGCGAAGCCGGTCGAGGTTGACCTCGTCGATCAGGTAGTCGAGGCCGCCGTGGGTCTCCCGAAGACGAGACGCCATGAACTCCAACGCCACTTTCGCGAGGAGCCGGGACACTTGTGTGCTCGATGGTGGCAGCGCCTGGTCGTGGCTCAACACGACCGCCCGGGGCTGACCGAGCAACCGGATAAGGTTCTCCGCCCGGTCGAACATCAGGCTGGCTGGTTCTCTTCGGCTCGGTGCTGTCAGTGTCGCGGTGCCCCCGGTCGCGCCAACTACCCCGATGGCCGGTCCCCTGCCTCGCTTGCTCAGAAGTGCCTGCCTGTAGCGCAGGTGCCGGATCACCGGGCTGTCCATAAAGGGTTTTTCCACCTCACGCGAGAAGTAGTTGTTGCACGAGTCGCAGACGATCCCAGCGGGCAAGACCAAGCTGTGGTTCCCCAGAGACTGCGGGATGACGTGCTCGTCGCTGCGACTGCTCACGTTCGATCGCTTGCAGAACAAGCAACGCATGCGCGGAGAGCCTAGTTGAACGCTCGTTTGCCCAGACGGACGCTGCGAGGGGCGGAGTCGACAGTAAGGCATCTCGGTGGTGCAGGTCAGCGTCGGCGGACGCCCTGCAATCGGCACCCAAAGCGGAGTTGTCTTCATGGAGACTCACCCTTTGGCATACCACTCGAGGACCAGCCGCTTCGTGCGGAACTCGCCGTTCAGGTGCTCCTTGTCGCTGCTGAAGGGTGTGTTTGCGGCCATGGCAGCTAGCTCTTCCGGGTATTGAAAGCGCAGACCTGACACTCCGGCGTTCCTCCGCCCAGGTCGGGGTTGTGATCGCAACCCGTAGCTTGCCGCACTTGCCCGACCCGAACCGTCTCTCGACCGGTCTCCCGGACCGGTGTAGTCGGCCCAGCAGGATGCCGCGGGCCCTTTCCCGGCGGAGGGCTCAGGGACGACACGAACGGTTCGCCCGTCTCGATCGCCTTGGCCATGGCGTCGTAGACCTCCAGGATGAGGCGCTTGGTTCGGTACTCGCCGAAACATTCCTCATCGTGCCTCTTGACAATTGGAAAGGTCCCCAGTATGTAGTCGACGTCGTCTCTATCGATCCCGTAGAGAAGGAAGAACGCGGCATCCAGCTCAGCACGCATAGAGGTTGCCGAGAAAGCGCTAGGCCTTGCGGAGCAACGCCTGAGCGCTGCAAAGGTTCGCCTGGATAAAAAGAATTCTGGCCTGAGCGGTTAGGATTTCAGCCGTCGTCTGCCGCAATCAGAAGGCGAGTTCTCCAGGGTTCTGGGAGGCGCGAACCTGTCACGAAATAGTCTCTAACCGTGGCAAACTTGCGGCGTGTGCGGCCGGACGACATCGACCTTCCCTAGGGACGCCCTCGCTCGATTGCCTGACATCGACGAGGTCGGCACGGCTTAATTGCCGATCAGCCGGAACGTCGCACCGACCCAACCCA
>Ga0182024_10024942_pt1 | contig 10590 bp, 11 predicted proteins | sample P32metaG_FD_120480 | JGI IMG/M metagenome (GOLD analysis project Ga0182024, IMG submission 120480) | Permafrost microbial communities from Stordalen Mire, Sweden - P3-2 metaG (Illumina Assembly) | ecosystem: Environmental > Terrestrial > Soil > Wetlands > Permafrost | place: Sweden: Stordalen...
GTATTCGGCACGGCATTGGCGATCGGCGCGTCCACGGCGGTGACCGGAGTCGTCGGGTTCATAGGCCTGATCGCGCCGCACCTGGTGCGGCCGCTGCTGGGCCATCAACCCAGCCGCATCCTGCTGCCGGCCGCGTTGGCCGGGGCGCTGTTGCTGCTGCTCGCGGATATCGCGACGCGCTTGATTCACGTCGGACCGGAACTGAAACTTGGCGTGCTGACGAGCTTGATTGGAACACCCTTTTTCTTTTGGCTGGTCGTGCGGCTGCGCAAGACGGCGCCTTAAAAATACCTGAAGGAGAATTCTTGTGACAGAACATGTTCTGGTGGAGAAGTCCGAAAGGCTCTTGATACTGACCCTCAACCGGCCGGATAAGAAGAATGCGCTGACCCGGGCCATGTACAAGACCCTGGCAAGCGAAATCACCGCTGCAGACAGCGATCCCAACATTCGCTGCATATTGATCAAGGCCAACGGCGACATGTTCACAGCGGGAAATGATCTCGCTGATTTTGCGGCGGTTGGCAATTCGACTTCAGCGCCGAAGCCGGAGGATGCGAATCCGCTGCTTCCCGCCCTCGCCAAAGCGCGCACGCCGATCGTTGCTGCCGTCAATGGCCGCGCAGTCGGTGTCGGCGTCACGATGCTTCTGCATTGCGACATGGTTTATCTTGGAGAGGACGCCGCGCTGATCGCCCCGTTTGTCAATCTTGCGCTGGTCCCCGAGGCAGGCTCGAGCCTGTTGATGCCGCTGCGCATCGGGCATGCCCGCGCATTTGAAATGTTCGTGCTCGGCGAGCCGGTGAACGCCGAAAGGGCGGTGAATTGGGGGATTGCGAATCGCGCAGTGCCGCCTGCCGAGCTGCATTCCGTCGCGCGGGCAACTGCGATTGCGATCGCGTCGCGCGCGCCCGCCTCAGTGGTCGCGACCAAGGCGCTGATGCGCGACGAAGCCGTGTTATTGGCTCGCATGAGCCAAGAATCAGGGCACTTCGTTCGGCAGCTCAAATCCGCGGAGTTCAAGGAAGCCTTCACGGCTTTTTCCGAACGCCGAGCGCCGGATTTCAGCAAGTTCGGTTGAACCTTGATTGGCATAACGGCTCATGAGTGTCCTCGATGCATCCAAGATTTGTGTTCGACGCGGCTCCCGCGCGATTCTCGACGACGTTTCGCTGCATGCCGAGTCGGGCGATTTTGTTGCCGTCATCGGTGCGAACGGCGCCGGCAAGTCGACGTTGCTGTCGGTGCTGGCAGGATTGCTGCGGCCGGATTCCGGCAGCGTCATGCTGGACGGCGTTTCCATTCGCGCGCTGTCCGGCATGCAGTTGGCGCATCGCCGCGCCTATTTGCCGCAGAATCCTCGCTGCGAATGGCCGATTTCAGTTGAGCGGCTGGTTGCCTTGGGATTGACGCCAACATTGCCGGCGCTCGGCGGTTTGCCTGCAAGCTTTGGTCCCAAGATTACCCAAGCACTGCAAGCGTGCGACCTGCTCGATCACCGCGAACAACCCGCAACCACACTTTCCGGCGGAGAGCTCGCCCGTGCCATGCTTGCGCGCGCGTTGGTCGCGGATCCGGACATTTTGATCGTCGATGAACCCATCGCCGGCCTTGATCCCAAGCACGCGCTCGATAGCGCGCGCCGCCTGCAATTGTTGGCGAAAGGCGGCAAATTGGTGATCGCATCCATTCATGACCTGACCCTCGCGGGCCGCTTTGCCAGCCGCATCTTCGCGCTGTCGAATGGCCGGGTCGCGGGCGACGGAGCGACGCGGGCAACCTTGACGCCCGCCCTGATACGCTCCGCTTTCGAGGTGGAGGCCTGCGTTTCGGGAACGCCCGGCAGCGTCTACGTGGACTATGCGCTACCGCAGTAAATTGGGCGCGGTTAGGGCGGTCCGGTGAGCGTGGTGAATGCTGCGGTGGTCAACAGAATCAGCGCGCCGACGCTCATTTCCGCCAGCAGTGAGCGTCGAAATTTGACCATGGCCCGCGCGTCGCCCCGCAAAAGCCTGGGGGTTAATGCCAGTTTATTCCAGGCTGCAAGGCTTAGCAGAGCGGCGACCACCAGCAGTTTGATTGCCATCATTCGTCCGTAATCGCTGGCCCAAAATTGCGCGGCGCTGCCGATCAATATGAGCAGCAGGCTCGCGCCGGCTGCTATCAGCAGCGCCACGACTCGCAATGCTAATTTCCCAAAGCGCGCGGCGGCCGCGGCGATTTGCGGCTCATGGGCGCCTGTCGCGATGATCAATAGCGGCGGCAATGCTCCCAGCCAAAAAGCCGCGCACAAAAGGTGCAGACAGAGCAGCAAGCTCGGCGCGGTGTTCGGCACCAATCCATGAATGTGTCCCACCCAGGCAAATGATGTCGATGCGGCCATGGCGCCCACAATCGCGGCTCCGCGAAACACGGGGTGCTTCGACAATGCGAATAGAATGAGGGCAAGTCCGACAATGCGCACGCCGCTCGCTCGGCCCTCGCCTGCGCCCAGGATCATGTTTGCGAAGGTACTGTTGAACATACCCGCCATTTCTCCGCTCATTGAACCGGCAAGCAGCAGGATTCGCAAAACGCTGGCGGCCGCCGCTGCGCCGACGAGGATGGCGATAAGGCGGCGGATCAGGCCGCGCTGCTGATCGCGCAGCAGCGGGCCGCAATAGAGCGAAAAAAATACCGCGCCGGCGGCGCCGAACGTCGCCGCATACGTGACTGCCTTCGCGAACACCGCCGCGACGTCCCAGCCACTGATCTCCATCTTACGCGGCGATCGAGAATACGAAGGAGCCCTTGGTGACGTGACCATCATCCGCCGCCACGGCCGCCCATTGCACGGTGTAATTGCCCGGCGACAATGCCGGCAGCGTCAGCGTGAATGTTTGGCTTGCTTTCGCGCTCTTGTCGAGGGGGACCGGAACTTCTTTGCCGTCTCGGACCAGTTTCAACACCGCCAGCTGAGCGGCTTCGCTGAATTTGAGCGTCAGCGTTTTAGGCGCCTCGGTCAGATGCGCATTGTCCGCCGGCGAAGAGCTCTGCAGTTTCGCATGCGCCATGCAAGGACCGGCCGCGACGAGGCCGCACAGAGCGAATGCCAAGAGGCTGTTCTTAAGCATAAATAAGGTCCCCTTTGTGTCTGAGCCGATCTTAGGCAATATACTCACACGAATGATTCTATATGGCTATGGCTTGAGTTCGGCTTCGTACCGGGTGCGAATCGCCATGGCCATCAAGAATCTGCAGTACACGTCGATCATCAAGAACTTGCGCTCCGGCGAGCACCGCCTGTCGGAATTTCTGCAGATCAATGTCCAAGGATTCGTTCCCGCGCTTGGGCTGGACGATGGCGTCGTGCTGACGCAATCGGTGGCCATCATCGAATATTTGGACGAGCTGTATCCGAATCCGCCGCTTCTGCCGGCGCAGCCCCTGGCGCGGGCGAGGGTTCGCGCACTCACGCAAGCGATCGCGAGCGATATTCACCCGCTCAACAATTTGCGCGTGCTTCGCTATCTGGAGGAGAAACTGATTTTGGACCAGCAGAGGCGCGATGTGTGGTATCGGCACTGGGTGAGCGTTGGATTTGACGCCCTGGAACGATGGTTGGTTCGAGACGCGGCGACGGGGCGGTTCTGCCATGGAAATTCCCCGACGATGGCGGATGTATGCCTGGTTCCGCAGGTGTTCAATGCGCGGCGCTTCTCGGTCGATATGAATTCCTTTCCGCGGATTGTGGCCATCGATGCCGCGTGCCGGGAGCTGCCCGCCTTTCAAACGGCGGCGCCGGAGGCGCCTCCGCAAATCTAGCCTTGCACCGGCTATTTCAAAAGGAATAGCGGAGAAACAGCAACCGGCTGCCCTGACGCGCATCGGTCAATCGTCCCCATAAAGGATCGCGCGGCGCAAATGTTTTGCCCATGACCAGGCTCATACGCGCATCGCCAATTTCTCTGCCCGAGAGCTGCGGCGCAAGCGACAGAAATTGCTCATCGACGAGGCGCTCCTTGTAAAACGTGGCCAGCAAGCGAGGGCCGCCTTCGACCAGGATCCGCTTGCCCGTAATGGCCCGACCCACCGTCCGCAAAATCTCGGCGGCGGAAATTTCGCCCGAGCGCCGCCGGATCGCGTGGATCTGGACCGTATCGGGTACCCGCTGCCTGCACAACTGCTTCGCGCCCCGCACCGTCGTGATGATCATCGCGGCGACCTTCCCGGAGGTGAATACCGGCAGACGCAGGTTGACTGTTCCCTTGGCGCTGACAATCACATTCAAGGCTGAGCGGGGTTTGGCCATCGCGTCGCCAAGCCGGCGATAGTCGTCTCCGAGTTCGGGACAAATTGCTTGCGGAGTCCAGACGTGCTCTGGGTCCGCCGCCAGCGTTCCGGAACCGACGATGACCGCATCGGCCGCAGCGCGCAGCAGGCCCATCACCATGCGATCCTGGCCGCTGAACCCGCTGATGTCGCCCCCGCCACCGTGTCCTTTCACCTGAAGCGAGACGACGCCGTCTAAAGTGCTGACGAAATTGCTGAAGACAAGCAGACCTAAGCGCGGCACGGGCAATCGGAATTCACCATAGAGGCGCGACAATTTCGGCGGCAGCGGCAACGCGCGGCCGCGTGTTGTTTCCAGCAGCGTGCGCAGCGCTGCGAATGGTGGCGCGCGCCGCTTGTTGCTCAGCATTCAGTCATTCCTCACTGTGTGCGCAAGGCCAAGTTGGGGTAGGCCGCGTCCTACGCGCAGCGGTCGTCGATACCGCGCCCTGTTGCTGCTATGGTAACAACAATGCCAATGACGATGCGTTCCGGCCTGAGACTGATTCCATTCGCGTTGGCTTTGAGTGCAGCCGTCGCCCATGCCGCGGAGCCCGAGCCGGCGCAATCACCGCCGGTTTCCGGCGCCGTCATTGGCCTCGCTGACTCCGCAGGACTTCGCGCCACGGTATTCGGTACCCCGCCGCAGGACATGGCCTCTTTGCCGGCAAAGGTGCCGCTCTCCGAAATCAACGCTGAGTTGCCGTGGCGCCTGCCCGTGCCGCAAATTCTCTGGTTCGACGCCAAGCTGCGCGTCTGGCTCTCGGCGCAAGATAAGCCTGCGCCGTTGGCCATCGTCATTTCCGGCACGGGAAGCGACGGCAATACCAAGACAATTTCCGTCCTGCGCGCGGCGCTGTACGGTGCGGGCTACCACGTCCTGACCATGCCGTCTCCCACCTTTCCCGGGTTCATCGTCTCGGCATCGAGTACGGGCGTCGCGGGCGATTTGATGCGCGACGGAAAAGATTTATATGCCGCCATGCAAGAGATCATTGCGCACCTGCCGCGCAAGGTTCGAATCACCGATATTGACCTGGTGGGTTACAGCTTGGGAGGCGCGCACGCGGCCATCGTCAAGTCGATCGATGCCACCGAGCACAAGCTCAAGATCCACCGCGTCGTCATGATCAATCCGCCGGTGAGCCTGTTCTCCTCGGTCGGGCGCCTCGACAGGCTCTTCGCGGCGACGATCGGCCCGGACGAACGAGGTGTGGAGCTGCTCTATCGCAGGCTTTATGCGCAAATCGCGAATCTGTATCGAGCTTCGGACCGCCTCGAACTGGATGAGAACTTTCTGCTCAGTGCGGGTGCAGCCACGCTGAAGTCGGACGCGGATTTTTCCGCAGCGGTTGCGCTGACTTTTCGCCTGCAGTTGGTCGATATGTTCTTCATCGGCGATTTGTACGCCGGGACCGGAGTGATCACCGATCCTGCGCATCCGCCGAAGCTGGGTGATTCGCTCGAGGATATCCAACGTGATCTGCGCGCAAAACCCTTTGCCGATTATTTTTCGCGGGTGTTTGCTCCTTACTACCTCAAGCGTCGGCCGGATGCGACCAGCGCCTCCCTGATAGCGTCCAATCGTCTCGACATCATTACCGACGCCCTGCGCGACGACGGCGATTATTATGCGCAGACCGCCCGCAACGACTTGATCCTCAACAAGCGCGAACTCGCCTGGCTGCAGGATACGCTGGGTCCCAGAATCATCGTCTACGATCACGGCGGCCACCTGGGCGAAATCGGGGACCGACAGCAAGTGGCCGACATGCTCGACATGCTGTCGGGTAGCTGGCCGCGGAGCGCGCAGTGAAGGCGGCAGTTCTCGCAGGTCTTCTCGCCGGGGTGCTCGAGGGCTGTGCCTCGCAAGTACTCTCCATCCGAACGGTTCCCGACCAAACGCCGGCGGCCGATAATGCTGCGGCCGCCGCAAACGCTGCGGCATTTGCCGAAGCGGTCGCGGCTGAGTCAGCCACCGGGCCGGCACCGGAGCCGCAAGATGTGCCGCCGCTGGTAACGCCGGCCGACGCGCCGCCGATGTACACCTATGATCCTTGGGAGCGCCTAAACCGATCTACGTACCGGTTCAACGCACGTTTCGATGGGGCGATTTTTTTGCCGGTGGCGGACACTTACCGGCGTGCGCCGCGGCCGATCCGCGCGGGCATCCATAACTTTTTCGGCAATCTTGCGGAGATCGACAGCGTCATCAACTACACGCTGCAGTGGCGGCTCAAGTATGGTTTGCGCAGTCTTACGCGCTTGGCCATCAACAGCACCATCGGCATCGGCGGCTTATTCGACGTCGCCAGCAAACTTAAGTTGCCCGGCGCGCCCACCGGGTTTGCCACAACGCTGGCCAAGTGGGGCATGCATCCGGGACCGTATCTGGTGATCCCGTTGTTGGGGCCCTCGACGCTGCGAGATGGCGTCGGCTTTCTGGCCGACTATGGCGCGGAATACGGCATCAATGTCGCGGGTTTGTATCGCGGCGGCGTCTCGTGGGGCTTGGGAACAGCCAACGCGATTGATCAGCGCGCCAACATCAACTTTCGCTACTACTCCGGCGGCTCGCCATTTGAATACGAAACGATTCGCTTTTTGTACGTGCGCCGGCGCCTGATCGAGGATGAGGGTTTGCATGCCAAGGAACCGGTCAAGAAAGTGCCGGTCGATGTTCCCGCCGGCAAGTAATCGCATGCTCGACCGGTACCGGCATTTGAACTCGCCGGCCGGCTGGCGTTCTCACCGCCGAAGATTCAGACTACCGGGCTGTGGAAATTTCGGCCCGAGCTAGGGAGTGGTTTTTTGTGAAAAGCCCGCTAATGCTGCTGTGTTCAATTCTCGTCGCTTATTCGCTACTCAGCGGCTGTGAGAAAAGCGAAGTGACGTCCGCCGTGCCTGCGCCCGCGGCCGCACCCGCACCGCCGCCACCACCTCCACCGTTTCAAATCATGGCCAGCATCCAAGAACTGATGGATGCGGTCATTGATCCGTCGGCGGATGCGCTTTGGGATTCGGTCAGCATCACCACTTCAGCGAAAGGAACCGTGTTTCACCAGCCTCATTCCGATGAAGAATGGGCGGAGGCGAGGCGCCATGCCATCGCATTGATCGAAGGAACCAATTTACTCGTCATGGATGGCCGCAAGCTCGTGGCTCCCGGCAGTCCGGTGCTCGACCAAGGTACTTCGGGAGTGCTCAGCGCCGAAGAGGGGCAAAAGCTCTTCGACGCGAAGCACCCGACCTTCGTGCAATTTGCGCGGGCGCTCCGCGAGGCGGGCACGCAGATGCTGACGGCCATCGATAAAAAGGATCCCACCGGCATGATGAATGCGGGCGCGGCCATGGACGGCGTGTGCGAGAGCTGTCACTTGACGTTTTGGTATCCCAATCAGGTCATACCTCCGTTGCCGAAGGATTTCGGAGCAACGAAGGCAGTACCCAAGCCTAAACGGATTCCCCTAAGCCCCGGATGAGCCGAAAACTGTCAGCGGCCGCCGGCGACATCGAGGATTGCGCCGGTCGTGTACGAGGCGCCATCGCCTAGCAGCCAAACGATTGCTTCGGCCACTTCCTCGGGACGCCCTGCGCGGCCCATCGGCGTGGTTGCACCGAGACGCCGCGCGCGGTCGGGTTGCCCGCCGCTGGCATGGATGTCGGTTTCGATGAGTCCCGGACGAACCGCGTTCACGCGCACGCCTTGCTGCGCCAGCTCCTTGGCCAAGCCGATCGTCAAGGCATCAATGGCGGCTTTTGACCCCGCGTAGTCGACATATTCGAAGGGTGAACCCAAGCGGCTTGCGGCCGATGAAATCAGGACGATCGCGCCGCCGCCGCCGCCTCGATCCTTCGACAGGCGGCGAGCGCTTTCCCGGGCGCAGAGGTAGGCGCCGTAGACATTGACGTCGAACACGCGTTTGAGACGCGCGCTGTCCATGTCTGCCAGCGGCAAGGACGGCGCGACAATGCCGGCGTTGATCACCACGCCATGGAGGCGGCCGAGCCTCGATTCAGCGGCGCCGAAAATCGAAATGACATCGGCCTCCGCCGTCACATCGCCTTGCAGAGTAATTGCGTGGCCGCCGGCGGCGCGAACCTCGCGCGCGGTTTCCTCCGCAGCCGACTGGTTGCTTAGGTAATTGAGCGCGACGCTCCAACCCTTGCGCGCGCATAGCAGGGCTGTGGCGCGGCCTATGCCGCGCGTGCCGCCGGTGACAAGAATAGTTTTCATTGAAGTTCTCCAGGGACGAGGACCACCCCCACGGCTTGAGCCATTGCGCGCAGCTCGATCTGAGGTGTTACGCGCTTCGGCGCCCGGCGGCTTGTCTAGAGTACTGCGCCGCGGCCATGAGTAGAGTTAAAATGAAGCATGCGGACAATCAAGCGAAGCTATCGGTGCGAGTGACACGCATCGAACATGTGCAATTGGCGATGCCTGCCGGCGGCGAAGATCTGGCCAGGAATTTCTACGCGGGCATCTTAGGGATCAGCGAGACGCCGAAGCCGGATCATCTCGCGAAGCGCGGCGGATGCTGGTTTGAGCACGGCGATTTAAAGATTCATTTGGGCGTCGAGGCCGACTTCCGGCCGGCGCGCAAAGCCCACCTGGCTTTGTTGGTTACCGAGCTGTCCTTGCTTCAGGAGAAACTCAAGGCATCGGGCTGCATCCTGAAGGAGGACGAGCCTCTCGAAGGCTATTATCGGATCTATGTCGACGATCCGTTCGGCAATCGCATCGAGCTGATGGAACCAAACTAGGGCCAGAGGTGATTCGAGTACCTTGGACCGAGACTTCGTTCCTAGGACGCAGCCGCCGTCAGCGGAGTCGCCTCAGGCCACGCCGCGTTCTTGAAGGAACTCGCTTAAGATTTTCGCGGTGTGGCTCTTCTCAGGCCTGCGCGCGACACTTTCGGGCGGCCCTTGCGCCACGACCCGCCCGCCGCCGGCGCCGCCTTCCGGCCCGAGATCGATGATCCAGTCCGCTTCCGCCATGATGTCGAGATTGTGTTCAATCACGACCAAGGTATTGCCGGTGTCGACCAGCCGATGCAGTACGCGCAACAGCTTTTCCACATCCGCCATGTGCAGGCCAACGGTGGGCTCGTCGAGCACGTAGAGCGTGTGCTGTCCTTCGCGGCGTGCGATGTCTTGTCCGAGCTCGTCGGTGCGCACCTTGGCTAGTTCGGTGACCAACTTGATGCGCTGGCTTTCTCCGCCGGACAAAGTCGGGCTGGGTTGGCCAAGACTGAGATAACCCAACCCCACGTCGGCGAGCAGGTTCAACGGATGATGAACGCTGCGCTGTGCCGCGAAGAACGGCAGGGCGTCCTCGACGCTCATCGCCAGTAGCTCGCCGATATTCCTGCCTTTGAACAGAATACTCAAGGTTTCCGGATTGAAGCGTTTGCCGCCGCAAACATCGCAGAGCACTTGCACATCCGGCAAGAAACTCATTTCAATACGCTGCATGCCCTGACCTTCGCAAGCCTCGCAGCGGCCGCCCGCGGTGTTGAAGGAAAAGCGGCTGGCGGTGAAGCCGCGCATGCGCGCCTCGGTTGCATCCGCGTAGAGGCGGCGAATGGAATCCCAGAATCCGATGTAGGTCGCGGGGCAGGAGCGCGGCGTCTTGCCGATGGGGGTTTGATCGACCTCGAGCACCCGGCTGATCGACTGCCATCCCGTGATGGCATCGCATCCTTGAAGCACTACGCCGGCTTTGCGCGCGCGCGCGGCGCGGCTCGGGCGCGCCAACAGGCGCTTTAAGTTGCCGAGCAGTACATCGCGTGCCAGAGATGATTTGCCGGATCCTGAAACGCCGGTTATCACGGTGAGCCGTCCACGCGGAATGCGCGCATCGATTTTGCGCAGGTTGTGCAGGTTCGCGCCGAGGATTTCGATCATGGGTGTTTCGCGGTCAATCGGGCGCCGGCGGGATCGGGAATGCATCAGCGGCGCCGCCAGACATCGGCCGGTCGCTGAATTCTTAAGGTGCGCCAGCTGGGTTGCGGTGCCTTGTGCAACCAAGCACCCGCCGCGCGTTCCTGCGCCGGGGCCCAGATCGATCACATGATCGGCGCGGCGGATCGTGTCCTCGTCGTGCTCCACGACGACCAGTGTGTTTCCCTTGGCGCGCAGCCGATCCAAAGTATCAAGGAGCGTGACATTATCACGCGGGTGCAAGCCGATAGTCGGTTCGTCCAGAACGTAGCACACACCTTGCAGGTTCGATCCCAATTGCGCCGCCAGACGAATGCGCTGCGCCTCGCCGCCGGA
>Ga0182024_10024943_pt1 | contig 10590 bp, 13 predicted proteins | sample P32metaG_FD_120480 | JGI IMG/M metagenome (GOLD analysis project Ga0182024, IMG submission 120480) | Permafrost microbial communities from Stordalen Mire, Sweden - P3-2 metaG (Illumina Assembly) | ecosystem: Environmental > Terrestrial > Soil > Wetlands > Permafrost | place: Sweden: Stordalen...
ACCGGCAATGACGAGATGGACGAGGCCTGCGGAAGCGGATGGGTCGAGTTGCAGCCCAACGGCTCGCTCAAAGGCCAAATCTGCTTCAGCGGCGGCGATAAGGCCAACTTCATCGCAAAACTATGGAAGACTTCTTCAACAGCCTGCTAGACCTGTCCGGCGCCGGCTCAGGCCATGTCTGACGATCCGCCGGATGATCTGTTCGCGCGCGAGTTCCAAAGCGTGCTGGAGAAATATTATGCGCTGAAGGAAGCGCGGCAGAAGCATCCCTATGTGGGCGATCTCATCTCGGTCCTGTTGCCCTATCCGGCCGGGCTCCGCCGCTCGCTGGTGATTTACGAGCTTGAGAAGCAGCGCAAGCAGGATGGGCTGCCCATTCCGGCTTCCTTCAAAGCGGCCGTGCAAAACAGCTACAACAATTATTCCGAGGATTCCGACGTCTTCCGCAAACGCGATGCCCCGTCCGGGGAGGGTCTGTTCTATTCGCCTGACGGCAAAGGATCGGGCCGCTGGGCGGTCCACCCCGACCGCGCGCTGCAATGGCTGAAGGCGAGACTGGGCGAACCCAAGCTGCTTTGATCAGCGCCGCTGCAGATAACTTTCATCCAGCGCCGCCAAGGACGGACAGCCCAAAAGCTTCATAGTGCGCACCAGATCGGCGCGGAGGATGGCGAGCGCCCGGTCCACGCCCCGCTCGCCGCCCGCCGCCAGGCCATAGGCATAGCCGCGCCCGATCAGCACGGCATGCGCGCCCAGCGCCAGGGCTTTGACGATGTCGCCGCCGCGGCGGATGCCGCCATCCATCAGCACTTCGCAGCGTTCGCCCACCGCGCGGACAATTTCAGGAAGCGCATCCAGGCTGGCGGCCACGCCATCCAATTGCCGCCCGCCATGATTGGACACCACCACCGCTTCGGCGCCGCCGTCGCAGGCGCGGCGCGCGTCATCGCCGGTGAGCACGCCCTTGATGGCGATGGGCCCTTTCCATTGCTGGCGGATCCAGGCGAGGTCGTCCCAAGTCACCACCGAGCGCGACAGGACTTTGGCCACGTCGTTGAGCGGCAAGGGCCCCTCGTCGGTCACCACATTGGGCAAATGGCTCATCCGCATGCCGCCGAGATAAGCGGCGAACCAGCCCGGATGCATCAGAACATCCATCGCGTAAGGCAATTTGGCCAGGAAATCCTTGCCCATCAGCTGATTCATGCCGTTGCGGAAATCGCGTTCGCGCAGCCCCGCCACCGGCGTATCGACCGTGAGGAACAGGCCTTTGATGCCGGCGGCTTCGGCGCGGGCCAAGGTGGCTTCGCCCGCTTCGCGCCCGGCCAGGAGATAGATCTGCATGAAAGTGGGCGTGCCGGTGGCGGCCAAATCCTCCAGCCGCGCGCCCGAGATGGTCGACAGGATGGCGCCGGTCCCCGCCCGGCCGGCGGCGCGGGCCACGCCCACTTCGCCGTCCCGGTGCATCAGGGGGCTGTAGCCGATGGGCCCGAGCAAGGCCGGCCATTCCAGCTTTTGCCCCATTACGGTGACGCCAAGGTCCAGCGTCTTGAGCTCGACCCCATGACGGGGACGGAAAATCCAGTTCTTGAAGGCCTGGCAATTGTCCTTGAGCGTGGCCTCGTCTTCGGCCGCGCCATCCAGATAATCGAACACCACGGACGGCAGCCGCGCCTGGGCCATGCGGCGCAGATCGGCAATATTGACGGCGCGATGAAGCCTCCCCATGCCCCTTTATCCGGCGTCACGGCGGCTTTGACAATCGGTGCGGTTTCGCACGGGATCGGGCCATGCTAGAAAGTCCCATGGCAGATCCCAAACCACCCTTCACCGCCTCGGAACTGCGCGACAAGATGGTCTGGGCGGAGATCGCCAAGGAACGCGCGGCGTTCGACGCCAAGACCGCCAAGCTCAAGGCTTTGCGTCTGGCGCGCGAGGCCGAAGCGCCGCCACCGCCGTCCAAGCCCGCCAAAGCCAAAAAGCGGCGCTGACTTTTCAATCGATGAAACGTGCCGACCGGCCGTGGAGGATTCTTCGCGCCGTGACTGAACGCCCCGCGCGGAAGCGGAGAAAGCGGCTGGCGCCGCTTCCTCCACACCGTCAGGATCAAAGACGGATTTAACTGCTCTTGGTGTCCTGGCCTTCCGGTATCCGCTGGTCGGGGCCGGGTTTCACCAGCGGCGGATTCTCGTCGGCCGAGACATTGGGATTGTCGAGGCCGCCCGCCATGCGGGACTCGGTATTGGTGACGGTGGTGCGCACCGGGATGTCGTCGCGCAGATCGTGCTTTTTCTTTTCGTCCATCTTGCTCTCCGGAATCGTTCCGAACCGATAACGCTGGAACTCATGATCGTTTCCGGGGACCCCCTCAATGGGCCAGCACCCAATCCGCCACATCGTCCTGGACCTTGGGCCCTTCCAGATCGCGCAGCAGCATATGGTAGCCGTCGGGATATTCCCGCGTCTGGGCCAGGCTGCCCAGCGCGGCAATCGCCGCGCCGGCGGATTTGGGCGGGATCACCTGATCCTTGGCCCCGTGCAGAAACAGGATGGGCGGCGCCGTCTTGATCCGACCGGCGGCGTTGCGCGCCTCGTCCATCAGATTGACCAGGCCATACAGCGTGTCGGCGCGGGTTTTCTTCTGGAACAGGGGATCGCGGCCCAACGCGATCATCATTGGGACATTGTCCGACGGCACCACGGTGACGACATGGCTGGCGGCCGAATTGGAGAGGATGATGCCGGGCGCAAGATTGGCCACCAGGAACAGCGCCACGCGATACGGCATGGGCATGTCGGAACGCGACCACACCGCCGGCGAAACCAGGATCGCGCCGTCAATCGGGGGTGGCTCGGGCGACGCCAATGCCGTCAGCAGCACAGCGCCGCCCATGCTTTCACCCAAGGCGAAGATTTTCACGCCGGGAAAGCGCGCGCGCGCCGCGGCGGCGAAATCGTCAAGGTCATGGCGCATCACCTCGCTCCCCGCCCACAGGCCGGGATTCCCGGCGCGGCCGAAGCCGCGCTGGTCGATCGCCAAAGTGGTGATGCCGCGCCGGGCCCATTCCCGGCCGGGACCGTCAAACGCGTTGGAATAATCGCTCATGCCATGAAGGGCGATGATCACGGCCTTTGGCGCATCCCCTTCCGCGGCCCATTCGCGCAAGGGAAGCCTTGCGCCGTCGCGCGCCACCAGGACTCCCTCCTCGAATTGCGGTGTCACCGTCTCACTCCCCAAGGGCGCGCGCGCGACGGCGCAGCCCATCAGGACCAGGCTCAACAGGATCACGGACAGGCGCATAGGAACTTCTTAGGTGAGAAGCCCGATCATGGACGCCGAAAGCCCGCTCGCCAAGGTTCCTGAAACCATCGCGCGCAGGGCCAGCGGCACGATCTCGGCCCGGCGCTCGGGCATCAGGGCGCTCATGCCCGCGATCAGGATTCCCACGCTGCCAAAATTGGCGAAGCCGCACAGCGCATAGACCATGATCAGCCCCGCGCGGGGATCGAGCGCGCCCTTGGGCAGAGCCGCATATTGGAGATAGGCGACCAGCTCATTGAGAATGGTCTTGGTGCCGAGCAGGCTTCCCGCGATGCCGGCCTCGCGCCAGGGCACGCCATAAAGCCAGGCCAGGGGCGCGAACAGGAAACCCAGGACGCGTTCCAAAGTGATGGGCGCGCCGCCGAGATGGGGCAGCAGCGCCAATATCTGATCGGCCAGCGAGATCAGGGCCACCATCACGATCAACAGCGCCATGATCTGGAGATAGATTTTGAGCCCGTCCTCGGTCCCCCTGGCGATAGCGTCCATGCTGGAGCGGTAGCCCAACTGGGCCGGGACCTCCTCGGTGACGGCGTCGCCCGGCACCATCAGGCGGGCGATCATCACCGCGGCCGGCAGCGCCATCATCGAGGCCACCAGCACATGGCCCAGCGCGCCGGGCAGGACCGCCTTCAGCACCGTGGCATAGAGCACGAACATGGTGCCCGCCACTGAAGCCAGACCCACGCTGAAAAGAATGAACACCTCGGTGCGGGTCATCTTCGCCAGGCATGGCCGGACCAGCAGCGGCGCTTCGATCATGCCGAAGAACACGGTGGCGCCCGAGGCGAGCGCGGTGGCGCCGCCCAGCCCCAGGACGCGGCGTAGCACAAACGCGATCCCGCCCACGATCAGGGGCAGGATCCGCCAATACCAGAGCAGCGCCGACAGGGCAGAGATCACGATCACCAGGGGAAGGACGCCAAAGGCGAAACTGGTGAGCGCGCGGGGATTGCTGACCGAGAACGGCGTCACCCCGCCGCCCACATAACCAAAGACGAAGCTGGCGCCCGCCGTGGTGGCTTGGCTGAGCGCATCCACCACATGGTTCAGGCCCAGAAGAACGGCGCGAGCGGGCGGGAATTTCAGCAACAGAAGCGCGATCGACAGTTGCAGCAGCAGCGCCAGGCTCACCATGCGGAAGGGGAACGCCTGTCTCTTCTCGGACAGGGCCCAGGCCAGCATGACGATGACCGCAATCCCCAGGACCGACTGCAGATGCACCATCAGGTTTTCGGACATGTGCTCCGGCCGGCCAACCCCAAACCCACGCTATCTGATTCGCGCGCGACACGGGCCCCAGCGCGCGCTAGATTGGCGTCAGGGGCACGAGATGACCAAACCTGCCGAGATTCGCGCATTGGCCGGCGCGCGGGCTTTCCCGCCTTTGGTGCTGGTGATGTTTCATTTCAGCGAAGGTCATGGCTATCGCAATTTCTGGCCGCTCGATCTTTTGGCGGCACGCGGCTATGTGTGGGTGGAATTCTTCTTCTGCCTGTCCGGTTTCATCCTCACCCATGTCTATGGGCCGAGGCTGGCGCAGATCTTCACCCGTCAAGGTTATGTCCAATTCCTCAAAGCCCGGCTCGCCCGGCTTTATCCGCTGCATCTTTTCATGCTGCTGACGGTGCTGGCGGTGGTGATCGTCACCCGCATCCTGGGGCATATCGGCCATTATCATTCCATCTTCGATCTGCGCTATCACCAGGATGTGAGCGTCAAAGGCTTTATTCTAAGCCTGTTCCTGGTCCATGGCTGGAACACCATGGACCGGCTCACCTGGAACGGGGTGTCCTGGTTCGTGAGCGTGGAATGGGCGCTCTGCCTTCTCTTTCCCCTGTTCCTGTGGCTGGCCAATGGGCGCGCCTGGCGCGGGCCGCTCCTGATCGCGGCCGGTGTGGCCGGGCTCACCGCGCTCGATCTCACCTCCGGCGCGCATGTGGGCCTGGACATCACCTATCATGATGGCGTGCTGCGCGGGCTTGCCGATTTCGCCATCGGCGTGGGCTTCGCCGTGCTTTATCGCGCCTGGAAGCCGCGCGACACGCTGCCGGACTGGGCCCATTCGCTGATCCAGCTCTTTGCCGTCGCCCTCTTGGTCTATGCCATTTATGACACCGGCTGGTCGCACACGGTGAAGGATATCTGGACGGCGCTCTCCATGATGGCGCTGGTGCTGGTGCTGTCTTTCGATCGCGGCGTGGTGGCCGAGGCGCTGAAGACCCCAATCCCGCAAATCCTGGGCCGCTGGTCCTATGCCGTCTATATCGGCCAGACTTTCTGGCTTTTGATGATCCGGATATTCGAGCAACGGCTTTATCCCCCGCCCATGACGCCGGTGCTGGGCACTACATTCATCAGCCTGTCCTGGTGGCTGGAGCCGCTGGGCCTAGTGGTGGCCTGCGTGATCTGGGGCGGGCTATTGGCCACCTTTATCGAGCATCCGGCGGCTTCCTTGTTCAAGGAAAAGCGCCGCCTTGACCATGCAGTGGCCACCACGTCATCGTAGATCGCCCAGCCAGGAGAAATCCCATGCCCATCAGCTTCAAGGACAAGGTTGCCATCATAACCGGCGCCGGCGGCGGGCTGGGGCGCGCGCATGCCCTGGAACTGGCCAGGCGGGGCGCCAAAGTGGTGATCAACGATCTGGGCGGCTCGGTGGACGGCACCGGCGGCAATTCGGCCGCCGCGGAAGCGGTGGTGAAGGAGATCAAGGCCGCCGGCGGCGAGGCGGTCGCCAATGGCGCGTCCGTCACCGATGACGCCGGCGTGGCGCATCTGGTCAAGCAGACCATGGACACATGGGGCCGGATCGACATCCTGATCGCCAATGCGGGAATCCTGCGCGACAAAAGCTTCGCCAAGATGGAGATCAAGGATTTCGAGGCTGTGATGAACGTGCATCTGATGGGCACGGTGAAGCCGGCGCATGCCATCTGGCCCATCATGCGGGCGCAGAAATACGGCCGTATCGTCGTCACCACTTCGTCCACCGGGCTTTACGGCAATTTCGGCCAGACCAATTATGGCGCGGCGAAGCTCTCCCTGGTGGGCTTCATGAATTCGCTGAAGCTGGAAGGCGACAAGGATAATATCAAGGTGAACGCCATCTGTCCGGTCGCCGCCACCCGCATGACCGAGAATCTGATGCCGCCCGCGGTGATCGAGATGCTCAAGCCGGAATATGTCACCCCGGCGGTGGCCTATCTGGCCTCGGACGAGGCGCCCACCGGCGTGATCCTGACCGCCGCGGCCGGCGTTTTTGCCGCCGCCCAACTGGTGGAAACCGACGGCGTCAATCTGGGCCACAAGGCCAACTGCGACGACGTTGCCGCCAATTTCGCCAAGATCGCGGATTTCTCCCATGCTAAGCATTACAGCCAGGGTGGAGAACAGAACGCGAAATTCTTCACCCGAATCCAGGAAGCGCCTGTTTTAACCTGACCCCTCCGGCCTTCCTGCCAGCGTGGCCCACGCGCGCGCAGGGGAGGAGGACCTCGACTGTCGCGATAGTCACGTGTGCGCAAGCGCGCGTTTGCAGATTTAATCCTTGCGGGGGCGATTTTGTTGCGTCACGCTTTGCCCATGAGCGACGGCGCTTTGACCCTCAGACTGGCGCGCTCCGGGGATGCGGTGCCCTTGGCGCGCATCTATGTCGAAGCTTGGCGGGACGCCTATGCCGCCATCCTGCCCCATCGCATGCTGGTCAATATGTCCGTGGAACTCCATGCCGCAAGGCTGGAGCGCGCCATCCGCAAAAGCGCGGTACTGGTGGCGGAATTGCCGCGCCATGGCGTGATCGGTCTGGCCGGGTTCGGCGCGGCGCGCGACCGGGCGCTGGGCTTCGACGGCGAAGTGTATACGCTTTATGTCGATCCCGATTTCCTGGGCCAGGGCGTGGGCCGCGCGCTGCTGCACGGGGCCTTCGCGGCACTGGAAGCCCGCGCGTTTCATTCCTGCGTGATCTGGAGCCATGCGCGGAACCATGCCTGCTTTTTCTATCAGGCGATGGGCGGCGCCCGCGTCGCCGAACGCCTGGTGCTGCTGGGCGGCCAGGAAGTGGGCGAAGTGGCGTTCGGCTGGCAGCGTTTGGCGCTCAGTTCAAGAAAGCTGGCGATTTAGTCACGTCTTATAAGTCTTTCGGCCGCACGAAATCGGCAAGCTTGCCGGTGCCCAGTTCCAGATCACGCCAGCGCGGAGCGTCGAAATCCAGCACCGCCAGCGCGGCGGTGGGGAATTTCTCGTCCAGCTCGCCGCGCCGTTCGCGTTCCTTGCGCCTGACCGGTTCACGCGCCAGAAGCGCCGCCAATTCCTCCAGACCCGGATTGTGACCGACCACCATGATTTGCGAGAATTTGGCGGGAAGCGCTTTCAGCATCGTCACGATCTTTCCGGCCTCCGCCAGATAAAGCCCGTCGCGATAATCGGGACGCGGCGGTCCCTCCAACTCGCGCAGCACCAGATCGGCGGTCTGCACCGTGCGCGCCGAAGTCGAGATCAGAACCCGCTCGGGCCTGGCCTCGCTCTTGCGCAGATAACGCGCCATGGCTTCGGCGTCGGCGATGCCGCGCATGGTGAGCGCGCGGGCATGATCGTCCTGACCGGGTTCGGCCTGGGCGGCTTTGGCGTGGCGCAGAATATAGAGACGCTTCATCCCTTCGAATTCCGGCTGGTCCCCGCGACTCTAATGAGCTTGACGCCTTCCCCGCAACCGCGCCACAAAGTCTTGGACAAAGGCTATTTCCGGCATGGCGACCAACAAGAAAAAGGGCAATTGGAGGAAACGCACCCTGGCGGTGCGTGCCGGCACCATGCGCACGCCCTTTCAGGAGACGTCGGAGGCGATTTTCCTCACTTCCGGCTACGCCTATGAGAATGCGGAAGAAGCCGAGGCCCGCTTCAAGGGCGAGATCGGCGGCTATCAATATTCCCGCTACGCCAATCCCACCGTCACCATGTTCGAAGAGCGCCTGGCGGCGCTGGAAGGCGCCGAGGCGGCGCAGGCCACCTCCACCGGCATGGCCGCGGTGTCGGCCGTGCTTCTGGGCGCGCTCAAGAGCGGCGATCATGTGGTGGCGGCCAAGGCCATGTTCGGCTCCTGCCTGCATGTGGTGCGGGAAATTCTTCCCCGCTTCGGCATCGGCTATACGCTGGTGGATGGCGGCGATCTCAATCAATGGAAAGCGGCGATCAAGCCCGAGACCCGCATCCTGTTCCTGGAAACGCCGTCCAACCCCACTCTGTCCATCGTGGATTTGCGGGGGGTGGCCAAGATTGCCGATGATGCCGGCGTCCAGGTCCTGGTGGACAATGCGTTCGCCAGCCCCGCCATACAGCGGCCGATGGAGTTCGGCTGCCACATCGTGGTCCATTCCTCCACCAAATATATCGATGGCCAGGGCCGCGCTCTGGGCGGCGTGGTCTGCTGCAGCGGGGCGTTCCTGGAGAAATATCTTCAGCCCTGGATCCGCAACACCGGACCTTCGATCGCACCTTTCACCGCCTGGATGCATCTGAAGAGCCTGGAGACGCTGGACCTGCGCATGAAAGCGCATGGCGAAAATGCCCAGCGCGTGGCTGATTTCCTGGCCGGCCAGCGCAAGGTGACGCGTGTGCTCTACCCGTTTCGCCCCGATCATCCCCAGCACAATCTGGCCCGTACCCAGATGGACAATGGCGGCGGCATGGTGGCGTTCGAAGTCGAAGGCGGCAAGAAAGCCGCATTCAAGCTTTCCAACGCGCTCAATCTGATCGACATTTCCAACAATCTGGGCGACGCCAAAAGCCTGATCACCCATCCCGAAACCACCACCCACTCCAAACTCACGCCCGAGGAGCGCGCCGAACTGGGCGTGACACCGGGCCTGCTGCGCCTGTCGGTGGGATTGGAAGACGCCGACGACGTCTGCGAAGATCTGGAGCAGGCGTTGAAAGTCGCCTGATACGCGGCTTTGCCTGGATTTCATGACCGCCATGAGCGCCGAAACCTTTTTTCTCAGGCCGGTATGCTTATCTTGTAAGCGCGAGGGATTTTGGGACCTGGGCGGGAGGTCGCGCGGAGCGTACGGAGGTACGTGAGCACGGCCGACGAACCCAGGGGCCAAAAGACCCGCGCGAAAGGAACTCCCCATGGCTGAACATGAGATCACGCTGAACTGGACCAAGGGTGACGCGCCGTTCACCTATGACGCTTATCCCCGCAATCACCAGATCATTTTCAAGAAGGACGAGGCAGTGACTTTTTCCTCCGCGGCCGCATACAAAGGCGATCCCTCCAAAGGCGACCCGGAGGACCTGCTGGTGGCGGCGCTGTCGTCCTGTCACATGCTGACCTTCCTGGCCATCGCAGCCAAAAAGAAATTCACGGTCCTTTCCTACGAGGACGAGGCGGTGGGTTTTATGGAAAAAGAAGGTGGAAAATTGTGGGTCACAAGGACGATTTTGCGTCCCAAAATCCTGTTCGAAACGGCGCCGGACGCCGCCACTTTGGCGGAAATGCATCACATGGCCCATGAGCAATGCTTCATCGCCAACTCGGTAAAGACAGAAGTAACAGTCGAACCAAGGTAGTGACGCAGTCGAGGTCCGCCTCCCCCGCGCATGCGAAGCATGCTGGTGGGGGAGGTGCCTGTAGCACGCTCTCGAGCGTGCGAAAGGCGGAGGGGGTAACATTAACCCTGACAGCAACGTGACTTGCGTGGCTCGCCCCCTCGCGCGATAATCGATTCATGTATGAAAGCCTGACTCGCTCCATCCTCGTCGCGGTCAAACCCGCCTATCTGGACGACCAATCCGATCCGGACGGGGACCGTTTCGTCTGGTCCTATACCGTGACGATCGAGAATCGCGGACCCGAGCCGGTGCAGCTTTTGTCCCGCTATTGGAACATCGTGGATGGCAGCGGCCGGGTGAAGGAAATTCGCGGCCCGGGCGTGGTGGGCGCCCAGCCGGTGATCGCGCCGGGTGAGTGTTTTCAATACACCAGCGGCTGCCCGCTTGAGACCGCGTCCGGCCTGATGAGCGGCCGCTATCAGATGCGTGCGGCTTCGGGAGAGGATTTCGAAGCGGAAATCCCGGCCTTTCTGCTGGCAAGCCCCTACGAGCAGCGGCAAATCCATTAAGCCATTCTGATCTTGCGGTTGAATCCTTCCCGCTTTCGGGGCGTTAATCCTTTCGCGTAGTACCGGACAGCACATGAACAAGATCGACTTCAGCGCGCCCTGCGCCAAAACCGTGCCCAACCGTCCCAGCCGCGAGGAAGCCGAAGC
>Ga0182024_10024944_pt1 | contig 10589 bp, 10 predicted proteins | sample P32metaG_FD_120480 | JGI IMG/M metagenome (GOLD analysis project Ga0182024, IMG submission 120480) | Permafrost microbial communities from Stordalen Mire, Sweden - P3-2 metaG (Illumina Assembly) | ecosystem: Environmental > Terrestrial > Soil > Wetlands > Permafrost | place: Sweden: Stordalen...
AACGCGACCGGGCTGCTGGAGGTCCCGGTCTCAATCGGCGTCGCGGCGCGGGCGTTGACCACGATCCCTTGGACACCCGGCTCGGCCAGCAGGTTCGTCAACACGAGCTCCAGCTCGCGCCAGGAGCCGTCGAGGTGACGGCAGCGACAGCGCGTCGAACGCGCGGGGCTCGAGGCCCCGGCCTCGGCGAGCGCATGACGCCACGCCTCGTGCAGGCAGTGGACGTCGTCACGGTGGACGAGCCCGTCCGCCCGCTGCCCGACCAGCTCGGACGGCTGGTACCCCAGGACCTCCTCGACCGACGGGCTCACCCACTGCACGACACCCGCCGCGTCGCCGATGCCGACGACTCCCCACGCGTGCGGCCCCCCAAGCGCCGAGCCAGGAGCGGATCTGGGCAGCGGAGGTCCCGACTCCTCAGATAGATCGGTCATCGAGCGCGCCGCGGGACGGGTAAAACTCCGCGGGCGCCGCCGTCGGCCGGGGCGAGCACGGCGACACGCTACTCGGCCCAGTCGGGAGTCGCCCCGCCCCAGTCCGGCCAACGTCGACGCGGGAGGGGGCGGGGCGAGCCGTCGCGCCGAGGTCGTCGGCGGCGTCCGGGCCGCGCTGGAGCACCACGGCGGGTTTGGCGAGGGGTGGCGTCCTCAGCGGTCGAGTGGCCTCGTGACGACGACGAACTCGTTGTAGCGGAACGCCCGGCCCATCCAGCGTGGGAGCGGGAACGAGTACTGGCGGATCGGCGAGAGCTCGCAGGCGCCGGCGAGGTGGCCGAGCGCGTCGAAGTCGAGGAACTCGCGGTGGGTGGGGTCGGACCGGTAGCCGCTCTCCTGGGGGGTGATGAGGATCACCCGGCCGGCGGGTCGCAGGTAGGGAAGGTAGCGGGTGACAAGCTCGGCCGCGCCACCCTCGGGGAGGTGCTCGAGGACGTGGGCGAACAGCAGCGTGTCGAACGACGCGGGCCGCGCGTCGGGGGAGATGAGGAACTCGTCGGGGGTGTAGGCGACGAAACCCTGCCGGCGGGCGATGGCGACCCCGGCCGCGTTGGGGTCGACGCCGACCCCGTCGCCGCCGAGATGGTCGAGGTTGCGGCCGGTGCCGCAGCCGATATCGAGGGTGTGGCCGGGCTGGAGGCGGCGCAGGTTCCAGCGGTACGGGACCTGGGCGCCGAGGAGGCGCTTCCACCATTTGTCGCCACGGGCGACGAGCCGGTCGGCGTAGCGCTGATCGGCGTCGGCGTCGGCGTCGGCGTCGGCTCGGGCGTCGGGGTCGTCGGTCACGGCGCCGGGTCGAGGAGTCGTTGGGCGAGGGACCAGTAGCCGGCGAGGAGCTGGTCGAGGGGACGCAGCGCGGGCGGGATGGGGAAGTTGCGGGCGTCGAGGTGCGCGGTCCAGTGCGGGGCGAGCTCCCGGTCGCCGACGGTGCGGTCGGCCTGGACCTGGCGGCGGCGGGCGCGGATCCAGCGGCCGTGGGTGAGCAGCCACCGCCAGCCGTCGACCTTCTGGCGCAGCCAGCCGCCGCGCCAGGCGGCGACGCTCACCGCGACCTCGAGGGCGAGGAACGCCGGGGCGAGGACGGCGAGGGTGCGGGTCTCCCAGCAGGTGAGGACGAACAGGAGCCGGTTGCGTTCGGCGAGGTAGAGCTTGTCGGGGACGCGGCCGAACTCGTAGCGGTGCACGCCGATCGCGTCGGGGACGTACCGGACCCGCAGGCCTCGCTGCCAGCAGCGCCAGCTGAGCTCGGCGTCCTCGTGGAACGCGAAGTAGCGCTCCTCGAACCCGCCGAGGTCCTCCCAGAGGGCGCGGCGCAGCAGGGCGAGGGCGCCCATGGCGCCGGCGACGTCGCGGGCTCTCGCCTCGCGGGCGGCGGGCTCGCCGAAGTGGCCGACCCAGCTGAACCCGAGGAAGTGGATCTCGTTGCCGGCGGTGTTGAGCAGCTCGGGGTTCTCGGCGAGCCGGACGCTGCCCGCGGCGATGCCGATGGCCGGGTCGGCGGCGACTGCGACGAGCCGGGCGACAGCGTTGGGTTCGACGATGAGGTCACCGTTGACGAGGGCGAGGTACTCGCCGCGGGCGGCGGCGGCGCCGCGGTTGCAGCCGCCCGAGAAGCCGAGGTTGTGGCCGTCGCCGACGTGCACCACGCCCTCGACGTCGCGGAGGCGTTCGACGGCGCCGTCGGTGCAGCCGTTGTCGACGAGGATGACCTCGACGTCGGCGTCGTCGGATCCGAGAAGCGCGTAGACGGACTTCTCCAGCCACGGCTCGTCGCGGTAGGCGAGGACGACCGCGCTGACGGTAGGGAGGGCCGGCCCCGGCGGGTCGGTCACTTGCGGGCCAGGCCGAGGAGGCTGAGGAACAGGCTGGCGAGAACGACCTCGAAGCCGAGCACGGTGGCGGTCGCGCCGGGGACGACGAGGCGGATGCCGTGGCGGGCGTTGAGGGCCCCGAACCCGGCCGAGCCCCAGTGCACGAGCGAGTAGACGCTGATGCCGAGGCCGATCAGGAGCAGCAGCACACCGACGAGGAGGCCGCGTTCGAGGGTGACGACCCGGAAGGCCCGGTCGACGTTCGAGGAGGGGGGCAGCAGCGATTCGTTCATCGCGAAGGCGCGGGCGAGCATGGCGAACAGCACGGACTGGAAGCCGACGAGCACCGCGACCATGCAGTACAGGAGCGCGTTGACGTCGAGGCCGATGCCGCCGACCTGGACCGGCCCGACCAGGAGCGCGCCGCCGAGGGCGAGCCCGCCGGTCATGAGCGCGAGGCCCGGGTAGAGGAACAGCCAGCGGGGGCTGTACAGCAGCAGGAAGCGGAGGTGACGCCACCCGTCGCGCCAGGTGTTGAGGTGCGGGGCTCGGGTGCGGCCGTCGCGCGAGAGGGTCGTGGGGACCTCGGTGATGACCAGCTGGGCGAGGGTGGCCTTCACGATCATCTCGCTGGCGAACTCCATGCCGGTGGTGCGCAGCCGGAGCGCCTCAACCTTGGAGCGTCGGAAGCCGCGCATGCCGCAGTGGAAGTCGCGGCTGGCGCTGTGGAAGAACAGCCGCCCGAGGAACGACAAGACAGGGTTCCCGAGGTAGCGGTGCAGCGCGGGCATGGCGCCGGGCTCGATCCCGCCGGTGAACCGGTTGCCGATGACGAGGTCGGAGCCCTGGCGCAGCTCGCGCAGGAACGGCTCGAGGTTGGCGAGGTCGTAGCTGTCGTCGGCGTCGGCCATGATGACGAACTCGGAGCGGGCGGCGGCGATGCCGGCTCTCAGCGCCGCCCCGTACCCGGGGATGGCGACGTCGACGACCCGGGCACCCCGGCGGGTAGCGATCTCCTGGGACCCGTCGGTGCTGCCGTTGTCGGCCACGATGATCTCGCCGGACACCCCGAGCTGCTCCATGGCCCGCTGCGCCTTGTCGACGCAGACCCAGATGGTCTCGGCCTCGTCGAGACAGGGCAGCAGGACGGTGAGCTCCACCGGGGAGCCGCCCGGCTCAACGGGGGCGGACAGCGTCTCGACGTCGACCATGGGAGCGCGCCGCGCCGGGGTGACCAGCAGGTTCGTCGATGCAGGGCATGGCGGGCGGCCCTTCGAAGCAGGGTGTGAGAGCCAACAAGTGTAGGGGTGGGCCCCCCACCTCGACCCGCGACCGTCCGGGTAGGCGGCGGCGCCCGAGCGGCGGCACCGGTCGGGCCGAATGATCCGGGGGGCCGGTCGGCGGCGAACCAGTCCTCGCTAGATTGCGATTCTCAAGGGTGGCGAGGAGAGACACGATGGCCGACGAGTTCGACCTGGTGATCGTCGGGATGGGGTCCGGTGGCATGGTCGCCGCCGAGTTCGCCGCCACCCTGGACCTCAAGGTGGCGGTGGCGGAGCGGGGCCGGGTCGGGGGCGACTGCCTGTGGACGGGCTGCGTCCCGAGCAAGGCGCTGCTCGCCTCGGGGAAGGTCGCCCACCATCTGCGCCACGCCGACGAGTGGGGCATCGGGGCGGTCACGCCCCAGATCGACCGCTCGAAGGTGTGGGACCGGATCCGGTCGGTGCAGCAGGCGGTGGCGAGCACCGACGACAACCCGGACCGCTTCCGGGAAATGGGGATCGACATCGTCGCCGGGTTCGCCCGGGTCACCGGCCCGCACACCGTGGTGGTCAAGACCGAGCAGGGCGACCGGGAGCTGCAGACCCGCTTCGTGCTGCTGTCGACGGGGAGCCGCCCCGCGGTCCCCAAGATCGACGGCCTCGACGAGGTCGGCTACGTGGCGAGCGAGTCGCTCTTCGAGCTCCAGGATCCGCCGGCGAGCTTCGTGAACATCGGAGGCGGCCCGATCGCGGTGGAGATGGTGCAGGGCTTCACCCGGCTGGGGATCCCGACCACGCTGCTCCAGAAGGGCCCGCGGATCCTCCCCCGCGACGAGCCGGCGCTCGTCGACCTGCTCGTCGACCGACTCCGCGAGGAGGGCGTGGACTTGCACTTCAACGTCGAGACCCACCAGGTGACCCGCGACGGCGACCGCAAGGTCGTGCACGGCACCGAGAACGGGGAGGCCAAGGCCTGGGCCGCCGACGAGCTGCTGGTGGCGGTGGGCCGCGCCCCCAACGTCGAGGGGCTGGGCCTCGAGGAGATCGGGATCAAGACCGGCCCGAAGGGCGTGGTGGTCGACAACCGCGGCCGGACCAGCGTGGAGACGATCTACGCGTGCGGGGACATCGCGGGGCGGTTCCTGTTCACCCACTCCGCCGCGTACGAGGGGGTACGCGCGGTGCGGGACATGTTCTTCCCCGGCAAGGGCAAGGTGGTGGCCAGCGTCCCGTGGTGCACGTTCACCGACCCGGAGCTGGCCCACACCGGCCTCACCGAGGCCGAGGCCCGCGACCAGTTCAAGGGTGACGTCGAGGTCTGGCACCAGGACCTGGTCCACAACGACCGGGCCCGGGCGGACGGGGCGACGACCGGGGCGATCATCGTGATCACCCACAAGAAGAAGGTGGTCGGCGCGCACATCCTGGCGCCCGCGGCGGGCGAGATGATCCACGAGTTCGCGTTGGCGATCGAGCAGGACGTGGGGCTCAGCGAGCTGAGCGATTTCATGCACGTCTACCCGACCCTGTCGACGTCGATCGGGCAGCTGGCGGGCGAGGCCGCGTTCGAGAAGGCCGAGAAGCTCCGCTGGCTCGTGAAGCGCCGCTAGCCGTGCCGGTCGAGGCGCTCGACGCGGCCCGGTTCGGGTTCGACAGCCGCTGCTTCGTCTGCGACCGTGCCAACCCGCACGGCTTGCAGGTGCCGTTCTTCGCCGACTCGGACGCGGGGCTGGTGTTCGCCGAGTTCGAGCTCGACGCCGACTACTCGGGTGCGCCGACCCTCGTGCACGGCGGGGTGACGCTCGCGCTGCTCGACGAGGCGATGAGCTGGGCGACCATCGCGTTGGGCGGCAAGTTCGCCTACACCGGGGAGACGTCGACCCGGTTCGAGTGGCCGGTCCGCGTCGGGCGCCGGTACCGGGTCGAGGCCCGCGTCGCCGAGGCCAATGAGCGGCGGATGCTCACCGACGCGGTGGTCCTCGACGCCAAGCGGCGGGCCTGCGTCACCGCGCACGCCACGATGGTCATCCTCGACCTTGAGCAGGCGTCGGACGCGGTGGGGACGGCGGTCACCGGCGACGACACCGACTACACCCGCTGAGCCGCGTGACCGCGTGACGCCGGGACCGGCGCGCCTGGCGCGGAGGTCGGCGGGGCGGTCGGGTCAGCCGGCGAGCTCGGCGGGGAAGTAGACCGCGCCGGCGGTGCCGAGGCCGCTGTGAGCGGCGACCGAGGGGCCGACCTGGTAGCGCACGACCTCGACGACGGTAGGGGCGGCGTCGAGCCGGTCGGCCAGGCCGGCGGCGACGTCGGGCGCGGCGGCGTCGCCGACCCCGACCCGCAGCGACCGTCCGGGTGCGGCGGCGAGCACCGCGTCGACCATGGCGGCGATCGCGCCCTCGACGTCGTGGGCGCGCCCGACCACGTCCATGGTCCCGGCCCGCAGCGCGAGGACCGGGACGCCGTCGCCCTGCTCGGCGGCGGGGGCGAGGCGCCCGCCGCGCCGGGCGAGGTCGAGGCCCCCGACGATGAAGACGTTGCCGATCTCGGCCGCGACCGCGCGGGCCGAGGCGGCGGCCTGGTCGAGGCCGTCGCCCCGCTCGAGAGCCGCGCCGGCGGCCCAGACGCAGGCGCCGACCGGGAACGAGGCGGTGCCGGTGTCGACGATCTCGACCGGGATCGGGCTGGCCCCGGCGGCGAGGCGGGCGCTGTTGACGGTGGCGGAGGTGTTCGAGCCGATGTGGACCGACAGCACCGCGTCGGCTCCGGCGGCGGCGGCCTGCTCGTACTCGACGATGAACTGGCCCGGGGACGGCGCCGCGGTCGAGACGGTGGCGCCCGCGGCGAGCCGGTCGTAGAAGTCGGCGGTGCTGAGCTCGACCCCTTCGGCGTAGGGGGCCCCGTCGACGACGACGGTGAGGGGCACGACCCGCACCCCGAACCGGGATCGCAGGTCGGCGGGGACGAGCGCGTTGGAGTCGGTGACGAGCGCGATCACGCCGGGCGGAGCCTCGATTGGTAGAACTTCCCGAGGATCATCGCCGCGCCGATGGTCTGGGTGATGGGCAGCGCAACACTCGGGTTCGGGCCCCACAGTGTCGGGAGCGCGGCGAGCCACCAGGTGAACGACGCGACGACCCAGACAGTGCTGCTGAGCTGCATGGCCCGCTCGGCGTTGCGCAAGGTCAGCGCGCCGACCGCGGCAGCGGCCGCGTCGAGGGGGAAGAACGCGGGGAACACGGCGATGACCGCCCCGGCCGAGGTGGCGACGCCCTTGCCGCCCCGGAAGTGGGCCCAGACCGGCCAGATGTGCCCGGCGATCGCCGCGGTGGCGCCGCTGTAGGCGCCGACCGGCCCGGCGATCACCCAGCCGAGCAGCCCGGCGCCGATCCCCTTGAGGACGTCGACCGCGATGACGACGCCGCCCCAGGCCCGTCCGACGACGTGGGCGGTGTTCACCCCGCCCGGGTTGCCGCTCCCCGCGGCGCGGATGTCGACCGACCCGCGGGTGGCGAGCCGGGTGACGAGCACCGCGGTCGGGAAGGTACCGAGGAGGTACCCGACCAGGATCGCGGCGACGACGGTCGCGGCGCCGCTCATCGTGGGGTGCGCTCAGCCGCCGGAGACGTCCTGGGGTCGCGCCTTGCCCTGCCCGATCCAGGGCATCATCGACCGCAGCCGCTCCCCGACCTCTTCGATCGGATGCTCGGCGGCGCGGCGGCGCAACGCGTTGAACACCGGCCGGCCCGCCTTGTTCTCGAGGATCCACTCCCGGGCGAACTGCCCACCCCGGATCTCGGCGAGGATGCGGCGCATCTCGGCACGGGTCTCGTCGGTGATGATGCGCGGCCCCCGGGTCATGTCGCCGTACTCGGCGGTGTCGGAGATCGAGTAGCGCATGTTGGCGATACCGCCCTCGTAGATCAGGTCAACGATGAGCTTCACCTCGTGGAGGGTCTCGAAGTACGCGGATTCGGGCTGGTAGCCGGCTTCGACGAGGGTCTCGTAGCTGGAGGCGATGAGCTCGGTGAGGCCGCCGCAGAGCACGACCTGCTCGCCGAACAGGTCGGTCTCGGTCTCCTCCTCGAAGGTGGTGTCGAGCACCCCGGCGCGGGTCGCGCCGATCGCCTTGGCGTAGGCGAGCGCGGTCTGCTTGGCCTTGCCGGTCTCGTCGGCGGACACCGCGACGAGCGACGGGACGCCGCCGCCCTCCTCGAAGGTGCGGCGCACCAGGTGGCCCGGCCCCTTGGGGGCGACCATCCAGACGTCGACGCCGCGAGGCGGGCGGATCTGGCCGTAGTGGATGTTGAACCCGTGGGCGAAGGCCAGCGAGTCGCGGTCCTTGAGGTTCGGGGCGATGTCCCGCTCGTAGACCGCGGCCTGCTCGGTGTCGGGGAGCAGGACCATGATGACGTCGGCTTCCTGCACCGCCTCGGCAGTGGTCACGACCCGCAGCCCGGCCTCCTCGGCTTTGGCCCACGAGCGCGACCCTTCGCGCAGGCCGACGCGCACGTCGACGCCGGACTCGTGGAGGTTCAGGGCGTGGGCGTGGCCCTGCGAGCCGTAGCCGAGGACGGCGACCTTGCGTCCCTCGAGGAGCGCGAGGTCGGCGTCGGCGTCGTAGAAGATGGCGGCGGGCATTGGTCCTCCGTGCGTTGCAGGAATGTCAGGGTAGCGAACGGGCTGCCGGGTCGGGCCCGGCGGTGGCGCGGCGACGCGTCGGGGCGCGCGCGGTGCGGGTCAGGGCGGGCTGCCGGGATTGCGGAGTCGGAGCAGCGTGCCGGCCCCCCGGAGCGTCGTCGCTCGGGTGAGGGCAGGGTTGGCGATCCACACCGACCCGTACCCGAGCGCGAGACCTTCCGAGAGCGGGGGGACGTCGAGGACGTGCCCGGCTCGTCGGGTCCGGGGGTCGAGCGCGGTCAGGTTCCCGGTGGTGTCGAGCGCGTAGACGGCCAGCGCGCTGACCGCGAGGCCGTTCAGCGCGTTGGTCGCCGTCGGGAGCAGCTGGTTGGTGGTCGGGTCGACGTGCTGGGCGGTCCCGCACTCGGCCCAGGTGTCGTCGCCCGCGCTGGCCAGCGCGCTGCACGGCGCGGCGGTGTCGATGCTGGCGGTCAGGGTGTTGGTGGCCGGGTCGACGCGCCACAGCCGCGAGCGGGTGCCGTCGGCGTCCTGGCCGGAGACCCAGACCGCGTCCGGGGTGGTGGCGACCCCGAAGCCGAGCGTCCCGAGCGCGAGGGTGGCGACGACCTGGTTGGTGGCCGGGTCGATTCGGGTCAGGACCCCGGCGGAATCCACGACCCACACTGCGTCGGTGTCCACCGCGATCGCGGCCGGGGAGCCGACCAGCGCGATCTTGGCCACCACCGCGTCGGTCGTCGGGTCGATGCGCTCGACGGTGTCGAAGTCGAGCACCGCCCGGGCCCAGACCGCCTGCGCGCCGGCCGCGACCGGTGTCGCCGAGTCGGGGATTCGCCGCACGGCCTGGGTTCGGGGATCGACCCGGAACAGGTCTCCAACATCGCCGGTCCACACCGCGCCGGCACCGACCGCGACCCGGTCGGGCGCCGCACCAACCCGGATGGTCTCTAGGGTGGGCAGGCCGACGTGCGGGGCCGCGCCGGCCGTGCCCACGCCGAGGGCGGTCGGGACCGCGACGGTCGTGCACGCCACGAGCAGGACCGCGAGCCGGGCCGGGACTCCCGAGCGGGAACCGGGGCGCCGCGGCGGTCCGCGGCGACGGTCGAGCACGACCTCTAGTGTGACCCGTCGCTGACAGCCCCGCTCGGGGCGTGGTCGAGCCGTCACCGGACGGCTGGCGGTCAGGCACCTCGGGTCTTGACCGCTCGCAGCCGCGACGGGCGTCGGGCGAGGATCGGGAGCGCGATCCGCCCGGTGCGCTGGAGCTCGACGAGCCCGTACGGGGAGAGGAGGTCGGTCATAGCGTCGAGCTTGGCCGGCGTTCCGGCGGCGAGGATCGTGACCGACTCGTAGCCGACGTCCTCGATCTTGGCCTCGAAGATGGAGGCGAGCTCGGTGATCTGGGACCGGGCCTCGGCGGACGCCTTCACGGTGACGAGCATGAGCTCGCGCTCGATGGCCTGGTCGGGGGTGAGCTCGACGATCTTGATGACCGGGATCAGTTTGTTGAGTTGTTTGGTGACCTGCTCGAGTGGGGTCTCGTCGGCGTCGACCACGATCGTCATCCGGCTGAACCGCTCGTCTTCGGTGGGGCTAACCGCCAGCGACACGATGTTGAAGCCCCGACGGGCGAACAGGCCCGCGACACGGGTGAGCACGCCGAACTTGTTCTCGACGAGAACGCTGAGGATGTGGTGCTTCGCTGGGTTGGCCATCGTGGTCCCCTATCGCCCGCCCGGCCGGTCGTGGGCCGGGTCGAGGATGATGTCGTCGTTCGAGGCACCGGCGGGCACCATCGGGTACACCTTCTCGCGGTAGTCGACGCGAAAGTCGATCACCACCGGCCGGTCGTCGATCTCGTTGGCCTTCCCGATGGTGGGCACGACGTCGTCGGGATGGTCGACGCGGAACCCGACGCAGCCCATCGCCTCCGCCCACTTCACGTAGTCGGGCAGGTCCGGTGAGAGGTACACCTCGCTGTAGCGCTCCTCGTAGAAGAGCTCCTGCCACTGGCGCACCATGCCGAGGTACGCGTTGTTGAGGATCGCGATCTTGACCGGGATCCGCTCCGCGCTGGCGGTGACGAGCTCCTGGGCGGTCATCTGGAAGCAGCCGTCCCCGTCGATCGCCCACACCATCCGCTCGGGCTTGCCGACCTTGGCGCCGACGCACGCCGGCACCGCGAAGCCCATCGTGCCCAGGCCGCCGGAGTTCACCCAGGTGTACGGGTAGTTGAAGTGCCAGTGCTGGCTGGCCCACATCTGGTGCTGGCCGACGCCCGACACCACGATGGTGTCGTCGGGGGTGTGGTCGCGCAGCATGTCGATCACGTACTGGGGCTTGAGCGGCCCGTCCTCGAGCTGCTCGAACACCAGCGGGTAGCG
>Ga0182024_10024945_pt1 | contig 10589 bp, 8 predicted proteins | sample P32metaG_FD_120480 | JGI IMG/M metagenome (GOLD analysis project Ga0182024, IMG submission 120480) | Permafrost microbial communities from Stordalen Mire, Sweden - P3-2 metaG (Illumina Assembly) | ecosystem: Environmental > Terrestrial > Soil > Wetlands > Permafrost | place: Sweden: Stordalen...
AACGAGGTCAGGCCGAGCCGCAGGAAAACGCGGAAGATTTCGGCCGGCGCCGAATGCCGCGCCGGCGCCGCGTCGGCCGCAGCGCTCATTCCGAGAGCGGCAGGGCGTGCCCGTCCATGTCGTCGTGGTCCATCCGCAGGTGGCGCAGCACGGTCGGGGCGATATCGACGAGGGAGGTGGGTCCGGCCTCCACGCGCGCGGCAAACCCGCCGCCTTCGGCGACAAGGAACGGGCGCTGCTCGTGGGCGCCGAGCCCGCCGTGCTGACCGAAGCCGATCTTGCTTTCGGGATCGCCCGGATCGGCGACGATCGCGCCATAGCCGACGATGCCGTGCGGGTTGACCCGGTCGTCGGTCGCCATCGCCACCGCGACCCGCAGCGCGGTGTCGATCGGCAGGCCGATCTGCGCGAGCGCGGCGCCGGCGACGACCCGCCCGGCCCAATTCTCGCGCGCGAGAAAATCCGCCGTGGCCCGCGCCCGGCCGCGCGCCGCCTCGCTGAAGAAGATCGTCGCGGATGTCCCCTGCGGCGCGACCACGACATCGCGCGAATCCGGCGCCGCCTTGATCCCGGCGGCGATCAGCAATCCGGTCACGTCGATCGCTTCCGACACCGTCTCCATGCCGTGATCGGAGCCGGTGATGAACAAGATGTCCTCGCCCGTGGGATCGAGCCGGCGCACGGTCTCGAACACCCGACGCACGCAGCGGTCGGCGGCGGCGATCGCCTCGCGGTGCTGCGGCGAGCCGAGTGGCGAATGGTGGCCGGTGTAGTCGGGCTCGGAGAGCCACATCACCGCCAGCGCCGGCGCGCGCCCTTCGACGATGTCGGCGCAGAACCGCTCGGTCATCGCCTGGTCGCCGGCGATGCCCTTCTTCAACGCGGCGCTCGCCGGATCGTCGATCGGCGTGAGGCCGGGGCCGTAACTGCCGGCCGAGTGGTAGACCGTGCCGTGCCCGTCCGGGTCCTGGAAATAGGCGGCGCCGGGCGACACGTTCGAGCAGACGATCGCCGCCTCGCCGTGCCAGCGCAGCCGCTCGGCGAGCGTCGGCACGCGCAGGGTGCGGCCGGTGGCGCGGCGCATGCGGTCGCGGAAATCGGGCGCCCCGACATTGCGGCAGACGAGCCCGTCGCCCTCGTCGAGCGCCTGGGTATTGCCGTAGAGCCCGTGCCGCGCCGGCAGGCAGCCGGTGGCGATCGAGGCGCTCGACGCCCGCGTCGTCGACGGAAAGACGCTGCGATGCGCGGCGAAGGCGCAGCCGCGCTCGGACAATTCGGTGAGGAACGGCGTGTCGGCCGGCCCCATCAGATCGGCCCGCAGGCTGTCGCAGATGACGATGACTACCCGCTTGTCGCCCCTCATGCCGCCACCCCGTTCAGCACGAAATCGAAGATGTCGAAATTGCGCAGCCGCGATTTGTCCTTGTCGCGGTACGCCGTGTTGAGCGGGTGCGACACGAGGAACGGCACGCGCTGCTCGCCGCGCCCGCCATGCGAGCGCAGCCGGTGCCCGGCGAGCTCGGTCAGGTCGTGCTCGGCCTCGCTCGCGCCGATCACGGTGTTGCGGTCGCCGGTGACGACGAGATCGGCCTCGCGGTCATACGGCAGCTCGTATTCCGCCGCCGCCGCGGCGCGCTCCAGCACCTGGTCGATGCCGGCAAGCCCGCGCACCGCGCGTCCCAGCTCGCCCGGCGCGATGGGCTTCTTGGCATAGACCCGCACAAACGAGCCGAGCGCGCCATGATGGCGCACGAAGGGGTCGGTGATCGGGCAGATCACCCGCACCGCGCCGGTGCCAAACTCCCGGTTCAGCACATCCTCGAGGAAGATGACGTGCGGGCTGCCGTCGGGCAGCGCCTTGTCGTTCATCCCGTGATCGGCGGTGACGCCGACCACGCAGCCCAATTCGATCAGCGCCGCGATCCGCGCGTCGAGCGCCTGGTGGAATTCGAGCGCCTCGGGTTCGTTCGGCGCGTGGCCGTGCTGCACATAATCCGACAGCGACAGATACAGCAGCTCGGCGCGGCCTTGCTCGACCAGCCTGATCCCGGCATCGAGCACGAATAGTGACAGATCGGCCGAATACATATCGGGCCTCTGCCGCCCGACCAGCGCCTCGACCCCGTCGATGCCGTGCTCGGCGAGGGTACATTTATCCGCGAACTCCGACGAGAAGCAGATGCCCTCCCAGCCGTGCCCCAACATCCGGCGCAATTTGTCCTTGGCGGTGACCGCGGCGGTCGCGACGCCGGCCCGCGACATCAACGCCAGCAGCGTCGGCGTGCGCACCAGCGCCGGGTCGGTCATCATGATCTCGGCGCCGGTCGCGCGGTCGAGCATGAAATTACCGGCGATGCCGTGCACCGAGGGCGGCGCGCCGGTGACGATCGAGACATTGTTCGGGTTGGTGAAGGTCGGCATCGCCGCGTCGGCGAGCCCGTAAAACCCGTACGCGCGGAACCCGGCGATTGTCGGCAGCACGCCGGCTTCGATCCCCGCGTCGAGATAGGCCGGGTCGCAACCGTCGGCGCAGATCACCACGCTCGGCCGGGCCGGCCGGCGGTAGGCGCGGCCGTTGAGGGCAATCTGTTCCATTTGGGGCCCCTTGGCGGCAGGATTGGAGTACCGGACTATAGAACCGATTGGGTTACAGTGGTGATCCATCCTTTGTTGTCATACCGGCGAAAGCCGGTATCCACGGCGCAGGTGGCTCCCGGCTTCCGCCGGGACGACAATCGAACGAGCCGACAGCGTGACGCCTTCACCCGATATCGCTCTTCAATGGCATTGCTGGGCCGATATCTCGACCAGCCAGCTCTATGAGCTCCTGGAATTCCGCCAGGCGATCTTTGTCGTCGAGCAGGTCTCGCCCTATCCCGACCTCGATGGCCGCGACAGCGCGGCGCGACACCTGACGCTGCGCCGCGCCGGCGCGCTGCTCGGCTATCTGCGGCTGATCGCGCCCAATCTTGAAAAGGAAAACCGGCCGCTGGTCCGCATCGGCCGGGTCGCGGTCGCCGAGGCCGAGCGCGGCAAGGGATACGGCCGGCTGCTGATGGACGAGGCGCTGCGCCTGGCCGCCGCGCTTTATCCGGGCACCACGATCGCAATCGGCGCGCAAACCTACCTCGAGCCATTCTACCGCGGCTTCGGCTTTGTGCCGTCGTCCTCGCCCTACAACGATTTCGGCGTGCCGCACATCGACATGACGCGATCGGGCGGCGACTAGCGGTTCTAAACGATCTTGCAGGGGATCAAGGCATCCTCATCGAACGTGTAGACGGCGCAAAGGCGATGGTAGCCGTCCGCGATCACCAGCTTGCCGGCCCGCTCGTCCCTGAAAAGCAGGATCGGCGAGAGCTTTTCATTCCTGATGATGTTCGTGCGATCTTTATCCACGTGGCTGTTATCGGAGCTGAGCAGGGGAAGGGCGGAGGCTCTGAAAATGTCTTTCGCGGCATAAGCCGACATCGCCGCGTGTTGCAGTTGGTCCGCGACAATCCTTGCCGCTTCCCGCTCCATGAGAAGGCTCAGATATGTTTCGGCCGCGGCGTAATCATGCTTCTGCGGCTTTGTGAGCCATCGAATAATCGTCTTCTTTGCCATCGTTCCACCAGGAGCTAAAGCCGTTCGCCGCGCGCCAACCGCGGCCGGTCGCCGAGCGTGCCCATCGCGTGGCTCATCAAGAGCCGCTTCAGCGGCGGCAGGCGGTTGACCGCGGCGAGACCGAGACCGCGCACCAGCTTAACCGGCGGAACCGTGTTGGAGAACAGCCGGTTGAGCCCGTCAGTGACCCCGGCCAGCAGCACCGCGTCGAGCCGGCGCCAGCGCTGGTAGCGTTCGAGCACCTGATCGCCGCCGATATCGAGCCCCAGCCGGCGCGCGTCGATAACCGCTTCGGCGAGCGCCGCGATATCGCGGATGCCGACATTGAGGCCTTGCCCGGCGATCGGGTGGATCACATGCGCCGCCTCGCCGACGAGGGCCAGCCGCCGGGCGGTGTAGCGCTCGGCCTGCATCAGCGAGAGCGGATAGGCCCAGCGCGGCCCGATCGGCCTGGTCGCCCCGAGGAAATCGCCGAACCGAGCCGACAGCTCGGCGGCGAACTCCGCGTCGGAAAGCGCGACGAGATGCGGCGCCAGCGCCGCCTCCTCGGTCCACACGATCGACGACCTGTTTCCGGTCATCGGCAGGATCGCGAACGGACCCGCCGGCAGGAAATGCTCGATCGCGATCCCGGCATGCGGCCGTTCATGCACGACGGTGGTGACGATGCCGGTCTGCTTGTAGCGCCACTCGACGGCGCGGATGCCGGCGGCGCGGCGCAGTGGCGAGTCCTTGCCGTCGGCGGCGGCGACGAGCCTGGCGTGGATGCGCGCGCCGTCGCCGAGCGTCGCGACCGTGCCGCTATCGTCGGCGGTCACCGTGCCGACGATGCGCGGCGCGAGGAGCGTGAAACTCGGCAGCGCCCGCGCGCGCTCGAACAAGGCCCGCCGCAGCACCCGGTTCTCGACGATGTAGCCGAGCGGGATGTCGGAACCCAGATCGCGGTGGTCGTAATGCAGGAACAGCGGCGACTCGTCGTCGGCGACGCGGATTTCCAGGATTGGCTGGGCCTCGGCCGCGATCCCGGACCACAGCCCGAGGCCGTCCAGCACCAGCTTCGACCCGTAGGCGATCGCCGAAGCGCGCCCGTCGAACGCCTCGCCCATCATCGTCGTGGGGTCTTGCCGGTCGACGACGGCGACGGCGAGCCCGGCATCGGCGCAGGCGATGCCGAGCAGCATCCCATTGAGCCCGCCGCCCGCGACCAGAAGCTCGACATCGTCCGCCATCGCCGAAGGATGGGCGGGGAAACTGGCGCTGTCTATAATCACTTGTCATTCCGGGACGGCCCGTCAGGGTCGGACCCGGAACCCATGAACACGGAAATTGCCGAGTGGATTGAAGCGCTCCCGCATATCTGGCGTAAGACTGTGTTCATGGGTCCGGGTTCGCCGCTCGCGGCGTCCCGGAATGACAGTTGGGTGGTTAATCGCGTAGCCTCGCTCGCAAGTCATTGCCCCGAGGGTGGAAACGTGCCGCTCAATCCCGATCTCGACAGCCTCAGCGATTATCCGTTCGAGGCGTTGCGCGCGCTGCTCAACCCGGTGACGCCGCGGGTCAACGACGAGATCATCGCTATGTCGGTCGGCGAGCCGGCGGAACCGTCTGGGGGCTTGAGCCGTATCAATGCGCGCCATGGAAGCGGCGCTGGTATCTCTCGTTCGACTTGGAACGCGGCGAGGACCTGCCGCAAGACTTGGTGGCGACCGATGAGCGGGTTCGACCCACCGTCTAGTTCGAGGGGCGGCGGATCGATTGGTTGCGATTTTCGCGCAACTAACGAGCCGCTCGGTCGTTTGCGCATTGAGCAAAACACCGGTTGCGACTGCGGTCTCGGGAACCGACCCGAGAGCGAGCGCCAGCGAGCCGGACGAACAATAGCGTCAACCCGCCGCAGCAGGCACGCCGGAAGCCGGCCCCACCTTTTGGTGGAGTGGATTGCGCCTGGGCTGCAGTGCGCCCGCCGTGCGATGGCTCCGTTCTGCCGGAAAGGAGCGGAAATGCCTGTTATCCCAGGCAATTATCATCTATCACCGAGGCTGAGCGGAGGCTTTACGCACCGATCAACTTTCAGTATAACCGATTCGGTCGGCGCGCCCGCAACTGGAGAGTCGGGGCGGATCGTCCGTGCCGCGCGGGGGGAGATAAGATCATTTTCGAGTTCGGCGAGCAGCACGCTCCGAGAGCGGTGCGGCGTCAAGAATGCGTTAACCTTTGCCGCGCAGCATTCGGTGCGTCGCCTGCCTCCGCCGCGGTCTGCCAGGCGGCTGAGGTCATGAGTCCCGCCCCACGGGCGCACCAGTATGGAGCGCAGCTGTGACGGACCTCGGATTCGCGGATCGCGTCATCGAGCTCCAGCCGCGCCACGATCTGGAACTCCCGGAGATCGAGGACGCGGCGGACAAGTTCTGCGGCGATCTCGTCCCGGCGCCCGGTGACGCCAAGCGTACGTTCTGGCGTGATCTCGGGCGATCGAATATCGAGATTACCTATCCATTGCCGCTGGAGCTGATCTGCGATTTTCGTCGCATCAGGCTACTCTTCATTACGGCGTTGCCGCTCGCGATCCCGGCCGCGGCAGCCGCCTTTGAAAAAATCGTCGAAGAGAACAATGGTGTCGAGCCGGCGATTTATGTGGATGAGGAGTTGCGCGAGTGGGTTTTGTATCGAACCCAGGCGACTGACAATCTGACCCGATTTTTTATTGCCGCCCAGGTCGGCCACATCTTGCTTCATGTTAGGGAGATAAAAAAAAGCCGCCGGCGCGGCCGCTTCTTTTTGACATCGAACAAAGAGTGTCGAGAGCAGGCCGCTATGTTCGCACGCGCCCTGCTGATGCCTCGGGCGGCGCTCAAGAAAACGCTCAAGGCTGAGCTCGCGGACCTGCCGGATTCGCCGGAGATAAGCGAGCCATTATCTCGCCTTGAAGCTGCGGGTGTTCAGAGGGAGATGGCCGCTGCCTTTGCCACGCCGGCATGGTCGGTTCGGCCGCGGGTGGAAGAAATCGGTTTCCCCCATCTTCTCGAAAATCTCAAAGAAACTACACGGGACCGATCTTCCGCCCGCGCCTAACTAATCAAAACTCAAGACCGACCTGCAGCTGGGGGGACCATGCCTACTGACGACCCTTCGCGCGGCCTATGGGCCTATTTCAGCATCGACATCGCGGGCTCGACGCTCCTGAAAATCAAAGATGCGCAGTGGTACGATCCCATTCTGCGATTCTTGCAAATGACCCCGCGGGAGATGAGAGCCGGTTGGCCTGGAGGTCGCGCCGAGTTCAATCGCAAGTTCGCGAGGGGAAAGCCGGGTTTGCGGCTGGCAAGTGATGCTCCACAACCCGAACGGTGGAAGCTGCTGGGCGACGAAGTCGTTTTCGTTCAGGAGTTTACCGAGAACAGGCCGGTGGAGTTTCTCTACAGCGTCCACGCCTTTATTCGTGTCTTGCTCGGCATGCGAAGGTATTTGCGCGAAAGCTTCCGTGGAACCTCGATGCCGCTGAAGGGCACGGTTTGGCTGGCGAACAAGGCGCGCAATCTCGGCCCTAATCTCGGGATGCCGTCCGGCGAAAAAGAGTATCTCGGCCCGGGAGTCGATGTCGGCTTTCGCATCAAGCCTTATGCGACCGACAAGAAGATCGCGCTGTCGATCGAGGCAGCTTATCTGCTGGCGTTGGGCCTCAAGGCGGTTGGCGACGAGAGTGCGCTCAAGTTCATGAATTTTGGCCGGCTGCGACCCAGTCGCGTTTTAATCCCGGTTATCTATCTCGAGGGCGATATCCTCCCCGGCATCTTTGACGGGGATAACCCTGCCCCGTACCCGGAGATTTTGCTGCGTATCCTTCCATCATCGGATCGAAGCAAGCACCGACGTCTGGTCAATCGACGCCTGCCTGTCACCGCCACCGATCTCAAAGAAGTCTGCGAGGAGTGGATGGACCGCCACGCCGAGCGGGTGTTTCGGCCGTTCCACCCGGAGGACCCTACGAAATCCGTCCAGACCTTTTTGGATTCTTTGCGTCCGCAAGCGAATCCGTATCGTTTCTGAACATTTGTCGCACCGATCGATCGCTGCCCGCGCTAGCGTTGGAATGACAGGCGGCGCGCCGATGGCGTAGTCTCGCGTGCCGACAACCGCGCCAGGCGAGGAACGTGCCGCTCAATCCCGATCTCGACAGCCTCAGCGACTATCCGTTCGAGGCGTTGCGCGCGCTGCTCAATCCCGTCACGCCGCGGGTCAACGACGAGATCATTGCGATGTCGGTCGGCGAGCCGCAGCACCAGCCGCCGGCGCTCTTGACCGAAACCCTCGCGGCGCACGCGCATGAGTGGAACAAATACCCGCCGATGGCCGGCACCCCGGAGCTGCGCCAGGCGATCGTCGATTGGCTCGGCTGGCGCTACAAGCTCAGCCCCGGCGCGCTCCACCCGGAGCGGCATATCTGCCCGCTGGCCGGCACCAAGGAGGGCCTCTACCTGTTTTCGAGCCTCGTCGTGCCGCGCGAGAAGGGTGGGCAGAAGCCGGTCGTGCTGGTGCCCAACCCGTATTACCTCGTCTACAACGGCGCGGCGACGATGGCCGGCGCCGAGGCCGTGTTCCTCGACGCGACGCGCGACAACGCGTTCCTGCCCGATCTCGACGCGATTCCCGCGGCGACGCTGGAGCGCTGCGCCCTGTTCTATTTGTGCTCGCCGTCGAACCCGCAAGGCACCATCGCCGACCTCGACTACCTGAAAAAGGCGGTTAGGCTGGCGCGGCAATACGATTTCGTGCTCGCGGTCGACGAGTGCTACGCCGAGATTTACGACGCGTTGCCGCCGCCCGGCGCGCTCGAAGCCTGCCAGGCCTTGGGCCAGGGTTTCGACAATGTCGTGGTGTTCCACTCGCTCTCCAAGCGGTCGAGCTCGGCGGGGCTGCGCTTGGGGTTCATGGCCGGCGATCCGCTCTTGGTCGGGCAGTTCAAGCGGCTCAGGGATTTCGGCGGCTGCCAGGTGCCGCTGCCGATCCAATGGGCGGCGACGGCGCTGTGGCGTGACGAAACCCATGTGATCGAGAATCGGGCACTCTACCGGCGCAAGTTCGACCTTGCCGAGGCGGCGCTCGGCGACCGTTACGGGTTCTACCGGCCGGCTGGCGGGTTCTTCCTGTGGCTCGATGTCGGCGATGGAGAGCAAGCCGCGCTGCGGCTGTGGCGCGACGCGGCGATCCGCGTGCTGCCCGGCGGCTACACCGCCCGCGCGGCGAACGCTGGCGTCAACCCGGGGAGCGAGTATATTCGCTTGGCGATCGTCCACGACGAGGCGACGCTCGACGCCGCGTTCGCGCGGATCCGCCGGGTGTTGTAACGACGCGGACGCGGCTTTGGTCTTTCGGGGGAAGGGCCGGCGCGGGTAAGCGACCAGGGAGTGGTTGGGGGACCACGACATGGCCAAATCGGCACAATTCGCCCGCGGCTTCGGCCAGCGGGTCAACCGGCAGGTCGACAGCTGGAACGCGTTCGTCGCGAGCGTCCAGCGCCGGCTGCTCGAAGGGCTGGGCACGGCCCTGGTCCTCGTGTGTTTGCTGACCGTCGTCGCGCTGTTGACCTACAACCCGGCCGATCCGTCCTTCAACACCGCGGCCGACGCGACCCCCGCCAATTTTCTCGGCCATGACGGCGCGCTGGTCGCCGATCTGCTGGTGCAAGGGCTGGGTCTCGCCGCGTTCCTGGTGCCGCTGATCCTGCTCGGCTGGGCGTTTCGCCTGCTGCTGCAAAGACCACTGCGGCGGATGCCGCGGCGCTTGCTGATGGTGCCCCCGGCGCTGGTGCTGGGCGCCTTCGCCTGCTCGGTTCTGACTGTCGCTCCGATTCCGCTGCCCGCCGGCACTGGCGGTGCGATCGGCTGGGGGTTGCTCGGACAAGTCCAGGCGATGGGCCTCGCCGGGATGGCGCTGCCGCTGGCGATGGGCGCGGCGGCGCTGGTGGCGCTGCTGCTGTTGTCGATCATGGGCCTCTCCTGGGGCGACTGGCGCGATGTCGGCAGCGGCGCCGGACGCAGCGCGACGCGGCTCGCGCTGGTATCGGGCCAAGGGGCGCTGATCGGCGCCGTCGCCGCTGTCGGCTTTGGCCAGCGCGTCGTCGAGCGCTGGCGCGCCGCGCGCCGCGCCTCCGAGCCGGCGAAATCCCCCCCGGCCGCGGTGCGCGCGCTGGGTCCGGCGCGGCCGCTGCCCTGGGCGCGACCCGCGGCACCGGCGGCCGAGCGCCGCGACCCGCAATTGGGCGCCGAGGCGAAGCCGCGTCCCGCCGCGCCGCGACCCGAGCCGGCGGCCAGCCGGCTCGTCCGCCTGGTGCTGCCCGGAACCCGCGCGCTCGCCCATGGCAAGCGCGCCGAGCATGAGCGCCAGGCGACGCTCGACCTGGCGCCGGACGGGCAGCCGATCCTGCCGCCGATCGATCTCCTGGTGAAGCCGCCGGCCGCCAAGACCGAGACGATCGACGAGGAGGCGCTGGCGAAAAACGCGCGGCTCCTCGAAGCCGTGCTCGAGGATTACGGCGTGCGCGGCGAGATCGTCCAGGTGCGCCCCGGCCCCGTGGTCACCCTTTACGAGCTGGAGCCGGCAGCCGGGATCAAGGCGTCGCGCGTCATCGGCCTCGCCGACGACATCGCCCGCTCGATGAGCGCGATATCGGTGCGCGTCGCGGTGGTGCCGGGGCGCAGCGTGATCGGCATCGAACTACCCAACATCAAGGCCGAGACGGTCTACCTGCGCGAGCTTCTCGATTCGCCGGCCTACGAGAAGCACACCGGCCGCCTCGCGCTGGCATTGGGAAAAGATATCGGCGGCGAGGCGGTGGTCGCCGACCTCGCGCGCATGCCGCATCTCTTGATCGCCGGCACCACCGGCTCGGGCAAGTCGGTCGGGATCAACACGATGATCCTCTCGATCCTCTACCGGATGCCGCCCGACCGCTGCAAATTCATCATGGTCGATCCGAAGATGCT